>QQTW01000430.1_pt1 | contig 26199 bp, 22 predicted proteins | sample 1904831 | NCBI WGS metagenome assembly QQTW01 (sample SAMN09435610, study PRJNA476489) | Subsurface metagenome, whole genome shotgun sequencing project. | reverse complement strand
GTGCCATACAGCCGCATGAATGAGGAAATGCAACGCATTACTCGTTTAGGCGGCAAAATTGTGAATATAGAATCTTTAACTAAAAGCTAAAACGCTGATGGTGGATTCTAGTCCTGAAGCTGTAACGCCGTTAACAGAAGAAAGTGCGATCGCATCTTTGCAGCAAGAAGATTTAAGTCTGCGCTACTATGCCGCTTGGTGGTTGGGAAAATTCCGCATCCGCACAAAGGCAGCCGTAGAAGCCTTGATTGTTGCTGTGGCTGACGAAGATCACCGTACTGAGCTTGGAGATTACCCCTTGCGCCGCAATGCTGCTAGAGCGTTGGGAAAGTTGGGAGATAAAAGCGCAATTCCTAGTTTGATTCAATCGTTGGAATGTTCAGACTTTTATGTGCGCGAAGCTGCCGCGCAATCGTTGGAAATGCTCGGCGCTACTGCTGCTATCCCCGCTTTGAAGTTACTACTTAAGGATGGAATAGAAGCAACAAAACAAGTTACTGGCAGACCTCATGCTGTTGAGCCTTGCGAAGCTGTAATCGAAGCCTTGGGAAGTTTGGGCGCAACGGAAACTGTGCCATTAATTGAACCATTCCTAAATCAGCCTGTCGTCAAAGTACAGTACGCCGCCTTACGCGCTTTGTACCAATTGACTCAAAATGATCGTTATGGGCAGAGTTTGATTGATGCACTTAATGGCAACGATGTTAAGTTACGCCGAGTAGCTTTGACAGATTTGGGAGCAATTGGTTATTTACCTGCCGCCGATGCGATCGCAAAATGTGCTGTAGAAAATAGCTTTAAGCTCATTGCTCTGAAAGGGTTACTGGCACATCTTGCCCCAGAAACCAATTTATCTGAGCCTGCTATACAGATTATGAGTCTCATGGATTCTTTACTATAAATCGCTAATTTTTAATGGTAGTTGATCAACTAATCCAAGCCGTCGAACAAGCGTCTGAACCTGCCCAATTATTGACAGCAGTACAGGCTTTAGTTGGTGCCAAGGATCAAGAGGCAATTTCTACCTTAATTGCCGTGTTGGGCTATAACAACCCTACTGCTGCGACTTCTGCCGTAGCCGGACTAATTGAACTAGGCACGGATTCCGTGCAACCATTAATGGAACAATTAGATGAGTACAACTATGGAGCAAGAGCTTACTCAATTCGGGCTTTAGCCGCAATTGGCGATCCCCGGGCTTTAGAGCTATTCCTTGAGTCCGCCGCTACAGATTTTGCGCCTAGCGTGCGTCGGTCAGCAGCTAAAGGTTTAGGGACTTTACATTGGCAAAAATTAAACCCAGAGCAGGTTTATCCGGCGTGGCAAAAGGCAATGCAAACACTTTTATCAATCTCCAGCGATGGGGATTGGTCAATTCGTTATGCAGCAATAGTTGGATTGCAAGCATTAGCCAATATTCCCGAATTAACAGCGCAAATTAAGATTTATCTTGACTTGCAAATTCAAAATGAATTCGATGGGCAAGTGCGATCGCGGATAAACTGGGCGCAACAAGTTTTATCTCAGGTATAAAAATAGGTCAGTATTATGTCAATACCATTACTTGAAGTTACACCAAAAACGCAAAACCAGCGCGTTGAAGGGTATGAAATCCCCGACGAAGATAGACCAAGAATCTACCGCGCCGCCGATGCCACTTCAGATACAGATATTAACGATCTAATCTGGGCAGGTTATCGGCAAATTTTTAGCGAACACTTAATTTTAGAAAGTTACCGCCAACTCTACTTAGAATCGCAATTACGCAATCGGGCGATTACCGTCCGCGATTTTATCCGGGGATTGGGTAAATCGGAAGTATACCGCGAATTGGTAGGAGAAACAAATTCTAACTATCGCTTGGTAGATATCACCTTTAAGCGGTTTTTGGGACGCGCTACCTATGACAAAGATGAACAAATCGCTTGGTCAATTGTCATAGCGACTCGCGGCTTACATGGCTTTATAGATGTATTAGTTGACGGTGAAGAATATCGCCAAAACTTTGGTAACGATATCATTCCTTACCAACGCCGCCGCTATAAAGACCGACCATTTAACTTAGTCAATCCTCGCTACGGCAATGATTTTCGCGATCGCCAATCTTTACTTGCGATCGGTGGACGTTCTTTCTACCAAACTCGCCAAACGGGAGAAGTCACAAAAGAAGTAGTGCGTAAAGCTATTCCTGTTAACTTTATGACCATGGCTGGAGGCTTATTACTAACTGAAAACAACTACCAGCGCACCATTGCTTCGGTTACTTCCCAAATCAAAAATATGGAACTTCTGGATATGACTCAAGGGCAAAATTCCATCGAACGTACCGTTAAGCCCAAAGAAGCCGCTTTACCATACCGCTACATCCCCAGTGCGAACCCTAAAGTATAGGCAATTTGTTTACAGCAAAACTCACTCGAAGTTATTACCATGTCAATCCCTTTACTTGACTACAAACCTTCTTCTCAAAATCAGCGCGTTGCTGGCTACGAAGTACCTAGCGAAGATACGCCCTGGATTTACCGGATTGAAGACTGCTCCAATCCCAACGATGTACTAGAATTAATCAACGCTGCTTACCGTCAAGTTCTCAGCGAACACCAAATTCTGCAATTTAACCGCCAAGTTCAACTAGAATCGCAATTAAAAAACCGCTCTATTAGCGTCCGCGATTTTATCCGAGGCATAGCAAAATCTGAAGCTTTCCGTAACTTAGTAGTAGAGACTAATTCTAACTATCGCTTAGTTGAATTATGTCTCAAACGTCTACTAGGTAGAGCGCCTTACAATCAAGCCGAGGAAATTGCCTGGTCAATTAAAGTTGCAACTTTAGGTTGGGGTAGCTTTGTTGATGCTTTAATCGATAGCGAAGAATATCGTAGTAGCTTTGGCGATAATACCGTACCTTTTCAACGCCGCCGTTATAAAGATAGGCCAACTAATCTAGTTACGCCTCGCTATGCTGACTACTGGCGCGACAAACTAGAAACTGAGCGCTACAAGTGGGGCGATATCAACAACTTTATGGATATGGCGCAAAGCCTTAGTATCCGTATTGTTATCCCTCAATCAGTCCAGACAGCTAACATTCAAATTCCTGACATGACGCGGGATAATAAGGAAGCCGCCGTTTCGATTAATCCTTCGGCGAGCTTTCCTACTCGGTTATAAAAGTCGCGATCGCACTATTCACCCTATTTAATGGAGAAAAGCAGTATGGAATTGCCGTTGCTTGAATACAAGCCCACAACTCAAAATCATCGCGTCGCTAGCTTCGGCAAGGCAGACCTAAACGAGGAAACACCCTACATTTATCGCATTGAAAACGCCGACTCTTTGACGGCAATTCAAGAAATAATTTGGGCAAGCTATCGTCAAGTTTTTAGCGAACACGAAATTCTTAGAGCAAATCGTCAGATTCAGCTAGAATCCCAAGTAAAAAATCGTAGCATCAGCGTCCGCGACTTTATTCGGGGTCTTGCTAAATCTGCTCGGTTCTATGACGTAGTTGTATCGGTTAACAATAACTATCGTTTGGTAGATGTTTGTCTCAAGCGCTTTTTGGGTCGCGCGGCTTACAACAAAGCTGAAGAAATTGCTTGGTCAATTAAAATCGGTACTTTGGGTTTTTATGGCTTTGTCGATGCATTGCTAGATTCTCAAGAGTATACCGATGCTTTTGGCGACAATGTTGTACCTTACCAACGCAAACGGATGGAGGGAAGACCCTTTAACCTCGTAACTCCTCGTTACGGCGCAGATTTCCGCGAACAAGTAGGCACAGTCAAAACTGATTGGCGCTTTACCTTGGAAGAATACTACAGCCGCAAGAGCAAAGAACGTCGCCTTCCCGAAGGAGATCCTGGCAAATACCGCGAAATGGCAGCAGCCGTTAATACACAAAACAATTACGCGCAAAAAGTCTCGGCTTTTGACTTAGATTACTTAAGCCTAGTTCCGGTACGTGGCAGGCGTTAGGAAGTTAGGTTAATTTAATTATCGCGATTACGCAGAGCGCAGCGCCAAAGGCGATCGCACTGGGTTTAGTTTCTGTTTTTATTTGGTAAATAGCTAATACATTTAGTTTTTTGTCAAGTTTAAGCAAAGGCTAAACCCAGTTGTATTTTGTACCAGTAAAAAAGCCGCCCCTGTTGAAGCGACTTTTTTATTGGTATAAGCTGCGAAAGAAAAAAGCTAAACAAAAACTTGTTTTAAGTTTGATCCCTAACCTAGCCAAGCTGTAGTTTTTTACGGTTTTACTGATACTGGGGCTAGTTTAACGTTCGTAGCTAAACCTAGGGTTTGCAGCAAGCGAATAGTTAGCCACGTTAAATCGAATTCCCACCATCGCAAGCCATGACGAGCAGAATACTGGAAAGCATGGTGATTATTGTGCCAACCTTCACCGAAAACAAGTAAAGCTACCCACCAACAGTTAGTAGAATTGTCTCCAGATTCGTGGCTGCGATAACCAAATTTGTGAGTCGCACTATTTACAAGCCAAGTGCAATGATAAACCACTACCACGCGCACAAAAATTCCCCAAATCACAAAAGACCAACCGCCTAGAAGTAAAAGTAATACTCCTAAAGCAACTTGAATCCCAATCATGTTTTTTTGGTAAAACTGATAAACAGGGTCATCAGAAATATCTTTGATGTATCGGGAAAGTTCATCTTGGGCAGGTGCGTGATGAATCATCCAGCCTAAATGACTCCACCAGAAACCTTTATTAGAATCATGGGGATCTAAATCTTGGTCAGAATGCAAATGATGGATGCGGTGCATTCCAATCCATTCAAAAGGCCCTCCCTGACAAGCAAGGGTTCCGCAAAAAGCTAAAAAATACTCTAGCCACTTGGGGGTTTGAAAGCTGCGGTGAGTAACCAGGCGGTGAAAGCCTAAAGTAATACCCAACCCTCCAGTTACCCAGTAGAGAAAGAAGGCAACGCCTACGGCTTTCCAGTTAAAAGTCCCAGGAATTAGGGCAAGTAATGCTCCAATATGTAGAACCGCGAAAAAAGCGATATTTACCCAGTTAAGTGTGGGCTTTGTTGAGGTGGCAATCGTCATGCAGTACCCTTAATACGAATGGTCTTACCGATCTTAAGTGAATTATCAATAGTTCACTAATCTCGATAGCGAAAAAAGTTATGATTAACAGCGCCCAGATGCTCAGTTCCGCAGAACAAGCATTACTTCCTATCTTTTCTAAAATTGACTCCCAGGTCAAGCAAAACTTGGAAAAAGTCTTAGCATCTTTTCGCGACCACCGGGTAGGAGTTCATCATTTTGCCGGAGTAAGTGGCTACGGACACGATGATTTAGGTCGAGAAACTTTAGACAAGGTATTTGCTCAAATTATGGGCGCAGAAGCCGCCGCCGTAAGAGTACAGTTTGTTTCTGGCACTCATGCGATCGCCTGTGCTTTATTTGGCGTTCTCCGTCCTGGGGATGAAATGTTAGCAGTGGCAGGTACTCCTTACGACACACTAGAGGAAGTAATTGGTATCCGAGGTAACGGACAAGGTTCACTATTAGAGTTTGGCATTAGTTACCGTCAATTGAATCTAACTCTAGAAGGAACGATCGATTATAAAGCTTTAGCACAAGGGGTAGGTGATCGCACAAAATTAGTATTAATTCAGCGATCGTGCGGCTATGCTTGGCGTTCGAGCTTATCTATTGCTGATATTGAAAAAATTGTAGCGATCGTTAAAAAGCAAAATCCCCACACTGTTTGCTTTGTTGATAACTGCTACGGAGAATTGATTGAAGACAAAGAACCCACCGCCGTAGGAGCAGACTTAATCGCTGGGTCATTAATTAAGAATCCTGGGGGTACAATTGTCACAGCCGGCGGCTACGTTGCGGGTCGTGCTGACTTAGTAGAAGCGGCTGCTTGTCGCCTGACCGCACCAGGAATTGGTAGTTATGGGGGGGCAACCTTTGACCAAAATCGCTTGCTATTTCAAGGGCTGTTTCTCGCGTCGCAAATGGTTGGGGAAGCAATCAAAGGCAACTATTTAACAGCTTATGTATTTGACAAATTAGGTTATCCGGTAAATCCTTTACCTATGGCTCCTAGGCGCGATGTAATTCAAGCAATTAAGCTAGGTTCGCCCCAAAAAATTATTGCCTTTTGTAAGGCGATCCAACAGCATTCTCCCATTGGTTCCTACCTAGACCCTGTTCCGGGAGAAATGCCAGGGTATCAGAGCTTGTTAGTAATGGCTGGTGGCACATTTATCGATGGCAGCACTTCCGAATTTTCTGCTGATGGCCCGTTGCGCGAACCCTATATAGTGTTTTGCCAAGGGGGAACTCATTGGACTCATGTTGCGATCGCACTTGAAGCTGCGATTACTGCCGTAGAAGCAGCCTAAACTCCTGATAAAACTTGTTCGGCAGTTAGAGTTAATTCAGGAAAGGTCTGAGAAATAATTTGCTCGTTACCTCTAAATATTGCTGCTTCATAAAACCCTTCTATTAGAGTGAGTACCGTTACCCCAGGTGGATAGGTAGAACTATCGGCAATAAAGTCTACAACCCAGTATTCAGGAATTTCTACAATATTGTATTCAGCGCGTTTGCGGCGATGGTCAATAATTTGAGATCCTTCACTAACTACTTCTACAACCAAAAGTGGAGGTGAATCTTCTAAAACCGCCGACTTATCGAGCAGTTCTTGCAATTGCGCTTTGCTGGCTACACAAATATCAGGAATTCTTGACGTATCTTTTCTACCAATTTGGGGAATCCGAACGCCAATCGAGCGATGTAAAGATATCCACTCCCTACCCATTTGTTTGATTTGGGCTTTGAAAATATCATTGAGAGCATCAATAATTAAGGCGTGTTTGCCTCTACCTGGTGGCATCTCTACTAATTCCCCATTGACTAACTCATAGCGATCGCCGTCTAGATTACAGTATTCCTCAAACGTTAAGCATTCTGTTTGTGTTTGAATCATGGGCGATCGCTTCCTTGAATTGCGTACAAGTATTTATCTTTTATTGTGACTTGCAGCAGATACTTAACTGAATTTAGTTGCTTGGCAATTTTAACTGTTCTTAACCTGTCTTCTATCTTTAGGCTGATATTATTGCTTTAAGTTCAGTAGAGGGCGAAAGTCAAAGCCTGAACATGAATTAGGATTTTTTGGATTGCGATCGCGCCCAAACTTAAATTAAGTGAAAACTATACTAAAGTTTTCCGAAATTGCCTGAATTGCTGTTGTGTAATAAATAGGCTGTACATTTACAAGCAATCTGAAACTGGGTCTGCTGGTTAGATGCGAGGGATGATGCGATCGCTAAATAGGTATTCGTTAATGAAATATTCAAATTAAGGAGATTATTGTAATGCCTGATGATATTAATTCTGATAGCCCTTGCGAAACTTTGGTGTTAAGTGAAAGACCAACATTTCGTTGGAATGAAGTGCCGGGTGCAAGTTATTACTTAGTAAGTTTAATGGATGGTTCAAAAATTTGCTGGGAACAAAAAGTAAGGGGAACAGAAATTGTTTATTCTGGCAATGTACCTTTAGAGCAAGGAGTTTCCTATTCACTGATAATTAAATCTGTCAATGATTTTTCATCAAAAAGCGATCTAGGTAAACCTGATCTGAATGTACTTAGGGAAAATCTCTTTGAGAAAGCAGGTGAACTTGAGAATGCTAGTGGGGCAATTGAAACTAATCTTTTAGAGCAAAATGTGATGAAAGTATTAGAGGTGCAAACTACTGTCAACACTATTGAAGAACAAAAAGTAGTTAGTTTTTTCGTCTGTCCAAGCGGATCTTGCACTACAGCAGACGGGCGTCCCGGTATTTGGACTTTTAGTAGGTCTAATGGAGGATGCTTCTGCCGTCCGACTGTGGGTGGCTAGATTATCAGAGGGACTAGAAATAACACTTTTTTATAAATAAGTAGAAGTACTTTTTATAAAAAAGTGATACATATAAATGCTTTGGGAGTTTCATGCCAACGAATAAGTACCCTTACCAATTTTGCCTTATTACTGCAATTTCTATCTGGAGTACAATTGTCACGCCACCAACTTACGGACAAGTTGCCAGCGATGCAAGTCTATCTACAGAAGTCGCTACACCCGATAACCTTAATTTTGAAATTACTGGTGGCAGTAAAGTTGAAAACAATCTTTTTCACAGCTTTCAGGAGTTTTCTATACCTAGGGGGGGGGTCGGCTGTCTTTGCAGATCAGGGAGTTGATAATATAATTAGCCGAGTAACAGGCGGCTCTATCTCTAACATTCAGGGCTTAATTGAAATTCAGGGTAATGCAAATTTCTTTTTGATCAATCCCAACGGTATTATTTTTGGTCGTGATGCTCGATTAGATATTAGAGGTTCGTTTCTAGCAACTACAGCAAATCGCATCAACTTTGCTGACGGTAGATCATTCAGTGCTGCCCCTCAAACTCAACCTTTGTTGAGCGTCAGCACACCTATTGGTTTGCAATTCGGAGCGAGTATAAAACCTATTGATAACCAATCTCAAGCAATAGATAGCATAGGCTTTCCTGCTGGTCTTGAAGTGGACTCAGGGAGAACTTTAGCTTTGGTAGGAGGCGATATAACCATAGAAAGTGGACTCCTAACTGCACCGGGAGGAAGAATCGAGCTAGGGAGTGTTGATGATAATAGTCTCGTTAGTCTAACTCCCGTTGGAGATTCTGTGGATACAGGCTGGCGTTTGGGGTACGAAAATGTGCAGAAATTTCGAGATATACGTTTGTTACCTGCCATCGTTAGTACAGAGTCTGACGGCATTCCTGGAAATATCTACTTCCGAGGTAGAAACATTACTATTAACCAATCGCAAATTCAGACCTCTACTTACGGAACAATACCAAGTGGAATTATTGCAATACAAGCCTCTGAATCTGTAGAAGTGAGCGATGGCAGTCAATTGTTAAGTAATACCTATGGGAGCGCTAGCTTTGGCAACATCAATATTGAGACGCAGCGGTTACTTGTTAGTGATGGTTCTTTTATTGATGCGTCTACTTATACCGAAGGAAGAGGTGGAAACATAACTGTAAATTCTCCTGAATCAGTTGAAGTAAGGGGCAACGGGCAGCTAACTCAAATAGCTACCCAAGCTTACAGTAATGGAGATGCGGGAGAACTGAAGGTAACAACAGGAAAGTTAATTCTTAGTGATGGAGGACAAATAGCAAGCTCTACTGTAGGTGTAGGCAATGGGGGTAAGGTGACTGTAGAGGCTTCTGAATCTATTGCAATAAGTGGTCAAGGCAAAAATAGGAATAATACAGTAGCTAGTGGATTGCTCGCTAGAACTCTTGAATCTGCTACAGGGGATGGAGGAGAGTTAAGTGTCAACACAGGGCGTTTGATAATTCGAGATGGTGGTAGCATATCTGCTGCCTCTGTAGATAGTAGTACAGGTCAGGCAGGAAACTTAGATATTAATGCTGTAAATTCTGTAGAAGTAAGTGGCGCTGGTAGCAGTTTGCAAGCTAGTAGTGTAAGTCCTAAGTCTGCTGGAAATTTAACGATAACTACTGACAAGTTGGTTGTTCAAGATGGTGCTAGAGTCAACGTCAGTAGTACAAGCACAGGTGATGCAGGAAATTTGACGATCGCGGCTCGTACTATTAGTTTAGATAACCAAGGACAACTGACATCCACAAGCACATTTGGTACAGGTGGCGGCAATATAATCCTCCAGGATTTGGAATCGTTGACATTGCGCGGTAAGAGTGAAATATCTACTAATGCTGGAGGAGAGGGAAACGGTGGCGATATTACAATTCGTACAAAGTTGTTAACTGCTCTAGAAAATAGCAAGATTACAGCTAATGCTGAAGGTGCTGGTAAAGGCGGCAATATTCAGATTGAAACCCAAGGATTCTTTGTTTCCCCAAATAGTCAAATTACTGCTAGTTCTGAACAAGGTATAGACGGTGTAGTAGAAATTGATAGGCTAGAAAACGATCCTGAAGGCGCGTTGCTAACTTTACCAGCAGAACCAGTTAATATTTCTGGATTGATTGCTCAAGGCTGTTCTTCAGGCAGCGTCGCCAGAAATAGTAAATTTGTCGTGACGGGACGCGGTGGATTGCCGCCTACTCCCAAAGAAGCTTTTAGAGGTGACGTTGCTTTAGCAGACTTGGGCAACCCAGTTGAAATCGAAGCAGCTCAAGCTAAAGTAGTTGCACCCACTAATCAAAAGCTTCCTGAATTAACTCCGCTTGTGGAAGCTCAAGGATGGGTAATAGGCTCAAAAGGCGAAGTGATACTTACTGGCTTTGCGCCTAACGTTACTCCCTCTGTTCCTTGGATGAAATCTAATAGCTGTCATGGTTAGTAAACTTGCTAATCGCCTTTTCACTTGCCATTTTTGGTCGTCAATAAGCTTAGTATTATTAACTAGCGCGATCGCATTCCGCACAGCGCCAAGGGCGATCGCACTGCCACTAAAAGCACAAAACTACTTAGAAACAGCCCCACTGCCGCCCACACCTCCTCCCCAGGACGTGCTACCTCCCGCCGAGCGCACCCCCGAACCACTGCGTACACCTGTAACCCTACCACCGCCATCCGATTTACTCCAGCCTGCTGGTAAACCTACAAGCCCAGAACCAATCCCTGGAGAAGTTCCAGCAACTCTTACAGTAGAAAGATTTGAGGTAGAAGGAAGTACCGTTTTTAGCCCCGAAGAATTTGCTAAAGTTCTTGCCCCTTATACCAAAAAACCAATTTCCTTTGCAGAGCTTTTCCAAGCCCGTTCGGCTATTACTCAGTTGTATATAAACCGGGGTTATATCACTTCTGGCGCATTGATTCCGCCACAAACTCTCGAAGGTGGTGTAGTAAGAATTCAAGTAATTGAAGGTAGTTTAGAAGCTATTAATATTACTGGAAATAAACGGCTAAATTCAAGTTATGTCCGCGATCGCATTGCCATTCGTACAGGCAAACCGCTCAACCAACAGCAACTACTTAGAGCCTTGCAACTATTGCAACTCAATCCTCTAATTCAAAACCTTTCGGCAGAACTTGGGGCGGGTTCTCGTCCTGGTACAAATATATTAGAAGTTAATGTAACGGAAGCGCAAACAGCCCATATTCAACTACTTACAGATAATGGGCGATCGCCTAGCGTGGGTAGTTTCCGCCGCCAAGTTCAGGCAAATGAAGCCAATTTATTAGGACTAGGAGACAATCTGAGCGTAGCTTACAGCAATACCGACGGCAGCAATAGTTTGGATACTAGCTACACATTACCGCTCAATCCCCGCGATGGTACTCTTAGCTTTAATTACGGAACCTCCGCCAGCGATGTAATTGAGCGTCCTTTCAACGCACTCGATATTAATGCTAGTTCTCGCTACTACGAACTAACTCTGCGTCAACCAGTTGTCCAAACCCCTAGCCAAGAATTTGCCCTTGGTTTAACAGCAGCACGTAGAGAAACCGAAGCTTTATTTTCTCCTCAAGGGCAAACAATCGGCTTTCCTTCCCCCGGTGCAGACGAGCGAGGACGCACCCGCGTCTCAGCATTGCAATTTTTTCAAGAGTGGACTGCTCGAAACAGCAACAGAGCGATCGCCGCACGTTCTCAATTTAGTTTAGGAATTGGCGCTCTAGATTCGACAATCAATGCAACCCAACCAGATAGCCGCTTTTTCTCTTGGCGGGGACAAGCTCAATGGGTAAGGCTTTTGGCTGCTGATACTTTGCTTTTAGTCCGTACTGACGTGCAGTTGGCAGATAGACCACTTGTACCATTAGAACAGTTTGGACTTGGCGGAATTAATAGCGTTAGAGGTTATCGTCAAGATGCTTTACTCACCGATAATGGCGCTTTCACATCAGTTGAATTACGCCTGCCAATTTATCGCCGACAAAGGCAAAGGTTACTCGTGCAAGTAGCACCATTTGTCGATCTGGGTACTACTTGGAATAATTCAAGTAAAGTTAACAATACTTCAGAATCTAATACTTTAGCCTCTCTAGGTCTTGGTTTGCGCTGTCAATTAGGCGATTATTTTACCGCTCGATTAGATTGGGGTATTCCTTTGATTGATATTCCTTCAGGAGATAGAACATGGCAAGAAAATGGTTTATATTTTTCGCTGATTTACAACCCATTTTGATAAACTCTTTATCTCAAAAGGATTTAGCCAAAAAATGGAAAATTGCTACTCGTAACTTGCTAAAAGTAAGTCTAGCAGTAGCAATAGTGTGTTTAGCTCCAGAACAATTATTAGCTGCGTCGCAGTTTACTGCTTCTAGATCAAAACCTCAAATTCAAGCTATAAATAACCCGCAGCTAGTTCAAAAAGGCAGAGAATTATACGAAACAGAACAGTTTGTTGAAGCGGTAAAAGTTTGGCAACAAAGCTTGCAAGCGTACGTTGAGCAAAACGATATAGCCAATCAAGCTATGGTTTTGAGCAATCTTTCCTTAGCTTATCAGCAACTTGGACAATGGGAAGCAGCAACAAAGGCGATCGCATCTAGCCTCAAATTATTGCAATCAACTAACAAAAATCTACCAATTCTAGCCCAAGCGCTCAACACTCAAGGCAGCCTACAACTGGCTTTAGGGCAATCTCAGCAAGCTTTAAATACTTGGACTCAAGCAACAACGGCTTATACTCAAGCCAAAGATGAAGTAGGAATTAATCGTAGTTTAATCAATCAATCCCAAGCCTTGCAAGCATTAGGGCTTTATCGCCGCGCTTTGGCAAGCTTAAACGCCGTCAATCAAAAGCTCCAAAAACAACCAGACTCTCTAGTTAAAATCGCTGGATTACGCAATCTAGGAAATGCTTTACGGGTAGTAGGCGATTTAGAACAGTCGCAGCAAGTATTACAGCAAAGCTTACTATTAGCTCAAAAATTAAACTCGACTCCAAACATTGGTGCAACTTTGTTTAGCCTTGGTAATACCGCAAGAGCGCAGCAGAATAGTAAAGTCGCATTGAATTACTACAAGCAAGCTACAACAGCATCTTCTGGAACTATTAAAACCCAAGCTCAATTAAATCAGCTTGATCTATTAGTAGAAACAAATCAATCAATCGCGGCTCAAGCCTTATTTCCGCAAATTAAAATAGAAATTGCTAGTCTACCTTTAAGTAGTAAAGCAATATACGCTCAAATTGATTTTGCTCAAAGTTTACAAGATTTGAGCAGGCGTAGAGAACAAGAAACTATATCTCTACCAGAAATTGCTCAGTTATTGGCTAAAGCTGTAAACCAAGCTCAAAGCTTGGGAGATAAACGGGCGGAAGCATACGCCCTAAGTAACTTAGGCGAATTATACGAACAGACAGAACAATGGAAAAATGCCCAACAATTAACAGAAAAATCCTTATTAATTGCTCAAGCAATTAATGCTCCAGAGATAGCCTATCGCTCGTCGTGGCAACTAGGTAGAGTATTTAAAGCTCAAGGAAATATACCTAGTGCGATCGCCTCTTACACTGAATCTGTCAGCATTCTCAAATCCTTACGCAACGATTTAGTAGCCATCAATCCAGATGTGCAGTTTTCTTTTCGAGAAGAAGTAGAACCCGTTTATCGTGAGTTAGTTGATTTGTTATTGAGTAAAGACAGTGCAAAAGTTAGTCAAGAAAACTTAATTCAAGCACGGGCGGTAATTGAATCACTGCAACTTGCACAACTAGATAACTTTTTTCGCGAAGCTTGCATTGAAGCAAATTCTGTACTAATCGATAGCCTAGCCAATACAGAAAATGAAAGTGCGGCAATTATTTACCCAATTATTTTAAGAAATCGCACCGAAGTTATCCTCAAATTACCTAACACGCCTCTTACTCACTACACTATTGCCAAATCTCAAACCGAAATCGAAAAAACCTTAGAAACCTTGCGTACCAAGCTAACAGAACCTGATGCAATTAAAGAAGTTAAAGCTTTATCGCAACAAGTACATAGCTGGTTAATCCAACCTGCGGAGGCGCAAATAGCTGGGAGTAAAGCTAAAACCTTAGTCTTTGTATTAGATGGGGCTTTCCAAAATATTCCGATGGCTGCCTTGTATGATGGCAAACAGTATTTAATTGAAAAATACGCTGTAGCTCTCAGCCCTGGCTTACAGCTATTAGCATCTAGCCCCTTACCCCAAAATGGTCTAAAAGCATTAACGGCGGGTCTCAGCCTTGCTCCAGCTAACTCTCCTTACCCCCCATTACCATCGGTCAAAGCAGAATTTAATTTAATTGAGCAAGCTGGGATAAAAACTAATCAACTGCTAGATGGCAAATTTACTAGCAAGTCTCTAGCGGCGGCGATGGACTCATCAGGCTTTAATATTGTTCACATTGCTACTCACGGACAATTTAGTTCTGAAGCAAAAAATACATTTATTCTTGCCTCCGATGGGGAAATTAATGTTAAGCAACTAGATACTTTACTGCGCGATGCTAATGGAGGGCAGAATCGGCGAAACCGCAATTCACCCAATGGAATCTCTTTATTAGTTTTAAGTGCCTGCGAAACCGCCGTAGGTGACAAACGTGCTGCTTTAGGCATGGCAGGGGTGGCAATTCGGGCGGGGGCGCGCAGTACCTTAGCGTCTTTATGGCAAATAGACGATGAAGCCACAGCCCTATTTATTGGAGAATTTTATCGAGAGTTAGCTACGAGTAAGATTACTAAGGCCGAAGCTCTCCGCCGCGCTCAGGTAAGTTTTTTAAAAAAATATCCTAATTACAGCCGCCCTGGTTATTGGGGAGCCTATGTTTTAATTGGTAATTGGCTTTAAAAAGGCAGAATCAATTAGAGTTATACTCACTGATTAAAGATTTTTTATCCTTGCTATCTATCCCCTTAATTGACTCTGAGGCTAGAGTAGATAAATCTATTGTTTCTAGTAAGTTCTGCCAATTTACTAAAGATGCGGCATCTTCTAAGTTTTGCAGGCGTATTTGCGCTAGAGTTGCTACGGTATCGTACCAAATACCATTTTCTGCATACAAAACTACTTGTTCATGTAACGACGTTGTGTCCGCTAGGCGATCGCTAATAGTAGCATTAAGATTAACTCGCTGTATCCAACCTTCTACAAATACCGGGCTTGCCATATTTTGACTGCAACGAACTTTAAAGTACCAATGGTACATTTTATCGACAGCTAAGGGTGCAGATTCAGGAGGTAATTGCAATCTGATAATTCCCGGTTCTTTAGGGAGCGCAATTGGAGAGCGATAAATATCGTTATCTTCCGATTGCAATACAAATTCCCCCGTAGCAGGATGGGTGTAGGGAACGTAAAATAAAAAAGTTGGATGTTCCTTAACTGTTGATCCCCATACATTTGTGGCAATGATCGCATTATTCCCGTTATCGGCAGACGTTTTAATACTAGGTACTACCGCCGTTAAAGGTATGTTTACATTGTTTAAACAACTTCCCCGCCCCGCCGCGCCTCTTTGCCGTCCGCTAGGGGTTCCATTACTTGGCAATTTGGGTTGAATAAAGGTTATTCTCCCCGGTCGCTTCGGTGCTTGCTTAAGCGATCGCATGGAGGTAGGAGTAGAAGTTTTGTTGACATCAACATTTTGTGCATCTACTTGGGTAATATAGCTGGTACTCGCAAGCACCAATACAACTATACCCAGCGATCGCTTAGCAAAGGTACAAAATTGGGTCATGTTTTCCATCGCTAATTTCATTCCAGTGATAGTTTTTTTAACAGTAATACTATCTAGATTTATAATTTCGGTAAATTACTATAATTATGCTTGTAAATAATAATGATAAGGCTGGGGGTACCAAAGGAACTAAGCTACCTTGAAGTAAAAACCCGAAACACATAATACCTAAAATTAAAAGTGTAACAGATGCCGCTAATCCTAAATATAATATTCGCTTAGAGTACGGGGTCAACAGACCACCGACTATTGACCAAAAAGCAACCCAAAGATTTTCTAGCCATAAGTTCCACACCGATAATACAGGTCTTCGATCTAAGACAGCACTTAAAATATGACTAACCATTTGTGCTTGGATGAACACTCCTGGTGACTGTTTTTCAAAGCGCCGTTGGTTACTACTATAAGGTGTAAACCAGTAATCATTAACACTACTTGGTGCAGTAACACCAATGAGAACGATTCGGTCTTGCAATTGTTTTTTTGTCGCTGGGGTGAGGCGATTTTTTAAAATATCATCGAGACTAACTTGGAAAGCAATATCAGTAACTGTACGGTAAGGGCGGTAATTGAGTAGCACTTGATAACCTCTCAAGTCAGCATTTTTATAAGCCCCGCTATTGTTAGCATTTAGACGATTAAAAACCACTTCACCAAATTGTAAGTTACCTTGAGGCGTAACTTTTGGGGCAATACCCTCGGTAGCCAAGTAATACAGCGCTAACTGAAGACTAAAAGCATATTCGGTAGTACAAGGAGAAGTAGAAGGGGGCGTTAGATGCAGTAGCTGACGACGAACAGTAGTATCTTCGTCAGATATAATGTCACTAAAACCAATAAATTCTGGGGATAATTCTGGTGGTGGCGCAATTCCTGGGTTATTTGTACTTGGATCGCTAATTTTACACAAACCAATAAAATTATCGCTCTTTTGCAAATACTTAGTTAAATTTGGATAAGCTGCACCGACGGGAACATCACGATAAATATCTAAACCGATTACTCTTGGTCGGTATTGTTCTAATACCATTAATAATTGCTCTAAAGTGCGATCGCTTAAACTTCCTTGTCTTGGTGATTGGGCTTGAATATCGGCTTCAGTAATTGTAATAACTAGCAGGCGAGGATCTGCTCCTTCAGGGGGTCGCAAGCGTTGCAAACTATCACTAGCGGCTAATTCCCACGTTTCCAACGCTCCTTGCTGACGCACGCCTATAACTACGCTAGTAACTACAATGCTAGTCAGGAGCATTCGTAAACCAGTACGCCAAATGTGACGGATAGAGCTTTGGCGCTGTTGAGTACGAGTTTTTTGATTAATTGTAGTTGTAATTGGCTTTGTAGCTAGAGGTAGCCTTGTCTCGTCGTAGATATTGCCTTTAACTAAGCACTCTAAAATACTTTGCGCGTTTTGCGGTCGATTTTGGGGAAGGGGGGCTAGTAATTCGTCAATTAGATATACCAACCACTCGGAAATTTGGGGCGATTGGTTTCGCCAGACTAACTGATTAGTTTGCGGATTTTTGGGTAATTCGGCGGGATAAATACCTGTAAGTAGATGTATAAATGTGCGTCCCAAAGCAAAAAAGTCTGATTCTTTAACCGCTTGACCTTCCATTTGTTCTAGGGGCGTATATCCGGGAGAATAAACTTGAGTAATATCGCTTTGACCTAGTTTATGAACGTAAGTATGAGTAATTTCTCTAACTGTGCCAAAGTCAATTAATACCAGTTGCCCATCAGGACGCAGCATAATATTAGAAGGCTTGATGTCTCGATGCAAAAGTTGGGCTTGATGCACCTCGCTTAAAATACTTGTAAGTTGTTTGAGCCAATTAATCGCTCTTGCTTCAGAGATTGGTTCATTTTCTTCTAGCCACTGCTTGAGATTTTGTCCCTCAATTTTCTCCATGACCAAGCAATGCAGTTTTTTTGATTCATTGTTTGGTAAAAAAGTAAAGTATTCATATACTTTAGGAACGCCCAAATTTTGCAGTTTTTGTAATACTTTCGCTTCTTGCTGCAATAGTTCGATTAATTTAGAGCGATCGCTATTTAAGACTTTTAGCACTTTTCGCGTACTGCGATCATCTACTTCAAAGATTTCTGTTGTATGTACTCCCGATAATTCCCGTAACGGTTTAACCAGCAAGTAGCGTCCGTTAATTAGCAAAGAAGTACCACAAAACGAACACTTTGTTAAATTGTCGGGATTTTGGCGGACTTGACACTTGGGGTTGATGCAGTAACTCATTGAACAACTCCAAGCTTGGCTTGCTATTCCGGTAAACGGTATTGAGCAACTATTTTTTTAGCAAATTCTGGTACGTGAGCGTTTAATTTGTCTGGGTACTGGCGTTTAACGTAAAGGTAGTTGCGGGTAAAGTGGGAATCGATAGAAAATCTGGCGTATTCTAAACCTTTCGGCCCAATTTTTTCTATTACTATACCCATCATTTTTGCCGCCCACATTGGCAGTGTAACCCCTTTGTCGTAAGCCGGAATGCTTTGTTGTACGGCAGAAGTGCGATCGCCAGAAGACATCACTGCTTGAACCTGCAACTGATCTTGCACTAAATCTAGCATTTCTTGCCCAGTATCGTTTCGCACGACAATCCATTGCCAGCCAAAGGGTGCGCCCATATAACCTACGACCAAATCAGCCAGAGAATTGACATAATCAAAACAACTCATGCAAGAAGGGGCAAATACATCTTTAAGTTGGTTTGTTTTGAGTCCAAAAAAGGGTACAGTTTCCGTTGAGCCATCTTCATGCTTGAAGTGAACCCGATAGTCTTGCATAAATTCGTAAGATACAACGGTTTCCGGCGACTTGCTAGTAGTATCTAAAAACTTTTGCAATCCAGCGCGGGTAACGTTGTCTACGCAGGGCGTACCCAGTACATAGAGCTTTTCTAAGCCCAGTTGCTTTTCCACGGCTCTCAACGCCTGAATTTGGCAGCCTACGCCAATTACAAGTAGCCGCTTCATCCCAGATTGCTCAATTTGTTCCAATACTGAAAGATTCGGCGAAAGTGTAGGTTTATTTACTCTAGCTTTTAATATATCTTCAGGAGTCCGGGCAATGATTGGCATTGGTTGAAAGCGATCTTCTTTGGTATTTTGGACACAGACAACCCCTTCAACCAAGCCTTTAGTCAGCATTTCAATCGCAATACTACTAACAATCCCCGTCCATTGCGCTCCCTCAATTGGCTGCGTTTTCCGCGCCGCCATCATCCCTTGACTAACACCAAAATACAGTTCATCAGCATCATCTAAATTACGGCTGCGAGTATGAGTTTGAGTTTCTAGCTCGGCTATCTGTTGATTAATAAAAGCGCAAGCATTCTTGACATAATGAATGTAGTATGTATCGCATAGTCCGCATTCGCTACAAAGTTCTTTAGCTGGACGGCGACTAGAAGGTTTTAAAGCTTTTGCTTTCTTGTGGGGTGCTGAATCAGGAGAAACTAAAGTCATTAACGTTACTTTGACGCAAAACTGTTTTTATTTAACGATACCTTAGAGTTCGTGCTAGGTGTGTTGAGACAAGTTAAATTTACGGTAGGCGATCACTCTTTTGGCTTTTTGGGATCGCATTACGAGCTTTTTCTATAGTAACTTTGGCTGAATCCGTTGCATTAATTAAGACAATACCAGGGCGCTTTTGCAATTCACTAACAACTTCTTGAGGTGGTTTACCTTGGAGAGTAGCTTCTTTAAACTGTTTGAGTAATTCATCGGTTCTAATATGTTGAAGATTATTTACGCTCATTATATAAAATCTCCTTCGGCGTTGATAATAAATAAAACTGGGTTCTTTGATACATGGTAAGTATAAAAAACAAACTCACTTTACAAAAATTTCTTGATTTGCCTACAGGAGATATAAACTATGAGTTTGTCAATGGTTACGCAATACCTAAAGTGTCTCCTAAATACTTTCATTCAACTTTGCAATCGGCATTGTTATTACTTATACATACTTGGTGTAAAGGAAAAGGAAGGGTTGTTTCTGAGTGGGCGATTGTTTTGAAACGCCAAGATGAAGATTGGGTTCCTGTACCGGATTTGACTTATATTTCTTATGAGCGTTTGCCTAAAAGTTGGAAACGCAATGAAGCTTGTCCGATTGCACCAGAATTAGTAATTGAAATTATTTCGCCGGGTCAAACTTCTAAACAATTTGCAGATAAAACTACGGATTACTTTAAAGCTGGTATATCAAAAGTTTGGGTTGTAGATCCTGAAGCTGTAAGTATTGAAGTATTTTTTGCTGATGGGACAAGTCAAGTATATATAGATAATATGCCAATTATTGATTCTCTTTTGCCTGGTTTAGAATTAACAGTAAAAGAGGTTTTTGAGGAAGCAGGATTAATATAAGCTTGAATTAATTATTAGAGCTTCCTAAAAACAGAACTCAAGTTTAGTACAAAGCCTGCTAAAATATCTTCCCCGGATAAAGTTGCAGGATTTTGGATTATTTCTACTTGCTTTCCTAAACGGGAGATTTCTACTTTCTGAGTTATGGGATCAATTAACCAGCCTAGCTTTACACCATTATCTATATACTCTTGCATCTTTAACTGTAGAGTTTTAATTGAGTCAGTTTCCGAGCGCAATTCAATCACAAAATCGGGACATAAAGGCGGAAATTTACGCTTTTGTTCAGTATTTAAACTATTCCAGCGATCGCATTTTATCCAACTTGCATCGGGCGCTCTTTCTGCACCATTGGGTAATTTAAAACCTGTAGAAGAATCAAAAGCAATTCCTAAATCGTTTTGTCTACTCCAAGCTTCTAGTTGAAAAGAGATTTCAATATTACGATGACCTGTTTCTCCTCCTGCGGGGGGCATAATAATTATTTCTCCGGTAGCAGTGCGTTCTAATCTTAAGTCACGATTTGCTTGACATAGTTCGTAAAATTGATCGTCAGTTAGTTCTACAATCATATTTTCTCACCTTAATAAATTAAGAGTCAATTTCTGCTAATTCTAGCCAGCGTTCTGTTGCAGTATCAATTGATTTAGTTATGTTTTCTACTTTTTCATATAGTTCTCGTACTTTAGTAGCCGCACCAGGAGAAACTGCATACAAAGCTTTTTCTACTTCGGTTTTTTCTACTTCTAATTGAGCAATCTTTCCTTCTAACATTTCATATTCGCGCTTTTCTTTTGAAGATAGTTTGCGCGGTTTATTATCATTTACGGGTTGCTTATAACTCCTTTCAATCGGAGCTTTTTCTTTAACAACCGTTGGATTAGCGGCTTCTTCCTCAGCTTTTTTGTAATCTAGATAAACTGAGTAGTTACCGGGATATTGGCGAATATTTCCACCGTCTTCTAAAGCAAAGATTGTATCTACAGTACGATCTAAAAAGTAGCGATCATGAGAAACTGCGATCGCACATCCGCTAAAATCTTCTAAGTATTCTTCTAAAACTGCTAGTGTCTGTACATCTAAGTCATTTGTCGGTTCATCTAAAATTAGTACATTTGGCGCACCCATCAGCACCCTTAATAAAAACAAACGCCGCTTTTCTCCACCAGAAAGCATCTTAATCGGTGAGTATTGCTGATTTCCGGGAAACAAAAACCTTTCTAGCATTTGCGAAGCGCTAATTTGCGTACCATCAGCAATTTTGATAAATTCGCCTTCTTCTTTGATATAGTCAATTACACGCTGATTTTCGTCTAAAGCTGCTAATAATTCCTCAGAATGCTGATCGAAATAGCCAATGTGAATAGTAGTACCAATTTCAACTTCTCCAGAATCCGGCTTAATTCTTCCGGTAATTATATCCATCAAAGTTGATTTTCCTGCACCGTTACCCCCAATAATCCCAATCCGATCTTCGGGGCTAAATTCGTAAGTAAAATCTTTAATTAAAGTCCGATCTCCATAGCTTTTAGTAACATTATTTAACTCAATTACTTTCTTGCCAATTCTTCGAGTAACCGTAGAAATATCTACCTTTCCTTGAACTTCTTTAAACTCTGTTGCTTGCAATTGTCGAGCGCGATCTATCCGGGCTTTTTGTTTGGTACTCCGAGCTTTTGGACCTTTTTTCAACCATTCCAACTCGCGGCGCAATAAGCCTTGATGTTTACGTTGAGTGCTTACCGCCGAATCTTCTGCTAAAGCTTTCTTTTCTAGGTAATAAGAATAATTACCGCTATAACTATAAATATCGCCACGATCAATTTCAATAATCCGATTAGTAACGCGATCAAGAAAATAGCGATCGTGAGTAATTAATAAAATAGCGCCCCGATAACGGTTTAAATAACTTTGCAACCATTCTACAGACAACGCATCTAAATGGTTTGTTGGCTCATCCATTAACAATACATCAGGTTCGGAAAGTAAGGCGGCGGCTAAAGCAATTCGTTTACGATATCCCCCTGATAAACTTCCGATTTTTGCTTCAAAATCTAATATTCCTAACTTAGTAAGAATAATTTTTGCTTTAGTTTCAACTTCCCAAGCATCGCTAGTTTCCATCTTCTGCATCACTGTAGATAGACGCGACATTAATTGATCGGTATCGTCAGGATAATGAGCCAATTTATCAGAGATTTCTTCGTACTCGCGCACTAAAGCCATTTGTTCGCCACTATCAGCAAATACTTGTTCTAAAACAGTATTGTTTTCATCTAAATCTGGTTGCTGAGGTAAGTAAACAATTCTGACACCAGAATTAACTAAAATTTGTCCGCTATCGATAGATTCTAAACCAGCGATCGCCTTTAATAGGGTAGACTTCCCCGAACCATTCGTACCAATCAATCCCACCTTATCTGTAGTATCGATACTAAAACTTGCTTCTTTGAGGATTTCTTTAATCCCAAAGTCTTTTTTAACAGCTTGCAGGGTAAAAATACTCATAAAATATCATGCTCGCGCCTGTATAGCGCAAAAAAAGTTGGCGGGAGACTTGCAAAATTAGATTAAACTTCGCGCATTCTATACATTTTAAGCTATCAGTGAAAAGAGGTCATCACTTAAAATAAGAGTAGAAAATTATGGATGTAAAAGCCGCCGTAGCCTTCGCACCCCAGAAGCCGTTAGAAGTTACCACCGTTCAATTAGCGCCACCCCAAGCCGGGGAAGTGTTAATTGAGATTAAAGCTACAGGAATATGTCACACCGATGCTTATACGCTCTCTGGTAAAGATCCAGAAGGGCTGTTTCCGGCGATTTTGGGGCATGAGGGGGCGGGTGTAGTAGTCGAAGTAGGACGGGGGGTGACAAGTGTTAAAGAAGGCGATCGCGTTATTCCTTTATACACCCCAGAATGTCGTCAATGCGAATACTGCCTTAGCCGCAAAACTAATCTCTGTCAAGCTATCCGTTCAACCCAAGGGCGCGGTTTAATGCCTGATGGAACAAGTAGATTTTCCATTAACGGACAAATGTTGCATCATTATATGGGAACTTCTACCTTTGCAAATTACACTGTATTGCCAGAAATTGCTGTAGCCAAAATCCGCGACGATGCGCCCTTTGACAAAGTTTGCTACATAGGTTGTGGCGTAACAACAGGTATTGGTGCAGTTATTCATACCGCCAAAGTTGAACCAGGGGCGAATGTAGTAGTTTTTGGGTTGGGGGGAATTGGTTTAAATGTCATCCAAGGGGCGCGAATGGTAGGCGCAAATATGATTATCGGCGTTGATATAAACCCTAGCAAGCGAGAATTAGCCGAAAAATTCGGTATGACTCATTTTGTAAATCCTCAAGAAGTTGAAGGCGATTTAGTGCCTTATTTAGTAGATTTAACAAAAGGCGGCGCTGACTACAGTTTTGAATGTATCGGTAACGTCAATATTATGCGTCAAGCTTTAGAATGCTGCCATAAAGGTTGGGGCGTAAGTGTAATTATTGGAGTAGCGGAAGCGGGTGCAGAAATTGCTACTCGTCCTTTTCAGCTAGTAACAGGGAGAGTTTGGAAAGGTTCGGCTTTTGGTGGTGCTAGAGGACGCACCGATGTACCACAAATTGTTGATTGGTATATGGAAGGCAAAATAAACATTGACGATTTGATTACTCATACAATGCCTTTAGAAAAGATAAATGATGCTTTCGATTTAATGCACAAAGGCGAGTCTATCCGCAGTGTAGTAACGTTTTAGTAGCTAAAAAACTCCTTATCTGTTTAGAACTAGCTGTTTTTCTTCTGATACTACTGTGAAATCTTTACCCATCCACACTAAGGAAGCTTGAGTAACTACCCCGCCTTGCAAATAAACTAAGGAAAAGTTGCGTAACTTGTCCCCTTGAGGTGTTTGGACAATTCGGGGGACACGCGCCGCATTTAAGTACATTGTCCCTTCAGAACTAATTACAAAAGTTTTTCTTAAATGTTGCTTTGTATACCTAAGATCGTGGTGCATATGACCGAAGGTAACTAAAGGAATAGTTTTACCTAATTTGCGAACAGATGCGATCGCTTCTGTCAAATCAGGATCGCCATAATCGCCGCCCAAGGGTTGCCAATCTTTCCCGCAAGGATCGTCGGCGTTACTTCCTAAACCTACTGGGCCATTATGACCGAGAAATATTACCGTATCATAAGCTGCGGTTTTGGCAGCAGCTACTATTTTTGCTGTAGACTCTGCAAAACTTGTGACTCCAAATCTTTCTTTATAAAACTCAGCATTTTTCCAAACGTCTCCACCCCAACTAAACGGACGGCTACCAACTACAGTAATTTGTAGTTCAGGAAAATCAAGCTTGCTGTAGCCAACATGAGTTTCTTTTAATAAATCTATCTGGTCTTGTACCCAATCTTCTTTTTGGCGATCATAGGGGCATTTTTGCTTACCCCAATCTGAGGCGCTGTACCATGCGTCATGATTGCCAAATACTGTTGCTTTGGGCAGCTTTACCGCCGCAATTGCTCGTACCACCTGCACCGATTCGTTGCCAAAATCCCCCACAAATAAGACCAAATCTACACCCAAATGCTGAAGGGCTGTTTCGTCGGCGGCTTCCCAGCGATCGTGTACGTCTCCAACGATCGCAATCTTAATCAATTTACTAGAGATATTATCCTCTTGTTTCTGCACACTCTGGCTGGTCATCCGTTTTTCCTTACCTGTCTTTTCCTAAGATAAGAAACCTCAGTCTATTTTGACAGAAAAAAGCACCCCTGCTAGTTTTGGTAAAAACTACTATAATTATTAGTACCGATTAAGCTATGTAAAACCTGTGTTTGCAACTACACTTGCTCAAAAAAATCCTTATAACGAATTACCAGTAGATTTATTTGCAGCCATTTCTGAACTTAAACAAAACCTGAATGCTGTAATTCTGGCGCATTATTATCAAGAACCAGATATTCAAGATGTAGCTGATTATATCGGCGATTCTCTAGGACTTTCAAGACAAGCCGCCAGCACAAATGCGGATGTGATTGTCTTTGCTGGCGTTCATTTCATGGCAGAAACAGCAAAAATTCTCAATCCAAATAAATTAGTATTGTTACCAGATTTAGCCGCCGGGTGTTCGTTAGCTGATAGTTGTCCACCTCAAGAATTTGCCGCCTTTAAAGCCGCTCACCCAGAACATTTAGTTATTTCTTACATCAACTGCACCGCCGAAATTAAGGCGATGAGCGATATTATCTGTACAAGTTCTAATGCTGTACACATTGTTCGCCAAATTCCCGAAACTCAGCCGATTATTTTTGCCCCTGATCGCAATTTGGGACGTTATGTGATGGAACAAACCGGGCGAGACTTGCTACTGTGGCAAGGTAGCTGTATTGTTCACGAAACTTTTTCTGAGCGAAAACTTGTTGAATTAAAAATCGCTCATCCTGACGCGGAAATAATCGCCCATCCCGAATGCGAGTCGGTGGTACTGCGCCACGCCGATTACATTGGTTCAACTACAGCATTACTTAACTACTGCACAAAATCTTCAGCAAGCGCCTTTATAGTCGCCACCGAGCCGGGAATTATTCATCAAATGCAAAAAGACGCTCCCGGTAAGCATTTTATTCCTGCGCTCCCGATAAATAACTGTGCTTGCAATGAGTGTCCGTATATGCGGCTAAATACGCTCGAAAAGCTTTATTTAGCGATGAAAAACCGCACCCCAGAAATAACAATGTCGGAGGAAATTAGGTTAGCAGCACTTAAACCCATGCAACGAATGCTAGAAATGAGCAAGTAGATTAAAAGAAACATAGAATCTATTTTATTTGCCTCAAATTGTCTGTGTTAAGGTAAATGCGTTTAGCTGCACTCAAACCTATGCAACGAATGCTGGAGATAAGCAAATTAAAACATAGAATCTATTTTATTTACCTCAAATTGTATATAATTGTAGATTGTGTCCTTATTGCAGTCTGTATATGCCTAAACTAAAAACCCGCAAAGCAGCATCAAAGCGCTTTCGCGCTACTGGTACTGGTAAAATTGTCCGCCGTAAAGCTGGCAAAAACCACTTGCTACAACACAAATCATCAGACAAAAAGCGTCGATTCTCCCAAATGGCAGTAGT
>QQTW01000429.1_pt1 | contig 26203 bp, 26 predicted proteins | sample 1904831 | NCBI WGS metagenome assembly QQTW01 (sample SAMN09435610, study PRJNA476489) | Subsurface metagenome, whole genome shotgun sequencing project. | reverse complement strand
AATCTATACGCATTTACTAATCCTCTGCGCAGGCCAGCAGCGCTTCAGCGAGGCGATGCAGTCCTCGGCCATCTCCCTGTTGCCGATCTACTTCGGTTTGCGCGTACCTCGAAGCGCCTACAGGAGATGGTGTATGATGATTCGAGATGGGTGCAAAGGCTTAAGAGCATGGGTTGTTGGAATGAGCTCGAGGCACGGCAGAGATTTGACGAGTCCTTGCGGGGAAAGCAGGAGGCAAAAAAGGCCAGGGAAGCGGAGGAGATCCGTCGGACGGCTCCGGCACTGTACGGCGGTGTCAAGGGTGGTGTGGCCGCCGCTCACGGTGGGACGGACCCTTTCAAGGGAGACACCACCCTCTTTGACGCCGACCTGGAGGAACAGCGGCGGCTGGCCAAGCTCGAGGGCAACTCAAGAGCGCGAGAGGCAACTCTCGATGCTGGTTTCGACGCGATGGCGCTCTCATCAGACGGAGATGGGATGCCGGCCTCTGCGGCAAAGCCGGATCCCAACTATGCCCTGCATGTGTTGAAGAGAGTTCGCTCGATCAGGGGCTGTGCGAGGCAGGAATACGGAAAGGTCTATACGGCTTTGGGACCTCTGTTTTACGATCTGGTCAAGCCGGTCGCGCACGACCATCCGGTCGTTTTCCAAACCTACACAAGCCCAGAGCACCAGGCAGTGATGCTGGCGCAGCTGAGACGCTTCGCCAAGAGCGATTATGCCCCGGGAGCGGATGTCAGGGAAGACAGATTAGAGTCAGTGATAGCAGCGTTCGAAGATGCGGTGCTCAGCGAGTTCGAACGGGGACACGAAGCGAATGACATTGACGGAGCTCTGAAGAGGTACGCCAACGTGCTGGTCACGCTCAATGGAGGAGCTGCTGGAGTAAACCTGTTCATTCGGAAGCATCCGCTCCTGCAACACAAGGCGGCTCTGGGCAATCCATTGGACTGCCTCAACCGCGCCTCGCTGGGCTCAGTGACACTGCAACCGTCACTCGACTTCTTTCATCATGCGGCGGTAGAGCTCACGGAAGTGGCCCTCACCATCGACAAGGTGTTTCCGCCTTCGGTTGATGTGCTGCTTCCGTTTCTGACGCGTGTGGCGGAAGAGATACTTGCCGGGTACGTGACCACACTCCTCGATGAAGCCCATGAGCGCAATGTCGAGTCCTATGTCAAAGCTGCATCTGGGGTATACGAGCAGAGCCTGCGTTTCTCCAAGTCTCTGAAGCCGACACGGGCTTCACATGCCAACTTTTCGGAGGAAGTGCATCAGATTATCGCGCGTATCTTCGAGGCTCATGTTGACCTTTATCTTCAGGAGGAGCTCGACTTCTTCAGGCAGCGCTCCGACTCGGAGGCGGAAGCGTGGGAGAAGCAGCTGCTGGATCACGAGACCTCGACAGAATCCTTCCTGATGTCGAACATCAACAGGCAAGCCGTCAAGAACGACTTCCTGACCTCCTTCAAGAAAGTGATCATGATGCCTGTGAATGCGTTGCCCTCGATCCCCCTTTACTCGCCCTTCACCGCGAGTAAGCCCTCGGCAGCACGGCTGACCGCTAACGGGGACTCTTTGGAACCAGCCTCGAGGGCGGCAACTCCGGGACTCCATGAACGCTCGGTGAGCCCCCAGCTTGAGGCGCCGACTTCCGAACTGGCCGCAAAAGCTGCCATCATGAACTCTCGCCTGGAGGGCATCCGCTCCCTCTTCAGCATCGAAGTGGCGCTCAACCTGATCCATGCCGCCAAGTCGAGCATCGAGCGCATGGCCCCTCTGGTCCAGCTTGGTGGGCAATCGAGTGACAAGGTAAGGGAGCAATGCCAGTCAATCTTCATCGAGCTACTACATCTCCTTGGCACCCGACACATCAAGACCGGCTTTGACAAGGCCGTGTCGCACCTTTCGACATACAATCCGCGAGAAGTTGAATCCCACGGCAGCGGCACTCGCGGGGTCGCTCCTCTCGCGACATTTCTCGAGCTCGTCAACGTGGGCGACCTCATTCAGCAGATGGTGGATGTTTTTTACGTGCAGGAGCTCGTGGCCCCGAAGCTGACAGATCCGGATGACTTTCTCAATCCTGCAGCAAAGGAGAAGAAACGGTTCGAGCAGATGCTCGACGAGCGCGTTGCGGCCGGCCTGAACAGGGGCATCGACGTCCTCATGGATGAGGTCGAGATCCTCTACGCGACGACGCAGCTGCCCACGGATTTTAACCCTGACGCGGGCACCGGTACGGTCGACGTCGGCCCAACGGAGACTGCGACGAAGATAGTCGAACTGGTCTCATCGCACACCGGCATGCTCACTGGAACAACGGATAAGACCTTACTCGACGTCTTTAACCAAGAAGTCGGGCTACGGCTGTTTGCCGAGTTGTGCAAGCATCTCAAGCGCCAGCGTATCAGCACCGAGGGTGCAATTAGGCTCATCAGGTGTGTGAGATTTCCAGCCGCGTAGTTTCGCGTCCGCATCGCACTGAACATGACTTGATTTCTCGTCTAGCGACACCACTCACTACTACACCTTCATTCTCACCCTACGCAACAAGGATCTGACCCGCTACTTTGCCGCCTTGCGCTCTCTCTCGCAGATGTACCTGATCGAGTCGAGCCACGCCAAAGACATTGCTGCCATCATCGCCGACGTGCGCCGCTACCACGGAATCTTTCCTGCCGAGGAGCTCTACGAGTTCGCGGAGCGTCGCACTGACTGGATTCGCGTACGAAAGGAGGTTGAGCGCGCAATGTACGGCATCGGATGCGAGGTAATGTAGTCCCACATGCACTTGGAAGCCGAAGAAACTCCCATCTCTACCAGACCATAAGCCTGTTCAAGATCTTGTGTAATCTGTTTTGTTCGCGCAGTGGACACTCTGCATTGTTCGGTACACCAAGAGTCTGGGGGTCACGATGATCCTAGCAGAGTATATATCATCACAGCGTGTGTCTGTTATGTTTAGCTCGGCGTGATGTACCGCTTGTCCTTACTGGCGTTGGGCGGGACCGAACGTAAGGTGATGCACGCCCAGAGGCACCTCTCGCATAGCAAGCTTGGAAGACTCCAGCGGTCCCACGATGACACGAGCAAATGGCTCCAGTGGCTCAAAAAACAGCGCAGGCCACTCGCCGGTCCGGGATAAATCTGACAGAGCTTCGACGGGCAGCGAGTATCCTATGATCGAGAAACTTCAGTTGGAAGGATGATGTAGTGTCGAGGGGAAGTCGCGAATCTTGCAGCGGCAGCAGACAAATCAGGAAGAGAAAGCTGTTAGGAGGGGTTTCCAGGCATTTGGCCAGTAGCATGATTAGGTGCAGAAGCTCACCTACCCAGGTGTGTAGTAGGTACCTGGTATCAGCCGTTTGTCTCAGGTGCGAGATATGGAATCCCGCAACGGAATCCCGTGGTTAGACGCCTGATACGATGGAGTCTCGTACATGAATGTGCAGTACCAGTCTATGTACGAATTGAGAAATGACTTAGCCACCTGCAGCCAAGCGAACACTTATGGTGTATGGTAACTTGTGTTTCTTCCAGGGAAGGAGAGACTGAACGAAGTGTAATGACAGGCTTCTGCGAAGAACGGGGCTGTATCACGAGATCGGCCAGTTGTGATATCAGGTGAGAATGTTTGCATGTCTTCATATGTTAAGATCGCACGGACTTGACGCTACTGCTGAGAGAGAGACACAGAACGAGATGACAAAAAGAGGTTGTGAGCTTTCCCACCACAAACGCTCGCCGAGGCTTGAGACCTCTCCCAATTCCGATCAGAGTTCAGTTACGGCCAAGAGACGATAGGCTACATCATACAATGCCACCACCTCCGTTCCCCAGACGCGTCTTTACTCTGGTCCCGGCTCGAGGGCGCCACTACGCCTGGGTGGTGGGCGCGGTGGGCGCGGCGGGTGTGCCGGTCTCACCTTCAGCGGCCGGGGCCGACTTTTCCGCTTCGACAGGCTTCTCCGCTTCCTTGGGTGCCTCGCCGCCCTGATCGGCCTCGTTCCCCTCTGACGATGTCCAAAGCGTGAGGTTGTCCCGAAGAAGTTGCATGATCAAGGTGCTGTCTCGGTAAGATTCCTCCGACAGAGAGTCGAGCTCGGCAATGGCATCGTCAAACGCTTGTTTGGCCAGATGGCACGCTCTGTCCGGCGAGTTCAAGATCTCATAATAGAAGACAGAGAAGTTGAGGGCCAACCCGAGACGGATGGGATGGGTGGGTGTCAGCTCAGTTTGAGCAACGTCCGTCGCGGTCTGTAGAGCATGAAGTTTAGCTGTAATGTCTCCTGCAAGGCTGGGGAGTGCCCAAATACCTTGTAAGCCTCGTGTGCGGCAGTGGCAGCTACTTTGCGCTTCTCTCCCGAAGCAAACTCCGCCAGGTAGCGGTGATAGTCGCCCTTCCTGCAACCCGTTGTTGTCAGTGTCTAAACAAGCAGTTCCATGGCAGAGTACGATGGAGTAGTGATTCGCATCGCGAGTTCAGACGTACATCTTGTGATAGAAAACCTTTGACTCGCCAGACTCGGCCTTGGGGATTAACGACTCATCCAGGACATCCAGCACGTCCTGGCAGACCTTCTCAAGCTCGGTTTCAATCTTCTGGCGATACTCGCGAATGGTGCCAACATGCTTATCGGAGCCCTTCGACTCCTCCTTCTGCTCGATGGAGGAGACTATGCGCCAGGACGCCCGTCGAGTTCCGACGACGTTCTTGTAAGCGACCGAGAGCAGGTTACGCTCGTCTACGGTGAGCTCTCCGCCAATCTATAAGCCAGTTGCCAACTGTGAGCAATGGCCTCGGCAGAGATGCGACGACAGACTACTCCTGTGAGAGGCGAGAGACTCGAATCATCATACCTTGGCCACTTCCTGTTGGAATGAAGTAAGCATCTCCGAAGGCACGTCGGACGTGGCAATTCAAGTACACACCTTCATATAGTTCACCATCTCTGCGAAGGGAACCGAGTCAGCGCTCAACCACAGCAATGTGCACGATAGCCACCTTTGTAGCAACCTACCATCATAGCGCTCAGCCTGCTCACACAGGCGCGCGAGGAATGTCTTGCTACAGGCGCTGTCAGTCCGCTGCGTCGCACTCCAGATGCGCATCAAGCCCACCTCTCACGCTAGAGCAGTGATGACACCGTCAGTAATCTGTTTGTGTTTATGGCGTACGCCGAACAGGAAGAGGGGCGCAGCAGCGAGAGAGCTTGCGTATCAAAATCACGCCGCTGGCACGATGGAGCGTGGTACTTACTTCATTAGTCATGATGAAGGACCTCTACGATGTGAAACTTCGGGCAGAGATGCTGTGTGCCAGGAAGACTGTGCAGTGAGGCGTCGCGATGATGGGAAAAGTTGGAAAGCGTGGGTAGAGGGTCGGGTTGAGAAAGTGTGGGTTTTCCACCCGTCGACAGCGGAACTGGGCCCGGGGCCAACTTTAGCCGCTCCGGCCTTTCCTCTTTGGGCCATGCCCTTTCAACATTGAATCGGAGACACGGCGGAACGGAGGTCGACAACAACAACACCTGTGGACAGCGACAAGACTACATAGGTATTGATTAATCCAGCAAGTATCTTACGGGCTTCTATGTACTGCATCCGTTGCCTACTACTATGTATGTACCTCGGGCTCTCGGCGTCCTCCCGATGTCGATATGCCGATGGTAGGACCTAGCTATAAAATGCCGGGGACTTGCAATTGTATCAACAGCACCTGGGCATCTTGAAGCTGCTGGAGCACAGTCAGTGAGACCTGACAACAGCCTTCGTCACAGAGACTGGATGGAGAAGGGCCGCGCTCCAGGGCTGTCCTGGAAGGTTGCAATCATCCACACTTATCAGCATCTCTCAGTCAAGTCTACAGACAGACGTGATCACTATTGCGTCCGACTTTATCGCAACGTTGTCCACTCGCCACCTCGCTCAATGATCCTGTTAGACGTGGGTCTTCCAAGGTTGTTTAGTTTGACTCCCCGTGACTGGTGTTGAATTCATTCCACACTGCACGAACCGTAGGCGTGAAACTCTCCGGATTATTGAGTGGCCGTAGCCTATCAATCGCTTCCGCCCAACGCTACTCCGTACCACAGAGTAGTAACTCCACCTTTTGCTCATCACTGCCCGCACTCCGCCTGCTTGCTTGCTCGCCTCACTTGATGGTCTGCAAGCACCTGCCCCTTACATCGGTCTCTCTCGAACGGTGAAACTTGCCTCGAAGCTAAGAAGATACACCTTCCCTTCGTCCAGTGCATATTAGGGAGCATGGAGGCGAATCTAGGTCAGAATCTTCGAGTTCCCCAAAGCGTTGCCCGCAACAAGCGACCAGCAAGCGCCTCCTCTACCGGAGACACGGCCACTTCAGCTCTTGCACAGCACGCAGACGGAGATCATAGCCCGTCAGTATGCTCTGCCAGATCGGCAAGTCTCGGCCCCGGCATTGGCTCGGTCAGTACGAAAGGGTCAGACGCTGGGAAGCCGCCTCGCCCATCAGGCAAGGACAATCTAAAACCCAAGAAGGGGTTGAAGGCCAATAGCCAACCTCCCACGAACAGGGGCGAAGAGGTGTGATTCCGTGCAGCTGATACCGTCTCGCTTCAAGTAGGCAACGGTCGTCCATCAAGGAGAGTGCTGACGACTGGACAGCAGCTCAAACTCCTCAGGAACGATCTGGACGCCATACGCACCCTCATCACATGCAAGATCTGCGATAGGCTTCTCTATGAGCCTTACATACTGTCCTGCGGCCACACGTACTGCTACAGTGTGAGCGATCTGAGGCTTTCCACATAACCCTTACTGATTCTCCTTCAGTGTCTTTGCACCTGGTTCTCCAACAACAAAGCGAGAAAGACATGTCCGGACTGTCGCACTTTTGTGACTCAGGTCCCTGCGCCCGTCTATGTGGTCAGCAGTCACAGAACCCGTGGTGCCGTGATTATGCTGATATAGTGCGTCTCAGATACGGGAAATGGCCATGGCCTTCACGGCCCGGCCGGATCTGTTGCCTCCAGGGGAAACCGTGGAGCAGCATCTGAAATGGCAAAAGGAGGAATCGGACACAGTTCAGCGGGACAGGACTAGCAAAGATCCTAATGCGGGAGGACTTTTCCGAGGATCCTTCAGAGCCCGATTCGAAACCGGACTGCACGCGATTCGTGATGTCGAAGATGGTGTAGACAGGTGTCCATTGTGTGCCTGGGAGCTTGAAGACAGCAGGTGTGCGCAGTGCGGACTCCTGTTTGACGCGGACGGCGTCGCCACCTTCGGAAGTGGATTTTCTGGCTTCAGTGACATGGATGAAACTTCCGAGCATGACCCTTCCAGTGAGGACCTTGATGCCGAACTTGAACTTGAGGACGAAGCACTTGGTTTCGAGTATGCCGGCTACGGTGCTGCGTCGATGGACGATTGGCAAGACCAGTATGACGAGGACCAATCCTTCTCAGTCCGAAGGTGGCTAGGTGGGAACGCCATACCACAGCCCGGGCCCGCTCATGCCAATGCTCCCCGGCGTCGAGCGGCGCACAGCGCCGCTGGCGGCAGAAGGCAGTCCTACACCTCGAGTCTGGTCTCTGACATCTATACCGAAGATACGGAAATGGGTGTGCTGGAGGAGGAAGATGAGGAAGACGAGATTGATGATGACTCGTCCATGCGAGACTTTATCGAGAACACTGAAACGGAGGAGAACTCTGTGTCGGGTTCCTCATCCGCGCACGCGACCGACTTTCAAGCCGGCTCCCGCTCGCGAGACCGATCTCAGCGGACCACCACGTCAGGCTATTCTTCCAATCAGACTGCCAGTGCAGACTTCGACGAACCTGACGACGACGATGGCCCAATACCTAATGGCAGACATCGTCACCGAGCACGTCCACAAACCAACCGAGGAGCTGGCCGGCGCGGTAGGTTGGCTTCGTCAGTCTCTACCGAAGTTTCATCAGAAGTGTTAGATCTTGAAGAGGACGATGACATGCAGGCTCTGTTGGAGGAGGGATATGCTCCGCTGGGACCTGATGGGGGGGAGGACGATTTTGAAGGCTCCGAAGACGGCAGTGATGGTGGAAGCACAACTGTTGGGTGGGAGCCGACTGCGATCTCCCATGACCGCTATCGTGCTAGGGGTTCTCTAACACCTACTGCAGATAGGCCAAACACTCACAATATTCGCCCTCCATCTCGGACAGGTGCTTCTCGGTATGTGGACGGATCGCGAGGCCTACGACGAAGAAGCTCAGTGTTGTCTACAGCATCACACGCGCGGTATGAAGATGGCGAGGCAGATGACGATGACTCGGACGTCGACCACAGCGTCAACGCCGGGAGCAGCCGCAGCGCGACCAGCGCCGTGCTGCGTCATCGAGTCTCAGGCTTGCAGCAACGCGAGTCACAATCCGCAAACCAATCGCGACGCATCCGAGGCGCCCCAACAGTCGCCGCCGTGGCTGACGGTGATACCGATGACGCCTCGGATAATTCAAACATGTCGACGCGGCGTCATCAAAGAGCACGCTCGCGCCGTCAGGAGTATGATCCTAGAATTAGTTACCTTCTTGCACAGCATCAAACGGACATCCGTGAGATGACAACCCAGCAGCACGAAGCTCTCCTGGACCATCTAGAGCAACTTCGAGCGAGCACCCCGATCGCCAGACCGCGGACGGCGAACAGAAACCGCGGACCCGCTCCTCCAAACTCTGCCTCTCCGTTTTCGCCTCTGTCGAATGGATCTCTGCCTCCGTTCTCACCACCCATGCCTGCTCCACCTCGCCTGCGTACACCTGCCGAAGATCGGGCTCCCTTCGGCTCATTTCCAAACGGCCTCTCCGTCCGTTCTGATCGTTCGTCGATTAACACGGGTGGGACTGCGCCGTCCGAAAGGGGCAGTTCCGGTAGCGGAACCGTCATTCACCGCCAGGGGCCAGCTCTGCCGGTCAACAACAATTCAGCCATGATGCATGGTCACGGCAATGCCAGCTCCACCATCCTGTTCCCGCCAAGTCCCGCTGCTCCGCAGAACTTCAATCATTCATCAAATGATATCGTAGATCGCCCAGCGAGCAGGGTGAGTTCACGGCCGCCCTCTGCCTCCGGAAGACGAGGGCCAAGCCAATATGCATCTCCTTATCATGGACTCGCGATGGCGCCCGGTCTCAACTTTGCCGCCAGATCCTGGCAAACTCAGACTAGGAACCCTTTTGTGCCTTTTTACGTCCGGCCGAGACAGTCTAATCATATGTTGAGGGAGCAGTCTTCTACAAACACGCTACGCGCGCGCAACTCGCAGCGAAACCTTAACCAGCAACCATCCCCGGGTGACGCTGAAGCCGCAATGCATCCTGCCGTCAGATCTCAGGCGTCTAGAGTAAGTCTGCGGCCTCGGGCGTCTCGACAACGCTTGCAAAATCAGGCCTCTGTCAGGAATTTACGCAGTACTGAGGGTCAGGGACCCTCTTCCCAAAACTCAGTCATGGGCCCCACGAGTCCAGCCGGTGGACGCTTGGGCTCAACGGTTACTCTGGGCCTTTCTGAGGAAGAACGCCACCGGAGAGCGCACGAACTCATCCGCCGTAGGGCACAAGAGCTTAACAACAACCCGTTCACCGTGAGCCACGTACAGCATGCGCCGTCAAATCGAAGCAACATTCCTGCGGCGGTCAACGTTCAAGGCGGAGCTTGGACTTTCGCCGGGCATCCTGAGGGGGACTTTCAAGCCTCAGCTGGTTACATGGTCCCCTCTTCAACGCCCCAAGCCCATCTGACCACGATGACCTCCAGTGTCTCCCCGCATCTGGCACGTCGTAGGAGCAGCCGCAATATTGGGGTCCCAGCTGGGGTGACTATGCCTTCGCCTACATCCAATCCATCAAACCGGCCAAGGGCTGGTCAGATTGCTGGAGCAACACTTTGAGAATGGTAGGGAACTTGGCACGACTCGCATAACAAAACCACCGGTATGGTGGGAGTATCTGCATTGTTACTGAAGTCAGAGGGTGACCGTCAGCTTTATTGCACGTTGCTTGCTCCAGAAGTGGGAGGCCAGAGCTTATTCTCGAAGAGGATACAGCCAGCGCTTATATCTAATATGCGTGGGCTTCATGATTCACCCAATAGATGGACCTCACTTTGGGGACTTGACCATATGTACCCAGTATGTTGAGCGATTGCCAGCGCCCCAATGGATAGTGCTCTTAGTGAAAGATCATAGCCGTCGCGTCAATTATGGAACCTGGTATCGAATGCAGGTGGAGGCCCTCACTGCGATCCAAGCAAGCTACATAGTATGCAGACGCGACTACATAAGTGCCTACCTAGGCGAGTACCCAGAGCTATATATGTACAGAGCACTGCCGTACTAGTAGATACTTCATGCCTGGGTGCTCGCAACTTTCCTTTCTCGAACCGTGAATTTCTGCCCTGGGCCATCTGGCTATGCATATACTGATTAGTGAGTGCCGAACGAACGAATCCACATCATCAAATTGTTGTTCGGACTTTGTAGTGTACTTTGTACATGGGTGTTTACCCTTAGCCTCACCTGGGAGGCCAACATTGGAACGTTCACCTAGGCAGAGGCCGAATGCTCTGGAAGAAAGCTCCTGGTGCTTCGTTATCAGATAAGGTCCCTGGTCCGGCGTACCTGCCCAGCACGTGGCCAGGTGGGGTCCGGTGAGGCGGACGTCCCAGACTCCCAGTCCTCTACCCAGCACGAAGAGAAAACTGGGACGACATCCCACGAAACGACTCATGATCATATTCTACTTCACCTGCGAGAGACACCACAAAGTCATTTCGCAAGATCGAAACACTTACGAAGCACGCCTATACCAGTCATAGGGATGGGGGGAGTTGCTTCAAGCTGCGGAGTTCTTGGGGTCATACCGGGCCTCGCGGTGAGTGTGAGGCTGACAGCTAGAGCGAGGACGCCCTCCAGCCGTAGGCGACGATTCGCCATGCCTCTCACGGCGAGGAACTCACCCCAGATAGCCTCGTAGCCTCGCACCTTAGGCGATCCAAGCGCAGCCTCCTTGCCTCTTCAACCCCTGTATCGTCCTGCTCTGCCACCAGATCCCGCAGTCAGACGCAGCAGAGCCTCCCCAGCGGCCAGGCCGACTACTTACAAGCACGGCGGTTGAGCTGGTCCTACCAAGGAGCTGCTTTCGCTCATCTTCGCTGGTCGCGTTCGTACCTGGCATATAGGCGCAGCTTGCAGCGGGCGCGTCGGGCTGATTCAGTCTGGTCCGCATGTACAGCGTCCGAAGGCAAAGGCATACACGCCTGACTGAACACTTTATGGGTGTCTGCCCTCGCTCTTTCACCTCGCTGCGGCTCCTTTTTGCCCTCTTCTCGCAGCTGAGTATGGCGCTCGCGCATATGGTCACCGCAACGGCGACCGCGGTTCGACGGTCGAAACCCGACAACGCTTCGATCCAGCCTTTGCCTGCACCATGGCCTCGGCCTAGAAGTGCCGCCCATCAAGACCAGTTCACGTTACGGCCTCGGGAGGCTCGGGGCACAACGGTGGGCTGTGACTAGTGGCGCACCATCTGGGAATCCAAGACGAAGCTTCTCTTTCACACGGTGTAATCCTCTGACTACCCTTTTGAAGGCCTTCTGAACAGACATTTCTTCACCGAGTTCGTCTTGCCTTTTGCTCTCAACCCGTTGAGGCGCGCCGGAGGAAAAGTTCTCCCCTCGGTGACTGCCAGTTGCCCTCAGGGAGCTCTCAGCTAGGGTGACGTCGGGCAGGGCGGCGGCCTGAATTTGCCCTCAATTGACACGGAACGCCTTTCCCGGAAGCCCCATGTTGTCTACAGCGCCTGTTTAAAACCCGAAGATAACTTCGTCAAATGGCCAGCTCATTTTTCTTCGAACGCAAACTCCTATAAAGTCTTTCGCAATTGCAGTGCTTGTTCGAACATCCGCCTATCGACACCGAAGTCCAGATCCGAGTCGAATACGTATAGCCATCCCGTGCAACCCTCCGAGATGACCGGGTTTGAGCAGAAAGATGGTATCCGCGTGTCCTCCGTCAACGCCCGTTACCGGGAGCGAGATCCGATAAAGAAACCCCCGGAGGATCGAGGTCAGTCGGCTATGTCTAACTGGATCCATGGATCGCCGAGTAGTAAGAAAGGATGCTGACTCCGGGGACAGACCAGTAGCCGCCTTGGCAAAGCCGAATTCGAGTGCATTACCTCGCTCTCGTCTCGAGTCACGCAGTGCTGGCGATTGATTCCACGGTAGACTCTTTGGCGTTTGTTCCCTGTCCGGCGGTCTGTCGCTACACCATCTCCAAAGTGTCGGCACCTCATGGCGTGGTTGAGTTGCTTCTCGTCCATTAGACGGATATAGTCGGGGGTTCGACTGGCGTGAATTCTAGAAGGGGGCACTCAAAGTGACATATTGCATTGAGCGGTTGGCAGGTCTGGATGTCTGTGTTGTCTGTACAACAAGCAAGCCGTTCTTGATGCATGGTTCCTTTACGAAGCGCTTGTTTTGGCCTTTCCAATGCATTGTACACACGTTCGTCAAATGTGCCATCTCTGGTCAATCGATCTTGACCTAGAAAGGTATCAGCAAGAGTCCGATTCTCTCTGACTATCTGCCAACATATGCTCTCTCAATAGTTGTCTCATTACTCACCACCACAACAGCTGGGGCCAGGTTCCAGCTTGTGCCACAAATGAGAAGCTATCGAAGACGCTGCACGTACGGCGTATGTATCTATGTCGTGATAGAACAGGTGCTCGAGGCGGATGCTCGCACGTCTCCTTTGAGGTCAAAGCCAACCTGAAACTTGTCTTCTGAAACGGTCCGCCACGCCGTTTCGTTCAGCCAGATGCGGATCGCTGAAACGGACTGGCGCTTTTATGCTTGAGCGGCGATCCGTGCCCCCGGCCCCGTAGAATCATGCACAGCGAGGAACACGTGCATAATATACGAAGTGTAGGAGTAGATAACCCACTGTGCTCCTGAAAATGCACTGGTTTTCATAGGGTTTGATGCTTTTAGAGTCGACTTTGATCGAAACAACGGCACTGTCTCAATCTCATCGGATCGGTCTGCGACGCCGAGAGTAATCGAGATCAAATCTCGTGACGATGTTCATGGCTGCCTTGGGGCTGTAGATGCGTTTGTTGATCGTTTAGCCTTTCGCCAGAGGCAGATCTTGGAGCAATGGTTGTTGATACGGGCAGACCTCGGATTGCTATTATTCTGTCACGTCAGCGCAACGTTGCGTGAAGATGGAATGGGCTTGTGAAGTATGGAGTGATGCAAATTGCTCAGGCGCTGAGGTTAACCCGACCCATATGTATCTTTTAGATCGACTTTAAATCTCCGCGAGCTTGGTTTCAAAATGTATTCAAGAGGGCGCAAATAAGCTCTGCTTGAGGCTGGTTGAAGTTTGAGTTCAAGTGCATTAAATGAATAACGCCGAAGGGGGTTCACAGTCTATCTCGAAAGATTGTCACCGCATGTGGTGAGATAGCTCTGAAAAGCACTTTCTCGGACTTTCCAATTTCCTCGCCTGTGATTGCATCCATGGGCATGTAATGTCATCGATGATCTCTCATGAAAGACCGTCACCGCATGTGAGAAAAGTACTTCCCTCGGACTGTCCATATCCGCAACCTATGATTGCATGGAATGGGCATCTAGTAAGTTCATGTTGAAACCCTTAATCACGAGGGGAACTCGATGTCGACTAGAGGATCCGTGATAGGACAAGGCTGGTATTAGGACGAAAGCTGGATCAACTCGAACGGATATACCCGTGCTCGCAACGATGATGTTGCGTCGGAGGTTAAGGATCGCAGTACCCAGGTGGATAGTATGGCACTTACGCTCGTCTGCGAATGATCGACAAAAATTAAGGTACAGGATGTGCTACGTTGGAACATGCAAGTTGATTATCACAAGGTGCAGTCCTGATAAGCTTCCTAAGTGGCCGTTGTGGCTTTCCGGCGATGTTGATCCATGGATGGGTTGCGCCCACCGCCGCATTTCGCGCCTCTCCGTGTCGATAAGGGCGTGGAAACGGCGGCGAGTCATGCAGATGCGTCGTCGATAACTAGTGATTTGTAGGCGGAGATCGCTCAGAAACCGCCAACGAGGAGTCGAGGACCCACCAGCACGAGGCCTCAGCCGAGCGATAACGTCGATCAGTGCCGCTACATGCCTACACACCCGGTACCCACTGTTGAAATGTGACGGAGACGAGCAACAACAGGCAAGGCAGACGTTCTCTCGCGCACTAGTGGAATCGAGAGAGACGACAGTCGGACGACAGTCAGACGCAGAACCCGGCTTCCACCATGCCTGAAGTGTTGGAGGCTGTGAACTTCCTATCTGGCAGACACGGCCAGGGCTCTGCTCATAAGAGTCCCCACAGGTGCGCCCTTTTATCGCGAAAAAACCAATTGCGGCATAACGCCGGACGGTGATCGCGGCTCGAGCCGTTCGAGCATGCATTCTTGTCTCTCAGATCATCAGCGAGTCTGTTTCCTTTTTCCTCTCTCCTTACTGCATCCGGACTCCCTCAGGTGCTGCGCTCCGCAGAATCTCCTTCTTGAACCCCGAGCTCGCTCCTGTTTGCTTCTGCCGATGCCCTTTCTCAACAGCCCCGTCATCTGACAGCCCCTGGAGTGGTGTTACCGGCCAATTCTTTCCCGCAACGGCCCCGTACTACTTGCGAGCTGCTGGTACGCTCGAAGAGCCCGGTCAAAGTTATTATCATCAGTCTCGGGCACGCCTGCTCCTGAAATCGCATTGATCTTTCCACGCATCTTACGTTCGCCGCAGCAGGATCATAGTGTGTGAGGCCTGCCCACCACCATGCTGGAGCCCGGTAGCTCCACAGTCGTCACCACAATTCAAGGAGGCGATCCTAGGGCCTCCGTTGCAAACATGTCTTTTGGACGTGGTGGTGCCGGTAAGTGCTTTCGTGATCTCCTACTGGCAAATCGAAATCACACCTGGTCGCACGTCTTCCCTCATACTCTCAGCTATAACACTCCTGCGCTCTCCTTACATGATACTAATCAGCCTATCACCTCCGCAGGCAACATGTCCAAGGACGATCAATTCCTCCCGTCAGCCAGCATCTCAACGGCGAACTCAACCCCACCAGGCGCATCGACACCGCGTTCCGGCAGGAACATCCCTCCCAAGCAGCCGGAGACCTTTGCGACCGGTCGTGGGGGCAAAGGCAACGTAGGCCGCTTGGGCCCAGAGTCCGGTTCGGGACGCTTGCCGCTCACCGTATCACTATCGCTATCCCGCTCCTTGGACAGGTCTTCCTCACGCTCCGGCAGCGTTTCGACCGAGAGCAGCGGCGCCCGCCGCACCCGGTACATGTACGGTCGCGGCGGTGCCGCAAATATCGCCTGCGAGGAGGAGGAGGAGGTGCGGCGACTGACGGTACGGTCTCGAGGCTGGGAACGGGATGAGGATGAAGATGCCGGGGTGTTTGAAAACGACGAGGAAGGGCACGACAAGGCAGTCCTCGGGGTCGGCGTCAGGACCACTCTCAGATCGCCAGCCGTCCAGCTGCCGCGAGGTCGGATACCGGACAAGGAGTGGAAGGAGGCGCCACTGCGAGACGTCACAGCAATGGAGACAAGGCTGCGGGACAGGGGTCGGATGCCTGGTCACGCCAGCGAAGAAAGCAGGCCTTCAGCTGGAGCTGCCACCGACTCAGCGTTGGCCCCAACCGACCAAAGAGGCATAAGCGTGCACAAAGGTGTCCGTGTGGAACAGTACGATTATCGAGGCCACAACAGATCCGAGCTTGCGCAGGCCGAGATAGATCGCGCTAGGGCTAGTGAGGCTCAAACCAAGGGGTTGGCGGACGTCGGCAGGGACTTTCTCGGTCGGCGGTTGAAGCTTGGACGGAGAAAGAAGAAGGGAGAAGCGTCGGAGGGGCGGTGAGGGCTGTGAGCACTTTCGATGGTCTCTCTGCTGCAGCGCATGTCGTTACGGGAGACTGTCGCGCGTTGCGAGCGACTCGAGGGGTGGGACACTGGGTCAGCTAATGATATAATCGTGCGCTTCACCATGGATCTGCCTCGAAGGCGCTATCGATGTTGTGCGATGGACGACACCAGGCGTTACGGTTGTCCGAAGATGTTGTAATCATGTGCGAGCCATAAAACGTTCTTCGCCCTTCTTCTTCCACATGCACCCTATTTTTTGGCTTCGTGAGCTTCTCCTGGCTTGAGATGTTGGCTCGGAGTGGAAAGGGCGCCGGCACGGTTCACGGTCAACGGTCTTATCATGGCGAAAGCCTTGCAGGGCAGAGCAGATCAGGTCTTCCTCCGACTTCGTTATTCACACGGACGTTTGACAAGTGACGCTCAGAATGTGACTCTCACAAGTGTTCGCTCCCTCTCGTTGTATCCATGCCATGGCATAACGCCCATCTATGCCATCACGCGAAGAATTAAGGTACAAGGGCCGGCAACGAAAGGTCCGTGCCGGCGATTCACGGACAGAGTTCTGTCCCTGAAAGTGAAGGTGGGCAAAATCTACATTCCAAAACGGTGCTGGGGAGAGACTTCTGGCCGGTTCCGACAGCAGAACGACCGCCAGCATCAAGAGCTTCGTACAAATCTCACGCGCTCTTCCGTAAAGCTGAGTACCAGTAACGCCCGCGTTGATAAGCCACCTGACCAAACCACCTCAGCGTCCGAAAGGTAGCACTCCGTCCGTGAAAGCCTCTCATCGCGGTCCGGTTCCGTGGCTGGCGAACAAGTCCTCCAGATACGCGCTCGGTGCGCGACCCTGCGGCGGCACCGTCAGGTTGAGCGAGCTGGTGGACCCAGAGGCGATGCCGTTAGCGACTCCGCTCACCCGTGCGTACCCGTTTGTGTCCACTCCGCGACTGGGCAAGCGCTGACTGGTGGTCACGGACTCGGGGCCTCTGCTCGGAGGAAGGCCCGGTGAGGCCGGCGGGGTGGTGCCCATGCTGCGAGCGCGTTGGTAGCCGGCAGCCTGGGCGCTGAGGGTGGAAAGGGGGTTGGTCAGGGCCCCTCCACCACCGCCGCCACCGATATGCGTCATGGGGGCGCCTCCAGCGGCGGCCGAGTTACCGGCTGCATAGTAGCCTGCCGGCAAGTAGCCGGAGCTGCGGTTGGTGAGCGAGTGGGGCCCGCCCGTGCCGGCGGCGGTCGGACTGAAGAAGAGGCTGCTGCGAGCGGCGGCCGAGGGCGCGACAGAGGAACGGTCCGGCTTGCTGATGGGTTTGCCCGTCGTCGCGGCCAGCCGGTCGAGCGAGAGAGAGCTGCCCGGGCCGGCGGAGTAGAAGGTGGACCCCGGCGGCCGCAGCATGGCTTTGGACTCTGGCATGGTATGCTGCATGGCCGCCCGGCGGACCGACCGGTGCAGGGCCCAGGCGACGAGGATGCGCCATAAGAATAGGCCGACGACGCAGAAAGCCAGAAAGGCGCCGACGCCGATGAAGACGGTGCCTTCGGGTAGGTTGGACTTTTGCATGAAAGGCGCGTTCCCGGTATAGGGCACAACCTGGGTAGGGATGCCGACACCGGCGAGCGTAGGGGCGCCGGTCAGACGGAAGACCGAATTCGAGGTCGTCAGGCTGGGAGCGTTTGTTATGGCTGCCGTAGAGACTGGGGTAGGCGGCTGTATCGAAGTGGTCTCCGCGGTCGAGGTCGACTCGCTCTCCCCCGGCTCCGGCTCCTCGTCATCGCCGGTCGACGTAGGCAACACTGGAGTGCGCTCGTCCTCTTCTGATGGGGGAGTCTCCTCAGCCGGCGGTTCGGTGACGCGTTCAGCAGGAGTCGCTGACGGCTCCTCGTCTGCGGGAGTGGGTTCAGCTGCTCCGGCAGGCCTTGGGGGCACATTCTGTCCCTCTTTCTGCTCTTGTTCGCGGTCATCTTCCTCCCCTTCCTCCTCTTCCTCCACCTGCTCGTTTTGAGCAATGACGAGTCTGGCGACCAAGGGAAGAAGCGTCCAAGGCAACACGCTCATGGACATCGCGGATCGTCCTGATTGTAATCTCATGACGAGTTCGTGTCAGAGTGTGAAAGGTAGGGAAAGATCAGGATGCGAAGTAGCGAATGTAGGACCGAGTTAGCCGGTTGGCGTCGAGCCGAGCGAACGAGGACTTGGATGACGGCGAAACGGCCGACGAGCTTGATTTGATATGACCACGTTCTTGGGCGCGTCTACGACAATCGCAGTGGAAACCCGATCGATGCTGGCAAGGTTCACCGTCCAGAGGGCAAAGACCGGTGGGCCCCCTTAATAGCCCCACAGGGCGCCACCGGACGAGGAAGCAGGACGGCCGGCTTTGTACGGAGTAGCGCGGCGAACGACGCAACTGTTGGCTGTATGAGTGTGTGATGCGATACTGGGAGGATACGAGTGTTGCTGCCCGTGATGGTGAAGTGGTAGTCAGTAGCAGTTGCGTCGTGGCCGATTGACTCCCTTTCGACACATTGAGGCTTGGACTCGTCAGCGCGCATCGGAAACCGGATGGAAACCTTTCCAAGCTTGGTTCTGGTTTTCGCCGTTTTCTGGATGTGGAGAGCCGCCAAACCGGAAGAGGCAGCCCCTTACAGCTCATCTCCGGGGTAACAGTGATGATACAGTACCACTATATGATACTTGCTTACATAGTAGGTACGGAGTACTTTCCGAAATACCTACCTACATAGGTATCCATGTACACATGTATCCAAGTACCGTCGTTCTGGGAATAATGAAGAAAATGGTTGCAACAGCAGAAACCGACACAGGAAGACCTATGATACTTTCCATCTTCCAACGCTTTCATAGCCTCCCTCATACTTCAGTCCTCTGCCCTGCGCCTTTACACAATGGGGGTACAGAAGAAAACTCGCAAATTTGCACAGGTAAGTCCAAAGACGTTATCGTGCTCTGACTATATATAGGGACGCATGAGTGCTGACAGTCCCATCAGATGAAGAAAGTCATCGGGCAGCGCGATAGCAGGCTGTATGCCCCGGCATTCCTTCTACGACACTGAATTTGCCCTCGATCTCTAACGCCTTCTTGCTCACGCAGGAAGAAGAGCCAGCTGAAAACGGAGACGGACCTGAAAGAGAAGAAGAGAAAAGCTCAAGGCGACGAGGTCGTCCGAGAGATGTATGCCCGTCCTGCCTCCTGTGTCAAGGACATGCGAGACTGACACTTGGGCCTTCCTCGCCACTTGCACAAAGCCCGCAAGTGCCCTCGGCGCTCTTCTTCCAGTACAATACCGCCCTGGCACCGCCCTACTCGGTCCTCGTCGACACCAACTTCCTCTCCCACAGCGTGCAACGCAAGCTGGAGCTGCTGCCCAGCATGATGGACTGCCTGTACGCCAAGTGCAATCCCATCATCACCTCGTGCTGGTATGTCTGCTTCCATCATGATCCTCTGGCAACATGGACGGTTCGTCGTTGATTTCATAAGCATGGCCGAGCTCGAAAAGCTTGGTACCAAGTACCGGCTCGCGCTGCGAATTGCCCGGGACGAGCGGTGGGAGCGGCTCGCGTGCGACCACAAGGGCGTGTACGCCGACGACTGCATCGTCGACCGGGTTCTGAAGCACCGCGTCTACATCGTCGCCACCAACGACCGCGACCTCAAGCGGCGCATCCGGAAGATTCCCGGTGTACCCATCATGAGTGTCGCAAGGGGCCGCTATGTCATTGAGAGATTGCCGGACGCGCCGGAAAAGTGAGCATGGCTCTGTCGCTCTGTCGCTCTGTCGTCACGACACATGCACCGAAGTTGGGTCAGGTTAGCGAGGGGTTCAGGCTGCACCAAGGATTATGAATTATGTAATGGCACTTATGAGGCGTTTGGCATAGGCAGGTTCAGAAATCTGGTCGAGCAGGCTTTGGCAGTATATGGCTAGCCGATCGAGAACCCGGGGGTCCTTTTTACCCCGGCACTGTCGCCATGAGAGCGGTCGTCGAGGTTACTGAACATCTCACCTGCACAGCGCGGCGACTGAAGCCCATTCTTACATCGGCCGCTTGGAAATCTTGTGGAACAAGTCAACCTAGCCCTGAACCGATCTTGTAAGATACTGTATTTGCAGCTCACAACATATCTGAAAAGAATGGTCAGACTTGAATTTTAACAATTCTAAACTCCCTGCAAATGCCCAGCGCATCAAGAACACGCCCAAACCCACCAGAGCCAGCACCAATAAGGTCAACTATCATCGCCCATATTCCAAACTCGGTATGATCACTGGTCCGTACTTCATCGGTGCACCGTAAACGCCGTCGTTCTGGACCATGAAGTCGACTGCCAAGCTGAGCCGTCCGCTGCCGTGGCCGGGGACCGCCTTGCCGAACGTCCCGTTGACGATCTCCGGATCGTAGGCGACGCAAGCCACGTAGTTTCTACGCGGCATGAGCCTCTTGAGCTCCCGTGGCGTGCCGTTGACGTCCTGCGTGAAGATCTCCATCATGTCCTCCTTGGTGTCGGATACGGCGTGGTTGCTGCGGTGGCCGTTGGCCGGGACGTAGAGCTGCTTGTTGTTGTGTAGCAGCCGGATGACGTAGTTGCCCGGTGGGGTGTTCACCACGGACGATGAGATGATCTGATACATGGTCTTGTGGTCGGAGGGTTTGGAAGGGTCGTGAACGAGGCCTGCGCCACAGCATCCGACATCTGCCAGTGTCCGCATCAGCGATGGTCAATGTCTAATCTAAGATTGGACTTACCGCCAGAGAAGAAAGTCATGCGGAGCGACTTGTTGTGGGCAATCCCTTGGAGCGTGCGTATGAAATAAGTTCGCTCAAGATCCTGGCCAAGCTTTTAGCAATCCATCAACAACGGCAATCCACCGAACTGACCTTGGATTCATGCGTCCATTGGTCCCTCAACTCATCCAGCATGTCAATGTCCCCAAAAGGACTCAGGATTCCGCTCATGAGCCCCGACTTGCCCACAGCTTTCTTCACCGAGTTGAAGCCTTCGCCGACCATGCTCTTAGCCCCGACAACGCCTGCCACGGAACTGGTCACTTTCCCCAAGACATTGAAGGTACCGGTAACCGCCTTCTTGCCAGTGGCCATCGTGTGGGCAATCTGCTCGGCCGTTTCCAGCCTGGGGTATACGATCGGGACCGGAACCATCCAGATACAATGCTGCACGCTCGGGGGCAGCATGGCCACTTTCGGAAACAAACCCTGGTACGTGGGTCCGGCCATGACTTGATGGGGGTTTCTCTCCGAGCGGCAGTCCGGTCCAACAACGACGACAGAAGGACCGAGGTATTTGAGAAAGTGCCAGCCGGTGCCGGTAACGGTGAAAAGATCCTGGTCGTTGTTCACGTTTCTCAAGATCTCGAGATTCGTGTGATGTTGAAATAGCAGATACATCTCAATGCCTATCCTCCCGATGTTCTTGAACATGTGGGAAAACTGCATATATTCCGGATAGGAGCCGAAGCCGTCGAATCTGCATGATGGTTACTCACGGTACAATTGACGAAACAACGAGGAAACTCAGTTCTTACATATCGTGATCATCGAGCGTCAGAACGTGAGGGATCTGGGCAAAGGCCTCTCGAAGGTGTGGTTGGTCGAAGTGGCTTGTGTAGTAGTGAAAGTAGGCATGGGTAACGTCCTCCTCGTGCTTCGCCGTCCAAGGCGCATTTTTGCGATTTTCCTTGCCGCTCGTGGCGGTCCACTGCTTCAGCAGAGGCAGCTCTTTCCACAGTCGATCGGCGTAGATCTGATCGCCGAGGCCGAGCTGCGCGTGGAAACCGCCGCACTCGATGTGCTTCTGAAGAACGTCCTTCCACATGAAACCGACCCCACCGAGTCGTTGTCTCTCATTCGCGTTGACATTCATGGCAAAGTCGTTTCCGGAATGAGCTATGAACCGCCAGCTGTTCTCGTACCGGCCGGCCACGAGGAACTCGTAGCGTGTACAGCCAAGGTGCGAGGTGATTGCGTACGTCCATTTGGCATCATGGTCGTCTTCCATCTTCAAGTCGATGTCGTACCTGTAGAACATCCACCTTTGGTGGCTGTAGATCGGATTCGCCTTCAACTGCCGAGCTGTTTCTGGCGTCAGATGCATACGAGAGAGTCAAATGGCTTGCACTTACGGTTTGGAGACAGGTCCACACTCTGGTGGATATGGATGGTCGGCGGTTGCGGCGCGTCAGTCACGAGCAGGATGGACCCGAGCCACAGGCCTCCTTCGATATCCATATTCGTATATCGCAGGTACGGACCGAAGTAAACCCCATTCGTGGGTGAGATCTTGTACATGTCAACACCGGCCGACGGTGGCGGGCCCGTGAAGCCTGCAGCGGTTGGGCTCGAGATTCCACCCATGGCCATCATCGGATCACCATATGCAGCCTGTTGTGGAGGAAATCCGGGTGATAGCGGCTGCTTGTGGAATGAGCCGAGACCCGGTGTGGTGAGCGGGTTCACGAAGGTGCCGGTTGGTGACAGCGGTTCATTCAGGTTCAGGGGGGTAGGTCCCTTGGGAAACTCCCATTGTGTTGACTGCGTAGGAAGATGGATGTAGTAATACTGCCCAGAGCTCGGGTCCAGGTGGGCGATCCAACCCTCCGGCAACGGTGGCGGCGAAGCCGGAGCGGGTCCAGGACCGGGAGAACCTGTAGCATTTGGCTGCATGAGACCACCCGCCGGTCCGTTCATGCCGGGTTGCGGAGAGGCGATGGACTGTTGGCGCGGATCGTTGGCAAAGGCAGGATGTCCCCGCATGTTGGAGTCGCTCATGACAGCAGCTCCAGAGGACCCAGCCGGAGGACTGGCTGTGGCGGCTCGTTTCTCATTGGGATAGCCGGAAGCGGTGGCATTTGCGGGTTGCGGAACACTTGAGTATGCCGGCGGGGGTTCGTCACTGACGTGGAGTCTTTGAATGTCCTGTTCCAGGGGATTCTCACCGACCGGGCCGGGTGACTGGTAGGACTGGGATGGGGGTGCGGGGTTGGAGAATGGGTGAATGGGAGGTGACTGGACTGGCGCCGGGTTGGTCACGGCTCCGGCGCCCTGGTAGACTGTCGGGGGGCCGTGAGGCTGGCTTCCTGGTTGCTCCGTCGGCGTCCATGGCCTTCGCGGCGGTTGCTGCTGCTGTTGTTGCGGAGACTGAGAAGGTGCCAGGCGAGGTTGCTGCCCCGCATACGGATGAGCGCGTTGCACGGCTGCCGCACTCTGAGCTTGAAGGCTGCTCAGGGTGGATGCGCCCGCGATGCCCGCGGCTGCGTATCGCGCCTCGATTCCACCGGCAGGCTGTGGCCCAACGATCGGGGTCTCTGGCGGAGGCGGCGACCCCCGCTGCGCTCTCGTCGTCGACGTTGACGCCGTCGAGTCCAAACGGTTCACTCCGGGGGTGGGGATCTTCAGGGTCGAGGCCGCCCCGCCGTTCGGTGAGGAGTCCGAAGGCGATGGCCAGTACTGCTGATGGTATTCCGGAAAGGGGTTGATATCTGGCTGGCCGCCGGGATTGTGCGAGTCGCCGGACGACCCCGCGGGCTGGCCGCGCTGGGGTGCCTTTTGGAATAGATCCTCCTTGTCCGTGCTACCGGCGCTGGACGGCTCTGCCACGGTCCTCGCCTGAGCTGCCCGTCGTTCGGCCGCCGCTGTCGCCTGTGAATCGCCATGACGTCCCTCGGTGGGATGAGGACCGTGAGCATATCCTGATATGGTCGGCCTATGCGGGTCATTGGCGTCAAATCTAGTCCTGGGCGACCCGCCGGCATGCTGCCCGGCCGAAGGCCGTCTCTGTCGCCCTTCAGGTGATGCGTTGGTAGCTGTTCGCTCGCGCTCCGAGAGGGGAGTGTAAGCGGTGCGGCTCTGGGCAGCGGGATGCCGCTGCCTGTCGTCTGGATACGGGAGCGGACTGCCGGACTGGGTCGTGGGTGGAAGAGGGAACGCGTGAGCTTGTGGCATTCGTCCGGAGCCGTCTTGACTGCTGACGGAACCCGCTCGAGGTGGCGGTGGTGATGCTGATACCGACTCCCTCTTGTTGATTCTCAAAGGACCGACGGTAGGAGTATCCGGCTGGGGGTTTGGCTGTCGCAGGAAGAGCTCCTCCTCGGGACGGCCCTGACGGCGGCCGCTGTCCATCGCTCAGATTACGCAGCCGCTGCCTCCAGAGCCGCTGCAGGTCAGCACGCCGAAGGACCGGATGAAACGATACGACGCAATCGACAAGCGCTGGGTCTGACCGTACCACCGAAGCTTCACGCACAGGGAGACGGAAGTGGAGGGAAGTCAGCAAGACGAGACTGTTCTCGTGGGCGCAGCGCGGCTGATGAAGACTTTGGGAACTGTCTGCCCAGGTGAGAGCCTCAGCAATGATAATACAGTATCACCGGCAAGCACTTTCCATCGCACAGGGCCGTCCTGTCGCGTCCACGTTCTACCTCACGAGTGGCGCCGCTCTCCCGCTGTACAACTTTCAGGTATGAGGAAGCGTCTGGAGGAAGCCCGTCGCTGTGATTGGTCGGGCGGGCTGGCATCATCGCCGCTGGCGGTTAAAACCCCACATCGACGCCCAAGACCCGACGCCGATTGGCCTCGGATGGCGCCAATTCTCTTTGATCCAATTCGAAGCGCTTGGAGAATTCCACCGTACCAGATGCGTAGCGAGATCGGTGAGGCAGTGAAGCCTGTGTTGCGACGGTACATAGTGCTGTGCCTGTCACGATCTTCCCGTGGTTCGTTGACAGCTTCCTCGAGAGAGGCATCGTCAGTTCATCACAATACCGCTCATGCTAAAGTGGATTGCCCATGAATCACTCCCTGCCGCTCAGCTATGTACATGTGTAAGTGACCGATGCCAATACGGGCTTGTGCTACCTGATTTCGTTCTTCGGATCGCTCAGCAACCATAAGGGGAAGCTTTCGTCTAGGGGTGCGGCTGAGAGGCGCCTCACAAGGCTAAATCAGATGGCTTTTTAAAATAGCTCTGAGGCAGATTTTCGTGGAACTTTGTTGAGAACGCTTCATGTTCCCACATGGTGTTCGCTTTGCTGGACTTCTTCTAAGGGCATACGATACATACATTTATCAAGCCTTCTTTTCATGCGTGCCTCTCCTTCATTCATGATTGACGATGACAATAGTCGTCCGATAGCCAGACCGGCTGTTAGCACGGAACTGCTTTGATCAATCGCTTCAACTTCGTTTCTCAGAGCTTTCGCACAGCTTTCATTTCTGAGGATGAAAATATTCGAGCATGGAGTATCAAAATGCAGCTTTCGCTCCTCCGCCTCCATACTCGGGGGAGATACAGAAGCTGCCCGCGAGTCTACCTCCTCACATGAACCAGAGATATCCGAATTCAGGCTTTTCAAATCTTCCCATTGTGAACGATGAGTACCCGCAAGAGAAGGTGGGCCTGCAGCCTGCACCGGCTTTGGGGCCCTATCAGGGTGCACCTGGAAATGCTCAGCAGCAGCCATACCAGCTGGGGACCGGGGGCCCAAACCAGCTAGTATACCCGCCAGGGATGCCGACGGAGAAGCAGCAGATGATCCAGCAGATGATGTCGCAATACCAGCAGCCGATGGTCACTCCTCCGACGGACGGACACGTGCTCAACGCCTTCCCCCCGCCTCCGCTCGCTCCGATGGCTGCGCAAGGGCCCAGGCCGCCCGAGTCCAAGGACGAGAAGAAGACGGGCAAGGTGCAGCGATTCCTGGGCGACACCCTGGTCGGTCGGTTCGCGCGGGCTTCGGTCCAGACGGCAACGTCGACGCTGAAGATGCCGGCCGCCCTGTCGCCGTGGGGCGACAACAACCCGGTGACGCTGCCGAACGTGCGGTACCGGGACGCGGTGCTGTTCACGACGTTTGCCGTGGTGGGCACGCCCTTCATCGAGGCCGCCGACGGGGCCGTGTCGGACATGTTCGGCCCGGACAGCTTCGTGTCGGACGTCGTGTCGTCGGGCGCGGGCGCCGTCACGGGCAGCACTCTGCTCAAGTACGGCATCTTCCAGCTGGTGGAGCAGGCCATCGACAAGGGCATCCTGGAGCACATGCTGCCCGAAGAGCAGAAGCTGATCGTCACGACCGGTCTCAAGTCGGTGCAGGTCGCAATCAAGCATAAGCTGATGGGGGTCGATGCCGACATCAGGTATTGGGGCGTCTACCCCGCAACCGACACGGTGCGATGTTCCAAGGGTGAGTCTTCTCCATGACTTTGCGTTCGAGTCCAAG
>QQTW01000428.1_pt1 | contig 26210 bp, 19 predicted proteins | sample 1904831 | NCBI WGS metagenome assembly QQTW01 (sample SAMN09435610, study PRJNA476489) | Subsurface metagenome, whole genome shotgun sequencing project. | reverse complement strand
ATTTTTAATGATGGGATGAGAAATTGCTACTGCTAATAAGGTAAACCAGCCTAATGTAAATACAAACATCTGCAATCCATAAAGCGCTCTTAGGCTTGCAGAGGTAGAGGGGCTAATGACTTGGGTAAACAAACTAAAGAAAAACAAAGTAACTTTTGGATTAAGAATATTAGTTATAAAGCCAATTTTTATCGCTTCTAGTCTACTTAGATCTTTTTTTGATTTTAGTGCTGCTATTTCTCTGCTCGGTTTAGCTTTTAATGATTTATAACCAATGTAAATTAAATAAGCTGCACCTAAAAGTTTGAGGGTAGAAAATAGAACAATTGACTTAGCAATAATTAACCCAATTCCAACCAGGGTATAGGTTACATGAACTAAAATTCCGAGCGATATGCCCAAAGCCGAATAAATACCAGTACGGCGAGAATAGACTAAACTATTGCGACAGATAATAGCAAAATCGGGTCCAGGACTCATAATTGCTACTAACTGAATAATCGTAATTGTTAGTAATTGGGCATAAAAAGACATAGTTATTTTTGCAAAAACTTGTTTAATTCGAGCGCTACGCCAAAATTAAAAATTTCTACCTGTCGCTGCTCGTTTTCATAAGTTAAACATAATTGTAAATAAGTTGGCGGCTTTTGAACCAATCTCTCCGCCCATTCAATTGCCACAATTCCCAAAGGATATTCCAGCCCATTCCAGTAACTTTCTAAATTTAATTGCGTAACTTCCACGCTTTGCAGGCGGTATAAATCTAGATGATATAGAGGTAAACGTCCTTCGACGTACTCGTTAATTAGCGTAAAAGTTGGGCTAACAATTGATTCAGTAATTCCCAATCCTTCGCCAATTCCTTGAACTAAAGTAGTTTTACCACTACCTAAATCTCCCTCTAATAAAAGCACGCTACCAGCAACTAAGGATTGTCCCAAATTTATCCCCAATAGTCGCGTAGCTTCAGCATCGGCTAGTAAAATTTTTAAAGGAGTTTTACCTTCAACCATAAGCGCGACTGTACCAACGCAATAACACTCCGGCTAGGCGCTTCGGATTGTGTCTGACTACACCTGTTACTTCGTCTTCATCCATAACATTTGCTAAAATAACCCGTCGCCCTATCTTTGTAACTAATTCGCGATCAAGAAATACTGGATGGGAGTTTTCTTGAGCATAACGTTTTAAACTGCGGGGTGAAGGGGCTTGTTTGTGGACTAACACGGCATTAAATAAACGTTCTCCACAAGCATTGTCGATCGCTCTAATATGATCGGAAACAGTATAACCATGAGTCTCGCCTACTTGCGTCATAATGTTGCATACATAGATGCAGGGTACAGGGGGGACTCTACCGCCTCCTTTGCGCCTAAAAGCGATCGCTTGGGTTATTTCTGGTACTAATAAATTGGGAATAACGCTCGTGTAGAGACTGCCAGGACCAATAATTATACAGTCAGCTTCTTCTATTGCTTGCAATACTTTGGGTAAGGCGGGGGGACTTGCAGGAATACTGCCAATTTTGAGAATACTTCCCCCAGCTTCGGTAATATTTGACTCTCCTTCAATTCTCCGCCCATCGGCTAATTCTGCCCACAAGCGCATATCGCTAAGAGTTGCGGGTAATACTTGCCCTCTTACGGCTAAAACATCAGAACTAGCGGCGATCGCTCTTTCTAGATCTCCCGTAATATCACTCATTGCTGTCAAAAATAGATTACCAAAACTGTGACCTGTTAATCCATCTCCCGCCGTAAATCGATACTGGAATAGTTCAGTTAGTAGTGTTTCCTCCGATGCCAGTGCTGCTAAACAGTTGCGGATGTCTCCTGGTGGTAGAACGCCATTTTCTCGTCGCAATCGCCCAGAGGAGCCGCCATCGTCCGCTACAGTGACGATAGCAGTAATGTTGTTGCTGTAAGTTTTTAGTCCTCTTAACAAAGTCGATAGACCTGTACCGCCACCAATAACGACAATTTTTGGACCTCGATGCAAGCGACGGTAACTGAGAAGTACGTCTATTAATTCTTCGTCGTCACCTTCAGGTCTTAAAACTTCTGTAATTGAACCAACCGTACGAGTTTGTCCCCAAAATATCAACAGCAAGCCAAATAGCAAAATTAAAGGACCGCTAATATAGTTTGGCAAAAAGTTGGCGATCGCACTTACAAGGTCTTGAGTCAATTGAATTGCATAAAAAATGGGTGTTAGCTTCACCCATATTGCTAAACCCAAAGCTGCGAGTATTACACCACCAGCACTTATTAGCAACCAGCGTTTGACCGATAACCCCGGCGAAAGCCATTTAAACCACTGGCTAAGTCTATACTGAGTCCGATTGCGCGACTCTTGCCTAAATAAGTTTAGGACTTGTTTGAAATAACTGATTGACATAGGCTAATTTGACAGAAGGATACACAGGATAGCTAGGACTACAGGATGCTCGGAGCTAAGAAATCGCCCTTCTAATTTTCAACCATAGGCGGTACGTAAGTTTATAATTTGAGTCTTCATTTAGATTTGGCTGCGTCTCTTACTTTACTAGCTTTGAGGACGTTAGAGCTTACTTTTTGGTTGCAACAATAGTTTATGGATAACAACACATATCTTATACAATTAATGCTCAATACAACTATCTATGTGAATAATTTTTTTAGACATTTTAAGCTGGTTAACGTTTGAATGCTAATAATTGTTAGTTTATAGAAAATAATTAATTTGTATTGAGATGTTTGACTAAACTTGTGTAAGTTTGATTAGCTACTTTCTTGACAAAACTGCTCGTATCTATGTATTGATCAAATAAAGTTTTAGATTTACAAATGGAAAAGCGTATTTTAGGATTAGATCCAGGTTTGGCTATTTTAGGGTTTGGAACGATTTGCTATCAATTTGAAAATTTTTCAACTCTGGATTCATCTCACTCTTGTAACCTAGCAACTAAAGTAGTAAGTAGCTCGGTAAGCTTGGTAGATTTTGGCGTAATTAAAACTAATGCTAAGGTAGAAATGGGTAGGCGTCTATGTATTATCTATGACGATTTGAATACTCTAATAGAGCAGTGCAAACCCGAACTTGTCGCCATTGAAAAACTATTTTTCTATCGGATGGCTAATACTATTACTGTAGCTCAAGCTAGGGGAGTAATGATGTTAGTATTAGCACAGCATAATCTACCTTTTGTAGAGTTTACACCTGCCCAAATTAAGCAGGCTCTCACAGGTTGGGGTAATGCAGATAAGAAGGAAGTACAAGAAGCCGTAGCACGAGAACTAGAGCTAGATTATATTCCACATCCTGATGATGCTTCTGATGCTTTGGCTGTAGCGCTAACTGCATCTTTTCACCTGTAAAAAAATTGTCTATTGAGGCTTTTGTTTGGACTAAAGGCGGTGCTTTAATATTGTTTTAGCAAATTACATCTCATAGCTACGATCGTTGCATTGTCGCGTGCGCCTCGTGTTAATACTAAATTAATTGTATCGTTGACAGATACTTTTAAGTGTCGATTTCCTGTAAAAATTTCTGCTAATTCAGTCTGCGATATCAAATCCCAAACACCATCAGAGCAAAGTATAATAATATCGTCTTGTTCTAATAATATTGATAAGTCTGAGCCAAAAGTTGCCAGTGTTTGGATGTGACTAGAATTTAATTTCTCTTTTGAGCCAATGCACTTAGTTAAAACATTTCGTTGCGGATGATTGCGGCTTTCTTCATAGGTGATATCGCCATTTGCAAGGAGCATAGCTACTAATGAGTGGTCTTCGCTCAATTGACAAATCATTCTTTTGCGTATTAAATAAATGCGGCTATCTCCTACATGAGCGATCCTTAATTTGCGGGAGTCTGCCCAAGCTATACTTAGAGTTGTTCCACCTTTATTAACATTTTCATTTACACATTTATTTGCTTTTTTGACTACTGATTCCAGCCATTCTTGGCATTGATTTTCGTCATCACTAGCACAATTAATAGGTGTTTCTATTACTGTTTTTACAGCCAACTGACTAGCAATTTCTCCTTGCGCTAATCCTCCCATACCATCAGCTAAAACTGCCAAAATAGTATCTTTATAACTGCTAGAATACTGCTGCACGCTGTAGTTGTCTTCATTATGTAGGCGCTGCATAGATAGCCCAATGGTAGAACGACTTGCTACATCCCACTGCACTTTACAGTTACTAAATGTTTGTTTGGTTTCACCTAAAACTTTTACTAAGCGAATTAAAGAAATTCGTTCTTCTATAACCGGGGAAAGACAATGGCTAATAATTTGGTATATACCTGGTATAGATTGAGTATTTAAACCAATAAAATTAAGCTTTGTATCTAGCAATTGTTGGTAAACAGCTTGATAAAGCAAAGTGCCTATGATATAAACGCTCATCCCTTCACTAATAGGATGCTCGAAAGCTATCTCTGGAGCGCAATACTCATTTTCTCTATTAGCTACGACCTTATCGCCAACAAGCTGAACGTGAGTTAAATCAAAAAATTTGATTGTAGAGTCTACTACTTGAATAAACTTAGGAATTACTTGAAAAAAGCACCATCCTTGATGACTAGCTTGCTGAAATAATTGGCAAACTTGATGTGTTATCTCTAAAGATACTTCTTGGCTGTGCTTTTTTCGCAACCAAACATCTAAAGTTTGTCCTTGAATTGGTAGTTCGCTAAGTATAAGTAGCTTTGAATCTGGTACAAGATTTGTATGCGCTGTATCTTCATTCTCCAAATATTCATAGTTTTCCGTAACTTCCCAGTCAGCATCAAGGTGACTTTCAGAAATTGAGAACTCTATAGGATGATTAATTATGTGCGGTGAATATAATTCGCTGGGAAAATTGCTATCATTTATAATGTTGTCAACTACAATACCAGTTCTTTCGATTGAATCTGTATTTAACGGAGAGTAATCAAAGCTATTGTTTTTATAATTCTCATCTGTAATAGTTGATAGTGAATGTGTTTTCTTCACCCCAAAAGTTAGAATCTTTGAGATTAAATTACTGCCCTTAAGGGCGTAACGCAACTGCAATTCGCGACTTAGGCCGCCGTTTAGCTCGCCAATACGTAACAATCCTAGCTTATTTGAATTAGCATTAGTTCTAGACACTTCTTGAATGCTAACTTGGTAATAATCTATGTCAGCAAATTGACCTAAATGCGACTCAATAACTAAATAAAAGTTGTTTAGGTGGAAAGAAGTATTTTCTTGAATAATTAAACAGGACATATTAAAATATATAAAGCCACTATTACAGACTAATTTGTGAGCTTGACTAAGCTTTTATTAATTAAAATTGTAGGCTATCTTTTGAGATTTATAAGCGGTAGGAACGGAAAAGCTAAGGGCTTTATCAATTATTTGCAAGCTGAAGCTATTTATAAATTTTTGACCCAATAAAAAAATAATTAAGAGGGCTTTGATCCCTTCTTAATTATTTGGGTAACGATCTGGAGGAAAATTGAGCTTACTGCTGCTAAAAATTCAGAACTAAACCACCGCTTTCATCGCCCGTTCTAGAGCTTGCAAAGCCGAGTCTACCTCAAAAGATGAAACAATTAACGGTGGCACAAAACGGATAACTTTAGGTCCGGCTGGCACGAGTAACAAGCCCTCATTCATAGCAGCTTTGACAACATCGCTAGAAGTCAAAGATATGTCTTGAGCAAGTTCCATGCCATTAATTAAGCCCCAACCGCGCACTTCTGCAACAATATCTGAGTATTTTGCCGCTAAAGCTTGTAAGCCTGTTCTGAGTTGTGCGCCGCGTTGTTGGACGTTTTGGAGCAAGAAGTCGCGTTCTATGGTTTCTAGGACGCATAGCGCCGCCGCACAAGCGAAAGGATTGCCCCCAAAGGTACTAGCATGATCGCCAGGAGTGAAGACATCGCAAAAAGACTTACACATCACAGCCCCAATTGGAATACCGCCGCCCAAACCTTTGGCACTGGTAAAAATATCCGGTTCAATGCCCAAGTTTTCGTAACCCCATAGGGTTCCCGTTCTGCCTACCCCTACTTGGACTTCATCTAGCATTAATAAAATACCCGTTTCGTCGCAAATCTCGCGGAGACGCTGAAAATAAGCGCGACTTCCAGGACGTACGCCGCCTTCTCCCTGCAAAGGTTCTAGTAGAATTGCCGCCACACCGCGATCGCCGGAATCTAATTCGGTAATTGCTGTCTCTACAGCTTTGACATCGTTATAAGGCACGTAATGGAAGCCCGGAACTAAGGGACTAAAATCTTTTTGATACTTTGGCTGTCCAGTGGCGGTAATAGTTGCTAAGGTGCGTCCGTGAAAGCTGGCATTAGCAGTCAAAATAATTGGTTCGTCGATTTTTTTTACTGTATGAGCGTATTTGCGGGCGAGTTTAATTGCACCTTCATTTGCTTCTGCCCCAGAATTACAGAAAAATACCCGATCGGCGCAGGATGTATCAATTAGCTTTTTGGCTAACTGACCTTGAACGGGAATATAGTATAAATTGGAAACATGATGCAGGGTTTTAATTTGCCGGGTTACGGTTTCAACTAAAGCGCTGTGAGCGTGTCCTAGAGTGCAAGTCGCAATTCCCGCTACAAAGTCTAAATATTCGCGTCCCTGAGTGTCCCAAACCTTGCAGCCCGCGCCTCGTTCCAATGCCAAGGGAAAGCGCCCGTAAGTCGTCATTACCGATTCGTTGAAGCTACTTGGATCGTAGGGGCTGCCTAAAACAGGGGCGGATTCGGCGGGTATAGAAAGATTGTCAGCTAAATCTATACGCATTAATTACTCCTTAAAAGGTTATTTATTTTTATCAAGTTTAATAGGTGTGAGCAAAAATTTTTGTCCGATTTGATTCAACTAGGGATATTTGATAGTAAAAACGGTTATAGTTTCGCATTCTATCTATAGTTAAAACCTATTTGCTCTTACTTACACCTGGGACTAAAGTTCTAGCTAATAGATCGAGCCGACTGCTAAAACCAAAATTTTGGCTTGACTCCGATATAATCGTGGCTCAAACCATACTTGCATTGCCACTTAAATAAACCAATCTTATATAATCCAACAAGCTAACCGCCATCGGCAAACACCTGTGTACTCAACTTTCGAGCAAAAATATCGCCGCATCCAACAAGAGTTATTTGCTGGGGCGATCGCCCTTGTAGGTGTATTTTTGATTGGCACTTTATGGTACTGGCTAGTAGAAGGATGGACGTGGGAAGATGCGGCATACATGACCGTAATTACTCTAGCTACCGTTGGTTTTGGGGAAATTAACCCTTTGGGCAACCGGGGGCGGTTATTTACTATCTCTCTGATTTTGATGGGAGTAATTACTATTGGTTACATTGTTAATCGTTTTACAGAAGCTCTTATTCAGGGTTATTTTCAAGAAGGAATCCGACTGAGGCACTGGCGGCGGGCAATGGAATCATTATCAGGACATTATATTATCTGTGGTTGCGGGCGTATCGGGCAGCAAGTAGCTTTAGAATTTGATGCCGAGGGAGTTTTATTTGTCACTGTAGACTTAAATATTGCTTCAATTCAAGCTGCGCAACAATTGGGTCACATTGCAGTTCAAGGCGATGCTACTTTAGATGAAACTTTAATTAAAGTGGGCATAGAAAGGGCGTTCGGGTTAGTTGCTGCTTTGCCTTCCGATGCGGAAAATTTGTACACCATACTGTCGGCAAAAACATTAAATCCCAATGTTCGAGCGATCGCACGGGCAAGCAATCGAGAAGCGTTACAGAAGCTTCAACGGGCGGGAGCTGACGCGGTTGTCTCCCCCTATATCACAGGTGGCAAAAGGATGGCTGCGGCGGCACTGCGACCCCAGGTAATGGATTTTGTTGATGGTATCTTGACCGGAGCCGACCGAGAATTGTATATGGAAGAATATCGTCTCGATCCGGCAGTTTGTCCTTGTATTGGTCAAACTTTAAAAGAAGCAAGGTTGCGGAGTCAGACGGGTGCGTTGGTATTGGCTGTTCGGCGCGTTGATGGCAGTTTAATTGGCGGTCCCACGGCGGAGACTGTTCTGATGGCGGGCGACTTGCTCATTTGCATGGGTACGGCAGAACAGTTGCGGCAAATTAATCAAATCTTAGGTCCGATTCGCAGCCGAGTTCCGCGTCCACCTAAGCACGGCAACACTTAGTCTAATTTCAAAGCATTAACTGGGACTTCATCCCAAGTTGCTACGGTGCGCATATTTGCTACCCATCCGGCGGTTTTTTGGATATCGGTTAAGTTACGAGCAAAAGCGTCGTGACAATCTTTTGCCTGGGTTTCGTCGCAACAAGCAATGCAAGCATAAATCATCCCAGAAGGGTCGATTTGTTCGTTTACCCAAATAATCATGGCTATTTGCTCCCATTCATTGACAATTGATTTAATGTATCGCCCGTAACTCGGCAAGTTCGCCAGTCTGGTAAGACTTCTGCGCCCATCCGCTCGTAGAATGCGATCGCATCTATATTCCAATCTAGAACGCTCCACTCCAATCGTCCATACCCGCGCTCTACAGTAAGTTTGGCTAAGTAACCTAAAATCTCTTTCCCAATACCCTTACGTCGATACTTAGGTAAAACAAATAAGTCTTCTAAATAGATTCCTGGCTGAGTGAGAAATGTTGAATAATTAGGGAAAAATAGCGCAAATCCGGCGGTTTCCCCACCGTACTCGGCAATTATTGCCTCAACGTAAGGATGGAAACCAAATAAATGGTTATGCAAAGCTTCTACGTTGCCAGTAACGGCATGAGCTAACTTTTCGTATTCTGCCAGTGCTTGAATTAAGCCAAACAAAATTGGTACGTCATCCGGTTGTACTTGACGTAATTTCAAATCTCTACCCATCACATACATCCACGACTGCTTTTAGATTTTACCTATAGTCCAGCCGTGGGATACAAGAAACTTTAAACTAGCCAACCTTTCAATCGTTTAGCTATTTGCGGTCTTCTTAGTTTTCGCATCGCTTTACTTTGAATTTGTCGTACTCTCTCGCGGGAAAGATTGAACAAGCAGCCTACTTCTTCTAAAGTACAAGGTTCGCTAGTCGTCAAACCATAACGCAAGGAAATTACGTCTTTTTCTCTGGGAGTTAATACATCTGCTAATACATCCCAAATTTCTTGACGCATCATAGTTTCATTCATTTGCTGTTCGGGAGATTGCCCATCTTCATCTTCTAGCAAGTCTACAAGTTCGGTATCTTCTTCTTTACCAACGCGATGGTTTAGTGATAAAGATTTGCGCCTTAGTTGTTGCAGTTGGCGCAGTTGTTCGGGAGTTGTGTCTAAAGCTTCAGCAAGTTCGTTTTCTGTAGCGTTACGATGCAGCTTTTGCTTAATTTCTCGCTGGGCTTTTTTGAGTTTATTTAGTTTTTCGACGATATGAATTGGTAATCTGATGGTACGAGCATCGTTGGCGATCGCTCTTGTGATTGCCTGTCTAATCCACCAATAAGCGTAAGTTGAAAATTTGTAACCTTTGTCTGGATCGAACTTTTCTGTAGCTCGATTTAATCCCATTGCGCCTTCTTGAATTAAGTCTAAAAATTGGACTCCTCGATTCAAGTATCTTTTGGCAATAGATACTACCAAACGTAAATTGGAGCGGATCATTTTCCGCTTTGCGACTCTACCTTGATACAGCTTTTGTTCTAATTGGCGTTCAGTTAGACTCAGCGCGGCGGCGGTTTCTGCTTGGGTTACACCACGATTTAGTTCGCTACTTAGTCGCGCTTGGATTTCACCTACTTCTACTAAAAATTGTACCCGTTTTGCTAACTCTACTTCTTCTTCTGCTTTTAGCAATGGATAACGTGCCATTTCTTTAAAAAAGGCTCCCACTGCGTCGTCTGTATCAGTTTTACGGTATCCTGATGGTCTAGCAGCAGCTAAACTATCTCCGTCTCTATCTTCCGAGCCTTGGGTTTCTATATCCCCTATTTCTTCTACAACTGCTTCTATATTTTCTAAAGACAGTTCTTCTAAATCGTCCGCATGAGAATTACTTGTTTCTTCTATTGGTAACAACACATCAATTGAGTCTAATTCAGTAATATTCATATTTACGTTTAGGTGAGATAAACTAATTTACTTCGTGGGTACAGTGCTTGCACATAAATAATTAAAAGCACAGTAATCTAGCCTATTGGCTTACAACTAATAGCAGTTTGAATAGATAAGACTTAATAGATTTTGCACTTGTTCTATTATGTTATTTTTCTCCTTTTAGCTGTTTCAATAATTCTGTTTTCATCCTAGCGCTATTACAAAAATAATGGTTTGCATGGCAAATCTATCTGTAATCTAGAATGTCTACTCATGATGTACTTAAGTGCCTTTGAAGTTAAATAAAACAACTACCAAAAGTTACTTAACTTAAAATTTCTTTTCTTGCCAAAAGCTGCTTATAATCAATCTCAGGCAATTTGTCAGTAAAATGTAGTGATGTGATAAATTAAACATCAAAAAATTGTTAACTGACTCTGCAAATTTTCTGTAATAATTACTCTCACGATTGAGTAATTAAAATTATGGATGGCAGTAGTTGATTCTTGTGCTAAAGCAAACTTGCTTAGGTGATTTCTAGGTAGACTTAGACATTTATACTTGAACATTACTGATTTATTGACCTCAAAAACAGAATCTCATACATCTCAAAGCTTTACTCTCTACCGATGGGGAGAAAATATTAGTTTTAAAATAAGTAATTGCGTAAAATTAGTTACAACTATTTAAGCTATCTATTCAAATCTACCTAAACAAGCATAGAAGTAGTAGCTTAAAGCAGTATAAAAAAAGTTAAAGCCTTAAACTAAAGCTTCAAGCACGGATGCCGATTTCTTATGTATATTCCTGAGTTAAACGGATCAAAATTTGTAGTAGCAGAGCCTGCACCTAGCTATCAATCGACTCTAACAGATTCTAAGCGATGGGTTGAGGTACTGGTAGACTGTCCGGGAGCTACGGGAATATACACGTACAAATTGCCAGAGAGTATGTTGTCTGTGCAACTAGGTAGTATTTTGAGTGTTCCTTTCGGTACGCAACAAGTAGGGGCGATCGCAATTCGGTTATTAGAGCAACCAAACGCTGATGTACCCATTGATAAAATCCGCGAGGTTGAAGAAGTAGTAAGCGTAGGTTTTTTCAGTGCAAATTACTGGGAATTGTTGCAACAAGTAGCCGATTACTACTACACGTCGTTGATGCAGGTAATTAAAGTAGCATTGCCACCAGGCTTATTGGGCAGAAGTCAGCGTCGTATCCGTTTAAAAATTGAAAATATACCTGTAGGTGGGGAGGCTTTTTTACCTACTACTGCGCGTCAGGTATTGCAATTACTCCAAGCTCAAAATAACGGCGACTACAGTGTTAAATATCTCAAAAGTCAAATTAAAGGAGCCAATTGGGGTGTAGAACAACTCCTAAAACGCGGTTGGGTAGAAAGTTATATAGAATTGCCAAGATATAGTAAACCTCAAACCAAACAGGCAGTAACGCTAGTTGGCAGGATAACGCCTGGGGAATTAAATAAGCGTCAACAAGAAATTTTACAAGTTCTGCGCGATCGCGGTGGTGAATTGTGGCTAAATGAATTTCTCCCGCTATGTAAAACCACTCTACCCACGCTAAAAGCCTTAGCAGCCAAAGGCTATCTCGTAATTGAACCGCGCGAAGTTTTGCGCCAAGAAACATCGCCATTGCAAGCCCAAGATCATCCCAAAACCTTAACTACCGCTCAAGCTGAGGCTTTGGCAACGATTAATAGTTTAGACGGTGTTGCCGAAGTTTTATTGCATGGAGTTACAGGATCGGGAAAAACCGAAGTATATTTACAAGCGATCACGCCATTACTCACCAAAGGAAAATCTGCTTTAGTTTTAGTCCCAGAAATTGGACTAACACCACAGTTAACCGACAGGTTTCGCGCTCGTTTTGGGGAAAAAGTTTGCGTCTATCACAGCGCTTTATCCGATGGCGAACGTTACGACACCTGGCGACAAATGCTAACGGGCGAACCCCAAGTAGTAATTGGTACTCGTTCGGCGGTATTTTCGCCTTTACCTCACCTTGGCTTGATAATTTTAGATGAGGAACACGATAGCAGCTTTAAACAAGATAGCCCAGTTCCTACTTATCACGCCCGGAATGTCGCTAAATGGAAAGCCCAGTTGGAAAATTGCCCGTTAGTTTTGGGTTCGGCGACTCCAGCGCTAGAGAGTTGGTTAAGTAGAACTAAAGATAATAGCTATTACTTATCTTTACCCGAACGCATCCAATCGCGTCCTTTACCGCCTGTAGAAGTGGTAGATATGCGCCAAGAGTTGCAACTAGGCAATCGTTCTATATTTAGCCGATCGTTGCAAGATGCGCTTAAAGATATGAAAGAGCGATCGCAACAGGGCATATTATTTATTCATCGACGGGGACATAGTACCTTTGTCTCCTGTCGCAGTTGCGGTTATGTCATGGAGTGTCCCAACTGCGATGTTTCTTTGGCTTACCACCAAACCGAAGCCGAGGCGAGTAAATTATTGCAATGTCATTATTGTAATTATGTGCGATCGCATCCCCGCAATTGTCCTGAATGTAGTTCGCCGTATTTAAAGTTTTTTGGGAGCGGTACGCAGCGAGTAGCGCAAGAATTGACCCAGCAGTTTCCCCAATTACGTTTTATTCGATTTGATAGCGATACAACCCGCACAAAAGGCGCTCACCGCAATTTACTAACCCAGTTTGCCAATAAAGAAGCCGATTTATTGGTAGGTACGCAAATGCTGACTAAAGGTTTAGATTTGCCGCAAGTAACTTTAGTCGGCGTAATGGCGGCGGATGGATTGCTGCATTTGGCAGATTATCGGGCGAGTGAAAGAGCTTTTCAAACGCTCACTCAAGTCGCTGGGAGAGCAGGTAGAGGCGACGATCCAGGGCGGGTAATTGTCCAAACTTATACGCCCGATCATGCGGTGATTCAAGCAGTGCAGCAGCACGAGTACGAGCCTTTTATTGCGACAGAATTGGCAGAAAGAGCCGCGCTCAATTATCCGCCCTATGGGAGGCTAATTTTATTGCGGTTAAGTAGCACGGAGGCGGAACTTGTAGAGCAAACAGCGCTGCAAATAGCAGATAAACTGCGTCCCTTGGCATCTACAGCTTACGAAATACTGGGACCCGCGCCCGCCAGCATTTTGCGAGTAGCTAACCGTTACAGGTGGCAAATTTTGCTGAAATTTGCCGAGGAATCTTTGCCGCAATTACCCAATTGGGAAGAAGTGCGATCGCATTGTCCGCCGTCAGTTAGCCTCACTATTGACGTAGATCCGTTGAATATGATGTAGAACTACCTTTCAATTTTTAAACCCGATTGGACGCGCCACAAACTAGCATAGATTTTTTGCTGTGCTAGTAGCTGTTCGTGGGTTCCTTGTTCTACAAGCTTGCCGTATTCCATCACATAAATGCGATCGGCATTACGCACTGTAGACAGACGATGAGCGATCGCAATAGTAGTTCTATTAACGGTAATTTTTTCTAAAGACTTTTGAATCGCTGCCTCAGTTTCATTATCTACGGCGGATGTAGCTTCATCTAATATTAATATCGGTGGATTTTTTAAAACCGCACGAGCGATCGCAATTCTTTGTCTTTGCCCCCCCGATAACTTCTGTCCTCTTTCTCCCACAATGGTTTGGTAGCCTTGAGGAAGTTCTTTAATAAATTCGTGCGCTTCAGCAATTTTTGCGGCGGCGATGATTTCTTTTTCGGTAGCTGTAATTGTCCCGTAGGCAATATTTTCGGCTACTGTACCGTGAAATAAGAATACATCTTGACTAACTAAACCAATATGCGATCGCAAATTTCTAAAATCTAACTCGCGGATATCTACCCCATCTAAGCTAATAGTTCCTGATTGCACTTCATAAAGCCGCAACAATAACTTAACTAAAGTGCTTTTCCCCGAACCAGTTGAACCCACAATGGCGATCGTTTTACCTGCGGGGATATGCAACGACAGGTTTTCGATTACTGGGTTGCGCCCATTGTAAGCAAAATTTACGTTCTCAAATTCCAACTCACCTTTTACCAATGGTAAGGAAATATGACCAGTGCGAATTGCGATCGGCGTATCGAGTAAATTCATTACTCTTGTGGTTGAAGCCATCGCCCTTTGATATTGGTCAAAGGTTTCGCCTAATCTAGTTAAGGGCCATAATAAGCGCTGAATTAAAAATACTAACGTGCTGTAAGTACCGACAGAAATATCTCCCCTCACCGCCGCCAAACCGCCGTATAACAGCAAAGCCGTAAAACCCACCAAAATAATCATGCGAATTAATGGCACAAAAGCCGCCGAAAGCGTGATCGCATGACGGTTACTTTGACGGTAAGCTTCGCTATCATTCCTCAACCGAGCAATTTCGTAGTCTTCGGTAGTAAAGCTTTTAATGGTAGTAATGCCAGTCAGATTATTAGTTAACCGCCCATTGAGCAAGCTCACTGTTTCGCGCACCGCAGCGTAACGAGGCGCAAGACGACGTTGAAATGCGATCGCACCCCACAAAATAAATGGCATCGGTAGCATTGCCATCCAAGCCACCCCAGGAGCCAAAATAAAGAACGCACCGCCAATAATTAATACGGTAGTAGTAACTTGAATTAAGTCATTTGCACCTACATCCAAAAACCGTTCTAGTTGGTTAATGTCATCGCTCAAAATAGACATCAAACCGCCCGTACTGCGTTCTTCAAAATAGGCAAGTTCCAATTCTTGCAAATGCTTGTAAGCATCTAGCCGTAAGTCATGCTGAATATTTTGCGCCAAATTGCGCCACAAACGAGCAAAAGCATATTCAAATACTGATTCTAGTATCCAAACAATCACTGTAAGAATAGACAGAATTAAAAATTGTCTGTAGACATCTCGCACGCCCAAACGGGCAATAATTGAATCTTGTTGCTTGACAACTACATCCACTGCAATCCCGATTAAAGCTGGTGGTGCGAGATCGAAAATTTTGTTTAAAACCGAGCAAGTAGTCGCCAGCCAGAGTTGCTGTCGATAATTACTACTATAAGCAAGTAGACGCTGGAGCGGTTGATTGGTAGGAGTTTGGGCTTTGGCTAAGTGCTTTTTGGGCGATCGCAGTGACACTATGAACAAACCTAGATACTAAACTTCAATCATAGAAGTTAACGATCAAGTCGATAAATAGATGACTCCAAATTTTTTGTTATACGGTGCTAACGGCTACACGGGCGAATTAATTGCCAGGTTCGCGGTACAGCAAGGGCTGCGACCAATTCTAGCGGCTCGTAACTCTCAAAAAGTTGCCCCCCTTGCCACTGAACTAGGTTTAGAATACCGCGCTTTTGCTTTAGATAACCAATCAGCAATAGCTGCGGCTTTAGCCGATATAACAGTAGTGCTACACTGTGCGGGACCATTTTCTCAAACTTCTGCACCGATGGTTGCTGGCTGTTTGCGTTCTCAAACTCACTATTTGGATATTACCGGAGAAATTAGTGTATTTGAAGAAGTCGCTTCTCAAGATACTTTGGCAAAAACCGCCGGAGTGATGTTGCTTCCGGGTGTAGGCTTTGATGTTGTTCCTTCTGACTGTCTCGCCGCCCACCTCAAAGGGCGACTACCATCAGCAACACGCTTAGCGCTTGGGTTTCAAGCATTAGGACGCATCTCTAGAGGCACGGCTAACACGATGGTAGAAGCTCAACATCAAGGAGGAAAAATTAGGCGCAATGGAGTTTTAACGACTGTTCCGGCGGCTTTTAAGACGCGCTCAATTGACTTTGGACAGGGTAAAGTTGAAGCGGTAACAATTCCCTGGGGCGATGTATCTACAGCTTTTTACAGTACGGGTATTCCTAATATAGAAGTTTATGCCACGTTTCCTGCCTCCACACGGATTTTAGCGATCGCTAGTCGCTATCTTGGTTGGTTGCTAAAATTGCTAGCAGTGCAGAATTTTCAAAAACAGTTGATCCAAAATCAGCCGCCAGGACCTAGTGAAACCGAGCGCGCTGAGGGAAAAAGCTATTTATGGGGAGAAGTAGAAGATAGTTCAAGTAAGCGATTGAGTTCGAGATTGCAATGCCCAGAAGGTTATACTCTTACTACTTTGACGGCTGTAAAAATTGTGCAAAAGGTACTGGCGGGAGAATATACCTGCGGCTTTCAAACACCTTCAAAAGCTTATGGCGCAGACTTTATTTTAGATTTTCCAGGGGTTGGACGTGAAGATTTTGAAAATTGATCTCACTATATAAGGCGATCGCCTCTTTCCATATTTGAAAAGCTGATTTTCATTTTTACTGACTACTCGACAAATCTAAAACCATTTAAACTGACAACAAAATCCATCGCGCTGTGTTTCACAAAATTATTGGTATACCAGAGGAAAATAGTGATAAGGAGGTTCGCCACTGCTAAGTAGTATAAGCAGACTTTATTTGAGAATTTTTAGGCATTGTGCGTGAAAATATAGATTGAAAGCGCATTAGATGAGATCAAAAAAATTGAAAGCTAGAGAAGACCAAAATTGGCAAGGTATAGTTGGAGGAGCGATCGCAGCTATATTACTTTTGATTGCTCTTAATGCTTTCGTAATCATCAATCCCGGTGAAGCTGGGGTAATTAGTATTTTGGGTAAAGCTAGAGATGGAGCCTTACTTGAAGGTATCCACGTTAAGCCGCCTTTTGTCTCGGTAGTCGATATCTACGACTTAACGGTGCAAAAGTTTGAAGTACCAGCCCAAAGTTCCACCAAGGATTTGCAAGATTTGTCGGCTAGATTTGCGATCAACTTTCGCCTCGATCCTACCCAGGTTGTTGAAGTCCGCAGAAAGCAAGGAACATTACAAAATATTGTCTCAAAAATTATTGCTCCGCAAACCCAAGAATCTTTTAAAGTTGCCGCCGCCAGACGAACGGTAGAAGAAGCAATTACTAAAAGAAACGAACTAAAACAAGACTTTGATGAGGCTTTGGGAGCCAGATTAGATAAATATGGGATTATAGTTTTAGATACTAGCGTAGTAGATTTAACTTTTTCCCCAGAATTTGCTAAAGCCGTAGAAGAAAAGCAAATTGCTGAACAACGAGCGCAAAGAGCGGTATATGTGGCACAAGAAGCCGAACAAGAAGCCCAAGCAGACATCAATCGTGCTAAAGGTAGAGCCGAAGCCCAAAGGCTGTTAGCTGAAACTTTAAAAGCTCAAGGAGGACAGTTAGTATTGCAAAAAGAAGCAATTGAAGCTTGGCGCACTGGCGGCGCACAAATGCCCAAAGTGTTAGTCATGGGTGAATCTAAAAGCAGCGTACCCTTTTTGTTTAATCTAGGGAACGTTCAAGAGTAAACTTAGCAAAAGCTAAAGCTGTCCCATTAATTGGAAAATTATTCTAGCCCGCCTAGGGTTAAAACCCGCTTGCTAATAGATAAAGTCGGCTTAAGCCGACTGATAAATATTTGGCGAGAGGACAAGGAAAATACTTTTTTCCTTGTCCTCTAATCATTGATCTAAACGCCTACAGTAGAAGACTGATAGGGGCTTGTAAGCTTATCCAATTGCTGGACTAATAGACTCAGAAATAAACCAACGTCAGTAACTACACCAACGGATTCTACCGAACCGCGATCGCTTAATTTTGTTACTACTGCCGGGTTAATGTCTACGCACACCATCTTGACTCCTGCCGCCGTCATATTTCCCACGCCAATTGAGTGCAGCATGGAAGATAGCATCAACACCATATCCGCGCCTACCAGCAATCGAGCGTAATCTTCTTGAGCTTTAATCAAATCCATCTGTGTATCTGGTAATGGACCATCATCGCGGATAGAACCCGCTAAAGAAAAAGGAATATTGTTTTTTACGCACTCGTACATGACACCACTTGTCAAAGCCCCTTGCTCTACAGCTTTCGCAATACTGCCATAACGACGGACATTATTAATTACCTTCAAATGGTGGCGATGTCCGCCGCGCACGCTGATCCCGCGCTTCATATCCACACCCAAGGAAGTCCCCATCAGGTTTTGTTCCATATCGTGGACTGCGATCGCATTTCCCCCTAGTAGCGCCTGAACGTAGCCTTCACGTACCAATCTAGCTAGGTGTTCGCCGCCGCCTGTATGAATTACCACAGGTCCCGCCGTCACTACTACCTTACCGCCTTGATCGCGAATTTGGCGCAATTCCCACGCTACTTGTTCTACCACAAGTTCTACTCGGCGTTCGCTAGAAACTCCCGCCGACATGAAGCTAAATTCTTGGGTATTGCGTTGTTCTCGTACTTCTGGTTTGCGGATGGTGCGGATACCTAATACATCTACTACTACTTGTTCGCCGACTTCCAGATCGCGCAGCAGCTTGCACCGAGCCACTATACCTGTGGGAGTTCGCTTGACTGCTACCGCGCCATCCATGCGCTGATTTTGCACCTTTATCCACGCGCCATCGATGCGGACTTCCGTAGGATAAATAGTTGTGACATAAAATTCATCAGGCGATACCCCAGCTTGAACAACTGGTTCTAACTTCGCATCGCGCTCGTCTTGAGGTAAATCTACCGCTCCTAGGTCAATTAGTTGCGATAAAATCCCTTCCATCACTTCATGAGAGGGCGCAGATACTTTGACTTCGGCGGCGGAGGTACTTTGTCTTTGCTCTCCCAAATTAAAATTGAGGACTTTAAAACTACCGCCACTTTCTACTACCAAATCTAAAGCCTGATTGATTAAGCCCGAATCAAGCAAATGACCTTCTAACCTAATGGTGCGGCTTTCTACCGATACATTGGCGCTAACTTCTGCTCTTACAGGCTCCGTTACTCGCAATGTCAGGCACTTCGCCGCGCCGCCAGCTTTGAGAAATTCTGTTAATGGAGTTTCTATTACTTGAAAGCCCGCCGCCGTCAGACGCTCCTTTAAGGCAGCGCTGGCTTTATTCATTACGACGATGGAATTGATGTTTACTGAATTGCAGGCAAAATTCACCGCATCAGCTTCGGAAATAGCTATACGCTTTGCTTCTGGTACGCGCATCTCAATTACGCGGTTGGAGTAAGCATCAAAGGCGGCGGGATAATACAGCAAATAGCCACCACTAAGCGGACAAAAGCAAGTATCTAAGTGATAAAATCGCTCGTCCATCAAGCGCAGAGATAATACTTCAATATCTAGCCATTTTGCTAAATAAGGATGCGAATCGAGTTCTGAGCGAAACCCGTAACCCGCCCATAGCCAGCGCCCTTCCCTGTCTAGTAAAGCATCGCCAGCGCCTTCAAAGGGTAGATCTTTGGGTAATTCGTAGACATTGTAGCCCTTTTCCTCAAACCATTGTTTAAAGTAAGGTTCTTCCCCTTGGCGCTCTTTGTGAAAGAAGCGGCTGAGAACTACATTTTTTCCTAAAACCAGTCCCGCATTTGCCGTAAATACCATGTCTGGTACGCCTTTGTGCGGTTCAACTAGGTCTACAATGGCATTGCCTGCTAAGACGTGGTGTAATTTTTGCCATTGTTCAACCGCGCGATCGCGCGATGATTTATGAATATTTCCTTCCATCCAGGGATTGATGACATAATCCACATCGTAATGATCGGGCGCGCACATAAGAAACTGAATTTCAGAAGTCATAAAAATACTTGGTGGGACGAGCAATTCATCAATCTTTATATTGCATACAAATTTTTGCTGTTGCAATTCTGCTAACTTAGCTACTTCTTGAAAACCTTTGGCAAAGGCAGCGCAAATTTTACGGGAGACTGTGCCTGCCGGAAAGGTTTGCAAGAGAGAGCCACACCCCAAAGTTTCCGCTAACACTGTTTTAGTTAAGCAGAGTTTCCAGGAACTTAGTAGCGATATCTTTATTCTATGGGGACACGCGATTCAAACAACTTGGTAAACAAAGTTGAGACTTGCCCAAGCATTTATATCTAGGTGGTAAGTATCTAGATTGGGCTTATTTCCACTCCCATTGTGCAAGTCTTGCAACACAGCAGTAGCAACTTCTACAGGATTTAATAATGCCCCAATATACTCTTTTTCGGCGGTAGGTGCTTGAATCCCATTTTGCAAAGCTGCCAGAGTAGATGTAAAACTTGCAATGCTAAAAATTAAATAAGTTTCTGTAACCGCCGCCGGGGTGTGAGTTAACCACTGAAAATCGACCCAATTAGACGGTACGGTGATAGTTTCTCCAGGAGCTATTGCTATATTTTGGAGCAGGGGTTTTTCTAGGCTATGGGGTTCGCTAGTAGGGGAAATCGGATAAAGCGCGATCGCACTTTTATTACTATCCAAGCCCATTAGTAACAAATACACTGGGCGATCGCTATGATTACAAACTCGGTACTGAATTTGACTGCCAATTGCAATAGTTGGTAGTAAGAGTGAAGTCTTAAGAGTCGAGTCTTTACGGTAACTCACAGGTAAAGCAACTCGACTAGAATGCAACTGCATTACTACTTGTTTTTTGGGGTTAATAACTTCTAAAGTTGCTTCTACTGGAAGCATGGAAGATCCCGCATTACTGGTTAGCCGCCACAATTTTGCTGCCAAAAGTGTCTTTAATTTTGGCATTAGCCGATTTACAGCCAATTTTGCCGCTTCCCCAGCTTCTCCAACACTATTAGGAATCAATTCTTGCTTGGGGGAAAATAAACCGTAACGACTGGCGGGGGATTCTGGTACTCGCCCAAATAAATAATCTACAGGTTGTTCAGCCGTTGTTATCAATGAAACACGAGGAATAGCTGCAAAAGCGCTGGTTGCATCTACTTTTTCAATCCGCTCTAAACTTGAATCTAAAGCAACATTTAAGCTGACATTACGCGGCAAAACTCTGATTGCTTCTCTAATAAGTTGCCCTACTTGCAAGGTATTATTACCAATAATTTGGGCTTTAGCCGTCAACCCATGACGCGACTTCACTTGCAATTGCATCGCCGTCAAATCTTCAGCTATGACGTTCAATCGAGAATTTTCGGCGTAGTATTCCAAGACTGTAGGCGGTAAGCCTCCCAGCCACAATTGAGCGCTCTTGCCATTGTCTTCTATAGCCGTTATGACACCATCAGCACTTTTTGGCTGGTTTTTGACTTGCGTTTCAACTACCGATGCTAACTTACTGAAGCTAACTTGAACAGTATTTGTTGGTGTAGCTTCCCACAAATATTGAGTTAAAGCATAGGTAAATAACCCTGCACTAAACCCCGTCCATTGTCCTTCTACCGCAAGTCCATTAATCGAAGCCGCACTTAAAATATTTCCTGGTGTAAGTTGCTTGCTAGGGAATTTTTGCTTGTTTTTAAGTTCTTGGTGAAAAGCCAACTCCACCTTTGTCAATTGCCATTGTTCTAAGGAAGGTAGAGAGCGAACTTTTAAGTAACTAGGAGCAATGCTAGGAGACACAAAGCCAGTATCAAAAATTGTTGTGATGTAAGAAGTAGCCAGACTCCGCAACAATAACTTTATAGTTTCCTCGCTCAGGTAGTTATCTATGCCATCATCGCAAGTAACTAAACTATTTAATTTTGCATCTCGATCTTTCAATTGCAGGCTACGACCGTAACCGCTAAAGTGAAATACAACCATATCGCCCGGTTGAGCTTGAGCCGTTAAATGATTTAGAAAAGCACTCTCAATTTGGGTTCTAGTAGCTTGCTTATCCGTCAAAGTGAGAATATCGCTCTCTACGAAACCAAAACGGTGAATCAGTAACTCTTTTTGCAACTCAACATCAGTCAGACAACCCGCTAAAGATGAATTACCTGGATATTGATTAATACCTACTAATAGGGCTAGTTTGCGCTTAAGTGGAGAAGCGATCGCATTAAGAGCACGATCGCCCAAGTTCATCCACTCCGCTTCACTTATACCTAGTAATGCTAGTATCCAGCCTGCCCTTTTAAAAAAATCCCGCCGTTTCATAGCCCTCAGCCATCAGCCCTTAGCTATCAGCCTAACAGGAAGTTGGGCTTTGATTGTGCGATCGCATCGCTGTAATTAATTTGGCATTTATGTCCCTACGGGAAGTCGCATCGCTCTAATTAATTCGGCGGCTACTTCTGGGCGAGAAAATTGAGGCGGTGGAAGTTCGCCCCGGCGTAGCATTTCACGAACTTTTGTCCCTGATAAGTGAATCCGCTCTGAGGAAGTGCTAGGGCTAGTTTTTGTTGTCGCCATAGACTCGGTGCGAGTGCAGTAAAAAGCGTGTTCAAATTTCATGGGTACAATGCCCAATTCTGCCGATTCAAACTCATCAAAAATGTGTTGAGCGTCGTAAGTGCCATAATAATCACCTACCCCCGCATGATCGCGCCCGATAATAAAGTGAGTACAGCCGTAATTTTTCCGCACAATCGCATGAAAAATTGCTTCGCGCGGTCCTGCGTAACGCATGGCGGCGGGATTAATTGCCAAAATTACCCGATCTTTGGGGTAATAGTTTTCTAAAATAATTTCATAGCAGCGCATCCGCACATCTGCTGGAATATCATCTTCTTTAGTTGCGCCGACTAAAGGATGCAGGAATAAACCATCTACCGTCTCCATCGCGCATTTTTGGATGTATTCATGAGCGCGGTGGATGGGGTTGCGAGTTTGAAAACCAACAATTGTTTTCCAGCCCTTTTCTTTAAACATTCGCCGCGACTCGATGGGATCGATCTGGTAAGCGGGAAACTGGGGATGAGCTTCGCGTTGCAACAGCCAAATTGAGCCTGCTAGATTTATCTCACCTTGGTTGTAAACTACCTGTACGCCTGGGTGATTAGCATTATCAGTTTTATATACATTAATTGCTTCAGTAGTTTTGTCATAGCGATACTTTTGAGTCAGTTCCAAAACGCCGATAAACTTGCCTGTAGGATCGTCTAAACGAATCAAACTACCTTCTTTTAAGGGAGAAGCAACGGCTTCTGTCACTGATAAAGTAATTGGAATCGACCAAGGCAAGCCATTAGCAAGACGCATATCTACAACTGTGCGATCATAGTCTGCTTGTTCCATAAATCCCGTCAAGGGACTAAATGCACCTATTGCCAGCATGACCAAATCGGAAACAGCACGCTCATCAAGCTGCACTCGCGGCAAAACTTCAGCTTTTTCTAGAAATTCTTGCTTTTTTTCGGGGGAAGCAATGCGATTAACTAGCTGCATTCCGTGAGGAGCAATACCGTCTCTATAACTCATAATATTTCGATTTTATCTACAAGCACCTATCGTACCAAGTTATCGCAGCATCATCGAACCAAGGGATTTTTATTCTGGGTTGCTGAAATTATTGTTTGCTCAATTCTTTTTAACCTTGTCTCTGGGCGTTTGGCATTTTCAACCCAATACAGGATATTTTTTTTGGAGGTGTTACTAAATGCCTCAAAATATTTATTGGCAGTTTCATTTGCGACTAAGGCTTGGCTTAAATCTGCTGGAATAATCAATTGTTCTATCGCATCTAACTTGTTCCACGAGCCATTTTGCTTTGCTACTTCAATTTTTTCAAAACCAGCCTCCGTCATCAAACCTTGTTCTATCAGTTCTTCAATATATTGCTTATTTAATTTTGACCAAACACTTTTTGGTTTTCGGGGTGTAAATATTTGCCGATAACGTTCTGCGTCCAAGGATTTTACTTTACTATCAATCCAACCAAAACATAAAGCTTCTTTTACGGCTTCGCTATAGCGAACGCTTGGCTTACCACTTTTTATTTTGTAATAGACAAGCCATATACAAAGAGATGTGCGATGGTTTTGCGCTAACCATTCTCGCCATTGCTTGCGATCGCTTGCATAAATAGTTTTTAGGCGATCGTCAGGTTTCGGCATAGTAGGAAATTTTTTTGTAGGTACTTAGTAAATAAAAAAGGCAAACAAGCTACTGTTTACCTTTTAAAAACTTACTTGATAATTTTAAGCTTGCTTTTCGATAATTCCGCCACCTACCACCATATCGCCATCGTACCAAACCGCCGCTTGACCGGGAGTAATACTAAATTGCGGCTCGTCAAATACTAACTTTACGCGCAAATTTTCTAAGGGAATAACCCTTACTGGTACACCACTTGAGCGATAACGGATCTGTACTTCGGCGCGAATTGGCGCAGTTGGTTCGTCAATACTTACCCAATTGACTCGTGCTACCGTACATTCAGTTTTATCGGCGCTTGTGCGATCGCCTACAATTACTTTATTGCTCACGGAGTCCAATCCCACCACGTACAAAGGCTCCGCCGCAGCGATTCCTAGCCCTTTACGCTGACCAATAGTGTAATGATGTACGCCATCATGCTGACCTAATACTTTGCCTTGCAAGTCAACAATATCGCCTTTTTTGGGTGCAATATATTTATCCAAAAATGTTTGCATAGAGCCGTGACTTTCTACCAAGCACAAATCTTGACTTTCGGCTTTATCTGCCGTTTTTAGCCCGTAAGAAGTCGCAATCTCGCGAGTTTGGGCTTTGATATATTCCCCTAACGGAAACACCGAAGCCGCCAGCATCTCTTGACTGAGATCGTACAAAAAGTAAGACTGATCTTTATTGCGATCTACTGCTCGACGCAACTGGTAACGCCCTGATGCTTCATCATAGGTAATTTGGGCGTAATGACCTGTGGCGATTTTGTCAATGCCCAATTCTTCACGGGCATACTTAACCATGGGACCAAACTTTACTGACTTGTTGCAAGCAGAGCAAGGCAAGGGTGTAATACCTTCGCCGTAACCCGCCACCAAGTAATCGATAATATTCGCCTCAAATACTTCCCGGCTATCAACTACATGATGGGGAATACCTAATTGCTGACAAAGCTCGGCAGCATCAACCATGCCTTCCGAGCAACATTGACCTTTCCCTTTCATTAACCAAAGAGTCAAGCCCACAACTTCATAACCGCGACTTCGCAAAATAGCGGCGGCGGTGGAACTATCTACACCACCCGATAAACCAACCACAACTTTGTTCATATTAGTCAATTGAAATGCCGGGACTATCTTCTAATTTAACACTTTCATTGTTGAACGAGTGTGCCAAGCGCCAAAACACCGCATATTTACGGAATTTTGGGGTTAATAATTATTCTTTAGGCAAATTTTTCCGAGAAATTGCGCTTGAATCTGTATGCAAAGAAACCTAATCTTACTTTTTATAGTCTTGTTTTTTGCAGCCAATTTTTTAGAAACAACCATTGCTTTAGCGCAGTTTTCACTAATTACATTTATTACCTAATTGCTACTCGAAACATGAATCGGATAAATCAAATTACCGTCTTTTTTAGCTGTCAATTTTTACTAGGAGGATGTGTAACAACGGCTCCTACTCAGGCTCAAACATTTTCAAGTCCTTTAACAATTTCACAAACTGTAGTTGAAACCTTACCTCCACTACCACAATTAAATAAGTCCAATTCTCAAGTTGTCGATGAATTTTTTGTTCCCCGCGATCTCGATTTTCGCGTACCAGAGATTCCTACTACTCAAAAAGTTGACAATTATTTAGTTTATATTAATAATGCTAATTCAGCCCAACTAGAACAAGTCAAACAGATGATTCCGACTGCTTTTATGCGTCAATATCAAGGAAAATCTGTAATTCAAGCTGGAGTTTTTGGCAAAGAATTAAATGCTATTACCCTAGCCCAAAAGCTACAGTCTCAAGGCATTTCTCCTCATATATTCAATTTGACTACGGCTAAAGAAGTAGCTTTAAAAACAGACAGTTCTAAGTTTTACTTTGTTGTAATTCCTACTGATGTTAAAGATTTATCTAGTGTTGAACGCCAGGTAAAACAGTTGCCAATAGTAGTTGCAGCTATCATCAGTCAAAGACATGATCGCGGTTCTTATCTGCGTGTAGGACCCTTTACTGCCAAGGGACAAGCAGAAACTTACAATCGTTATTTGCTAGATTCTGGATTAAGCAATACGCAAGTTTATTACGGACGTTAGCACAATTTAGCGATCGCTAAATTAGTCGTTGCTTATAGTTAGAGACAGCCAAGATAACTATTAACTAAAGCAATATACATATTTATGAAAAATCAATTGCTAGTTAGTATACAAAATACTGCAAAAAACAAATTTAAGTTTAATTAAATCATGAGATATTAATTTAATCTTAATTAAGCTTTACGTTGAGATAACTTAGCTATAGAATTTTCCTAGTGTGG
>QQTW01000427.1_pt1 | contig 26222 bp, 23 predicted proteins | sample 1904831 | NCBI WGS metagenome assembly QQTW01 (sample SAMN09435610, study PRJNA476489) | Subsurface metagenome, whole genome shotgun sequencing project. | reverse complement strand
ATCATTGCCCATGCCCTAGGTCTCCTCCTCATCTTCGTCGACATTGCTTATGTGAGAATAGATTTGATTCACCGGTTGTGTGCATACCTTCTCTTCACAACTAGACGCTGGTAGGACTGTTCGTTCTCGATCGACACCGTTCAGGTCACCATCACCATGGGGCTGACGTACAACGTCTACCTCAACTCCAATCGCATCTATGGATGCAAGAACTGCAAGACCCATCTGGGCGATCACGACGACATCATCAGTCGAGTAAGTTCAGTTCTTGCACCATGATGAATTTAAATTGAAAAACCTCTTCTCTTTACTATTGGATATCAGCTAACTTGGTGTCAAGAACTTTCGCGGCCAACATGGCAAGGCCTACCTGTTTGAGAACGTGGTCAATGTCATCGCCGCCGAGGCCGTCGACCGCAACATGACGACTGGGCGACACGTAGTGCGAGACATCAACTGCAAGCAATGCAAAGAGACGGTCGGCTGGAAATACGACAAGGCGTTGGAGCAGTCGGAGAAATACAAGGAGGGGAAATATATCCTCGAGGCCGAGCTGCTCTGTCTCGTCTACTGAGCTACGACACTCGACCGCACCACGAAGCTGTGGTTTTGCATGAATTCATGCTACTGGCCACGCTCGAATGGAGAGCAATGGAAATGATGATGATGAGGAGGAGACCTAGGGCATGGGCAATGATGGTAAGGTAGGGGGGATCGGCGTTGACCATTTAGCCATGCTGCTTGCAGTCGGAGATGGAGAGGCTTGCCGGAAACTGATTCAGCCCATCATGTATCATTCATAGCTTCCCATCTTGCCGTGGCGATCATCACCTCATATACTGGCTTCATACTTCCTTTGTTCCTCTCCCAGCGGTGTTGGTGCTCACGTGCCCCGTCATTTCTTTAGCCGAGTTAGGTATGAGTGGCTTACTAATGCTAACGTGGTCGTCTTAGTCATGACAGATGATGACATAATGCACGCCCTCGGGAAGCTTCGCGGATCCCGTGCCGCGGCTCCTCCGATTCGGCCCGAGCTTTTCTGCTTCGCTTCCGTCCCTGGGCCTCGATGATGATGTCGGCCTTTTTGGATCGCGCGACTTTTTTTTTCCTTCTCTTCTCTCTTTCCCTTTCTTTCGTTCATTCGTGCTTGTTGCTGGGGTCCGTGAGCGGGTCGTGAATCAATGGAAAGGGCTTTGACTTCATCCAGTTGGGAAGTGTTGTAATCTTAGATTGATCTCCATGTCATTGGCGTGCTGACGAGCTTCTTTCTCGTCCCTCTCCTCTCCTCGAAGCTGTCTTCGATCCCTATTGTCGATCCTTCCGTTCATTCGTTCCTTCGTTGCTTGACATCTCTTGCCTTTGGCGACTCATCTGCCACTATCCATTGGTCGATACCTCTTTGAGGATTCCTCATCTTCGAGCACCGCTGTGGTGGTGGTGGTGCTGCTTATCCCCTTGAGCTTCCCCAAGCTCGAGTCGACGCACGTTCCTTACCTCCTTCGTCATGGCAGAATCCGAGCATGACCAAGCTCAACAGGCAGAAAATCCAGGTCAGTCAAGCGTTGCAGCTTGCGTGGAAAGCATTTGAGCTTACCTCCATGCCTTGGACGAGAATACGTTGTTCGGAATGAAAAGGCTAACTCGAGCAATTGGCAGAAACTCCTAATCATGCCCCATCCGATGAGCTGGCCAAGACAGATACTCCGTCGTCGAAAACAATGTCTGGCGATGAGCTCGTTAAGAGCGACACACTGCTCTCAAGATCATGTCCCGTCGAGGGCCACGGCGAGGACGGAAACCCCGACTGTGAGTGCTCTCCTCTGTTGATCCTCTAGCGAAATGGCATGCTCATAGATACAGGTGTCTTCCAATTAACGATCCATCTTCCTCATGGCGAAGCTGTACAGACAATGGCAAGCTCGACGTCTTCCCCAGAACGATCCGAGGCTGATGGCAGTTCAGGTCGCCACGGGCGAGCAGGTGCAGGATGTCCGGCAGTCCATCGTTGAGTGTCCAAGCGCCTTTCCGTACACCTGCTTCCACCTGGAACACCAGGGTAAGCGGGTCAACGACTACATCCATCTGGCCGAGATCGAAGGCTTCAGCGCCAAGTCGGAGATGACCCTGGTGGTGGATCCCTACACCGAGAAGGATGCACGCATGCATGTCTTGAGGATGCGTGAGCTCATCGGGGCGGCGGGAGATCGAACCGACAGCGTACATGGCGCTCTGGCCGGATGGTCGTTGTATGACGACCTGACGGCGGCCGCTGCGAAGCAATTCGGCCTGGCCGTCAGTGGTACCGCCCACGTCAATGGCGTGCCAGACAAGGCCCATGCTATGGCCGACTACGACTTTGACGCCCCGGGTGCTTTGCATACCATCCTGCCCCGCGGGACGGATCAGCCACCCAAGACGGTCAAAAACCTGTCTTTGTCGGCCTGGCATCCACCGCCCTATTCGTTCCGGCAGCGGGGACACCTCCTGTATCTGCTGCTGACCACGAACGAAGGAGATCAATACCACATTACCTCCTGCGTCGCTGGATTCTATGTCAATCGGAGCTCGAGCAACAAGTTTGATCCCCTGCCACGGCCCGCTCCCCGGGGCACCATGGTCCATTCCCTGTTGACGCTGTTGACCGAGCTCTCGCCATCATTCCCGTCCACCTTCAACACCCTACAGGAGTTCAATGCGCGACAGGACCCGTTGGCGGCCTTTCAGCCACCCAATGCCATTCCCGCCAGCCCGTGGTTCGTCGTGCCGGCCGATTCGCCCCTCTTGGCGCATGTGCCGGACGTGACGCGCGCGCAGGAGAGCTATCTCATCTCCGGCGTCGAGAACGCCGAGACGCTGCGCGATTGGAACGAAGAATTTCAGTCGACGCGCGAATTGCCGCGTGAGAGCGTGCATGAACGTGTCTTCCGCGAGCGTCTCACGTCGAAATTGTTCGCCGACTACAATGAGGCCGCCGTGCGGGGAGCCGTGCTGGTGGCCCGTGGCGAAGTACCGGCCCTGAACCCTACCGAAAATCCGGCCGCCCAGATCTTCCTGTTCAACAATGTCTTTCTCTCCTACGGTGCTGACGGAGCCGGCACCTTTGCCTCCGAGGGCGCCGACGAAGCGGCCAGAGCGGCTACGGGACGAGATGTGCTCGGGGTGCGTGTCGTGAACCAGCTGGACATTGACGGCTTGTTCACACCGGGGACGGTCATCGTGGATTATCTCGGGAAGCGGATCGTGGGGCAGACCATCGTCCCCGGTATCTTTAAACAGCGGGGTCCGGACGAACATCAGATCGACTACGGCGCGGTCGACGGCAAGGATGTCGTGGCCAAGCACGAGGCCTTTGTGCCGGTGTTTCAACAGATGTCCCGGGCGATGAAGGTGAAGCCACACACTGTGTGGGACAAGCAGGGCACGGCTTTCGAGTTGGAGAGCAGCGTCGAGACCAAAGGCTTGCTGGGGACGGACGGGCGCAAATACGTACTCGACCTGTATCGAATCACCCCGCTCGATATCGACTGGATCGAGAAGCACTGGCGGGAGAAGGTCGATGCCGACAAGGCGACCGATGAAAACAAGGCGATCGATGGAAAAGATGCGTTGGACGGTCGGCCTGGATATCCGCATCGGATGACCGTTCTGCGGCCGGAGTTGGTGGATGCCTACCATCGACACAAGGTGCGACAGTTTGTCAAGGAGGAGCTGGACCGCCGGAGAGCTAGCAAGGCCGAGATGGTAGACGGAATCGAAAAACATGAGGGTGCAGATAAAGTTGAGGGTGCGGATGATGGACAGGAGAACACGGAGCAGGCTCTTGAGACAGCTCCAGCCCCAGCGGGAGAAGAGGACGACGACAAACCGCTGCCCGAGGGAGTGGAGACGGAGCTCGGACGCGTGGATACCTCCAACTTCCAATTTGCCCTCAACACCGATGCCTTCAGTGGCCAGCGTCCTCCGACCGAGGAATCCCAAAAGGAGTGGGAGGAGGATGAGAAGGAAGTCCGAGCGGCGGGTCAATATCTCCTCTCCGAGGCGATGCCACAGCTGGTAAGCCATTCGATGGTAACGGACAGAGATGGGCCTAACGATTCTGACAGATTCACGATCTCGCCGAGGGTGATGCTCCGTTTCCCATGGACGGCCGATCTCTGTCGCGCCTGTTGCACAAGAAGGGGATCAATATCAGATATCTGGGCAAGATCTACCAATTAGCTTCTCAAGCTGGCCCCCGCTTGCGAGCTCTGACCGAGCTCGCCGAACGGGAGATGATTTCCCGTGCGTTCAAGCACGTCGCCAACCGCTACCTTCGAGATCTACCCGTGGTGCTAGCATCCAGCTGTGTTGCGCACCTGCTGAACTGTCTCCTGGGTGCTGCTTTCAATCCCGACCCGGTCGCGCCAACGGACGACTACCTTCAGACGCTCTATCCCGATCTGGATCCAAGATATCTTAAAGCCACTCCACAGTCCATTCAGACTGAGGTGACGACGCAGGTGTTCCTCAGGTACAGGTATGACTTGGATCGCGACTGGGCGTCCAAGATGAAGCATCTGCAGCTCCTTCGTGAGGTCGCCCTCAAATTGGGTCTGCAGCTGGTCGCAAGGGATTACCAATTTCGTCCGGCGTCCCTCCCTAACGGGCAGACTAACGGACCAACCAACGGGGCCGTCAATGGTGTGACCACCCAGCCCATGACCAACGGACATACCCCGGGCAACGGGAAGAAGAAGCACAAATCCAGCAACGGCCGAGCTACGTCTCCAGCGTCGCCAGATGCACACAAGCATCGTCACACTTTCACCCCCGACGATGTGCTCAACATCGTACCTGTTGTCAAGGAGGCCTCCCCTCGGGTGAGACTCTAGCGCTGGCTGGTGACAAGAGTCATGATGCTAATGTGCGGCAGAGTACTCTCGCGGAAGAAACGTTTGAAGCGGTCCGGATCTCCTTTGCGCAAGACCAGAAAGAAGTTGGGCAGGAGCTCTTGCTCGAGACGTTATCCTTGCACGAACAGATCTACGGCATCCTCCACCCCGAAGTGAGCCGGTTCTATAGCCAGCTTTCGACCTTCTATTATCAACTCGATGAGAAGGCCCTTGCGGTGGAGATTGCTCGAAAAGCCGTCATCGTGTCTGAGCGGACGCTCGGCATCGACGCGGCCGAGACCGTGCTCGCCTACCTGAACCTGGGCTTGTTCGAGCACGCGATGGGCAACACCAAGATGGCCCTGGGCTACATGCGGCACGCGCTGGATCTGTGGAAGATCGTGTATGGCAACAACCACCCGGACGCCATCACAACCACCAACAACATCGCCGTCATGCTGCAGCAGCTCAAACAATACGCGGATTCCCGGAGGTGGTTCGAGGTGTCGATTCGGATCAACGAGCCCATCTTTGGCCCGAAGTCGGTCAACACGGCGACGCTACTCTTCCAGCTGGCGCAGGGCATGGCGTTGGACCACGACTCCAAGGGCGCCGTCCACCGCATGCGTGACGCCTACAACATCTTCCTGACCGAGCTCGGACCGGAGGACAAGAACACCAAAGAAGCCGAGAGCTGGCTCGAGCAGTTGACGCAGAACGCCGTCTCCATCGCCAAGCACGCCAAGGACCTGCAGACGCGGAAGATCCGCCGCGTCCACTTCAGCCCTCACGTCACGCTTGGTCCGCGCACGCAATTGGACGGCAATTCATCATCGACGACCGGTGCGAGCGGCTCGGGGGCGGATCACGCGGTGGCTCTCGATCCCCGCAGCATCGACGAGCTCATCAAATTCATCGAGGGTGGCAGCAACGCCGGAAGAACGCCACCCAAGAAACGGCCCACCCGGAGCAATCCGAAAGGACGAGGCGCTCTTGCGGTCGGCGGCAAGCTATAATCGACAAAGATATATACTTCGCTCTAGACATTTGCATGTTACGGCACAGCGACTTGTGCTGTCCTCTCAACTCGCTCCATTCTCGCATCTACGCCACTGTCACAGTTTTGCTGTATCCTTTGTTATACCTGTATCATATTGCTCTGTCGAGATCGAGCAAACTTCCCCACTCCAAGCGTTTTTACTGCATGTATCTATATTCTCTACTCTACTCTACGAAATCATAGAAGTGGAAACACATACTGTCATAATAGCTTCATGTAGATATGGATCGGACGTCGAAAGACTCGAGCAGGCTGTACATTCTTACTGTACTTCTGAATGAGCCCCCTACCAGTCGATGATGAGCCACGCGGGTGACCAAATAAGGTGGCGCAGCTCAGGAGTCACTGCCACTATCATAATCCTCATCAGCACCATCAAGAAGATAGTTGAGACCATCTTCGTCGTCCGGGCGGTGGAAAAAGCTGTGTTAACATCGTCAGTGTGATGAACGTGAAGCATCTATCGCCTTTGGGCTGGGCTGTCCCATTGATATCATCACCAGGATGCATCCCGCACCGTAATTCACATCCCCTGTGAACTTCCATGTGAAGCACCGTTAGCCCACCCACCAGCGCTGGTCTCTGTCAATGTCACGTGCCAAGGTGACGCGATGCAGAGCCGCACTCTAATTCTAGGTTGACGGCGCTAGCCGGGATCCCAGTCACTGCCGTCAACGCGTCTTTCACACGAAATCAACTGCCGGGTAGTTCTACACCTGGACTACCACCAATCTTCCTCCTCCAACCTCTCTTCACACAACACTCCGTCATTATAACTCACGTTCTAGCTTGAGTTCTTCATGCATCGATATCATTATGCTTCAGTGATGCATCTCTTACGTCAATAACCCTGGACTCCCACCAGTCATCCTCCTCTAACCTCTTCTCACACAAGACTCTGTGATAACTCACGTTCCAGCTTGAGTTTGGCATGCATCGATAACAGTATGCTTCAGTAATTCATTTCCTGCGTCAATAACATCATGGACGAGCTTCCACCACTACCGGGATTTACTCCGGTCCGTCGACGAGAGGCCGATCATCAACCGGAAAGTGCACCGGGCGGACTCAGCACAACATGGACCGCAGCGCGCTGCAACCGTCTTCTCCGCCCGCTCATGACCAAGCTCATCGTGCTACGAAGATTTGCAGAAAAAGAACGTCGATTAGCAGCAACGAGAGCTCGAGACGAGGCACGTGATGCTCGCAACAAAGCAGCGTCTCAGGACGGCAAAACATCTCCCCCCATTGAACAGCGTCCAGATCTGAAAGAACGAGCCGAAAGCCAAGACCCGGAATGGATCTCCAAAAAGACCGGGCGACGTGCATGTCGGGTCAAATACTCGAATCGAGGTGCTGGATCGTCCGCGAATGGAGGGGGCAGTGGGGCCCCAACGACACCCGGCCGAGTGACCGTTGCGAGTCCCATCTTGCGACGAGTGCTGGACGCTGCACCAGACGACTCGGAAGCTCAGGATGCCGAAGATGGCGGACAGCCAGAATCAGCAACGGCGCCAGATGCTTCCTCAGGCACTCAACGACGCCGAGGACAACGCACTAGCTCCGAGGAGGGCAAAAAGCCCCGCGCGCCGTCATCCACCTATCTCCAAGGATTTCCCCACCCCGAGGCGCTGAGCACGTGGCGGAGCTGCCGCGACTCCCTGGACACCCTATTGCGCAACTGCTCGTACGCGGCGGCCATCCAGCGTCGTCGTGGAGCACGCTCGCTCTTCTCCATGTGCTTGAAAAAGGTACCTCATGCGTGGAATGAATATCAGTTCGGGCTCCCGGAGGCGTCAATAGAACAAACGAATCGACTGTTGAAAAATCTTCAAGAGGGTAACGAGATTGACATGTACGACGAGCTGGAGACGATGTGGTCCATGAGCGAGGGATGGAAGCCATTGCACGAAGTGGTGCGAGCGCATGCCATCATGCTGATGGAGTTCGCGATAGCCGACCGGACCCTCACGCATCTATGCGTGGTGGACTTGATCATAGTCTACCAACAGTATTCGTTGTTCGAGGAGATCGAGAGCCTGATTGCAACAACGATTGACGCCTATCCATCGTCGATCAAGCCACCGGCGATCGAAAGCAATATGTTCAGTGGGGATCCGTGGTTGGGCACGAAGGCCTTGTCGATGGTGATGCCTCCACGCCGGCGAGGCATGCAGTACCGGCAGATCACCCGTCTGCTCGGCCACGGCACGATCGATCCGGACTGGCTCGTCACACGGGGATTCACGCTGCTGTGGGATACCGCCATCGGTTCGGTCTGTCAGGATGACGGCGACTGTGATGATGCGTGGAGATTCCTGGAGACGGCCCTCCGTGCTGCGCTCGCGTTGTGGGACTACGAACTGGAGGCGATCGTGCGAGGTGAGGAGCCGGCCACGTCGAGCGAACGGGACCATTCGAGCAAGAACGCTGACCTGGGACTCCCGGCCGCCTTGTCGGATATCGATGGCCCATCCGGTGACCCGGGGACATCGGCCGAGCAAGCGGACACCAAACTAGACGACGCCGTGGACCGACTGGTGAGCAGCCTCATGGAAGGGCTCGCCGCGATCCAAGTCCTGGGCAATGCGCATTGTGGAAATCCATATACGCCGCGGTTTACCCGGGGCGGTCACAAGATCGCCAGTCTCATTGCGAGCATCACAACGGCGATCCAGCGCAAGCTCATCATCAGCGGGGAAGCTAAAGCGACGTGGGACTGGGCCGATGTCACACGGGCAATGGTGGCGCTGCACGCGGCGTTACTGGCTGGACTCGGCGGACGAGGTCGACTCTCGGACGCATGCGTCCAGTCCGCCTTCGAAGCGGTCGCGATGCTGACCTGGCTCTTTGACATGCTCGTCAATGGCTTGCTACCAGCCGAGGTGGCCGACGCGACGACCCAGTTGACGGATGCTCTGACCGACAGTCTCTTTCGCATCGCACATTGCTGCAGCCGAGCAACTCGGAATGGAGCACCCGAGATCGTCCGAGCGCTCGTGGACAACCTGGTGGAACTGGCGAACGACGATCGGATGGTGACATATCTCGAACGACCAGAGCGGGAGCTGCTCTCTCATATGATCTCCAGGGCGGTTTCCCGCCCTGCCGCGGAGGACGACGAACAGCACCGGAGCGAGTGGGCCCGAGATCTCCAGAGCCGCTTCCGGCCGATGAAGATGGCCCGCAGAGGTGCAAAGACTTCCAAGCGAGGCCCAGGCGGTCACCAGGATGGCGAAGGAGCGTTGTTGAACTCATGGGAGGAAGATCTGTGTCGACGTCTGGCCAGCACACCGAGTCTCTCATCCCGCCGGCGACGAGACTCCCTCGGATCGGAATCGAGCGAAGAGGAGGATGTCTCCCAGCGACGTGATCAACTCCTCGAAAGTGTTCGGGCTCAGACGCGATTGGAGTCGCCACCGAGGCTCTCAAACATGCTGTTCGGGAACACTCCGGCGGCATCGACCAAGAAGCCAGCTACCACTATGGCCAACTTCCGCCTGAAATCTTCTCAATCGCCGTCGGCTTCAAACGGCCGCAAGGACGAAGGACGGCCGGAGCTCTACCTACCAGCGAAGCGGAAGAAGCGCAGTCACGAGAAGAGCCGCGGCAAGAAACCAATCCAAGACGCAGCACCTCCGAGCGCTCTTCAGGCTCAAGATTCCGAGAGCGCTCCGACGGCAGCTCCAATCTACTCCTGGTCTCCCGGCAGTCCGATGTTGGACGACACCTGGGCTCAGAACTGGTCCGGCAACATCATCCCATCATTCCCCAAGGCGAACGGTGTCACGATTGGCTCCTCATGGTCATCATCAGCCGAGTCTGGGTTGACGAAGACGCCTCCTCAAATGCATCGTCAGGCCGGTTGGAGTCGCGCATTCCTAGTTGACCAACCGATGCCCACCGCTCTCGCCGCGCCGGGGATGCCGCCTCGGCCACGACCCGAGTCGAGCGAGGAAGACCAGCAGCAGGCTCAGCCAACCCGCGTGACGACCACGGCCACTTCCTCCTCCTGGCACCACGAGGTCAGCAAGATCAATTTTCGCCCGCGGGTAATGAGCAAGCGGGCGAAGAGAGAATCACAAAAGTTCCTGGCGAGGCAGAAGCAGCCATTACCTCTCCGACTACGGATGCTACCGCCTCAGCCGGGCTTTCCGTCAGCGCGCGAGGTCCGGGGTGGAGGGTATGACGAGCAGGATGATAGCGAGGATGAACTGTGCCGGTGAACAATGCGGTAGATCAAGGAATGGAGTCCGGTCAGGTGAATCGACTTTCATATCCGCGGGGCTGGTTTGCCTTGGAGGATACAATCCTGGTACGTCAATGCGGATGGCAGATTGTAGGTAGTGTAGCAAGTAGCGAGCTCATCATCCTCTACTCTCCCTCCCCCTCCCAGCTAGAGCCCATCATAAATACGATTAGACGGTTCTTTAACCAGAAGGTGCACCGTCGTCCGAGACATTGCATGTTACATATAGATCAGCCGTCAATTACCCTAGTTGTTCAACAAGCCGCCTGTCCGCCGGATCGCTTAAGGAGAATTAAGAACGACTCTGATACCGGCTGATATGCATTCTTACACGGGTGGCCAAGTAACTAAACAAATCACACAGCTCAGCAGTAGCTACTTCATACTTGCTCGACTCTTCATCATCCTTATGACGAAGTTATCTTCATCAACTTTATCACAGAGTCGTCATCATCATCCTTATGATCGAAGATACTGTAACTTCATCAAGTTTACGACAAAGACACTTTCATCAACTTCTGAAGATGATCTACCCGTCATCATACTGAAGGAGAGGAGATACAGTATACTGTAGTCTTCCTTTCATCTAATTCACGATGAAGATAATGAGGAATGGCGAAGAGATAACGGATCGGGAGGGACGGAGATCACTCGACCCTTACATACGGTAAGTCATCTTAAGTTACAGACGCACGTTCCAACGGTCGCTAACATTCAGTCCCGTCTTTCATTCAGCTCAACTTCTCAGCTTCTATCACTCGGGAAACCGACCAGCCAGTCTGGATTAACTAAGAGATATTTGAAGAAGGTTTAGTGAGTACATACATACCTTCGAGGCGAGTGACAAGATATCTACTGTAAATGGGACAATTTCCTCAGTAATAGTTTCTTATCTTCATAGACACTTGAGACGCAGTTATGTTGATCATGATGTCTAATGAAAGGTAGCTTCACCGCATGTCGCAATGGGGGGGGTGCTGTCATCAACTCGATGATGTGATAAAAATGGTTTAACTTTCATTATACTGATGATGATGATGATGATGATGATGATGATGATGATGTAGGCTCCCTTTCAAGCTCATAATGAAGATTACCCAGCCTTTTATCACGCTGGTGATAATAACGATGATATAGCTTCCCTTTTCCCGAACTGTTCACGAAGATTCAATGAGATGGCGATTGCGACCTCTCCTTGTTGGCTACTGAGCTACCCCCATTTATTGACTGATCCTTTGAATGCCCTTCAAGCTCCCCAATTGATCAATTTCCAAACCTCATCTCTTCATCTCTTCAACTCTTCACTTTGCAGTTGCGTAAATCCCGAGATCATCGTCTATGTATCAGACCACTCTCCCTCTCTCTCTCTATCGCTTGGAGGCTTCCTTCACTCCTTCCGCCACACCTTAACTCAAATCAAATCGTCACCAAGCAAGGGCGAGTTTGAGCGAGAATGAACGGACTGGAAGGACCACACATCAAGAATGAAAATAAGACAAGACCAGACAATACAAGACAAAAGATGACGGGAACGAGAATTTAAGCTTGGCGATCTTCATTCCCCAGGCCGTCGGAAGGGGAAGGACGAACTTGAATTGATTGGTCTGTGCTTCCCGTTCGTTCCTTATCCTTTCCCTTTCCCTTTCCTTGAGGCAATTGCTTGCCGACTTCCGAATGGGGGGGCCTTTTGTGCCAACCACGGGAGTTTGGATCTCTGTTCCGTTCCAGTTCGTCGATGCTCATCTCCAGTGGGACGGATGATGAAGGTTATCGATTGATGAGGTTCTTCGTGCATAAGCTAATCCACCGGGAGAAGATGATCGATTGCAATACAGCTTCAGATTTTGATTTGGACTTCCCCCCTCCCCTGGGCAAAGACATGAGATGATGTTGGAGCCACGGCCATCGAAACACTCGTCGGGGGAAGCACACTATTGGGAAATCATGGGCTGAGGATGGTTACCAGAATTGACCGAATTTGACATCCATCCGTCAGCTCTCACCGATAGCGGCCAGGCTGATGATCATCACGATGGTGACGTCGACCGAGGACGAAATTTAATGGAGTCCAAACGTCGCTCGGACGGAATGTCGAATTCGAATCCGTGTGGTTGTTTCAATTCTACTCGGCTCCGGGGTCTTTGTCAGAAAGTCGGCCGTCCAACATGATACTCGCCGATGGAACCAAATGGCATTGTCGCACGAACATAGCATCTTCTTCATCATGCGACGATGGAGAGCTGGTCGGTCCCTGGGTCCAGAATATCTTTGTTTCGGTGCACTCCTAGGCCACAACGATGACGACGGCGATGGTCTGGAGATGATATTCCCATAATGGTTACACTCGTGGTACTGTAAAGAGCGTTGGCTGGGGGTGGCACGACTCGCTGGAACGAAACATGAGGGATCACGTCCTCAATACGCGCCCGTCCTCCCTTTGCTCTCCAAGTTTGAAACCAGTGCCTCAGCTTCCGGAGATCGAGGTTTCTCGTCAGCCGCCCAACACGTCCGCCCCTGGCCGTGAGACCCCGGGGGAGAATGACGGCCGCTAAACCCCTTTGATCCTAGACTGGTCTCGGTTTCGGGAGAGGCGTTGTCGTCTGTCCAGTCGGCAAGGGCGAACAGGGGGAGGAACGAAAAGAAAACAAAGGAGATTGGAGAGAATGAGATCCCGTAACCGTGCACAGGCGTGGCCATCTCTTGGCGGCGACGGCGGCGGCGGCCCATGGATCCTCTCTCAGCCAATCCAATCTCCGATATGTCTGGGGATCAGACTTCTCTCTTCTCTTCAGGTACCGTCTCGGCCCATCCATCCAACCACTGGGTCCGGACTGCGGAATGGGTCGGCGGCACGCTCTTCTTACTCACCCATACACACACACAGACACACGCCGCAGAGACTCAGCCCGCCATTGACTGGTGGTTGTGATCGAGGTCGTTCCTGATCATCATCGTCATGGCGCCCACATTCTCGTCCGCTCCTTGCGTCTCCTGATTTGACTGATTGATCGCTTTGCTTGCTGGCCGGGTCTGGGTCGGTGGCTGACATTCGTTCATTCATTCATTCATTCATTCATTCGTTGTCGTGTGCTCCTGTTGCTTCCTCTTCTTCTCCTTCATTCACTCCTTTTCGCCCGCTTTGCTGAGTTGGCCCCAAACCTTCACATTCGCTCCTTTATGTGCTGCTGCTGTCGTTGCTGTTCCTCTGCTATCAACATTGCGTTTGCATGCTGATCTCTGTCTAAATCTGTGACGACCATCCCCATCTCGTCGTGTTGGTATTGTTGTTGTCGTCGACGATTCATCCCTCCTTGTTCCGCCTCCTGGCTGGTCGTTATTCATCCCAAGACCGGTCTAGCCACTCTCTTTTTTGGTTCCCATTCACTGGCATGAGTCCCTAAGGCGATCTCCAGTCTGCGTGCGTCAAGGCTGGTTCCTTTGACCACGCGAACTGGCATTTCTCGACTGGTCCGGTACCATCATCATTCTTCATCGACGACAATAACCAACGACGTTCTGTGTTGAAGGAGGTCCCCGTCGAGTGGTGCCACCCTTTCCCATCGACCAACCTTCCCCGGAAGGATTCTTTATACTAGGACTTACTCGAATCCATCGAACCACGCCTCATCGAGGACATCCACGACGATACGATCAAAGTCATCACGCCTCCATCTTCAAGAACCTTCACGATCCCGGCCGTCACACTGCGTGTGCCCCGGCGCATCATGATCAACTCCATCATCGCCCTGCTGCTGAGTGTCCTGCTGGGACAGGCCTGGGCGGCGGAGGGGAAGAATGACAATACCAGCAGCCCCAAGAACTCGACATCTGGCAACACCACGAAGTCCGGAGGAGGAGGAGGCAAGCATGGCGGAGGCAAGAAAGAAGCCTTTGGCGGGGCCACGAATCAACGGTTCTACACCTACCTGCAGGTCGCCTTTGGCACCATCATCGTGCTGTTTTTCGTCTACCATCTCGTGACCTTTGTCATGCGGTATCTGCGCAAGTTGATCTCGCTCGACAACACTCGTCAAGGCTACTTCGCCGTTCCCAACGAGACGTACGCCTGGTTCAAGCAACATCTGCTGTACGCGCCCATCTGGCGGAAACGACACAATCGCGAGTTCCGCTTGTCCGAGGCGATAAATCTGGGCACGCTCCCCAGTCGACTCCAGGCGGTGCTGTTGACGGCGTATCTGGCGTGCAACCTCGCGTTGACTCTGGTGCGCATCGACTGGAACGCCGGACATGAACAGACGTACCGGCAGCTCCGCGTGCGGACCGGGGTGTTGGCCGTTGCGAATATGGTCCCGCTGTTCTTTCTGGCCTGGCGTAACAACCCGTTGATCTCGTGGCTGGGCATTCCCTTTGACACCTTCAATATGATTCATCGCTGGATGGGTCGGGTGGTGGTGTTGGAGAGTGTGCTTCATACGCTCGCCTGGCTCATTTGTAAAATGATAATGGGTGAGTCTATTGATGATCAGACCGAGCAATGAACGAGACAGTGGCTGACGGTGACGTGATGATAGTCGGCGGGGCAGGTGTCCAGAAGCGACTCACCAGCGGGATGATGTTGGGTGGAATGCTCGTGAGTGTTTCCGTCTCGAAGTGATACTATTAACTAAGACTAATGGCTTTCCAGGGCACCGTGGCAATGGTGGTCATGTTCTTGCACTCCCCTTCAGTCCTTCGTCACGCCTTCTACGAGACGTTCTTGCACGTGCACATCCTCATGGCCGTCGCCACTCTCGTGGGTCTCTACCTGCATTTGAAAGACCTTAAACAGATGCCAATGGTATGGACGCTGATCGTCATGTGGGCTTTCGAGGTACTATACACCCTTCCCATAACTATCTTCCTTTTCTCACTGACGACATGCAGCGTTCTATTCGAGTTGCACGAATCGTCTACCGCAATGTTGGTCAAGGAGGGAGTCACGCCCTGCTGCAAAAGATGCCTGGTGAGGCCGTCCGTGTTACTCTCGACCTGGCTCGACCCTGGACGTTCAAACCCGGCCAGCACGTCTATCTCTACATCCCTTCGATCGGGGGATGGACTTCGCATCCGTTTACTGTCGCGTGGAGTGAAGACAAGGAAGACAAGAAGAAGATGCATGGCGAGAAGGGCGCGTTGGCACATACGAGACAAGATATCGCGGAGTTGCAAAAGACGAATCTGTCATTGATTGTACGAAGACGAACGGGGTTCACGGATAAACTGTATCAGAAAGTGGACGAGGCGCCGAATGGGAATGTGGCGGTCAGAGCGTTCGTCGAAGGGCCGTATGGTGCGTTTATCATACTCTTTACCTGCCTTTGCCTTACTCACCCCTGGCTATTAATGACCACGGCTAATGACGATGATGATAATAGGTGGCGTCGATCTCCTCCACTCTTACGGCACAGTCATGCTCTTCGCAGGCGGCATCGGGATCACACATCAAGTTCCACACGTCCGTGATTTGTTAGCAGGATTTCACAATCAAACCGTAGCTACTCGGAAGATCATTCTAGTGTGGATCATTCAATCACCTGGTGCGTACTTTACACTCTACACCCTTCCTTCCCCCCTCCTTTTCATTGGAATTAAATACTAACGAACGATTGAATGAATAGAACATCTCGAATGGATCCGCGAATGGATGACGGTCATTCTCGCCATGGAATCCCGCCGCGAAGTGTTGAAGGTGTTACTATTCATCACCCGTCCTCGAAATCCGACCCAGGTTCAATCCCCCTCGACATCGGTACAGATGTTCCCCGGTCGTCCGAACGTCGAACATCTGATCGATCAAGAAGTGAAGAATCAAGTCGGGGCCATGGCAGTGAGTGTTTGTGGAACGGGCAGTTTGGGGGATGATGTCAGGTTGGCTGTGCGGAATAGGCAAGCGGAGACGAATATTGATTTTGTCGAGGAGGCTTTTACATGGTGATTTGTTTGATTTGATTTGATTTGATTAAAGCAAATGGATGAGCCGTGGAATACTTTGATGAGAGAGGAGAGAAGGGTGGAGGGTGGAGGGGAGAGGGGAGAGGACACATGAGTGAGCGAGCGAGCGAAGCGAAGAGATGAAGAAGAAGAGCAATGTGGAGGAGAGACAGAATACATTACATTCGTTCATTTATTGTTTTTACAGCAAAGCAAAACATGAAGCGAAATACCACCTTTTCGTTGTTTTGTTTGCAGTTTACCATCCATCCATCCAGGATTTAATGGATGGTGATATGGAACTTCGACCTGATTGGATTTGATTGGATTCGATGTGATTCTTGATAGATCCATTTCGAACAAAATTTCTACTCTGTTGTTTGCTCCCACCACCATCGGTCTCATCCAGAAGAGAGACGTTGACGATGGCCTCTCCAATAGTCTCACGGAGGAGAGGACTATCTTTGTTACGTCATCAGTCTGACGAAGAGAAGAGAAGAGAAGAGGAATTGACACTTCATCACTTTGATGCAGCGGACAGCGATCACGGTTAGTTTGATGAATTAAAACATCATTATCGCTATCTGTTTTAAGGATGACGATGAATACACTTCCCTCCGTGGTCGTCCGTATGACGAAGATAAACATAAGTACTCTCGTACATTTAACATCGATAACAGGAGCGATCTCGATAACCCCCGTACGATTGCTCGAACATGGTGCCGTTGTATGAGACAAGGCATTACTCGTGGTGTATATAAGGATTTGAACAGAACAAGAGCAATTCATCCATCGAGGTTAGATGATTCTCTCGTCGCTAGACGTTTTGTAATGAAGATCCTTTGGTCGATATTCCATGGTTATAACAATATCTCTCCAGACATAGACCTTGAGTAGTTATTCTTACTCTACGCATACTATACTGTACACCTCTCGCGGTCGTTCTTATCCCTATTGTGGGCTGCCGCCGCCGCTGTCGCTGTCTAGCCGATGGAGAAGATGGGGAGCTGATCCAATAATTTACAGTACTGTATAGTATATTGTGAATAGATAGATGGATGGGTGGAGGAGAAGACCAACCGGCAGCCCAACCAGCCAAGTAGATCAAAGTGGACTAAATCAGAACAGATATCGAGCCTTTAAGAATGGCGAATACAGATATGTATACTTACATAGATGTGTATATGCATACCTAGATGGTTGGTAGATTGGTTGTGTTAGATTGGCTGGTCGAGTCTGAAATAGCAGACATAAATGTTTCGATAGAATTGTAGATGTGGAGAAAGTAAACCCATTGATGAGCCTTCAGCCAAGCAGGCAGTTAGGTGCTTGATTGATTGATTGCTTGCTTAACTAATTAGCCATCGAATGACTGGGGCTTCATTGGGCTTGACCGGCCTGGCCCTCTCTTCTGGTATAGATGCTGTCTTGTCCTGTTCTGTCTTGGCACAGGTACTAACTAGCTTTGACCTGTTCGGACTGACTCCCACCAAAATGGTCCTGGATAGATCAATCCGAAGTAAAGTAAAAGTGAAGAAAGAAGAAGATGATGGAGTGAAGATGGAGCTAAATGCTCATAACCCAACCAACCAACCGATAGCGAATCAGATCAGATATAACCTTATCTGATGGTTTGAGAATAGATGTCCCACGCTGGATATATCCCATTTCATCCTCTCCCATACCATACCATACCAAGCCCAACCGAGCTTAAATGAGTCCAGTGGCCTCGACCACTATATGCGGTACCCACGAAGTCCAGTCCAGCCCAGTCCAGTCCCAACCAACCAGCGCCAACGCTACCAGATCCAAATTATCAAACCGAACTCAAAGCAACCAACGCTTCAATCGCCTCCCGTTCTTGCGTATTATTATTCTCCGCTGAGATCATCATCTCGTCGTTATTCATATCATCATCATTAATATTTTTTCTCTTGGTGCCAGCCCCTGTCCCATGCGGGAGTAGTATCCTCCCCGCAGGCATCGAGTGTGAAGCCACCCCTTTCGATCCCCCTCCCGGTCTCGAATAAGGCTTCGATGTCGTATGAAACGGTGGTTGATAAGAATGCGTCAACCCTCCTCTTCCCTCCCGTTGCCATCCCCCTTGTCGTCTCTCTCGCATCCTCAAGGGAAAGCCATGGCCGCTGGTACTCCCTCTTCGATCCCCCTGCATCAACGACGCCTGACGTAATGCCGCGGCGCCGATCTTCGCCCAGTCTTCATCGTCCGTGGCATCGTCCTCTTCATTCATCCCGGCACCACTTTCGTCTTCTTCGTCGTCGTCGTCGAGTTCAGGAGATGCGCTGGATACCGGAGGAGACGAGGCCGAATCGCCATCCAGAGACATCTTGTCGGCTTCGTGTTCGAGCATCGTCGGATCGTCATCTTTGTGGTTGTTTCCAATCATGAAATCCATCCCGTCCTCGTCGTCCCCATGCGAATACACAACTGAATCTTCGGTCCAGCTGGCTCCGGCGGAGATGCCGTTTTCCACGGGTCGGAGAAGTTGTCGGTGGTTGTCTGGATAAGGGGATGGTTGGCGGAGATCATGATTGTTGGAATGGGTGTAGCTTGCTGGCGGGGAGTGTTCAGTCTGTTGTTGTTGTTGATGATGTCGAGGAGGTTGTCCTTTCAGTCGGGCATCCCACCTCCCCCAACCGACTTTCTCGAAGACAACCTCCCCATGATGCAATCGCTTTTCGTCCGCCCCCCGGCCTTCCAATGCCGCCACCACCAATCTCCGCGCTTTCGCTGACGGGATCTGCGAGAAGCCGGGAACCGAGATGGTGAGGTAACTCATGACATGCCGGATCGCGAGCGGGCCGTGCGTAAGTAAGATATTGGGGAGATGGTGTTTGGCCAGCAACGCCGGGGTGATGGCCCCCGTCGCATCCACCTCGCTGCTTGAATCTGCCGTTGGATCTCGGTCTGTATTGCCAACGTCTCGTCTCGTCGATTCATCTCCGCCATCTCCGCCATCTCGACTTCTACGTTCCCCTTGCTCCGGAATATCCACGTCCGAGTCGAGCGCGTGAGGTGTCGGCGGATGACCCAAACCCGGCTGCGGTTCGTGCGCGAGATAGCGCTGCGGCGGGAGACAGGGTGAGATGGAATTCGGAGGTGTCGGTAGCATACAACCCGGTTGATGTTGATGGTGATGGTGAGGAGTATCGTGAGGGTGATCATCTCCCGGCGACGATCGCGCCGCCACAGCCGCAAAGCTATCCCGTCCAGTTAGGGAGCCGCTGTTGCGCGGCTTGGGGATATCCATCGACGCCGTCTGGGCAGTGGTGGTGGTGCTGGTCATCGTCTGCTTGTAAGTGGCCATGTCGAATGATATTATGATCTTGTAATGGAGATCTGTTAGTTGCGGTTTTGCTGTCTGAAGTGAGGCAGTTTCCACAAAAGACACTAAATGCTTACGTTAGAAGGTGATGATTCTGTTGGTATTTGGTGGTAGCTGTTGGTGGTGATATGTCAGAGGTGGGCAGGTGACGGGGTATATCGTCACGACGTTCGCGTCGAAGCTTGATTTGATGATGATTGATTGGTGCGAGAAGGGTCCGTAAAAACACGGACCTGGGTGTGTGTGGATATCGAAAACGAGCGAAAGAGATGGAGTCAAATCTCCTTCACGCTGTGGTCGAAGGTAATGCTTGGATGAGATCCAAGCTGGTGATGATTCGGGTCTGGTGAAAGCTGTTGACCTTCTCCGGTGTTGCTTTGTTGTTTTCTTGCTGAATGCTTTGCTGTTTCTTTACCTCTGTGATGATGTGATGATGGGGAAAGAAGAGAATGAAAGAGAGAAGAGAGAAGGGAAAGCGAAAGCAGCATCGGAGGGTCGGAGGTTCGGGCGTGCGGTGCGGCGACGGCCTGATTGGCCGAGAAAAGGGGGGGCCAGCAAGGCAACAGAAAAGAAAATGGGGGGAGATGACCTGCATCCTGCAATGTAGCGGATATTTGTAAGAGATGAGTCATCTATCAGATGGCCGGATCCCGTGGCCTAGAGGCTCTTAGCCCTAAGAAACCCAAGATACACAAAGTAGAACAATAGCGGATCAAGACAATGTTCAGCCAAGAGCGTGAATCGCAAGCCAATGAATAACGCTGTCGTTGCTGATGATTTTGTGACCAGGAAGGGAAGTCCCTGCATTGACCGGCCATGGATGATGTGGGATGATCCATGGATGGATAAGAAAACGCCTCGCAAGGACATGCATCAAGGCGACTTGCGGCACCGCCAAGGGCAGTTCTGGCGTGGGGAAAACACATCGGTTGTGTGTATCAAACTCGGATGACGATTGTTTGTGAATCGGAATGGCAAAAGATACATGAACCCAGTCGGATTTGAACCGGCAACCTTTCGATAGCAATGGATGTACGAAATTGCATCTGGAGTCGAACGCGCTACCGTTGCGCCATGGGTCCAATCAGAGACTCTAGATTCGATTTGGCATACTCGATGCTTCGCAGTTTCATCCCCTGCCAAGCATAAGCTAAACTGAAACGATCGATATGCATTCGGACAGGGTGATTCGTGCAGTTCAAGCAAGGTCGAACAGCAAACAGCGTTCAAGCTCTCATTTGAGCATCATGTGGTTTGATTTCCGCTGTTGAAAATATACCGGCGACAGGACTAGATTGCATTCCAGAGCAATCAGCATAGCATTCATGCATGTTTAGCAATAATTGAAGCAAACCGAAACCACTGACCGCTTTGAGCACATCGATGCGCTGCGACGTCCGAACAAACACATCGCGATATTGCTCCAGACATTCATGCACGACCTGCTGGCGATGCTTGGTTCCGGCGCAGATGGCCTTCATCTGGAGTTCCATCTGTTGATCTTCCATTAGCTCTCTCAAGCGTACACATAATGGCTCCACCAATAATGACAACAGGAGCAAACCCACTTCCTTTCGTAGAAACGGCTTGCTGAGACTCGTCTCCAAGCCCATCTCCTCGTAGCCTTGAATCAGAGCCACGCCGAGCGTGGTAGGAATGAAGACTTGCGTCCCGCCTCGCCCTCCTCGTCCACTTGATGCGTGATTGCCCCCTCGCGCACCTCCTCGTCCTCGTCCTCTGCCTCGACCTCTGCCCCGACCGCCACCACCACCACCACCACCGGACTCGCCATCATCGTCATCGCCCCCGGACCGACCACTCCCCCCACGGGTCATGACGTACTGCCGTTCTTTGATCTTGGCAATGTGTTCCGCCATCGTTGCATCCGTCCCGATGCCATTCGCCTCCATCAATCCCAGCAGTTCCGGTTCGGTCAGATATCCCGGCGGCCCCGTCTGGCCCGTGGTAAGCTTAGCTTCCGTCGGAATGAACTCCTCGCCGACGGTAAAAGGCGGGAGCTGCTGTGTGCTCTCCCAGCGATGGTAAGGATACACGTCGAGATAATTTCGTTCGCGTACCGTCAGACCGGACGTGTGAAACCATTCATCGCCGAAGCGCATCTCGACGGTGGTCTGGTCACCCTTGCCGTCGTCCGAGCAGCAGGCGAGAAAATGTCGCGCGATAAACTCATACAAACGTCGGTGGTTCTCGTCGGGAAGGGTGCTGGGGTTGACCCACGCGACGGGATGAATGGGCGGATGAGCTTGATCGTTGTTGCGTCCGGACCGAGGTGTTCGAAAGCCGCCGTCGAGGAGGCTATTGAATCAATGAGCATGAAGGACCAGAAATAAGTGAAGTGAATCACATTACCCCTGGGCGTATTGACCCCACCGAGAATCGGCTACTTGCTTCTCGACAAGTTTCCGCAGATCCATTTCCTTGCTGAACTGGTCCGTTTCCGTGCGTGGGTAGCTGATGAAGCCTTTCGTGTAGAGTTGCTCGGCGACCTGGAACGGTCAACATTTATGATCAACAAGAATCTAGATACAAATTGGGATCATCACATTCATGGCCTGCTGACTGTCCATGCGAAGATACTGCGTCGCCATCTGCTGCATCTGCAGCGTCGTCAACGGCAGCGGTCGCCATCGACTGGTCGGTTTGTTTTCGATTTTCGTGATCTTTGCTTTTCGTGCTAAGAGACACCTTTCGTAGAGGATGACCGCGGCCATCCGATCAAACAGGTGATATCGATCCCATGAGAAGCGAACGGTGATGTTGTCGCGCAGATGGGTGACTTCGATCTTCCAGAAGGTTTCGGGGACGAAGTTGCGCACACGGAAATATCGATCGACAACGAAACCCAAGGTGGGAAACTGACATGATCCTGCTGGGATATCAGTAAATGGAATACATGACATTCGAAGCTGCTGACCATAGCTCAACATCTGCTCGGCGAGCTCGGGTCCCATCGTTTGTAGACTGAGCGTCTGCAGTCGAGTCAACGCCGCCCCGATGCGCAGATCCAGCTCGATGCGAGCAGCCACCGCATTGGCCTGGCGCTCGTCCACATCCACCGGTTGCTGGGCCGCTCGAAGGACATGTCTGGGAGAGTCAATTCCCGTGCATCAGTAGCCTTGTCCGAGGAATCCATACGCTCGTTCGATGTGACTGAACCGTGCCCGCTTGACCTCCAACGACGGATTACCACGACGGGCCAGATCGCGAATTTCGGTCCCGATATGCTCGCCCTCGCGATCGCAGTCGGTCCAGATGAACAACACTCGAGCATAGCGCGCTTGACTTTCGATGTTTTGGGCAATACTTTTCTTATCCTATAAAAGGTTAGTATGGATACATATCCTTTGGATGATCATAAATGGTCAGTTATAGGATGCACGCACCGATACGACATAACTGATTGTCGGAGCATCAAACAGCTGTCCCGGCGAACATGAATTCCACTTGCGATACTGCTGCTCGAAATCCAGCGTGTTCAGATGCCCGATCACGCTCGTCATCGTGACGGTACATCTCCCCCATGGCGGTCCAAAGGAATAATCAAATTCGTAGTTTTTGATATATTTCGTGCCCGCGACTTGGCGCTGTAACGAGTTAGTAACTATGGCCGGGACTTGGGGATGAAGATGCAGGTTACGTACAGTATTGAACTGGCCTCCAGACATGTGCTGGGCCACCGACTTTGCGATGGACGGCTTCTCGGCGACGCACAGCACCTTGGGCGCCATTGGTGCTGTGGCACATCATCGAGGTCAGATATTCGAGCCATGACGAGCAGTCATGATCGCTTTGGATAACCAATGTCAACAATGCGCGTGCGGTTCAATCAACGCGTCGCTGCGGAAGTCGGAGTTGAGATCTTCCGGCCCCGACGCTAGTCCTAGATCGATCTAGCTCTGCCGATACATCTTGCGTCATGAAAGCCCGATCGTCGAATAAAGAAGCATCAACAATCCCATCCCCTGGCTGTGCCACCACGACGCAGCATCCGCAGTTGTGTATCACGGCAGATGCCTCTCTTCGCCATGGACGTTGCCCTACCCACGATCAAGAGCATCAGCGATTGCGCCGACTTCAGCAAGACCGTGCAACCATTCTTGCCGCAACTTCGGGAATTACCTAGCCAGGTATTGCAATCATGGTCGAACCCCGCTGCGCTGAAGCAGGTGTATCTGAGCACGAATCCGTTGGTGTCGGCGCTGGCTATCTCATTGTTTCTGGCACCGATTTTCTTGATCGTATCGGAGATCAACAAGAACTATTCGCAGGTGGATCGGGCGTGGAGTTTCTTGCCGACGCTGTACAATGCGCATTTCGCATTGTATGCGCATCTGGCGGGGTTGCCGACGGATCGGGTGGATACCGTGTTGGCATTCAGTGTGCTTTGGAGTGTCAGTATCAAGATCGTCTATTTGCGATTGTGCTGTACTGATAATACTAGGCCCGCTTGACATTCAACTATTGGCGTAAGGGTGGATACCAACGTGGTTCTGAAGACTACCGATGGTTAGTCCACATCCTAAGTCGCCTCGCTGTACAATTGATCTAATATCAATCAGGGAACTGGTTAAAAAATACGCCGGTCAACCATGGTTCTTTTTGTTCAATGTCGTTTTCATCGCATATGTCCAAAATGTACATTCCCACGCTTCTCGACCCTGTATGTTCTCTCCACTAACTGCACCCCAGATATTGCTCCTCGCGATTGCATCACCAACCTACGTCCTATTACTCGCCTCTCAAAAAACCGGCGATGAAAACACCACGGCTGATTTACTCTTCACCCGCGGTCTTGTCTCGTTGATTTTGCTAGAATGGTTCGCCGATCAACAACAATGGAGTCAGTCTTTACATTTCCCTTTCCTCAATCCCTCCATCCCCTTTCCCTTCTTCAATCAACATTTGCTAACCATGCGATAAAATCACGGATAGACTACCAACTAGCCAAAAAGGAATATCAAAAAACAGCCAAAGTGCCTTCTAAATTCACGGCGGAGGATCTCGACCGCGGATTCGTAGTCAGTGGATTATGGGCATGGTCTCGACATCCGAATTTCGCCGCCGAACAAGGTCCGTCTTCTCTTTTCCCTTCCAATCTCATCTTTCATCCCTTCTCGTCCGAAGTAACTAATCATTGAAATCAAAGTAATACAGCGATCTGGACCCTCCTATATCAATACTCCTGCTACATTGCCCAAACATACTACAACTACACCGGCCTAGGCTGCCTCGCGTTAATTCTCCTATTTCAGGCATCAACATGGTTAACCGAATTGATCTCGGCACGCAAATATCCCGAATACGCGGAATATCAACTCCGTGTAGGAAAATTTGTTCCCAAACTGAGCACCGATTTACCTCGAAATATCCAGAATCCAGCACCCAAGCTGGGGACGAAAGCGAAGGAATTGAGAGCGAGGGAGAGTGGGAAGGTGGAGGGAACGCAGGAGGAGAATAAGAGGGATCTTTGATTTGAATTGGTATAAAAGGAGGATGAATGTGATTTGAGTGTGATTTGCCCTAGAGAGGTGTAATATAATAAGAGAGCTGGGCGGAAGGAAAGAAAAGGGGAGGGAAGAGAGGCAGCGAGTTACGGAAAGGTTCAAGAGGAGGTTGTAATATTGGGTGCTATAGGAAATAACAAATGAACTAACTTAGATCTGAGTATTGTGTTCCCCTAACCGTGACTACGGACGTCCATAGTCACGACCGGTCAGCAACGCGGGAAACAAGGGAGGTGTTCAGGCGTATCCGTTAATAGTCATCGTCAGCATTACGATGGGATTAAGTTGATCTTCATCATGAAATGCGATGGAAGTCAAGTTCATCGTTAGCATTATTAAGAGGAGTGAGATACTCTTCATCTCAAATGCGATGGAAGTCAAGTTCATCGTCAGCAATACCATGAAGATCAAGGCACTTTCTATCATAAAATGCGACGGAAATCAAGCTCATCGTTATGATCCATCGTCTTTACGATGTGCTATCTAACTATGATACTATAAAGCAAGAATGAAAGTTAAGTCAATCTTCGTCCTTAAATGCACCATCCAACTACTATACCGAGGGAACAATAGTACCGCACCGCACCGCACAGTAACCAACCGACTCCATTTTGGATTTGGATCTAGGAGAAGAGGAAGAAGAAAAAGAAGAAAAAGAAGGTAGGTCTGTTTATTGCACGGTGCGATACTAAAGTTCTAATATAATGTAATTTAAAGTAAGATGCTATCACACTGAATGCAATGAATGAAAGTTAAGTCAATAGATCTTTGTCGTAAGAACCATGATGTAATATGAGTACTCTTCACCAATGGCGATTACTAACTGGTACGCTACTTCATTCATATATTCTGTTACCGGCGCTATGAGCTAGTCGGCTATCCAGGTTAGGTCGATATTCATCTAGAGAGCTAGTTAATTAACCTGCTTGCTTCCCTTTGAAATGCTTCAAATCGAATGGATCGAATGGATGGATGGATGTAAGGATGGAAGGATGTAAGTGGTCAACTCATCACACCCCAGAACAATCCAAGATCCAACGAGATTAGCATGGTCATCGTCATTGTTATATAGTATGTTCTTTTAAACAATGAAGCAGGTACCTATCTTATCCACATTTACAACATAACGTCCTTGATGAAGTTACTATTACGAGGTGACAGTAGTGTCGCAACGAGCCGTAGCCCCACCAAAAACAACAACGCGTGATGCCACCACAACGCGCCCAGACCACAACTCGAC
>QQTW01000426.1_pt1 | contig 26225 bp, 16 predicted proteins | sample 1904831 | NCBI WGS metagenome assembly QQTW01 (sample SAMN09435610, study PRJNA476489) | Subsurface metagenome, whole genome shotgun sequencing project. | reverse complement strand
GTTTTATGGCAAAAATGGACGAATTTTCGCACCCGCCAAATTGATTCTTTTGTCGCTCAAGTAGCGCAGCAATTGCGAAAGACGCGCCCGAATATAATTATGTCCGTTGCCGTGTTTCCGCTTCCCGAACAAGAGCGACTTAATAAGTTGCAACAAAACTGGGAAGTATGGGCGCAGCGCGGGGATGTGGATTTAATTATTCCCATGACTTATGCTTTGGATACTTACCGCTTCCAGCGTCTTACTCAACCTTGGATTAACTCGGTTAAATTAGGTTCGGCGCTAGTTGTACCGGGGATTCGCTTATTAAACTTAACTTCTCCTGTTACTATCGATCAAATTCAGTTAGCTAGAGATTTACCGATTAGCGGTTACGCGCTATTTGCTGCTGAAAATCTCAACAGCGACTTACAAGGTATTTTTCAACGCACCCAAGGCAAAGCCAACGAACCAATTCCTCACCGTCAACCATTCCACACGGCGGCGGCTAGGTTTACATCGCTGCAACAGCAGTGGGATTATCTACTTTCAAGCAATCAACTGGTGTTAGTTAAAAGCGGGCAATCAGCTTTTAGCGCCAAAGCAAAGGTACTAGAAACTGCTTTAGCTGAACTTGCAGCTAATCCTACACCGGGGCGATTGAGTACCGCAAAAGGGGCGTTAGCTGCCTTTGAGTCGCAGTTTAAAGATGGGATGCGCTTTTATCGGTTAGAAAATCCTTATCAATTCAAAGTTTGGTTAAATCGGATCGATACTATAGAGCGATTATTAGTTTATGGCGATCGCGTTGTCTTAAAAAAGCACCGCTAAAGCAAAGAACTCGCCAAACGTTCTAATTCGGGGAAGATGTCTATTGAACGCTGCGCTAACACGATTTTGCTCAAAAGCGATCGCTACCTTATTGGCGATCGCTCTATTTTCTTCTTCTGCCTTAGCACAGGATGTATCGGTGACAGTGAGGCTCGATGGACGGGCGGTGTTTCAAGTTGGGACTGCTGGAGAATTAGATGCTACCGTCCGCGCGCGACAAATTGAGCGACGGATGAATCGATTATTAGAAAATCCAGAAGCCATAGCACCACCCCGGATTTTACCAACCAATGCCAATAGTGCCGAGCGCGTAATTACGATTGCGGGTGTTCCTATCGTGACAGTAACCGAAGCCGATGCTCAAGATAATCTAACTACTATTGATGCACTGACGACTCAGTGGTCGAGTGCGATAGATACAAGCCTAGGACGAGCGAGACTCCGCCGACTTTCGCCGGGGGGAAGGTTTGCTACCGAAGTTCAAGCCTCCATCGAAACCGCTTTTGGAAGACTGCTCGAATCTGCGATTGCGATCGTTCCTCGCGCCCTAGCTGCTTTATTAGTAATCGGGTTGTTTTGGGCGATCGCTGCTCTTGTGCGCTGGTTAATGCGGATGCTCTTTCGTCGGATTGTGGAAGACCTTACCATTGAAAATCTAATTAAACAAGTGGCTTACTACACGGTTTGGATTTTGGGGTTGATATTGGCTTTAGATACCTTTGGCTTCGATCCGCAAACTGTTGCTACAGGCTTGGGTTTGACCAGTTTAGCCCTAGGGTTTGCTCTTAAAGACATTCTCTCCAACTTCATTAGCGGCATCTTGATTTTGGTCTTACGTCCTTTTGAACTAGGCGATCAAATTATCGTTGGGGAAACGGAGGGAAACGTTGAGCGCATTGACTTGCGAGCTACCCAACTTCGGACTTACGATGGTCGGGTGGTGTTACTACCTAATGCAGAGTTGTTTACTTCTCGCATCATTAACAACACGGCTGCTCCTATTCGTCGAGGCAGTGTAAGTCTTTTTCTTGGTTATGATAGCGATCTGCAAAGGGCAATTGCCGTTATTCAAACAACAACTCAGTTAACCGATGGTGTACTATCAGAACCCGCCGCTTCTGTCCGAGTCCAGGAGCTAGGACAAGACGACATTGGGGTTGAAGTTCGCTTTTGGGCAGACTCTCGTCGAGCGGACTTTGTGGCGACCATATCTAATGTGCGATTGCACCTTGTTACTGCTCTCCAAGAAGCTGGAATTGGACTACCTGACCCAGATGTACGGATTTTGGTGCCGCGTCATTTAGAACAGTGGCAATCAGCATTAGGCAACACCCAGGTGCAACCCCCGCCTGCTCCAGAGCGAAAAGATTAAATTGGGTTCAACTGTATCGGCATTGTTAAGTTATTTAAGTTTCGCGCTTGGGGATAACTATATATCCTGAAGTGCGATCGCCTAACACTACATTTCGTTCTAGTCCCCAATACCACCAGTAAGCGCCCACATAAGCGCAAATTAGACTATCTAATTTGTCTTCTAATACTTTTAGAGCTTTTCCAGTCGTGGGAATTTCGGCAAATAGTTCGCTTTGAGAATTGAGATTGAGGGCGGGTGTAAAGGTGGGCAAAACTTCCACAATATATTGATGCAGTTTTATTAGTTCTAAGCGTCGCTCTAACAAGCGTCCTTTTTTATATTTAAGAATTAAAGGTAAATTAAATAACTCTACAATTGCCGGATGGGGAAATACTTCAATTTGATATCTGCCTAAATAGTGGGGTGTAATTTCTGGCGCGTGACTAAAACCCCGATTTTCTAACGCTAGTCCGAAGTTTACCGTGCGATCGGCAAAACCAAGACCAAGATTAGCGGGATAACAACCCGCATGGTAGCGTCCGAAATATTTATGGGTAAGTTTGTCAGGTAAGCGCGTTCCTGTAAAATTGGGAATAATTGTAGGAGCATCTACAGCAACGATCGCACTATCTTCTATTTGGACGCAGTTATCTAACCAAGCAAGGACATCGGCGATTTCTTCAATCCGTTCTAAAGCAATTAAATCTAGTTGTCCGTTTACCAATTCCAAGCAACACAATCCGCTTGGTTGCGATTTCCAACCTAGATCGATGCCGATAAATTTCATTTTTGTAATAAAATTGAGCTTTCAAATTTACTTCTCATGGATTTGTGGCTTGAGCAAATTTTGGCAAATAGGCGATCGCATTTATTCGGTGAGACACAGGCGAAAAATGTAAATTACCCGGCTATTTTCCGCGCGATTTACCCAGCTTGCAGCCAATTTAATCAACAAACCCTAAAACTGCCCCTAGAGCAGTTTGCAATCAATCTATGGACTTTGTGGCTGCCTCTGGCAATGCTCATAGCCCAGTATCGGAAGTCGCAATCGCAACCATTAATTCAAGGCATTTTAGCTACTCAAGGTACGGGTAAATCTACCTTAGCTTCTATCCTAATATTGATTTTGGGTGAGATAGGTTATCGTACTGTTTGCTTGTCATTGGATGACTTGTACAAAACCTATGGCGATCGCCTAATTTTAAAGCAACAAGATCCGCGTTTAATTTGGCGCGGCCCTCCTGGTACACACGATTTAGATTTAGGAATCAATATATTAGATGTGCTACATCAGCCTAAATCCGACGCAATAATTCAGCTTCCCCGCTTTGATAAATCTGCTTATAACGGTGCAGGAGATCGGGGGACTCCCGAAGTTATTTCCGGGGCGGATATTGTTTTATTTGAGGGTTGGTTTGTGGGTGTTCGACCTATCGAGCCGGGGGTTTTTGACAATGCGCCACCGCCAATTATTAGTGAAAGCGATCGCCAATTTGCCCGCGATATGAATGCTAAATTACGAGACTATCTACCTTTATGGGAAAGATTAGATCGGTTGATTTTGCTTTATCCGCTTGACTATCGTTGGAGTTTAGGTTGGCGAAAAGAAGCAGAACATCAAGCTATTGCCAGGGGTAAATTAGGGATGAGTGACGCAGAAATAGAGCAATTTGTTAATTACTTTTGGCAAAGTCTACATCCAGAATTATTCATTAAACCCTTAGCACGCCTTCAAGAAAGCCCCCTAAATCCCCCTTTCTTAGGGGACTTTAACTCCGTCTCCCCCCAGAATTGGGGGGCTGGGGGGGCAAAAAGCTCTCTATGCAAGCAGTCTAACTCGGTAGACTTAGTAATTGAAATTAAGCGCGATCGCTCTTGGGGTAAAGTTTATTGACTAAATCCTTTGGCGCACTTAGGCAAAAATATCTTAATTTGTTCGCTTCTATGCAAAATCTTTTGCAAGCGCTGTTCGCAAAAAAAAGGTAATTTGGCAATGTACCAGTCTGTTAAATGCTTAGAGCCTTTGCTTTTATTACATCTTGCACAGGCTGGTACTAAATTATTGCGCGACTTTATCCCGCCTTTAGACTCCGCTATTACATGATCTAAAGTAAGTTTTTTAGACTTAACACCACAATAAGCACAGCAAAGTGCAAACTCTAACTTAATTGCTGTTTTTAATTGAGCTTTAAGATTTTTAGACTTTTTGGCTGCGGAATTTGGCGGCATTGGAGATTAAAGCGATGCAAACTCTGCTGTAAATCCTACTAGACTTTGACACTCATCAGTTAAAGCCTCCGCATCGGCAACATCTTCAATTTTGTATTCCATCGTGCGATCGCCTTTGGGTGTTTTTTTGGAAGAAACGCAAGCGCCTTGATACTTATCTACTAGAGCCAGAAATGCTGCACTTGCTTGTTTCCAGGCTTCGGTCGAACAGTTAATAGTTACCAGCCACATAGATTAGTTGGGGATAAATTTAAGCGATACACCATTCATACAATAGCGATCGCCTGTAGGTTTTGGCCCATCATTAAATACATGACCCAAATGCCCGCCACAACGAGCGCAATGAACTTCCGTGCGGGTCATAAATAAGGCTTTATCAACAGTTGTGCCAACCGCTCCCTCAAGCGGGGCAAAAAAGCTCGGCCAACCCGTACCGCTATTAAACTTAGTATCGGAGGTAAATAGAGGCAAGCCGCAGCCTGCACAAGCATAAGTACCCTCACCATATTGCTTATCAAGTTCGCTGGTATGAGCGCGTTCTGTGCCGTGCTTACGCAATACTTTAAACTGTTCGGGAGTTAAAGTTTCTTGCCATTCGGTTTCTGGCTTGGTAATTTCAAACTCTTTATTTTCAACGGACATGATGTTTAACTTCCAATAATTAACTGCGACTTCTTTTATTTTATTGTTTTCCTATAATGCTTCGCTCTGCAACTAGCGTATCTAACTCCCTTTGCATCTGCGTACAAACTTTGTTGTAGCAAGCATCGACATAATCGCGGTCAAGCGCCGCCTTTCGTCCGTAACGCTCAAACTCAATGGGCGCGCAAACCCTCGTGTGGATTGGTACGGGAAATGGAATATTAGGCAACGGGCCAATCGCCAAACCCCAGGGAAGTCCCAAATAAACCGGAAACACCATCGGATCGAAACCAAAGGGCCAGGGCATACCCCAATCGTGGAGTTGGCGCAGTTCTTTGTAGAAGTCCCCTAATACAATCAACGTATCGTGAGCGCCATAAGAAATTGCTGGGATAATCGGGACTTTCTCGCGCAAGGCTAATTTAATAAATCCTTTGCGTCCGGCAAAGTGAATGCGATGCCGCTCTTTATGCAGCCGCCACAAGTCTTGCGCTCCTCCAGGATAAACTAATACCGCCGCTCCTTGTTTTAGCGCCGCGCTGGCCATTTTGGGATGCGCCATAACTGCCCCAAGTTTGACTGTTAGATGAGAATATATAGGCAGCATCCATACATTCGGGTGCATTAGCCCGTAGACGGGACGATGAGCGCCAAATAAACGAAACCAGTCCACCATAAACATCAGCGTATCTGGAGCGAGTAAGCCGCCGTTGTGAGAACCAACAATTAGCGTACTGCCATCGGTAGGCATATGATGCCAGCCATCGGTAGTTACTTGAAAATAGTTGCGGTACAACCATTCGCCTAGGGGTAACAGCGACTCGATTACCGCCGGATCTCGCCCTTCCAAAGACCAACCATCGAAAGGATTAACAGTAGGCTGATTGCGGTTATTAGTTAAAAAATTCGCATCCAAATAACTAATCAATGAGTCCAAACTCCTCTAAAATTTTGTCTAACGATAAAAATACTGTATTTAAGTTTCTCATCATGCAACAAAAATTAGGCGATCGCAGTTTCTAAATGTACTAATTTTGGAGATTCGGTAATGACATCATGGATTTATTTCGCCGCACCTCTATTCACCCAAGCAGAGATAGCATTTAATAAGAGCTTGGCTGACCAGTTAGAAGCGGCACGTTACAAAGTTTATTTACCCCAACAGCAATGTGCGGGAACAACTGACCCCATTGAATTGTTTAATATTTGCCTGCGCGGGTTAGATTCCGCCAGTATGGTATTAGTAATTTTAGATGGCACTGATGCGGATTCGGGCAGTTGCTTTGAAGTAGGCTATGCCTATGCTAAAGGCATTCCCATTGTGGGTTTGCGGACGGATTTTCGCGGTAGTGGGGAATATATGGCAGTCAACTTAATGCTCTCTAATAGTTGCCAGCACTTACTTTTGACTACAACTAACGTAGATGCTCCTCCAGATAAAGTTACTTACCTTAAAATTGGCGAAGACTTGACACCAAAGCTGTTAGAAGTTTTATCTAGTTTACCTGGGGCGCAAGCAGCACTTACTCAGTAATTTGCAGCTATGCACTCCTCCACCGATTAATAGAAGTTCGTGCCAAGATAAAGAGAACCTCTATTGGGGAATCGAGATGTCGAAAGAGAAGAAAGGCAATAAAGAAAGCAAAAAGCCAAAAGCACAGTCTGAAGATTCTAAAAAGCAGAAGAAAGACCCTAAAAGACATGATGGCTTAGGAGGTAAGTAGTCATCAGGGTTTGAGCAGTATTCGATTTAGCTAAATTAAACAATTTGATTATCCCGCCTAGGGCTTAAATTCTAGGCGAGATTTGTACTCAAAGAAACAATTATAGAGCGATCGCAAATAAATCAACCTTTTATTTTTTTACTCTCCTGTTTGCAATCGCTTTACTAATTCATTAAAAGGCTGCCAATTGTCCTCAGTAGTTATCGATTCCCATACGGATTCTATAACAGGTCTTAGTGGCACTGTTTTAGGATTGCTATTTTGTAGCTGCTGGGCAACTTTTCCCATCTCATCAATAGAAAGATTTGCTAGGCTTTGTTGATACAAGTTTTGCCACTTTGATAAAAGTTCTGCGGGAAGTTCTTCAAAGTTAAATATGGTATCTACTTGCTCTCTCCAGCTAGGTGTAAAGCGCTCTTTTAACTGAGTAAAAAAGTCATGATAGCCAATTTGAGTATCTTGTAGTAATTGAATTGTTACTTCTAATAGCTCGTTTGCTTGGGGAAAGTCTGGATTTGTAAAACCCAACTTTTTCAGCATCAAATGCTTGTATTCAGTTTGATAATATTCGTAGAATTTTGCTAATCCTTCCGCCATAGCCTCAACATCAATCACGGCGGCTAAAGGCTGCTGCAATGCTTCTAAATTGGTGCAACAAACATCGGGTTGATTGCCGTAACTGTAACGCCTGTAATAGTCAAAATAAGCGGCGGTAAATTGTGCGTCGTAGCTAGGAATAAAAGCATAAGGGCCATAGTCAAAACTTTCCCCTGTAATTGACATATTATCGGTATTAAGTACGCCATGACAAAAACCTGCTGCCATCCATTGAGCGACTAATTTAGCAACTTTGGCAACTAATTGAGCGTAAAAAAGTACGTATTGATCGGGTTTATTGTAAATATCTGGATAATAATATTCAAGTACATGATCTAATAACTTTTGCGTTAAATCTGGACGATTGATGTGGTGAAGTCGTTCAAATGTACCAAACCGAATATGGGATCTGCTAAATCGTACCATTACTGACGATCGCGTTGGTGATGGCTCATCTCCCCGCCATAGTTGTTCGCCGGTCTCTACTAAACTAAAAGTGCGAGAAGTTCGCACGCCTAATTTGTGCAGCGCCTCTGTGGCTAATACTTCTCTAACTCCCCCTTTAAGCGTCAACCTACCATCACCGCCGCGAGAATAAGGAGTTTTACCCGATCCTTTCGTGCCAAAATCGTACAATTCCCCATCTGTACCGCGTACTTGTCCAAACAAAAATCCTCTACCATCGCCCAAATCAGGGTTGTAGTAGCCAAATTGATAGCCGTGATAGCGTAACGCTAGTAAGGGCTGTCGTTGAAACTTACCAAAAGCCTCAATAAAATCGTTGTCGGTGACACTTTGCGCCTCTAATCCCAATAAAGGTAAGAGAGAGTCATTGCGAAAACGTAAGATTTGTTCGGGAAACTGCGCCGCTTGCACAATGTCGTAGTATTCACCGCCCAGTGATTCTATCGCGCTTTCATAATTGAGACTGAGTAGGGGATTTGTCATGGTAAATGTTTATTTCAGCATATTTTCTAGTTCGTCTAACAGCATCGCTTCCGCTTGTGCGTCTGTAAGCTGCCGCACTTGAGATACATTTGGATCGATGTCTGTATTACTCTCTTTTAGCTCGAAAAAACTAGCGGGTGAGGAAATTAATTTTTCAGCTAAATAATCTGCAAGTTTGGCAATAGTTGGATAATCGAAAGCTAAAGTAGAGGGTAAAATGCAGCTTAAACTATTTTGCAATTGGTTGCGTAACTCTACAGATGTAAGAGAATCTATACCCAAATCAGTAAATCCTTGATGCGTATCTACCAATTGAGGCGAATTTAACCCCAAAATTTTAGCAACAAGCGATCGCACGCAGTCAATTATTAATTCACGGCGAGTCGAATCATCCTCACTTTCTAATTGTTTTAACACGCTCTCGGCAGGCAGTAAGGGCGTTGCAGAGGGCGAGGTAACTTCTGCATAAAAGTTAGAATTTTTTTGCCACCACTGCGCCCAATTGATAGGTACTACGCCTATTTGAGGCGTGGGGTATGATAGCAACGCCTCTAAAACTTCTATTCCTTGCTGGGGGCTAATTGTTCCCATGCCTTTACTTTGCAACTGCGGTTCTAAATCGCGTTTGGCAGCAAGACCCAGAGCGCTCCAAGCCCCCCAATTGATGCTCAATGCTGCCCTTCCCCTTTGAACTCGCGTATGCGCTAAGGCATCTAGAAAGCTATTGGCGGCGGCATAATTAGCTTGTCCTGCCGAGCCGAAAAGAGAAGCTACAGAAGAAAACATGATAAAAAAGTCTAGGGGGCAATTGCGAGTTAATAGGTGCAAATTCCACGCGCCTTGGACTTTAGGAGCAAGCACTTTCTCGAACCTTTCCCAAGTTTGCTGCTGCATAATGCCATCATCTAAGATTCCCGCCGCGTGAATAATTCCGCGTAGGGGCGGTAAAGATTTTATATCTGCAAGTACTTGAGCAAGTTGAGAAGTATTCGCTATATCGGCTGGGGCGACAACTACATTTATATCGGCAAATTGGGTTTTTAAGCGCTCTATAACTTCCTTTGTCGGTGAGTTGCGCCCGATTAAAACTAGATGTTTTGCCCCTTTATCGACGAAAAACTGGGCGACAAGTAAACCTAAATCTCCCAAACCACCAGTAATTAAATAAGTACCATCGCTATGAATAGAGGGGGAATGATTGTGATGGGCGATCGCAATTTTACCAATATGTTTGGCTTGCTGCATACACCTAAAAGCATCTACTACTCGCTCTGAAGGAAATATCTGACAGGGGAGCGGTTGAAGCGTGCCGATTTTAAACTTCTGCATGAGTTGGCGCAGCATAGAGGCGATTAAATTAGGCTGCTGTTGGGTTTCTTGCAATAAATCAAAGCTGAAATAAGCGACGTTAGGCTTTAATTGCTTTACTTGGATTGCTTGCCAAATTTCCAATTTGCCAATTTCTACAAATCTGCCGCTATCTGTCAAAACTGAGAGACTTTTGGGGATAAATTCACCGCTTAGGCAATTTAGGACAATATCTACACCCTGATTTTGAGTAATTTCCATTACTTCCTCGGCAAAATCTAGCGTCCGGGAGTTCATAATATGTTTTACTCCCATAGAGCGCAAAAACTGCCATTTGCTAGGAGATGCGGTAGCAAAAATTTCTGCTCCCATAACTAAGGCTAACTGCACCGCCGCCAGCCCTACACCGCCTGTTGCGGCATGGATTAATACTTTTTCTCCTGGCTGAATTTTGGCTAAATGGTGTAAGCCGTAGTAAGCGGTTAAAAATGCTCCAGGAATAGTAGAGGCTTCAGCAAAACTTAGAACTTCGGGGATGGAAACAACTAGATTTGCGTCTATGGTGACATATTGACTAAAACTACCGGGAGTCATTGCTAAAATGCGATCGCCTAATTGAAAATTAGTTACACCTCCTCCTATTGCAACTACTGTTCCCGCACATTCTAGCCCCAAAGCGCCCGCCTCTCCTGGATATAAGCCTAAAGCGTTTAATACATCTCTAAAATTAAGTCCCGTTGCTTGAACTTGTATTTCTATTTGCCCAAATTGAGGTACAGAGCGGGGTACGCTCTGCCATTGCAAGTTATCTAAACTGCCCCGATTGGGGATAATAAGTTGATTGGAAGTATTTGCAAATTCGGTTTTTTGGTTAAAACTGCTCTTAACAAGTCTTGCTACAGTTCGTTTACCGCCTTTGAAAGCAATTTGAGTTTCTTTTTGAGGATGCCAAATTTCTGCAAATAGTTCGTTTGCTTCATTTTGGAGCGGAGTTTCTTCTAAATCTATGTTGGTACAATTTAGCTCTGGATGTTCTAAAGCGATTGTTTTGCCCATTCCCCACAAGCAAGAACCTGCAATTCCCGATGCTGTTGCGCCTCTAGTTACCAATACTAAGTGCGGAAATTGAGAGTTAGCGTTTAAGGCTTGGACTAAATGTAATGTGCTACCACATCCCAGCTTTGTCGCGGCTTCTAAGTCTGCAATTGTTAATTCGTCATCTTGAATACTATCCAAACTCCATAAATGAATTACATTGCTTAAAGTATGTTCTTCGGCTAATTGCGCTAATAATTTGTGAAAATGAGCGCTATTAGCTGGGTTTATTTGGAAATGATGGGAATTACGCTGATATTCTTGTCCAGGAAAAACGAGAATGCACTTGTGGTTTTGCGCTGTTAATAATGTTCTCAACTGTTGCCCCAAACCGCTTTTATCTGCAAAAATTAGCCAAGAGCGATCGCATTTCTCAGTAACAACTGTTTTTTGACGCTCCAAAATCTGCCATTGGACTTCGTACAACCAATCTTGCCACGATTTATCTTCTTCTAACAGCGCTTTACGGCTGGCTTGTTTGGAAATTAGCCCGCTTATTTCCCCTACCAAGTTGCCGATTTCATCGTACAAGTACACATCTGCAAGAATTTGTTGGGAGTTATGATGAGGGCGCAATTCGACATAACTCCATAAGTTTTTACTTGGAGGGCAATAAATCTGTACGCTTTCCAAACCTATAGGTAAATAAGTTTTCCCTTCAGGGAGTGCGGCAAATATTACCTGAAAGCAAGCATCTAGTAAAACTGGGTGAATTTGATAAGTTGAAGTTTCTAATTGTTCTGGTAAATTAATTAAACCTAAAGCAGCGTATTCAGCTTTTTTCCATAGCTGTTTAATTGCTCTAAAGCTCGAACCGTAAGTAATTCCTCGCTCTTGACACTGCAAATAGTGAGTTTCTACAGCTATTTCGCGCGTAAATTGACTCTGTAACTCAGTTATATTTATCTGTTTAATAGCGTTTATTTGGGTAACTGCAATTTTTCCTGAAGTATGCAGCGTCCAATTTTCCTCATTAGTTTGATTCAGGCTGTATATTGCAAAAGAGTAATCTGTTGCTTCTTTGCTAACAATTAGTTGTACGAGTTGGGGGGTAGTGGATAGAATTAACCGCCTTTGTATATCTACTTGTTCTAATCTAAAAGCTGTTGTTTTCAAAATTGTTGCTGCTGCGGCTAAAGCCATTTCTAAATAAGCCGCGCCAGGTAATACAACTTGTTCGTATACGCAATGAGCTTGCAAAAATGCGGGTGTATTAGAAGTTAGTATCGATTGAAATACAATATCTTTTAACGCCGATGGCAGTTTTTGCCCTAATAAAGGATGGGTAAAAACGTTGTTTGGTTTGGTAGAGACGTTGCACTGCAACGTCTCTACGGGGTGTTGGTGCGTGGGTAAAAATGGTTCAATCCAATGACGTTGTTTTTGAAATGGGTAGGTAGGCAATCCCACTTTACAACGCGGGTGATAGCGATTAAATTCAACCCAATCAACATCTACACCTTGCACGTATAATTGAGCTAAACTTGACAGCATTTGTTGCCAATCGGCGGATGGACGCAAACTAGGAAGCCAAACACCACCATCGATAATATGCCGCCCCATACCAAGTAATATTGGTTTAGCTCCGCACTCTACAAATACGTTATAACCCTCTTGTTGTAATGTTTCCATCCCGGCGGCAAATTGGACGGGATTAAGGATATGCTTGCACCAATACTCAGGAGAAGCGATCGCTTCTCCTACAATTTCCCCAGTAAGATTAGAAACTATCCTCACACTGGGTAAGTTATAAGTTATTTCCCCAGCAATTTGCGCGAAGTCTCCTAATATCGGCTGCATTAGCGGCGAATGAAAGGGGCGGGAAACATTTAAAAATCTAGTTTTAATCCCCTCGATTGTCAAAGCCGCGATCGCATTTTGTAATGCCTCAGAACTGCCGGAAATGACAATATTTTCAGTATTATTAATAGCTGCGATCGCAACTTCTCGATCATTTTCTATAACAGCTTGTACTCGTGCTATATCTGCTCTTGCTGCCACCATTGCCCCTGGCGGTAATGCCTGCATGAGTTTTCCCCGCGCTGCAACTAGCTTTAAACCATCTTCTAAGCTAAATACTCCCGCGCAGGCGGCGGCGACATACTCCCCCACGCTATGCCCTATGACAATCTCTGGAGATATCCCCCAAGACTGCCATAATTTATATAAAGCGTACTCTAGAGCAAATATTGCGGCTTGAGTATAAGTTGTTTCGTTAATAGCAGTATTAGAGGCAGAATAGAGAACTTCTAATAAAGGTTTTTCTAAATGAGATCGTAAAATGCGATCGCACTTATCAATATACTCGCGGAAAACTGGTTGAGTTTCGTAGAGTTCTTTACCCATTCCCACATACTGCGATCCTTGCCCTGTAAACAAAAACGCTAGACGCGGCTTATTTATCGCCCTCCCTTTGGCGCTATCGAGTTGCGTAGTAACTTCGGCAAGAGATGAAGCAACAATAGCTGTACGATCCTCGAAATGCGATCGCCCGGTACTAGCTGTAAAACATATATCGGCTAAGTTTGCATCCGGGTGAGATGCTAAAAATGTTTGATAGCGCTTTATTAATGCTTGTAAAGCCTGGGGAGTTTTAGCCGAAAGCGTCAGCAAATGTAGAGGGCGTGGATTTGCAGGCGGAGTTTCTAGATGAGATTTTTGGTGCGAATTATCTATAGCCCCCCAGTTTTGAGGGGAACTGGAATTGAAGTCCCCCATTATTGGGGGATTTAGGGGGCTTTCTGGCAAAGACTCTATCGCCCCCCAGTTTTGAGGGGAACTGGAATTGAAGTCCCCCATTATTGGGGGATTTAGGGGGCTTTCTTGTAAAATTACATGAGCATTTGTTCCACCAACTCCTAACGAATTAACTCCTGCAATCCGGGGGGAATCCCACTCTTGCAAGCGGGTATTGACGTAAAAAGGACTGCTTGCAAAATCAATTTGCGGTGATGGAGTCTCAAAGTGCAAACTAGGAGGTATCTTTCTATGATGGAGTGCCAAAACAGTTTTAATAAAACCCGCTACCCCGGAAGCTATTTGTAAGTGTCCGATATTAGTTTTTACCGAACCAATTGCACAAAACTGTTTATTTTGCGTACTCTCTCGAAATGCTTGGGTTAAACCACCAACCTCGATGGGATCTCCTAAAACTGTTCCCGTACCGTGCATTTCTACATAGCCGATATTTTCCGCTTGTATCCCCGCTTGCGCTATTGCTTGAGATGCAACTTTTGCTTGTCCATCGCCATTTGGCGCTAAATAACCAACTTTTGCGCCACCATCATTATTAATCGCCGTACCTTTAATTACGGCATAAATTCGGTCAGAATCGGCGATCGCATTTGCTAATTTTTTTAAAACAACTACTCCCACGCCATTTCCAAAAACCGTACCTTTGGCTTTAGCATCAAATGCCCGACAATGCCCGTCAGGAGATACAATTGTTCCTTCTTGATATAAGTAACCGCTCTTTTGGGGTACAGATACCGAAACGCCCCCCGCTAAACTCATATCGCATTCGCCATTCAGCAAACTTTGACAAGCCATGTGAATTGCAACTAAAGAAGTCGAACAAGCTGTTTGCACGTTGACGCTGGGGCCAGTAAGATTTAGCTTGTAAGAAACTCTAGTAGTCAAATAATCTTTATCGTTAGCTACCATCATTTGAAAGCCGCCCATAGAGTCTAGAGTCACAGCTTGCAAGTTGTCTTGAGAATCTAACGTATGGCGGGAAGGATGGACGTTATTAAGTAAATAAGTATTCATCACCGCCCCCGCATAGATGCCAATTGCACCCTTGTAAGTTAAAGGATTGCAACCTGCGTCTTCCAAGCTTTCCCAGGCGCATTCTAGTAACAGCCTTTGTTGGGGATCGATTAATTGCGCTTCTTTGGGGCTATAGCCAAAAAACTCCGCATCAAATAATTCAATGTCTGCGATCGCAGGTTTGGCTTTGACATAGTTAGGATTAGTTAATAGCTGAGGATCTACCCCAGAATTTAAAACTTCCTCATCGCTAAATAGCGAGATCGATTCCACCCCATTACACAAATTTTGCCAAAACTCCTCAACGGTATTTGCCCCCGGAAAACGGCACGCCATACCGATTACAGCAATATCACAGGTGTTTGTAATAGTTCTTTTGGCGATCGCATTTTTTACAGTTTGATTGCCCAAATAACCAGCCATCGCCTTGACAGTGGCATATTTAAACATCTCTGCTACGGTTAATTGCCGTTTAAATTGCGCTTGCAATTTATGCTGAACTTGCACTAAAAGTAAGGAGTTTCCCCCTAATTCAAAGAAATTACTCTCACTTCCTACCGCAAAACCTAGAACTTGCTGCCATATTTGGGCAATTTGACTTTCTATCTCTGTCATGGAAGCTTTAACTGTTTTGCGCGTTAAAGACTCTACTTGTCGAACAATGCTGTCAAATTCTCCCGCTTCAAATAATTTGCTTAGTTGCTGGCGTTGAAGCTTACCAATGGCGGTTTTGGGGATGATTTCTTTAGCAACAGGAATTAAGTAACTGGGATTTATGCCAATTTGCGTTAATACTGTCTGGCGCACTCGTCGTAATAACTCTAATAATTCCTCGCCGATTGCGTTGCAATTAAAAAATATCGCCAATTTTTCTATTGCATCTACTCGCACACCACAAGCGACGGTATAGCTAACTTCTACCCCGGTAACTGTTTCTACTACTTGCTCGATTTGGTGGCTGTAGTAGTTAGCCCCATTAATGATAATAGTGCCAGCAAGTCGTCCGGCGATCGCTAATCCTCCATTACTAATAAATCCCAAATCGCCCGTATTAAACCAACCATTGCTAAAAGCTTCGGCGTTGGCTTGGGGATGATTGTAATAGCCGGGAAAAACTACATCGCCTTTTACTTGCAAGCAACCAATCGTATTTTCTGGTAATACTACCCCTTCACTATCAACAATCCGAATTGCTACTCCAGGTATCGGCGCGCCTAAGTCAGCAAATACTGTGTTGGGGCGATCGCTTGTTGCTTTAAAATGAAAATGTATAGGATTTGCTGCTGTTGGTTGATAATAAGTAATTCCCGAACCCAATTCCGCCATCCCAAAAGCTGGACGAATAGCGGTTTTTTTCAATCCATACACTGCCAACTTTTCCAAACAAGCTTGCACGGCGTGACTTGAAATTACTTCTCCCGCCGTCAGGAGAAACTGGATACAAGACAAATCCCACGTTTTTGCTGTTGATTCTTGTTGCAGCGCATCATTAATTAAAGCGTAGGCAAAACTAGGCGACCAGCTATGAGTAATGCGGTATTTATCGATTAAATCAAGCCAGTGGAGGGGACAACCAAGGACATCGGCTTTGTGAGTGTAGACCGCCTTGCAGCCTATTTCTAGACAGCGAATATGCCAGTCAGAAATGCTGCCAATATGGTCAAAAGGCAACCAATTAAGAATTACATCATTGCTTTGATGGCGGTTAAAAAGGTTTGTTCCTCTAGCGCGAGTAACTAGGTTGCGATGGGTTAATTGAATACATTTAGGTATACCCGTACTGCCAGAAGTTAAACTTATAAAAGCCACATCATCGGGTAAAGCTTTGTAAGCGTTGGTATCTGGCTCATTATTGCTCAACAAAGATAGCGTTGCTATGTAATTTGTCTGCAATAACTCAGCAATAGCGGCGGACTTTTTGCTAGTAATAATTAGCGGTTTTGCCAAAAACTCCCAAGTATGACGCAACTTATCTAAAGCCGGATGAGTTTCTCTATAAGTTGGCGGTACTTCCATAATTACAGGGATAAACCCACCCAACACGCAACCCCAAAAAGCGGGGAGAATGTCGCAATTATTTTCTAGCTGTAATATTACCTTGTCGCCTACAAGCAACTTTAGTTGTCGTAACCCAGCCAAAACTTTTTGCGCTTGAATAAGTAACTGCGCGTAAGATTGGTGAATTTCTTTCCCACTTTCTAAGTAAATAATCTCTCCCGTAGATTTTTGGGCGCGGTGTAGCGATTCTATTAAAGTAGTAGGCGCGTCTGCTACCTCCGGTAAACACCCACCATCGCTAAACGCCAATGTAACGGGATGACAATAAGTTTCCTGGGGAACATTTGCTAAAGCTTGTTCGTCCACTTGTCCGATTGAATTGCGCGGCAATTTAGGCACTAGCACGTACTTTTTAGGCAATAATAAATCGGGAATAAGTTCATGCAAGTAAAATCGTAGTTGCTCTAATAAAGGAGGTTGGCTAGAAACGATGTAAACAACTAACTCTGGTAAAGGGGAGCTTTCTATTTCACTTACAAGTACCGCACAGTCATCAATTAAGAGATTTTGTAATAAAATAGATGCTACTTTTTCCTTAATTTGTTGCAAATATTCCCGATCTCCATCCATCGACTTACGCTCTAGGTTTAAATAAACTACTTAAATCTGCACTGAATATATTAACTGAATTTATCAAAAACTTTTTGTATAAATTAAATTTTCTGCTCTATTTAATATTTCCAGCTATATTCACCCTCATTCCCTAAAAATAACTTTTAGTTTAAACTAAAACTGGATTTTTCTATCCTTTAAGTTCTAAGAGATTTTGCAAAACTTTCATTTTTTTGTCTTGACATTGCTGTAAAAACTTGATATGAGATTACGTCTAAGCTTTACAATGTATTTAGATGCTTATCGCTAAGTAGCAGAAGGTAAGAGCTACATATATTATTAGATCGAACTTTCTAACCAAGCTTGTTTTAAATATATTACGTTATAGGAAAATCTAATATAAAGCTATTGGTAAGCTTAGGTAAAAAATCATTTTTATATTATGAGTAATGCAATTATTGGTTATACGGGTTTTATTGGCAGTAATTTAATTCAGCAAGCAGAGTATAAAAATTTTTATAATTCTAAAAACATCGAATCAATTGCCGGAAAAAATTTTGATTTATTAGTTTGTACGGCTGCACCAGCCGAAAAATGGTTGGCAAATAAAGAACCTATTAAAGACAAAGAAAATTTACAGCGATTAATTAATTATTTACAGCAAGTAACCGCAAATAAAGTAGTTTTAATCTCTACGGTTGATGTGTATCCTCAACCGATTGAAGTAAATGAAGATACGAGCGCAAGTTTAGAAAACTTACATCCTTACGGCAAACATCGCCTAGAGTTAGAAAATATTATTCAAGAGCGGTTTGATGCTTTAGTTGTGCGCTTACCGGGTTTGTTTGGTAAGGGGATTAAAAAAAATATAGTTTACGATTTTCTCCACAATAACTTAGTAGATAAGATCGATAGGAATAGCGTATTTCAGTTTTATAATTTAAAGCACTTATGGCAAGATATTCAACTAGCAATCAATAACAACTTAAACTTAGTTAATTTTGCCGTTGAGCCTACCAGTGTCGCCGAAGTAGCTACTACAGCTTTTGGTTTTGAGTTTGTTAATCAAACCCAAAACCCAGTTAAGTACGACATCCGCACTAAACACTATCAACTTTTTGGCGGTTGTCCGCCAGGATATTTGTATCCTAAAAGTCAAGTATTGCAAGAACTAAAAGAATTTGTCACTGATTTTAACAATAGCAATTCTTCTATTCTTCAACCTGTCCCACCCGACGAATATTAAGAATATCGCTCAATTTTTTGATCTGCACAAATACTTGTTCTAATTGATCGCGATCGCGTATTTCTATACCTAAGTCAATAATAGCAGGTTGCCCGTTAGCAGTTTTAACATTAGCATTTCGCACGTTGATACTGTAGTCGCTGAGGCGAGATAAAATATCTTTAAGTACGCCCACCCGATCGATAGCTTCAATTTGTACGTCAATCGGATAAGTTTGGGGACGACCTTTACTTGCATCTACAGGATTCCAGCTTACCGGAACTAAGCGATCGCCTTCAACACTTTCGACATTTTGACAGCCTTGGCGGTGAATCGAAATCCCCCGATTGCTGCGCGTCACTACTCCAATAATTGCTTCCCCAGGAATTGGACTGCAACAACCAGCTAAATGATACAACAACCCTTCAACCCCCGCAATTGGCGATTCGCTGAACTTTTTGGGCGGTAAAGCAATCCGATTTGCGGTAGTTGGTAAAGTAATAACTTCTGTAGTATCAACGCTTTGCTGGACTTTAAACACTTCTCGCCAGCGATTGAGTACCAAGTTTAAAGTTACTTCTCCGTAACCCACCGCCGCTAATAAGTCTTCCACGCTGTGGTAGTTGCACTTTTGGGCTACTTGTTCCATCGGTGCGGATTTGAGCAAAGATTCAAACCCAGTTTTGCCCATTTCTTTTTCTAACATATCTCGACCGCGAGCGATATTTTCGTCTCTATGCGATCGCTTGTACCATTGCCTAATCCGATTTTTTGCCGCCGATGTGCGGGCAAAATTTAACCAGTCTAAACTTGGATGGCTGTTTTTCTGGGTGAGAATTTCAACAATATCGCCATTTTTCAACTGCGTATCTAGCGTCACCATCCGCCCATTTACCCGCGCACCGCTACAGCGATTTCCGACTTCTGTATGAATCCGGTAGGCAAAATCTACCGTAGTTGCACCCGGACTTAAAGAAATTACATCACCTTTGGGAGTAAATACATAAACGTCATCTTCAAACAAATTATCTTTGACGCTTTCCAAATACTCCTGCGGATCTTTGACATCTTTAAGCTCGTTTTGCCATTCTAATAACTGTCTTAACCAGGTAAACTTTTCATCTCCTGGGGTCATCTGCGTGTGACTGCTACCTTTTTCCTTATACTTCCAGTGTGCCGCAATTCCATACTCGGCAATGTGGTGCATTTCCAAAGTCCGAATTTGCACTTCCAAAGGTCGCCCGGTAAAGCCCACTACCGCCGTATGTAGCGATTGATAGCGATTGGGCTTAGGTAAACCAATATAGTCTTTAAATCGCCCTGGAATTGGCTTAAATTCGTCGTGAACGATCGCTAAAGCTCGATAGCATTCTTCGTTAGTTTGCACGACAATCCGAATTGCGGCTAAGTCGTAAATTTCGTTAAATTCCTTCTGTTGGCGCTGCATTTTTTGATAAATGCCATACAGATGCTTGGGACGACCGCTTATATCGCTGTACTCAATTCCTGCTTGATCTAGCCTTGCTTTTAATACTTCTGTCACCCGCGCAAGTCTTGCTTCCCTGTCGCCGCGTTTTTCGGCAACTAATTCTTGAATTTGCCGATAAGCTTCTGCTTCTAGATACTTAAACGCCAAATCCTCTAATTCCCACTTAAATCGCCCGATCCCCAATCTATTAGCCAGGGGAGCAAAAATATCGCGCGTCTCTTGAGCAATTCTCCGGCGCTTCTCATCAGGTAAGTGTTCTAACGTTCGCATATTGTGCAGGCGATCGGCAAGTTTGACGACAATTACGCGAATGTCTTTCGCCATCGCCAAAAACATTCGGCGAAAATTCTCTGCTTGACTTTCAGTTTTGCTCGAAAAATTGTACTTAGATAACTTAGTAACGCCTTCTACTAACTGACGAACTTCAGGATTAAACAACTGTTCTAATTGTTCGATCGTGATGTCTGTATCCTCAACCACATCGTGCAGGAAGCCCGCCGCAATCATCGCTCCCCCGCCGCCCAAATCGCGCAACAAGCCCGCAACCGCTACCGGGTGACAGATATAAGGTTCTCCCGATTTGCGATACTGTCCTTCATGGAGTTTATAGGCAAACTCAAAAGCACGGCAAACGATCGCCGCATCGCTAGAATCATTATCTGATGATGTAATTAAACACTTTTGTAACCAATCAGGAATAATACAATCAAAGGAAGCGGTAGGAGCAACGACATTCATAGGGATCGGCTGCAAGTTAAATATTTAGGGTAGGACTATTAGAAATAAATCGCTCTTTTACAGCGACAAAGTAAAAAATTCTTGGGTTTGTCAATAGTAGCGCCAATTGTGCCAAAAAATGGTCGGCGCAAGCAAAAATATTTATAGAGTAGCAATTGTCTGCTAAACCTCTAAAATTTAGATATAGGGCAAAAATTCTTTACATTAATTTTATGATAATTAGCCCAATGTTGCCAGAATATCATCAACATTATCAGCAATTTGCCCAACTATTAGAGCAACTAAGGTGCGCGGCGGGCGATCGCAATTCTATCGAGCTACGCAAAAGCCACCAAAAAGCCCAGCAATTTTTTCAGCAACAGATCCTCAGCTTAGAGCCAATAGACAATTATCAAATCCGCTCTTACCAAACTGAAATTAGCAAGCAGTTGCAATTAATCGGAATGGATGTAATATTTTTGCAAGCAGCCAAAGTACCAGAAACCGCCGCCCATAGACATCAGCAATTGCTCGATCGCTTGCCTCTCTTACTGAATTATTGCAACGCCATACTGCAATTAACCAAAAATAGTTCGTAAAACATGAAATCCCTACTCAGCATCGAAAATCTCAAAGTCGCTTATCCCCAATCGCCTACTTGGGCAATAGACAATGTATCTCTTACCTTACAACCAGGCGATCGCTTAGGCTTAGTAGGAGAATCGGGCTGTGGTAAATCGACGTTGGGGAGAGCGGTTATGCGCTTGCTCCCACCCAAATCGCAAATTGAAGGTAGCGTCAATTTTGACGAGCAGCCAGTTTTTGCCATGAATAGCGCCCAAGTGCGGAAGTTTCGCGGGGAAGCGGTGGCGCTGGTATTTCAAGATCCGATGACAAGGCTCGATCCTTTGATGACAATTGGCAAACATTGCCTTGAAACTTTGCACTCCCACCAATCCCAACTCTCAGCAAAACAAGCAAAAGAAAAAGCAATTGCGACTTTAGAAGCTGTCAGTATTCCTGCAAGTCGCTGGAATCAGTACCCCCACGAGTTTAGCGGCGGGATGAGACAAAGAGTTGCGATCGCTTTAGCATTATTACTCAACCCCAAACTCATTGTTGCCGACGAACCGACCACAAGTTTAGATGTAACCGTCGCCGCCCAAATTCTGACAGAATTAACTAGATTGTGCAAAGAGCGAGAAATGGCGCTGTTATTGATATCTCACGATTTGGCGCTAGTAGGGAAATACTGCGATCGCATTGGCGTAATGTACCGGGGAGCGTTGGTTGAATTAAACGACACTACAACTGTCTTGAAGCAGCCCCAGCATGAATATACGCAAAGCCTCTTAGCCGCAGCCGTGCGTTTGCACGAGAATGATAATTCAGGCAAAGTAAATAAACACTCTACCCTAGCACCGCTCCTCAAAACTACTAATTTGCAGCAGTATTACACCATTGAGCCAAATATCATCGAGCGCTTTTTGAAAGTACCAGAACAAACTATTAAAGCCGTTGATAATGTCAATTTAGAACTGTATTGTGAGGAAATATTGGGACTTGTAGGCGAATCTGGCTGCGGGAAAAGCACCTTATCTCGTACCATATTGCAACTAATTCGTCCTACGGGGGGCAAAGTCCAACTGCAAGACACCGAACTAACTACCTTGTCGCGGCAAAACTTATTACAGCAACGGCGACAAATGCAAATGGTATTTCAAGATCCCCACGCTTGCTTAAATCCCATGATGACCGTAGGTGAAAATATTGCCGATCCCGTACTAATTCACAAACTAGAAACCCCTCTTTCTTCCGCCAAACAGCAAGTAATGGAAATGCTAGAAAAAGTAGGGTTGCTTCCGGCGGCAGAATATTACGAACGTTACCCGTCGCAACTATCGGGAGGACAACAACAACGCTGTGCGATCGCGCGTGCGGTAATTACACACCCCAAACTCTTAATTTGCGACGAACCCGTTAGTATGCTCGATGCGAGTATTCAAGCGCAAGTATTAGATTTGATGCTGGAGTTGAAAAAGCAATTTAAGCTCACGTATTTATTTATTACTCACGATTTATTTGTCGCGCGATTTTTATGCGATCGCATTGCAGTCATGCAAGCCGGGCAAATTGTTGAAATTGGTTATACCGAAGACATTTTTACTAATCCTCAGCATCCCTACACCCAAAAGTTACTAAAAGCTGCTCCCTTATTAGCGCGGTGAAAATTAAGGAGGAGTTGAAAGCGCGATCGGTACTTCCTCAACTTCTGGTAACTTCTCCAAAGTCAAACGAGTTGATTGCCTCTCGCCCGCTAAACGTTTTAATAATAAAGGTCTAGGATCGTGTAGTAGATAAATCAGGCGATCGCCCTCAATCCATTCGTCACTAGCCGATGCTATTTGACTGCGATCTTCTCTTTCAATTATCAATGGCACTAATTCCCCCGCTCTCATCAAAGCTTGCAAGTGAGCCTGTTGAAAAGCCAACCCCGGTTCGCTTAGGGTTGTCGTACCTAACTTTACTCTGCCATCCGTCAAATAATCATTCCAAGTTTTGATAGCAAGTTCGCTTAAAAATGCTTGACTAATTTTTGTAATATTACTGCCATTATTCACCACAGGATCGCGGGGAAACACTGCCAAAACTCTAGGTGGGTTAAATTCTTCCGCCGCTCTTTGCGCCAAAACAAAATTTACTTCCCCATTATTTGTCATCGCAATAAAAGTACCCATCGCCCCAAGTCCGGCTTCGTCTAACACTTCTGGATCTAAAGCACTACTCAAGAAAAAAGGTATACTTTCCGCTTCTGCTTGTTTGCGAGTTTGGGGATCGGTGTCAATCATCGCTACAGGTTCGCCGCGCTCGATAAATAACCGCGCAACTAATAAGCTCAAAGGATTGCAACCCACAATTACCGCTCCTGTTGCTGCGCTAGAGGTAATTTTTAGCCATTTGGCTACCAATCCAGCACTTAACCCCTGACAAAATACAGTCATAATAATTGTCAGAAATACCAAAGCTTTAATAGAATCTCCCCCATTAATTCCCCGCTCGGTTAATAAAATTGAAAACAAAGAAGCTACCGACGCAGAAACAATTCCTCTGGGCGCAACCCAGCACAAAAACAACTTTTGCTGCAAGTTTAAGCCGCTATTCCAAGTACACGCCGCAATATTAATCGGACGCACGACAAACATTAGTACCAATACCGTAAACAAGCTACCCCAACCCAAAGCTAAGATACTCGCAATTGATAAATCCGCCGCCAGTAAAATAAATAGTACCGAAACACCGAGAATAGTTAATTGTCCTTTAAAGCGCCGCAACAACCTTTCTTCCGGGATAGAAGCCGAACCTAATACAACTCCTGCAACTACCGTAGCCATTAACCCCGACTCGCTGCGAATTAGTTGCGCTAAGGCAAATAAACCCCATAACCCAGCTAAAACTACTAAGTTTTTTAACTCGTCAGAAATAAAGCGAACGCGTTTAAACATCAAACTGAGCAGCCAGCCGCCTACGGCACCAATCCCGCCGCCAATACCCAAACGCAGGGCTAAACCAGTTAGTGCTAAAACCGGATCTGCTTCTCCATTTAAAATCGTGTCGAGGACAACTACCGCCAGAATTGCCCCCACAGGATCGATTAAGACTCCTTCTCCTTCTAAAAGAGTCTCTACTTGACGATCTACTTTTACATAGCGCAGTAGTGGGCTAACTACCGTAGGCCCCGTTACTACTACTAAAGCCGCATACAAAAAAGCGATCGCCCAGGGAAATTCTCCCAACCAGTGCGCCGCCATTCCCCCACCAATGAGAGTAATTAGCGGCCCGATCGTTACTAGGTTTCGCAAGCTTCCAGAGACTTTCCCCAAGTCTCGCATTTCTAGGTTTAGCCCGCCTTCAAACAAAATTACGGCAGTTGCGAGGGCAACTATTACCTCTAATCCCGCCCCTAGTAGCTGGGGATGCAGCAAACCCGTACCATCAGAACCCAATACAATCCCAAATAGCAGCAAAAATACAATGCTAGGTACTTTGAGATATTCTGCTATGACTTGAGCGCCGATACCTGCAATTACAGCAATCGCGATCGTTAAAGTTATTTGAAAAGATGCTTCCATAGGCTAGATTTTGACTAAAGCAAAATCTTTCAGTTTTAAGGATAGTCGATCTTAACTTTAAGCGCTAGTTGGATGAATCTTGATAGTTACTTTTGCAAGCTGCCAAAATCTCTTTGTCGCTAGGACTAACGTTTGGTAGTTGATGATAGTTTTGCAAGGCTACCGAATAAGGTGTTGTAAGCTCGTTACTGCCATTTTCACCCCATGAGCGATCGCCTACGGCGGCAACTTGGGGAGCATCGGTATTACTACCTAAATTTTCTGGGTATGCCTCGCTTTCCGGCCCGTTAGCTAGTAATAAAGCTAGTTTTCCCGCCTCAATCGTACCGTTAAAACAGTTAAATTCTGAGTGGGGTAAATAAAATGCACCAACGGCTCGACCTTTATTTACTTCAATAACTATATATTCTTGCCCAATTTGTTGCGGTTGTGGTGACTGTCCGTACAAGTAAATACCATCTTTTTGCGGTAATTTACCTTTAGCTTCATACGTGTTTTTACTTAACCCCTTAGCCTGGACAAAAATTTTATACGTATTTTCACTGGTTAATTCTTGAGTTAAAGCTGGTGTAGCGGCACTAACAAACATACTTATAACTAATAGCAAGCTGGCTAGAGGAGCTTGAGCGTGATGCCGACCTAAAAATAATTTATCAATATGATTAAGCATCCGACTAAGTTCCTTTTTATTAACTAGCTCTAAGCTGGGGGTGTTGGTTCAGCCATATTTACAGCATACCCAATTAGTTATGCTTTATTGATACTTCAAAAGTGAGACTTTGCTTTCCGCAAACAAGCTTAATTATTAGCAAAGAATTGAGGAGAATTACTTAGGAAGACTAAGAACATACCTAAGCATAAAAAATACCTCCTAAGTAATAGGAGGTACGCAAGTTTTTGTGGGAAGAATATTTAACTTTAACTTGCAATATACTCTTGCACGTTTTCCCGGCGGCGGCGCAAGTGTGCTAGAGCTTGATGCTCTAACTGACGCACGCGCTCTCTACTAAGATTAAGTCGTTCGCCTACTTTTGCTAAAGACAATTCATTACCGTCTTGCAAGCCAAAACGCAAGCTGACTACTTCGCGCTGCTGGGGTGTAAGTTCAGCAAGTAAAGTATCTATATCTTGACGCAAGGCTTCTTGAGTCATGAAATGGTCGGGCGATGGCCCTTCGTCTTCTAACAAGTCTTGCAATTCGGTGTCTTGATTGTCGCCGACGCGAATATCTAAGGATACTGGCTGACGAGCAAGATTTAAGTACTCGCGAATTTGAGCGGGTTCTAATTCTAATGCTGTGGCAATTTCATTAGCGTTAGGACTGCGCCCTAACTTTTGGGCTAATTCGCGCTGGACTTTTTTAATTTTGTTCAGCTTTTCGGTAATGTGAATCGGTAGCCTAATCGTGCGGGCTTGTTGAGCGATCGCGCGCGTAATTGCTTGGCGAATCCACCAATAAGCGTAGGTAGAAAACTTGTAGCCGCGCATCGGATCGAACTTCTCCACGCCGCGCTCTAGCCCCATAGTACCTTCTTGGATCAAGTCCAAAAATTCCATGTTCCGCTTTTGGTATTTTTTG
>QQTW01000425.1_pt1 | contig 26323 bp, 27 predicted proteins | sample 1904831 | NCBI WGS metagenome assembly QQTW01 (sample SAMN09435610, study PRJNA476489) | Subsurface metagenome, whole genome shotgun sequencing project. | reverse complement strand
CAACCAATTAGTATTGAGAAAAATGTTTGTTGACGTTAATTATCGTGGTAGTTCTCTTGGAGTTGCTAAAAGTTTATTATTTAATTTAATAAATTGGTCAAAACTCAACAATGTTCAAACAGTATATTTGGGTACTGTTGATAAATTTAAAGCTGCTCATAAATTTTATGAAAAAAATGGATTTATACGCATAGGTAAATTCGATTTACCTACTAATTTTCCCAGAATGGAAGGAGACAATATATTTTATCAATTATCTTTACACGAGCAATAGAAAACAAGGACTACAAATAAAGGAATTTTTGCTCAATAATATAACTAAAAATCTCTATGACTTGGCTTTCTTAAGCTATCTCTGAATAATGCCTTATTAATCGATATTGTAGGTGAGAAGATGGAATATATTTATAATTATCTGAAATTTTCAGAATCTATTGCTACTTCTGGACAACCAACAAAAGAGCAGTTTTCAGCAATTAAAGATTCTGGATATCAAACTATAGTGAATTTGGCTTTACCAACATCAACTAATGCTTTACCTGATGAAAAACAAGTAGTTGAAAATTTAGGTATGCAGTACGTTCACAAACATTTTTCTCAATACTAATTGGTTGTTGCCTATGTCAATTGCGGCAATAGTTCCAATTACTTTATATTTATCTAAAGCTACCCAAAAATTGCCATTACCTTGCTGATAAAAAGTTGGAATAATAAGTAAGTCTGGTTGTTCGTCCAGGGTAATGGGAAGTCCAAACTCGTCTCGCTGAATTTTTAAAATTAATTCAATTACTTGAGCTTGGTATTGAGGATGATAAACAGATATTTCAATTTTGTCTGTCATATTCCACCTTACCGTAATCCCGCTTAATTACTCTATCTGCTAAATGGAAATAGCGATCGCTACATTTAACTAGAAAGTTTAGAATAATAGCCAAATAAAATTCATGTTGGTATACAAGATTTTGGTAGCCCGGCATTGCCCACCCTACTAATATTGAGGCTTAACTCCAATTAGCAGTGCAAGTTCCAACCATTTCCAGTAGCAGTCTACATCGGTAAAGCCAATTTCTCGCAGCCAAACTAGTTGGGTTTCCACATCTAGAAGTTTATTCGATGGATCTTCTGGTTTATCAGCAATACCAAGTGCTTGTCGAAAGCGTTCGTGCAGTGCTGGGGTGGGGGAAGAAACGTGTTCCAAGTTGCAGAAGATACCGCCTGGTTCCAGCAGATGGAAAATTTCAGTGTAGAGAAAACGCTTGCGATCGTGTGTCACATGATGGATGGCAAAGCTGGAAACAACAGCATCAAAAGAACCCAAATTAGGTAATGGTTCATCCAAGTTATGAGTAATTAATTCTATTGATGCATCCCCTGCAAAGCGAGTTTTTGCTGCTGACAACATTGTAGGGGAAAAATCGATCGCCACACTCTGAACTTGGGGGCGATCGCGCTTCAGCAAAGCCAGTAATCTACCATCACCAGTACCCAGATCGAGAATACGCTTCACAGTTTTCGGGACTTGTTCTAGCAACACTCCTTCACCTTCAGTGCGATGGGGAATTCGGTCTGCTTGCGCCAAATAGCCTAAAGCATGGTCTACATCTGTCCACAGATTGATTTGAGTCATAAAAAATCGTTTGCGTTTCTTTTTAAATGCAGTAGGGGCTGGTTTAATAATTTTGCCTTTCTTTGCACAGATATGTTTCGTAAACCCGTCCTTACACGCCGATCAAAAATAAATAACTCTGCGAACTTCTGCGTTAAAAAAACCTCTTTGTAACTTTTTAGTAGATATTATAGTTTCGCGATCGCAAGTAGCTACTCTCAGCAGTTGATACAGTAAAGAAACATAAACATTTCTCACATAGGACGAAAACATCCATGCGCGTTATCCTCATGACAGGCAAAGGGGGAGTAGGAAAAACCTCTGTTGCTGCTGCTACCGGACTGCGTTGCGCTGAATTAGGCTATCGGACGCTCGTCCTTAGTACCGATCCCGCTCACTCCCTAGCAGATAGTTTTGACTTAGAATTAGGTCACGAACCTCAACAGGTGCGTCCAAACCTCTGGGGGGCAGAATTGGATGCGCTGTTGGAATTAGAAGGTAACTGGGGAGCAGTCAAGCGCTACATTACCCAAGTTTTACAAGCGCGTGGACTTGATGGGGTTCAAGCAGAAGAATTAGCTATTTTACCAGGCATGGATGAAATTTTTGGTCTGGTAAGGATGAAACGTCACTATGATGAAGGCGAGTTTGACGTTTTGATTATTGACTCAGCCCCTACTGGTACTGCTTTAAGATTACTAAGCTTACCCGAAATTAGTGGGTGGTATATGCGTCGCTTCTATAAACCACTGCAAAGAATTTCAGTTGCATTAAGACCACTAGTGGAGCCAATATTTAAACCAATAGCTGGTTTTTCCCTGCCAGATAAAGAGGTAATGGATGCTCCCTATGAATTCTACGAGCAGATAGAAGCCCTAGAAAAAGTATTAACTGACAATACTAAAACCTCAGTCCGCTTAGTCACCAACCCAGAAAAAATGGTGATTAAAGAATCTCTCCGCGCTCATGCTTATTTGAGTTTATACAACGTTGCCACAGATATGGTTGTAGCCAATCGGATTATTCCGGAACAAGTAACCGATCCTTTCTTCCAAAGATGGAAAGAAAATCAGCAACAATATCGTCAGGAAATTCACGAAAACTTCCATCCTTTACCCGTGAAGGAAGTTCCGCTTTACTCTGAAGAAATGTGCGGTTTAGCTGCTTTAGAAAGGTTGAAAGAAACGCTATACAAAGACGAAGATCCAACCCAGGTTTATTACAAGGAAACAACGCTTAGAGTAGTACAAGATAAAAATCAATACAGTCTAGAACTTTACTTGCCCGGTATTCCCAAAGATCGCATTCAATTGAGTAAAATAGGGGATGAATTAAATATCACCATTGGCAACCATCGCCGTAATTTAGTATTACCTCAAGCTTTAGCGGCATTACAACCATCTGGGGCAAAAATGGAGGAAGATTATCTAAAGATTCGCTTCGCGGACGCTGCTACGGTTTAAATGTAGAGACGCGAAATTTCGCGTCTCTACAAATTTATTAATTGCGAATTTGCACGGGCATGATCAAATATGTCATTTTCAAACCGCCCAGTGGAGTCAAAATTACTGGAGTTAGTGCTGCATTTAACTGCATTTGAATTTCGGGAGTTCCGATTGCTTTGATTCCATCCATCAAATACTTGATATTAAAAGCAATATCTAAACTTTCTCCGGAAATTTGTGCTGCTAGTAATTCTCTACCACTCCCAACATCTTGAGCATTAACAGATAAGGCTATTTCTTGATTATTGCTATCAATGTTGAATTTAACTATATTATTTTTCTGGTCAGCCAAGACAGCAATTCGCTCTAAAGCACTCAGTAGCTGCCGACGATCCATTGTAATTTGTCGCTCGAACTGATGGGGAATAAGTTGACGATAAGCTGGGTATTGTCCTTCAAGTGTACGGCTAGTTAAGCACTGGTCTGCCCATTCAAACACAATTTGACCGCGATCGCAATTTAGGGAAAGTGTTTCGCTTGATTGCCTCGTTCCCAGCATCCGTTCTAGTTCGCGCAAGGCTTTAGCTGGTATTGTTACCTCAAGATCGGGTAGATCTTCAGTTTCTGTTTCAAAGACTCTCTTTACAACTGCTAAACGATGACCATCAGTAGCAGCAAATTCTAAAGCGTCTTGAGAAACCGATAGATGTACTCCTGATAAAATCTGTTTTGCTTCTTCGGTACTGGCAGCCAGCAATGAACCCTTTATACCCTCAAGTAATGCTTCTGCTGGTAACTCTATCGCCTCGCCTTTCTCCAAAATTGGTAATTCTGGAAAATCATCTACACCCATGCCATGAACTTGATAGCGTCCGGATGTAGAAACGATCGTGGCACAAAAAGGCACTTCTGCCGCTTCATCCTCTAGAGTGATTTCTCCTTGGGGCAGACGTGCAACGATATCATTCAATAACTTAGCTGGTAGCGTAATTGCACCGCTAGTTTCTACTTCAGCTAAGAAACTGGTACGAATGCCCAAGCTTAGATCGAAGGCTGTTAAACTTACTTGCCCTTTTTCTGCGTCAGCTTGCAATAGTACGTTAGCCAATACTGGATGAGTCGGACGTGAAGGAACTGCACGACTCACAAGTGTCATGTTAGCACTAAGGTCACTTTGGTTACAAACTAACTTCATTCCAGTTTAACGATCTGTGCAAGTTATTTAGCTGATGATTTTGCTATGACTACAAGCTTACTTTGCGATTTAGCTCGAATTTAGCGCAGCTTAGACATAGTAGCACTGTTATTGGTTGGATTGCAGTGCTGTTAACACAAATTTTTCGGGACGATCTACTACTATAAACTTTGTTTACTTTATTTAGAAGTAGTAGGATCTGTGGAAACTGTGAAAAAAATTTGCTCAGCCTTTTCAAGTCAGGATTTTGGACAATGAAGGCTGTGGAAAACCTGTGGAAAAAACACTTGGCTTTTCCACAGGGTATTTATACTTAACTAATTTTTTCCCCAAAATTACACAGTTTTCCACAGATTGTTCAATACTTTTCCACAGAAATTTACAAGTTTTCCACAAACAATCTTGGCTTAATATTTCTTTATACTCATTTTAATTTTTCTAACGTTTAGGACGAGTTGATTGAGTAGAAATATATTTCCAGTCATGTCTAGGTTAACCGGCCAAACCAAAACAAACTGCTCGTGCATTGTTCGCGTCAGCAAAATGCAAACTGTTATAGTTAACTTTGTCAAACTGTGGTGTGACAGCACTCAGAGGATAGATTATAGTAATGTGGCTTATGAGTGTACCTGAAGCTTCGATCTGACCGTGCAAAATTTTTTACCACTTGCTTACTTTGAAAATCAATTTGTTCCTTTTACCGAAGCAAATATTTCCATTGCTACCCATGCATTGCACTATGGAACTGGAGCTTTGGGTGGATTGAGGGGTATTCCTCACCCTGAAGATCCAAATCAGATTTTACTGTTTAGGCTAGAGCAGCACTGTCAAAGGTTAAGTAACAGTGCTAGATTTTTACACTACGATCTACCAGCTGATAAAATTCAGGCTGTTATTGTAGAATTTGTAAAACAGAATAAGCCATCGGCATCTTTTTATATTCGCCCTTTTGTTTATACATCAGGTTTGGGGATTGCTCCCCGGCTTCATGGTGTTGAAAAAGATTTTTTTGTTTATGGCTTAGAATTGCAAGATTATTTATCTTCCGAAGGTGTAAACTGTCGAATTAGTTCTTGGTATCGACAAGAAGATCGCAGTTTGCCATTGCGGGGAAAAGTAAGTGCAGCATACATTGCTTCGGCGTTAGCAAAAACTGAAGCAGTGGAATCAGGTTTTGATGAAGCGATTTTATTAAATTCCCAAGGAAAAGTTAGTGAAGCTTCTGGGATGAATATATTTTTGGTGAGAAATGGGCAATTAATTACGCCAGGATTTGACCAAGATATTCTAGAAGGAATTACTAGAGATAGTGCGATTAAGATTGCTGAAGATTTGGGAATCAAAACTGTAGAAAGAGCAGTGGATAAAACAGAACTTTTGATTGCTGACGAAGTATTTTTGTGTGGGACGGCAGCTAAGATTGTACCAGTGCGAAGAATTGAAAACTATAAGTTAGAAAAACCAAATCCTATCACTGAACAGATCCGAGCTAAGCTTGTTGCTATTACTGAAGGTAGAGAGGCGGCGTATAAAGATTGGGTATATTCAATTCCAATCAATTAAGTTTGAGGACGACTAGCGATGTTAATGCGATCGCTCAATTGACGCAGCTTTTGTTCTAAACTTGGATCGCTATTCTTAAGTTGGGCAATTTTTTCACAACTGTACATGACTGTTGTGTGGTCTTTGCCTCCGAATTCCTCACCGATTCTGGGTAAGCTAAGGTCGGTATATTGACGCATTAAATACATCCCAATTTGACGCGCCCAACTTATTTCTCGTCGTCTAGAATTGCTCTTAATATCTTCAATTGACACATCGAATGCATCGGCTACAACCATCAGCACTGATTCTGCCGAAGCCTCAACTTTCTCGCTAGCGGGATTCAAAACAGGCCTAACATTTTCCACCGTCATTGATAAACCAGAAATAGAAATATACGCCACAGCCCGAATTAATGCTCCTTCCAATTCCCTAATATTGGAAGTATAGTTGGAGGCAATATATTCAATTACCTCACGCGGTAAACGCATATTTTCGTATTCTGCTTTTTTCTGCAAAATTGCCATCCTAGTTTCAAAATCTGGTGTTTGAATATCAGCGATCAATCCCATAGAAAAGCGAGAACAAAGACGCGCTTGTAGTCGAGGAATTTGATTCGGTTGACGGTCAGAAGCTAAGACAACTTGCTTACCTGCTTCATGTAAAGTATTGAATGTATGAAAAAATTCTTCTTGAGTGCCTTCCTTACCTTCAATAAATTGAATATCATCTACTAATAAGATATCTGCGGCTCGGTAATGTTCTCGAAAGCTTTGCATACAATCTTTACGAATCGAGCCGATCAGATCGTTAGTGAATTTTTCAGTTGAAACATAAAAAATTCTGGAGTTCGGATCGATTTCTAAGCGATAATGACCGATCGCTTGCATCAGATGTGTTTTACCTAAACCAACACCACCGCATAAAAACAAAGGATTAAATTCTCGCCCTGGGTATTCAGCAACTGCTAAAGCAGCAGCATGAGCCATCCGACTATTGGAACCAACCACAAATCGAGAAAATACATACTTGGGATTGAGTTCTGGCGGCTTCGGTTGGTTGCTGGGTGGGCTTTCCGGTAGACTAGCTGTAGCTACTGACCAGGAGACTTCTGGCTCGACGAACCGAGAAGATTCATCTCCTTTGGCAACAGTAATATGAATTTCAACTGGATAACCTAAAATATCCTGTACCACATCGGCGATCGTTTTGATGTAGTACTTTTGTAACCAGTTACGGGCAAAAGGGTTAGGGGTGCAAATTACCAAACAGTTATTTTCCAACTGCTGGGCGCTAGCAGTCTTGATCCAGGTTTCAAAAGTTGGTCTACTTAACTGGAGTTGTAGACGCTCTAGCACTTGACTCCAAAGACTATCAAGGGGAACTTCCACCAATAACCACCTCTGCTGTTAACTGTCACAATAAGAAATAGGCGTAAGGAACTAATTTATCAAACTCAGCAGCGATCGGTTTGACAACCACCGAACACCTACGATTGATTAGCCCATTCTGCCCGTGTTAAGAGGCAAATTTATGTCAGACTAATGCAAAATCGTACTACCCACCGACATACTTTGACAGCAAACAACAACACAGATGAAAATTAGGCAACGCGATTTTGAGTCACAAGCCTTCGCTCTAAAAGGTTTGAGGAAACAGGATACAGATGAGAGCAGGGGAAGCAGGGGAAGAATTATGAATTATTCTGTCTGCTACCGAGTTTTATCACTCTTAGCTGGGGTAGTCGTAACATCTGTTAGTGGCTGTAGTTTTCTAGGTTCTTCGCGTGAACCTCAAGTGAGCCAACCTCCCTCTTCTCCCATAGTTAATTCACCTGTCAATCCTCCACCTGTGGAGAATAATCGCGCAGCGCTACCCAGTATCAACGATCCTAACTTTGTTGTGGCAGCGGTGCAAAAGGAGGGGCCTGCGGTGGTGCGAATTAATGCTTCCAAAACAGTTGCTAGCCGTTTACCCGAAGCGTTTGACGATCCAATCGCGCGGCGATTTTTTGGCGTTCCACCAGAAGCACAACCGAGAGAACGGGTAGTGCGCGGTACTGGTTCTGGGTTTATCTTGAATGCAAATGGTCAGATTTTGACCAATGCTCATGTCGTTAATAATGCCGATCGCGTCAGTGTAACGCTCAAAGATGGTCGTACCTTTGAAGGTAAAGTTTTAGGTCAAGATTCAGTGACTGATGTTGCTGTGATTCAAATTCCATCCAATAATCTACCAACAGTTTCCATAGGTAACTCTGATAGTTTACAGCCAGGAGAATGGGTAATTGCGATCGGTAATCCTTTAGGTTTAGATAATACTGTTACAGCTGGCATTATTAGTGCTACAGACCGTTCTGCTAGTGATATTGGCGCAAGCGATCGCCGCGTTGGCTATATTCAAACTGATACTGCAATTAACCCCGGTAACTCTGGTGGTCCTCTGCTGAATTCTCGTGGTGAAGTGATCGGAATGAATACAGCAATTATTCAAGGAGCGCAAGGACTGGGATTTGCTATTCCAATCAATACTGTGCAAAGAATAGCTCAGCAATTAATTACCAAAGGAGAAGTTCAACATCCCTATATAGGTGTACAAATGGTAACGCTGACTCCTGAAATTAAGCAACAACTCGAAATTGAATCGAATAATCAGATTCAAATCTCAGCAAACTCTGGAGTTTTGGTAGTTCGTGTCGTACCTAATTCTCCAGCCGCCGCAGCAGGAATAAGATCGGGTGATGTAATCCAAACAATCAATAATCAACCTGTCACCAAAACCGAGCAAGTACAGCAGATAGTCGAAAAGGCTTCAGTTGGGAGTCAAGTAAAAGTTCAACTCCAGCGTAATGGTAAAACTGCTCAAGTATCAGTACGACTGGCAAATTTACCACCGCAACGAGAAAGTTGATTAAGTGGCGTATTATACTCGTTGAGGCAGCAGGAGAAGCTGAGGGAGACAATTACGAGTTACGAATTATTGAGTTATGGCTGAAATTTTAGAAATTATTCAACTTGGCGATCCACTGTTACGTGCTAAAGCTGAGGTAGTTGATAATATTCAAGATTGGCGGATTCAAAAACTGATTGATGACTTAATTACTACCGTGAAACAAGCCAATGGTGTAGGGATTGCTGCGCCTCAAGTAGCTGCAAGCGCTCGCTTGTTTATTGTAGCTTCGCGTCCCAATCCTAGGTATCCCAATGCACCAGAGATGGAACCCACTCCTATGATTAATCCTAAAATTCTGGCAAGCTCAACTGAGACAGTCAAAGGATGGGAAGGTTGTTTAAGTATTCCAGGGATTCGCGGTTTAGTGCCGAGATCTCAAGCAATTGAAGTTGAATACACTGATCGTTACGGCAAGTTGCAAAAGCAAGAATTAACTGATTTCGTTGCCAGAATTTTTCAACATGAATACGATCATCTTGATGGCATCGTGTTTTTAGATCGGCTGAAGAGTACCCAAGATATTGTTACCGAACACGAATACCAAAAGCGGATTGTTTCACCTGTGCAACCTACGAGTAATTCTTAATTTTTCTCTTCTTCCTCTGCATCCCCTGCTTTAGAAAGATAAGGAGCGATCGCACTTAATAATTCAGCAGTGGTAAATGGTTTATTGAGATAGCCATTTGCTCCTAGCTGTTGTCCTCGCTCGATCGCGTCTTGGTTCGTTTCAGCCGTGAGAAAGATCAAGGGAATTGTTGCTGTTGTTGAATCTTGACGTAACGCCGCGAGTACATCATAGCCACTAAGCTCTGGCATCCTGACATCACATAAAATCAAGTCAGGAATAACTTCTTTTGCCAATTGTAATCCAGCCCGACCATCCGCAGCGGCGATCGCACTTATTTCTCTTAAAAAAAGTAAATTCAGGATAATATCACGAGTCAGTCGATCGTCCTCAATCACCAGTATTTTTGTCATTACTTGCCGTCTTGACTTATGATTAATGCACGACAAGCTGTGATGAAAGCAGCACCTCTGCTTAAATCATTTATATCAGTGTTTGATTAGAGCAAACTATTTAGTTTCCGACGGTAAGTCTGTGCCAATCTTCATTGCTTTCTTACTCTGCTTCAGCTGCTTCCACAGACATTTCACCTGAGCATATGCTTGCTCTGGCGCAAGTTTTCCTCCAGTCTGGAGAGCCGAGATATAAGAGATTTTGTGAGCAAATTCTTGTAAATTGGCATTAAATGCTAAATACTCAGGTGTAAATTCTCCATAATAGCGACTTTGCGGGTGTAGAAAGCTATCTTTGCGTGCTTGCTCAAAGTTTGCCATAATTTCCTCTTTATTATCTTATTTTTAACTTACCTTAACCTAAAGTTAACCTATAGTTCTCTATTTCGGAAGGAAGATTTTGAATGAAAATAGCCTTTTTCGTGTTAAGAGCAAGCAAAAAGGCTCGTATTCTATTACTCCAGTTACTAAAGCTTGAATTTCGTCCAAAAGCTAGCCAAAATAGTGAAAATCAATATTGTTATTTAAATAAATTTAACCTTTTAATAATCTTGAGTTTGGTAAAGCTATCTATGCTGCCTTAAGAACATTAGTTGCGCGATCGCTCTTCCAGCACAAACTCCTTTATCGTTGGTTTTAACACCATTTGGTTTGATTGTTGCCACCTATCGGGTTAAGAAAATTTAAAATCCATGTATGGTGTAACACCCTCGCTCACCAGGAGTAAGTTCTCTATGAAAAAGCTGATTAACCAGCCGGCAGAATTTGTGCGCGAAAGTTTAGCAGGTATGGCTGTGGCTCATCCGAATCTGCTGAAAGTGAATTTTGAACCCAAGTTTGTCTATCGAGCAGATGCGCCTATACAAGGTAAGGTAGCAATTATTTCCGGTGGGGGTAGCGGTCATGAACCGATGCACGCTGGGTTTGTGGGAATGGGAATGCTCGATGCTGCTTGTCCGGGAGAAGTTTTCACTTCACCCACTCCCGATCAAATGCTGGAGGCTGGTAAAAAGGTGGATGGTGGAGCTGGTGTTCTCTATATAGTGAAGAACTACAGCGGTGATGTGATGAATTTTGAGATGGCGACAGAATTGGCTCGTAGTGAAGGTATTCGAGTCCTCAACGTTTTGATTGATGATGACATAGCGGTGAAGGATAGCCTTTATACCCAAGGAAGACGGGGTGTAGGAACTACAGTATTAGCAGAAAAGATTTGTGGTGCAGCTGCTGAACAAGGCTATGACTTGAAACGAGTGGCGGATCTGTGCCGACGGGTAAATTTAAATGGTCGGAGTATGGGAGTGGCGCTAACTTCTTGCACTGTACCTGCACGCATGACACCTACTTTTGAATTGAGCGATCGCGAAATCGAAATAGGTATTGGCATTCATGGAGAACCAGGACGAGAAAGAATGCCGCTTAAATCTGTAGATGAGATTACTGAAATGCTTACAATGTCTATAATTGAAGATTCATCCTACACTCGTACAGTGGGAGAGTGGGATGAGGACAAAGGCGATTGGGCGGATGTGGAATTAGTCGATCCGAAATTGCTTCATGGCGATCGCGTCTTGGCTTTTGTTAACGGTATGGGTGGTACTCCCCTTTCCGAACTTTATATCGTTTACCGCAAGTTGGCTGAAATTTGCCAAAAACAAGGGCTTGAGATTGTGCGTAACTCAATCGGTTCTTACATTACATCTTTAGAAATGCAAGGTTGTTCAATTACCCTGCTCAAATTAGATGATGAGATGATTGAGTTATGGGATGCACCTGTAAACACACCTAGCTGGCGGTGGGGGATTTGAAATGATAACCAAACATCAAATTGTTCAATGGTTGCAGGATTTTGCAACTCAGATAGAACAGAATAAAGACTATTTGACTGAATTAGATGCAGCGATCGGTGATGCCGATCATGGTATCAACATGGATCGTGGCTTCAAAAAGGTAATGAGTCAGCTACCTAGTGTTGCAGACAAAGACATCGGTAGCATTTTGAAATCTGTTAGCATGACTCTGATTTCCAGTGTCGGCGGTGCTAGTGGCCCGCTTTATGGTACTTTCTTTCTCAGAGCAAGTACAGTAGCTGTTGATAAGCAACAGTTGACTGATGAGGAGATTGTAAGTTTACTTCAATCCGGGTTAGATGGTTTACTTCAACGTGGCAAAGCACAACTGGGCGATAAGACAATGGTGGATGTTTTATCTCCTAGTGTGGATGCTTTTGCACAAGCTGTAGGTGAGGGAAAGGATACTTTGGCAGCAATGCAACAAGCTGTAGTAGCTGCCGAGCAAGCAATGAAAGACACTATACCAATGCTGGCAAAGAAAGGTCGAGCTAGTTACCTGGGAGAACGCAGCGTCGGACATCAAGATCCTGGTGCTACTTCAGCTTATTTAATGTTGAAGTGTTTGTTGGCAACCCTGGAAAAAGCAGGATAAGAAGGGCGATCGCATTTCCAGGCAGAAACGTACCTCAACCTTTAGCTAAAGGCAGAACAAATTTCTTAATAATTTTGTAACGCTGTGAATCTAGTAGTCTAGCGAATTACTGGTTAGTTTAATTCGGAATTTGCGATCGTTATAAGTAAATCGAATCAATTTTGTTGACCAAGTTTTTATAGTTGCTGCTTAGCCAAATTGAATCGTTTAGACAATAGTTTCATCAACCTGTTACTGTTACAACATAAATCCTATTTTTGACCAAATAATTATTTTGCTTTATTAAATCTTCATAATTAGGCTAGAAAATTAAAGATTTTGTAAAGTGTAATCTATCAACTACAAACATCTCGTAGTCTGGTTTATAGATTCTTTAAGACGAGATGAAGCTACTGTAAATAAGTTTGACTGGAGTTAGAAGTACTTAGAAAACATTTTTACACTGTTGTTTAAGTAAAAATAATTGATTTGAGAAGCATCTTTTATTATTAAATATGGCAAAAGTCAAGCTGTAATAAAACTTAGATGATGTTTAAATTTTAACCAGTATTGTCTAGCTAAAAACTATCACTTAAGTATAAAAATTAATTCTATAACAATGGGAGGATGAATTTTGCTGAACTTTCCAGAAACAGCAGATATTGAAACATCTTCTGACAACTATGCTTTACGTTTTTCTGGAGAAATTGGTGCTTGGCTGCTCAAGGTTCAGGAAGAAGCTACTTTGCAAATGCTCAATCCTTATCCTGATGCAAAGATTTTAGATGTTGGGGGCGGACACGGGCAACTCACAAATGCTCTCGTCCAAAATGGCTATCAAGTTACAGTTCTTGGTAGTGCTGATATCTGCAAGACAAGAGTACAACATTTTATCGATCGCAATCTTTGCTCGTTTAAAGTTGGCAATATCCTCGCTCTCCCTTATCCAGACTGTGCGTTTGATATTGTTGTCAGCTACCGTCTTCTTTCTCATGTAAGCCAATGGCAGCAATTTCTATCTGAGCTGGCTAGAGTAGCACGACAGGCAGTGATTATTGATTATCCAGCAGTTCGTAGTGTTAATTATATCGCACCATACCTATTTCAATTGAAGAAAAACATAGAGGGAAATACACGAACGTTTACTTGTTTTCAGGAATCCGAGTTGTTGGAGGTGTTTAAACCTCTAGGTTTTATTCGTGGCGATCGCTATCCACAATTTTTTCTTCCTATGGTACTTCATAGGAGTGTAAAATCCGTCACATTTTCCTCAGTGGTTGAGCAATTTTGGCGGCGATCGGGACTAACTAGCTTATTAGGATCGCCAGTAATTTTAAAGCTAGTTAAAAAGTGATTAAAGTATTAAAATCTACCCAAAGAGGGGTTCCTTAAAAGTTGTATAACATAATACTCTTGAACTTGTTGGTTTTTTAGATATTTAACTTTAATAAGCAAGTTTATTTAATATAAAACTAAAACTAGTAATAAAATAATTATAAGCTTTGCAGTCGCCCGATAAAGAATCTTGAAAACATAGGATGAAAATTTTATTTTTAGCTCCCCATCCATTCTATCAAGAGCGTGGATCGCCGATTGCTAATGCCATGATATTAAAATTTCTGTCCCAACGAGGAAACGAAGTTGATGTGGTTACTTACGCTGAAGGAAGAGATATAAACTATCCGCAAGTGACACTATATCGAACGCCAGATATTGCGTGCCTTCGCAATATTCGGCCAGGTTTTTCCTGGAAAAAAATTGTCAGCGATCTATTTCTATTTTTTCAAGCAATTCGCCTGATATGGAGCAACCAATACGATTTGGTTCATGCTGTTGAAGAGTCAGTGTTTATAGCTTTAGTGTTCAAAATACTATTTAAAGTTCCTTATGTTTATGACATGGATTCATCGTTAGTAGAACAACTAATTGAAAAGTATTTCATTTTAACTCCTTTTGCCTTTATTCTTAGGTTTTTTGAAATGATTGCTGTCAAAAACGCTAAAGCAGTTATGCCAGTTTGCGACGCTTTGGCAGTATATATCAACAAGTATAAGCCGAAAAAAGTTGTAGTTTTATCAGATATTTCCCTTTTGCAATAGCAAGTAGATCGAGAAGGTGAGGTAAAAGAATGCCAGATAGCTTGAGAAGCAAATTGAATATCAGTGGATTGCTGCTGATGTATGTAGGAAATCTAGAAGCTTATCAAGGAATTACTCTACTTTTAGAAAGTTTTGCTTTAGTATTTAAAAATTTAAATCAAGTTGACTTAATAATTATTGGCGGCGAGGCTTGTGATATTGATAAATATCACAAGCAAGCTTGTGACCTTAAAATAGACTCTCAGGTTCACTTTTTGGGTTCAAAACCAGTTGAAGATTTAGGCGCGTATCTCTCTCAAGCTGATATTTTGATATCTCCTAGAATTAAAGGCAAGAATACACCGATGAAAATCTATTCTTATCTGGATAGTGGGAAGGCTGTCTTGGCAACATCTCTGCCGACTCACACGCAGATACTGAATAGCAAAGTTGCCATGCTGGCAGAGCCTTCTGCCGAAAAATTCTCCAAAGCGATGCTGTGTCTGATGAAGGATGACACTCTCAGACAGAAATTGGGAATGGCTGGTAAAAAGTTGATTGAGGAAAATTTTTCTTATGCGGCTTTTGATAAAAGACTGAATGATCTGTTTGATTGGTTGCAAATGGAAATCGAGCAAGAGTACAACTTGGTAGTTAATAAACCTGCTGTTTCGCCAAAGCCACAGGTTCGCTCTTAGTAAATAGTCTGATGCAAAGAGACTTAACAAAGTTATCGCAAAACGTTTACGATCTTTTAATCGTGGGTGGGGGAATCTATGGTGCTTGTGTGGCATGGGATGCAAGCCTACGGGGGTTGTCGGTAGCCTTAGTTGAAAAAGCTGATTTCGGCTGTGCTACCTCTGCCAACAGCTTGAAGATGATTCATGGGGGTTTAAGGTATCTACAGCACGGTGACTTTAAGCGGATGCGTGAATCGATCTGCGATCGCCGTATTTTAATGCAGATTGCACCGCATCTAGTTCACCCGCTTCCTGTTGTAGTTCCTACCTACGGACACAGAATCAAAGGCAAAGAAGTGATGACGATCGCGCTGGCAATTAACGATCTTGTCAGTTGCGATCGCAATGTTGGCATCGATCCTCAAAAACATATTCCCCCAGGTCGCACGATATCTAAAAGCGAGTGTTTGCAATTGCTTCCGGGTATCGATGGCAAGGACTTGACCGGAGGAGCAGTTTTTTATGATGCTCAAGTTTATAATTCAGAACGGCTGGTGGTGTCGTTTTTGCGCTCGGCGGCGCAAAAAAGTGCAGATTTAGCTAACTACGTTGAAGTTACTGGGTTTCTTCAACAAGGAAATTGCATTACTGGTGTTGAAGCTCAAGATTTGCTCACAGGCGATCGCTTCCAGATCCGAGCTAAGACAGTAGTGAATACGTCTGGTGCTTGGATTAATCGTGTTCTAGCCTTGCTTCACGGACAGCCTCAAAAGAGCGTTTTGTTTGCTAAGGCGATTAACCTTGTCACCCGTCAACTCTTCCCGACTTATGCAGTTGGCGTTCCAGGTCAGAATAGTTATCAAGACTCGGATGCTTTGCTCAAAAAAGGTACTAGTCTTTTATTTATCGCTCCCTGGCGAGATAAATCTTTGATTGGCACTAGTTATACAGTTTGTGAACAAGATCCGGATAATTTCAAAGTCACAAACAAGGACATTCAAGAGTTTCTCGATCGAATCAACTGCTCTTATCCTGCCGCAAACCTGAAGCGGGAAGATGTTTCTTTCGTTCATGGCGGACTTCTCCCCAGTTCCGGTGTTTGCGATCGCACTGGAAACGTGCAGCTTTCCAAACACTCCCAGATTTACGATTACCGAGAGCAAGGGTTGCAAGGACTGATCTCGGTGGTTGGTGTGAAATATACAACTGCTAGAAACGTAGCTCAGAAGGTGGTTGACTGGGTATTTAGGTCATGGGGACAAAAGCCGCCAAAATCCAAATCATCGCTGACATCGCTGCATGGTGGAGAGATTTCACAATTTGAAGCCTTTTTGACAGCTGAAATTGCCAAGTGTCCGTATGGGTTAGAAAATGAGGAAATCCGTCGCCTGGTTTATAACTACGGTTTAGCCTATCCAGAAGTTCTTAAGTATTTGTCTGCTAACGAGCGTGAGGGGCTAACGGATTGTCTCGCCGTTCTTAAGGCTGAAGTTTTGCATGGAGTGCGTGACGAGATGGCGCAGAAATTAACTGATGTAGTTTTTCGGCGGACGGAACTCGGTAGTGCTGGTTATCCTGGGAACGAAGCGCTCGATATCTGTGCTGAAACAATGGGTGCAGAGCTAGGCTGGAATTCAACGCAAATCCAGCAAGAATTGCAAGAAGTACGGTTTGCTTTTGAATATAGCTTAGGTCAGGAAAGAAGCAATGAATCAAAACTGACCAATTTTACTGCATCTTCTCTTTTTGGGTAGGCATGACAAATTATCCCGATAAATCGCCTTTAATTAAAATTCTGCGTTTAATTGGTAAATTTTTACCTGGTGATTATCTCAAAACAACTTTCTACTTGAATGCGATCGCTAAACCTCGCAAAGCTTTGCGTCTTTTGCTCAACAGCTTTTATCGTATGGATCATATTTATGAAGTTCTCCAAGAGTTTAAAAGTACGTATAAGGGAAACTTTTCTATTCTTGAGTTTGGTACGGCTGATGGTTATTCATGTACCAAAATGCTTTACGCTATAAAGTATCTTCAGATGAGCGATCGCGTGATAGTTCACGCATTTGATTCCTTTGAAGGAATGCCAGCAGCAGTTGACTTGAAAGACCAAGATTTAATTGCAAATGATGGATGGGTTGAGGGACAATTTCAAGGTAATTATCAAGAGCTTGACAATTACTGTCACCAACCTTACAAAAATTATCAACTTCACAAGGGATATTTTGAAGAAACTCTGACAGATGAATTTTTGAAACCCTTAAAACTAATTTGCCTATTTTATTTTGGATTGACTGCGATTACTACAGTTCAGCCCGAACAGTTTTTGAGCGGCTGATTCCTTATCTTCTTAGCGGTTGTGTTATCTATTTTGACGACTACGATTTCAACTTCCGATCGCGATTTACAGGTGAATCAAGGTTGATATACGAAATCAATCATGGACGGTTGAGAGATGACATAGAATTAGTTTTAGATCGCAATTTGTCGTTAAACTCCAATAGAGTATATCGATTCATTCACTATCAGTCAGGCATTCAATACGAGCGATTGTTTAAAGAAAATTCTGCTGCTCAATTGCGGCGACGAACCAACGACTCGCCAATGCCTTGATAATAAATAGTGAGTTTGATCGTCCAAAATCTAAAATCTAAAATCCAAAATGGTATTATGCCATCTCCCATTGCTCACTCAGCTTCTGGTTATATACTGGCAAAGATCCTGCCCCTAAAGCAATCAAAATTCAGTGGGTATAGGAGGTGGGATGAGATATTATATGCCGTGTTTGTTGCCAATGCTGCCGATCTTGATTTTATTCCTCAATTAATCACAGGAGAATTGTCCCATCGGGGTTTAACGCATAGCTTGATTTTTACCCTTGGTTTCAGTGCGATCGCAAGCTTCATCATCAGTTATTTTTGGCAAATATCATACAAGCAATTATTTTGGTTCACCTTGATTCTTTACGGTTTTCATCTGTTTTTAGATTTCTTTTCTGAAGGTAGAGGGATACCACTTTTTTTACCTTTTATAGTTAATTTTTTTAAATCTCCAATAACAATTTTCCCTGGGGTTCATTATTCAAGAGGTTTGTGGGACTACAGCCACCTTACACCGATTATGTTTGAATCGATATATTCAGCTTTGTTGTTAGGGGGATTATGGGCGTTTAAAAACAAGAGAAATAATAAAATCAATATTTAGTTATTTAGAAGATTATGAAAGAAAAATCAGAGCAAAATTGGTCAGTTTTACCGTTTAATAAATCAGTTCTAAAACAAAGAAAATTTAGAGAAATTACAGAATTGCTTGGAGAAACAAGCAACTTGCGATGTCTCGATCTTGGTGCTGATAATGGAGTAATCAGTTATTTGCTTCGAGAAAGGGGCGGGAGTTGGAAAAGTGCAGATTTAGATGAGCAAGCTGTTTGCTCAATTCGCCAACTGGTGAAAGAGGATGTTTTTAAAATTAATGGGATTTCTACAACTTTTAATGATAATGAATTCGATAAAGTTGTAATTGTTGACCTTTTAGAGCATATTGAAACAGAGCGGGAATTTCTCGATGAATTATTCAGAATTATTAAGCCAGGAGGTGAAATGATAATTAATGTACCGCATATTAAAAATAGTCTTTTAAGAAAATTGCGGTTGACGATTGGTCAAACAGATGAAAAACATGGGCATCTACGTCCAGGGTATACAGTCGAACAGTTGGCTATATTGTTAAAAGATAAATTCCAAATTATTAACCATAAAAGTTATTCTAAATTCTTTTCTGAATTTATCGATACACTGATTAATTTTGGTTTGAGTCTTGTTAAAAAAGGTGAAACAACTTCTCAAAAAGGGATTCTGGTAACAGAGAAAGATATACGTAAATATCAGAAAATGTTTAGAGTTTATTCTGTAATTTATCCTGTTTTTTGGGTATGGTCTAAACTAGATACATTACTATTTTGGCGCAGTGGTTATATGCTGATAGTTAAAGCAAAAATTAACAAACAGCCAATTAATACTAATGAGCATCAAATTCCAGCAACAACAACGCTAGCGCAATAGCTTCCAAGCTTTCCTCATCTCCTAGTTCTGAGGCTCAGTCTCGCTTGGATTTCAAGAGTGTAAAAGTTAAAACTTGAAAAAAGTGTAATAAAAAGTAATTTAATATGAAACAAACTGAGTTGAGAATATCTCCTGGGATGCGAGTTTTAGTTACTGGAGCAACGGGATTTACAGGCTCAGTTCTCGTGCGTAAATTGGTTAACCAGGGAGTGAATGTTGTTGCGATCGCTCGTCATAGTTCTAATCTTAAACCCTTTGAGGACTTACCGATTGAATGGATTCGGGGAGATGTATTTGATCAAGAAATAGTAAAAAAAGCAGTCAAAGGCACTAACTATATTTTTCACTTAGCAACGCCTTATCGAGAAGCCAAGTTTGCTGATAGTGGATTTTATCAAGTTCATGTTTTGTCAACTCAATTGTTGGCACAAGCTGCTTTGAATGAACTCAATTTTAAACGCTTTGTTCATGTCTCTACAGTAGGGGTGCATGGACATATCGAGCATCCTCCTGCTGATGAGAATTATCCGATGGAACCAGGGGATATTTATCAAACAACTAAAGTAGAAGCAGAGCTTTGGTTGAGGGATTTTGCTAAACAAAACGGTTTAGCGATCGCTGTTGTTCGACCTGCTGCTATTTATGGTTATGGCGATAAAAGGCTGCTAAAATTATTTAAAATGGTTTCCCGACAATGGATTCCAGTCATCGGAAAGGACGATCATTTATATCACTTAATTCATGTTGAAGACTTAACCGACTTTCTCATTCATACAGCCGTTCATCCTCAAGCTATAGGCGAAGTTTTTATTTGTGGTAGCAAAGAAGCGATTTCATTTCAAAAAATGGTGACAATTATTAGTGACTATTATCAGTTACCAGTAAAGTTTATCAAATTACCTGCTGCTCCTTTGTTCGCTTTGAGTGACGTAGTTGAACTTGTTTGTAAACCACTCGGTATTGAACCCCCTATTTATAGAAGGCGACTGGCATTTTTTACCAAAGATCGCGCTTTTAATACCGACAAAATGAGAAAATTAGTTAAATTCGTGCCTAATTATTCTGATGAAGAAGGATTGAGGAAAACAGCCCAGTGGTATTTAGATCGAGGATGGGTATCTCCTCAAAAGAAATTAGTATCTAGCTGATGTATATAATTCTAAATTGGTAAAAACTGATAATCCCTAAAAATTATAAAAAATGAACGATTATGATACATTAAAAGAAAAAAAAATGATATCTAAGATACCTTTGATAACGCAGCTTAATCAAGCAGAAGTTTCTTTGTTGAGAAGGTATCAGGAAAAAGTTTTGGGAGACGATAGATTTCTGGCTTTTTTGGAATACGAATTAGTTACTCTCTTATTTGGAAACATTTCTGGTAGCTTAGGCTATTTACTTAGAAAACGATTTTATCAGCGTTTGTTTAAGAGTGTAGGTAGAGGAGCGATTTTTGGTAAAGGAATTACCTTACGTCATCCTGGGCGTATTATCCTTGGAGAACGAGTAGCGATTGACGATTATAGTTTGCTGGATGCAAGTGGTGCAGGAGAGGAAGGAATCATTCTAGGAGATGATGCGATTATTTCTAGGAATTGCGTGGTTCAGGGGAAAGCAGGCGCTGTAGCGATCGCGCAAAAAACCAATATTGGCTGTAACACCATTATCTCCTCAGTTGCCGGAATCTCCATTGGCAGTTCTGTAATAATTGCTGGTAACTGTTACATAGGCGGTGGGCGCTACATATCAAATTGTTTAGATATTCCTATGATCGAACAGGGAGTTTATTCTCAGGGATCTATCGTAATTGGCGATGATGTGTGGTTGGGTGCTGGCGCAGTTGTGCTTGACGGGGTGCAAGTTGGTAAGGGATGTATTGTTGGCGCTGGTGCGGTAGTAACAAAGAATCTTCCTGACTATGCGATCGCTGTTGGAGTTCCAGCTAAAGTTATTAAGATGCGCAAAGCCAACATCGGGGTGAGTAGTGAGTAGTTATCAAAAAAAGAGCAATCTTTTATATCTCTCAGTATATGACCCTCATGTGCCACTAACAGGAGCGGGTAGCAGGGGTGCTGAGTTTGTGAATCATCTTGCTCAACAATTTAATTTAGATTTAGTTTACCTTGATGGTTCCGGACAACCACCTATTGCTGAGCTTTCCCAAAAATATTCATCTAAATTACAAGGTGTACGCTTCAAAAAATGTATTGAATTTAGCCAATTTAATTATTTTATTTTTAGTAAGTCACTTTACGAGCAAGCAAATAAACTTTTATCCCAGCACAAATACGATTCTATTCTTTGTGATTATGGGTTAAGTGCTATTTATGGAATCTTATTATCAAAAAAGTTTAATATACCTTTCATTTATTCTTCTCATAATGTTGAATACTTAGGATATTTGGAGAAAGGAAAGAAGGATAAACGTCGGTTATTACTTGTACCCTATGTTTATTGGGTAGAGATGACTGGTGCAGATAAATCAACTGTTTTGGTGGCAATAACAGAAAATGATGCCGAACATTATAAACGTTGGACTAATAAAGATAAAATAATTGTCGTTCCACAAGGATTTGATGATTCAGTTTTTAATCCGTTTTATCAACCAGCTAACAATAATCCTAAGATTGTTTTATTTTGTGGAAATTACAGTATTCAAACTAATAGAGATGTAGTGAATATTGTAATAGAACAAATTTTGCCACAAGTGTTATCAGACTGCCCAAACACAAAGTTCCGTTTTGTTGGTGCAAATCCACCTCAAGATGTGAATCCTTATGTAGAGTTTACAGGTTTTGTTGACGATTATCCGTCTTATCTTAAACAAGCTGATGTTGTTATATCTCCGATGCAGCAAGGGTGGGGATTTCCAACAAAAATTGTTGAAGCATTAGCCTGTGGTAAGCCAACTATTGCGACTCCAATCGGTGCGCGTTCAATTGAGAGGGATTATAAGTCACTTCATGTTTGCGAACTAAATCAATTTTCGCAAAAGATTTGTCTAGCGTTGAAAAATTGTCAGCCCGTCACTACAGTGGATTTTGAGAAGCTAAAGAGTCGCTATTCGTGGGGTCTTAATATTCAAAAGTTAGCAAATAAATTAAACAATTTATAAATATTTGTTAGCTGTTATAAATAATTTCTATATCAAACCAAATTCTGGTGCGATCGCAACAGCTTATTCGCGGGCAATTAACTTATTTGCCCTAAAAAGCGATCGCGACGCATGAGTAAAATGATTGCGGCAATGCTAGGGATGATTAACCCAATTCCAAATATAGGTGTCAAACCTTTCAACATCAGAGTAGGGATGATCGCCACCAGCAAACTCATAGCTGCAATAATGCAAATGCGTTTGCTAATTTGCCCATAGCCAACACGGCTCATCAAACTTAGACCTACCAACCATAGCACCACTTCACTTAATAAAGTTGCCGCAGCTGAACCGACTGCTCCAAGAACAGGAATAAGAATGAAATTAGCCACTACATTTGTAGCCATAGCAGTGAAAAGAAGCGGGGGCAGGTACTTTTCCCGCCCAGTAGTTTGAAGAAACTGCTCTGCAAGAGTTCCAAACATTTTGACGCTGAGGCTAGGGAGGAGAATAGCAAGCGGTAAAACGGAACGAGCAAAAGCATCGCCATAAATCGCCTGTACTAATTTAGGCTGGAGTAGTCCAGCAGCAACTAGGGAAGGTAGCACTATAGCTAACAGCAGGCGCATTGATTTGTATATTTCTTCTGGTAGGCGCTCCGGTGCAGTGGCGTGGTGTTGGGAAAACTTTGTGAAGCCGACGTAGAAAACAACTCGCGGTAGGGTTGAAAAAATTTCCATTACCCGATAAGCGGCACTATAGAAACCAGCCTCTCCAACAGGAGCGATCGCCTTAAGCATAACAACGTCAATCTGGTAATACAAAATCCAAATAACTCCAGACAACGCGAATGGGTATGCCCGCTGGAGATTTTGTAGCAAGCTGTTGAAGCTGAAAGTAGACCAAATACGTCTCTTGCGGCCCAGATAAAACAATAGCCCTAGAAAATCGATCGCGCGTGCCAGCACGAAAGTTGCCACTACCCACACTAAATTCTTGGTTAGTAACAAAACAGCACCTGCAAGTAGCACAGCTAAAAATCGCTCTAATGCGACTGAGACAGTTTCAGCCCGGAACCATCCCATTCCTCGCATCACACTGCGCACAGTCATTTTGGCGCTACGGCAGAATTCAGCCAGGATGACTAAGTAGCAAACCGTCAGTCCATCACCCTTGTATCCCAGCATCAGGGCAATAGGCAAAAGAAGAACCAGAACCCCCAAACAAGTCAATCCCTCAAGCAGCAGGAATTCCATCGTGTATTTTGGCGCTTCTTCAGGATTCGCTGCTACCTCTCGCGTCAATAGAGTTGGGAGTCCGAATTGGATGAACAGAGAAAGAATTGCACCTAAAGCAACAGCAGACGCGAAAATCTCATACCGCGCCGGCCCAAGAATTCGAGCAAGAAGGATATAGAAGACGAACGTCAGACCGAGAGTTGCCTCTCCCAACAGAACGTATATGTATGATAAATCCAAACGACTGAGCAGAGTTTTCACAGTGCAGTAAAAGCTTATTTGTCATTTGTCATTTGTACAAATGACACGAAATCCATATGCCATGCGCTGTAAAAGGTTGAGTTAAATCATTTTACATTTTTATTGTAAAGATACGGCTTTTAAAATATTTAATTTCCCTTGTTGTGTCACCCTGATTCAAGAGCTAAATTACTGAATAAGCTTGGTTGGTAGCATGAAAGCAAAAACACAAGGAGCGTCAGAAATTGCAATAAAAGCAGATTGGTTACGGCAGTGGATGCCCATAACCTTAATCTTGCTATTGGCTGCCGTTTTATATCTCTATCACATTGGCACAGAAAGTTTATGGATTGATGAACTGTACAGTGTTCTTGATGCCAAGGAACTAAAACTGAATGCAGTACGCCCGCTCTATTTCATCCTCCTGCACGTTTGGATGTTTTTTGGCACTAATGATGCTTGGCTGCGAGGGTTGGGCGTTCTTTTTGGCTTGGGCAGTGTCTTCCTCACCTATCAACTCGGCCGCCGCGTAGCTGGAGAGTTAACCGGGATCGTTGCTGCTCTTTTACTGGCTGTCTCGCCACTGTTCATCAATCATGCCCAAGAAGTACGGATGTACACGCTCAGCACTTTCCTTAGTTTAGCTGGGACGTTGATTCTAACCGATGTGCTTGAGCGTCCGAACACCGCTTCAATCGGTTGGTGGGCTGGTATGCGACTTTTGGCAATCCTGGCTACGCCACTCAACATTACTCTGTTACTACCAGATATAGTGTTGTTTGGCTGGAGATTCCGGCACCAACGCCGCGTTTTGTTAAATTTCGGCAAATGGCTTTTGCTACTTGGCATTTTGTGTATTCCAACTGCAATAACAATGGTTGTTGTCACACCTGAATTTATGGCAGGTTGGGTAGCAAAGTTACCAACACCTAGAGTTTTTGATATTTTATTTACGTTGACAACATTTACGGGTTGGTCGTTCGATTTAGCTTTGGGTGCGATCGCCCCCTTTTACGTAAACATTTATTTTAAGTTATATGCCTTAATATTATTGGGCTTGCTCAGCCTTGCCCTACTTAATAAAAAAAATCCGCGTTTGCTTTGGGTTGTAGCATGGGCGTTTCTGCCATCAGCAATCATCTTTGCGATTTCCCGCATCTCTAGTTCCATCTGGGTAGATCGTTACTTGCTGTTTGTCTGCCCATACGTTTTAATTCTTTTGGCGGCAGGCTTTACGCAAATTTGGCATAGACAGCGTACAGTCGCTATTATGTTAGCACTGATATATACTCTTACGCTTGGTGCCGCCCTAGAGCGCTTCTATAGAGTGCAGGAGCGTGAAGATTGGCGCAGTCTAACGCAAACGATCGCATTCAACGAAAAACCTTGTGATTTCATCGGTCTGCCTGCAAATAATAGCCGCCCTTTACTTGCAGTAGCTCACTATTATCATGGCTCTGCACCATTACAAGCGATAGATATCCAAGCAAAAACCGATAAATTATCTGTAAAGCAAGTTTTTCGCACTTTGCCACCAATCAAATCCTGCCTGTGGCTGATCTTTCGGGTGAACCCAAAACAGAAACAACAGCTTGAAATGTTCCACACAGCTGTTCGAGAACAGTTTCACGTCCAAAAACTTTGGACATTCCAGAGTTTAGAACTCTTTCTTGTTAAACCATTCAGTGCTAAAGAAGTAGAGTAGTAAATCTGACAGTAATATTATGGTCGGAATTGTCATTGTTTCTCATAGCAAGCAGCTAGCTGAAGGCGTAAGGGAACTGGCGCAACAGATGGTTCAGGGTAAAGTTCCTCTAGCTGTAGCTGCTGGAATTGACGATCGCGCTCATCCTTTAGGTACTGATGCAATCTCGGTTCATCAAGCAATTGAATCGGTTTACAGTGACGATGGTGTTGTCGTATTGATGGATTTAGGCAGCGCTTTGATGAGTGCTGAAATGGCACTAGAGTTTTTACTAGAAGAACAACGGGAAAATGTGCGACTGTGTGAAGCACCACTAGTCGAAGGAGCGATCGCCGCCGCAGTTGCAGCAGCATCTGGTAGTAACATCAAACAAGTTATCACTGAAGCACGGGGCGCGTTAGCTGCAAAAATAGCGCAATTGAGTTTAGGGGAACAAAATACTAGCGGCGGGTTTGAAAAACAAGACAGTGGAACAAAAGATAGCCTTGTTAAACCCGCCGCTACTAGTGACAAACAATACACAAAAGAAATTCGTTTAACTATCCGCAATCAATTAGGACTACACGCCCGCCCAGCAGCTAAATTGGTCACCACAGCATCTCAGTTTCAATCCCAAATTCAAGTACGAAACGTAACTATAAATACTGAATATGTCAGGATAGATAGTATAAATCGAGTCGCAACATTAGGATTGCGTCAAGGGCATGAAATTGCGATCGCAGCTTCTGGTGATGATGCAGATGAGGCATTAGCAGCATTGCAAGCATTAGTCGAAACTAACTTTGGTGAAGATAATACACCTTTAGAAGCTCTGCCTATTACCCTATCACCCACTCACCCCATCACCTCATCGTCCACTCATTTTATCCAAGGAATTCCAGCTTCTTTTGGAGTAGCGATCGCTCCAGTTTTCCAGTATCGTCCTAGACAAATTCAAGTTGAGTCACTGTATATAGAGGATGTTAATGCCCAGTGGCAACGTTTACAAGCAGCTATTGATAAAGCTCGACTAGACATTCAAACACTGCAAACTCAAAGCAGTGACA
>QQTW01000424.1_pt1 | contig 26353 bp, 32 predicted proteins | sample 1904831 | NCBI WGS metagenome assembly QQTW01 (sample SAMN09435610, study PRJNA476489) | Subsurface metagenome, whole genome shotgun sequencing project. | reverse complement strand
ATCATGCTCGCTCTAACAGCCGCAACACCGATCTACAAGGGCTTTCTCGTCGACACGGATGTACGATGGAACCAGATCAGTAGGTCTGTCGACGACCGTACACCAGAAGAGTTGGGAGACAAGGTAAGAACGTGGATTCAGAAAGTTCATTCAACCGATTCTGACTCCTTAAGCCACTCGAGAACGATCGATGGAGGATACCAAAGTCCAGATACGCCTCCAATTCGACTTATATCTCGCACAATGACCACCGGTTGCGGCCAGAATATTTTGACCCGGATCTGGTATATGACGAGCAGCTCAAGCAGCGGTTGGTTGAGGGCGGAATGGACACACTTCTAGCGACCCACTTTGCCCATCTGTTCATCCGCGATCCACTCGTGGTCTTCTCAGAAGACCTCAAAGTGCTCGATTTGGACAAAGTGGATCATTTCGAGAACCTGCAATCAACAAACTGGCAGCACATGCGATTCAAGCCGCCCCCGCCTGGAAACGAAACCGGCTGGCGCGTCGAGTTCCGGCCGATGGAGATCCAGCTGACCGATTTTGAAAACGCCGCCTTCGCCATCTTCATCGTGCTCATCACCCGCGCCATCCTGAGCTTCGACCTCAACTTCTACATCCCGATCGCCCGCGTCACGGAGAACATGGAAAAAGCCCACGCCCGTAATGCCGTGCTGACAGAGAAGTTCTACTTCCGCAAAGACCCCTTTCCCGCTCGACCGGTCAAGGTGCACAGCGCCAGCGCCTCGGGCGTGTCCACCCCGGCATGCGCGTCCGCGTCCGCGAGCCGGCCGCCCACGCCTGTCGGCCCCGTCGAAGACGAGTACGAGCTGATGACCATTGCCGAGATCATCAACGGCCAGACCGGCACCGACTCGGGCTTCCCGGGGCTGATTCCGCTCGTCGAAAGCTACCTCAACAGCGTCAATGTCGACATCGAGACCCGGTGCGAGCTGGCGCGCTACTTGCGTCTCATCCAGCGGCGCGCCGACGGGACGCTTTGGACCGCGGCCAGGTGGATGCGGCACTTTGTCCGCTCTCACCCGGAGTACGAGAAGGATAGCCGGGTCGAGGAAGGTGTGGTGTATGACCTCGTGAAGGCGGCGGAGCGGATTGCAGACAATGAGGGTAGGTGTGGGGTTGGTGCAGAGATGTTGGGACGAAGATGTTAGGGCAATATGCCAAAGTAAAGGCCAGGGCGTGCTAGTGACGGACTTGTGGCCTTACTGGGTGGTGCATGTGTGAACAACTGAGGAGGGCTTATTTTGCTTGACAAAGCAGGGCGGTATAGCAGGATCACTATCCTTATTAATGATATTTAGAGATACGTTAGCCGGACTATGAGACGGCTGTTGTTTGTCTGTTGACATAGAACTAATCGAATTTCTAGCAACGATAGCGCGGAGCCCATCGAAACATATAAATGTCGAACAGCTTTGACGTTGATTTTACATACACCAAGCCTACCTATGTAAACATCGGACCGGAAATTACAATCGTATAATTTTAGACCGAAGGAGGTCACCGAATAATCCTACCCAATATAAACTCCTGACTCATTCCTCGTTTCATTCCCATAGATCATTAGCCGTGTCGTTGAGCTCCGAGCCTCTATACAATTCTATAGTTTTGCGTGTCCTCCCCTTCAAACCAGACAAGGTGATCTGTTGAAGTCACCTGTCGTTAAGTTGCTGGATTCTGAAACTAGATGCGCTCAATAAAGCACCCTAGTCCGGATGCGAGCTGTGACTATTAGTAAGATCTTCTTATCGGACCGTACTACTTACAAGACAGTCCTTCTAAATTCTGCCATAAGTCTTTTATCTCGTTAGTATTGACGTTGCTGATATCAGCCATTAGATAGGCCATCTGAGTGCCCCAGTCAGTAAACAGGATCAAGTAAGTCGATTGTGGTCGCAAACTCACTTCGCCTCTACTGTCGGTCGTCTGCTTGTCTACATTGTGGTCGCCAAAGATTTCATTCACTATGCCATCAGCGATTATCGCACGAGAGATGGGGAGATCTCACCTTTCCTGAGGACTCCGGGTACATTCTGGTGTATGAAGATGACCTGGAGATGCCTTAGTACTGCAAGTCGATAGGACTGTCGGCTTCGGGCACATACTCGGACATGATTCAACTCATCCATGGTGAGAGAGCGCAGATTGACCTCGGGCATATTGACTGCGCCGATCGTAGCTCCCTCGTTCACATATCTGACCAATGCGTGTCCGACCTCGATGCCGATTGCGCTCTGCGCCTCCTCGGTGCTTCCACCGATGTGTGGAGTGAGAATGATGTTGCCGAGACTGCGCAGATCCTCGGCCCAAGGGTTCAGGCTACTGTTGAAATAGTCACCGTTGCCTCCGGGCTCGTTCGGGTACACGTCGAGCGCTGCGCCGGCCAGCTTGTTGGTGCGCATGGCGTCGACAAGAGCAGGAATGTCCACAACAGTACCGCGGCTGGCGTTGATGAGGTAGCTGCCTTTCTTCATCTGCTCGAACTGGGCGGGCCCGATCATGTTCTTGGTCTCGGACGTTTCCGGAACGTGAAGAGTGACAAAGTCTGCCTGCTTGAGCAGCTCCTCCAGGCTCGCGACCGACCGTGCGGTGCCCAGAGCCATCAGGTTCATGACGTCGTAGTAGATGACGCTCATGCCCATCGCTTCGGCCATGACTGACAATTGGCTTCCGATGTGACCGTACCCGACGATCCCCAGAGTCTTGCCTCGTATCTCCCAGCAGCCATTGCTGACCTTTTTCCATACCCCCTTGTGCAGCTCGTTTGATCGATCGCCCAGCTGTCGTGCAAGCGCAATGATCTCGCCAATGACCAGCTCGGCGACGCTCCTCGAGTTGCTGAACGGCGAATTGAATACAGCAATGCCGTATTTAGCGGCATATTCAAGGTCCACCTGGTTGGTGCCGATGCAGAAGCAGCCGATTACAATCAGGTTCTTTGCCTCACGCAGAACACGCTCCGTGAGTTTTGTTTTTGAGCGGATGCCAATCACATGTACATCTCTGTAGCAGTCAGAACTGTTGTGTCCGGTGTTCTTCGAGCCGTAATGGGATCATACCGGATCTTCTCGATCAACTCGTCCTCGGGTAGTGAGCTCTTGTGGAACTCGACCTGATAGCCCTGCTCTTTCAAGATCTTGCGGCCAGTCTCATTGACATTTTCTAGCAAAAGGACCTTGACGTCTTCTGTAGCGAAAGGTTTGAGCTGCTTGGTGGATGGTTGGCTCTGCACCGGAAAATTCGATGAAGGTGACGTAGAGAAACTCAGGCTTCGCGAGACAGTTGCAGCAAGACCGTCAATTGAGGGAGTCATCTTGGGTGAAATGCTTGTTGTTCTGTGAGAGGACGCCAAATCGTTCAAGAATTGGTGGATGGTTGAGTCATCGAATGGCGTCAATCTATTAACAAAGATTTACAAATGCCATGGTGGTCAGACGTAATAGTGTCTGCCTGAGGCACAAAGCTCGCTTAACTTTGCAATAATCACCTGGGACATCTGGACTCACAGAGAAGAGCTCACCCGGTTGCTGGCCTTAAGCCACGAATTGATGACATCTTCGTTCCAGCTCAGTATGAGGGGAATACTAGAGAACGCGTGTGCCTTCCAGTTCGCCTGATATGATTCTCGACTTTCTTAACGAGCGCCATGGTTGAAGACGAAGTTATTCTCAGAAGCATCTCTCGGTCCATACTTCTCCCACGCCCAAGTGGGGGCCCAGAAGGATCCATCTATCTTTTTTTTCTATGGTATGTACCATCAATTGATCCTCCTGTATATTTACTTGGTGTGCGCCTGCTGGATGGCTCAGGGAGTCGGTGATTCAGAAACTCTCGGTTTCCTCACGCTGCCGCTTTTTCGTGTCCAGCGGTCGCGATTTCCATGATCTCATCTTCGAAGCCTGTGATGAGGATGCATTCAACTCCGTGCTTCTCCAACTGCGCTCGTCCCGAGTTCTCGCCCACAAACGTCTCTGGCTCTCGCACACCTGAATAGACCCGCGCGATGCCCTTGCTGCCGCCACCTTGGGTGCGAATGATGCGCTCCACGCACGGCATATTCCCACTCAACCGCTTCGCGCAGGGCTCCATCGTCGTGTACAGGACTGTTTCCGGCGGCAAGACGAGACCGACTTGCTCTTCCAACACGCCCTTGCTGGCCGCGTACTTGGCGAGGCAGCATTGCTCCGCGTGGGTGTTTCCCGGCAGCTCCAGCGTATAACCGGTGGAGAGGATTGCGTCGTTGGACTCGTCAACTAGCACAGCTCCGACTCGAAAGTTTGTCGGTTTCGGCGGCGACTTTTGAGCTTCGGCCATGGCCAGTCGCATGTATGCCGCATGCTGTGGTGATGCCATCGCATTCTCCATGATCTGATGCTCTCGCTGTCGCTGTCGCTAACAGAGTCGCAAGAGACGGATGCTGGACATGCGCGTAAATGCTGCCATGCATATACAAGGCAGAGGTGCTCAACCAGCGCCAGCCAGCTTTTTAACAAGGAAAGATCGGCTGCGGACCCGATCAATCCACTCATCAATGATCGTAGGATCGTATTTTCAATGCAGATAGCCTGATTGATAACGCTTTTCGTATCGTGTCACAGCATAGTGGTAGATATAACAATCACGTCAGCCTCTGATCCCGGCTTGATAACCATTTGCTGAGAGCAATACGTCACGCGAATATTTAAGCCGAGGCGCGCGCCGTACTCCGTTTCGTTTCTCCCGGACCTTGAGCTTCACCCTCAATTTCAATCAAACCTAAAAGAATCGAGTCGCCTGCTCCTCTTAGGCGCAACCCAGACCATGGGCAAGCCATCGAACCTCTTCTCCTTCGGCAGCTCGGACGAGCTGGCGCGCAATTTTCGCGCCTACATTGTCGACGCGCAAAACGCCGCCCTCGCACGACATGGCCAGTTCCGCGTCGCCGTCTCGGGCGGATCGCTCCCCAAAGTGCTCGCGCAAGCACTGCTGATGAACGGAAGTGGCACCGGCGACGATGTCGTCCAATTCGACAAATGGCACATCTTCTTCGCCGACGAACGCGCCGTCCCTCTCGACCACGACGACAGCAATTACCGGCTGCTCAAGGACGACCTGCTGGACAAGATCCCTGCCGAGAGCGGCAAACCCACCGTGCATCCCATCGATGTGACGCTGCTCGACGACCTGCAGGAGCTCGCCGACCAGTACGAGAAGCTACTGGTGCAGTCGTTCGCCGCGCGCGACAGCGTCCGGACCCCAACCTTCGACCTCGTCCTGCTCGGATGCGGACCTGACGGGCACACCTGCAGTCTGTTCCCGGGCCATCCGGCTCTGCGCGAGCAGGATGCGTGGGTGATTCCCATCGACGACTCGCCCAAGCCGCCCCCGAAGCGGGTGACCCTGACGCTGCCTGTCGTCACGCACGCGCTCAAGATAGCGTTTCTGGCTACTGGCGAGGGCAAGAAGGAGATATTGCACGAGATCTTCGACACGGACGAGGGGCGGGCGCTGCCGTCTGGTCTGGTGAACGAGGCGGCACAGGACAGAGTCAGCTGGTTCACGGATTCTGCGGCGGTGGAGAACGTCCAATTTCCGAGTCGTCAAGGAAGTGTGATTTGACGGGCGCGATGGGCTTCTGGTGTCAAATGGGACGACGGTCGTAACGGTTTATGAGGCTTTAGATGACACTACGTCACGACGATAGTGATGCAGCGGAACAACTCAAGGATATAGAACGGCCATGGTTTGCTCGAGGACTTAAGACTCTCCTGTCCGGTTTGCCATGAGTACAAGAACAGTGCCATTCGTCGTAAGAGAACAGATAGGTGGTAGCTATTCGTATCAACTTGAAGCACCCTCCAAGGATCAGGAGGGCCATTTTCACATGCAATTGTCCACGGGTCTGGAGAGGGCATATTTTCACATGTCAATGCAAGCGGAAATGTGATAGACTGATGGCAGCCAATTGACAACCATCCCTGCAGCATTTTATTAACGGGAAAAATCAAGCTCACTAGAATGGCAAGTCCATCATCGTCCAGGGCTTTGGCCAAGGACTTGCCACGGCCAACAGGTCCTAAAGTAGGGTGACGCGTAGGAATTGCTCCGAGAACTGCCAAGAGTCGCCCAGCTGTTCAAGCAACGGCCGTAAAAGCCCTAACGACCCGTGACGCGGCTACTAATCGCTCTCGCAATTGGACCGACCCGGCAACAACACCGGCCGAACGGCAATCCTATTCTCGGTACGGAGAAAATGCAACAATGACAACCAGCGGTGATATATAGGGGTACTGTCAATGATATATGGTTCTCTTTCCTTTGTTATGTCGATAGCATATCCTAGGTGTTCCATTGCTGCATTTTATTGTCTTCAGTCCTACCTTGAGCCTGATAGTCGCGCGTAGTCTACGGTCTCTACGCAAGGTTCTCCCGTCGACTTGTGATCGACACTTTTATTCGCTGCGTTTGCGGCTCGATCGAAGCATTTTGGCTGTTTAGTTCTGTACCAGTCTTTGGCCGGAAGATATCAACTGCCATACCGCCAGTCCCTTGAAAATCCGAGGAACTGTTCAAAGATGACGGTTAGCGACGTCCAACAACATCAAAGTCAAGGCCAAAGTCCTTGGCCGAACGCACAGGGTGTGAGTCAACCTTTCCCTGCCTGTCACAGGAATGCGCACTCATTCATGCTTCAGTTCGAGACTTGGTACGAGCAACCAGATCCCGTAGATCTAAAGGTGACAGGGACCATTCCAAAATATACCGCAGGCACGCTGTACCGTACGGGCCCAGGCGGGTACAAGACGGAGACAGACCGGCAATCAACCTATGCCGCATCACATTGGTTCGATGGCTTTGCTCAGGTTCATCGGTTTCAGATCATACCTGGCGTTAATCCCAATGGGTCGACAAAGGTCGTCTACAATTCCCGGCATACCGTCGACAAGTTCATCGAAGAGATCAAGAGGTCTGGGTCAACTACCGGCGTCACCTTTGGTCAGAAACGAGATCCTTGCGAGAGTTATTTCAAAAAGGTCATGAGTGTATATCATGCCGCTTTTCCAAGCCCCAGAGCGCCCTCAGCGCATAACGTCGGCGTCACCCTGTCAGTAAATATGCCGGGGCTGACGCAAGGAACGGCAACAGCCGCAGAGAAAGCCAACGGACACGCCTCTGGCATCAGCACGTTATTCACGCAGACTGACGCAAACATATTCCAAAGAATTGATCCGGAGACGCTCGAACCGTTGGGGATCGCGCGGCAGCAGAAATTGCATCCGGAGCTCAAGGGACCGCTGTCGGCTGCTCACGCCAAATCTGATCCCATCAATGGCGACGTGTTCAATTTCAATCTGGAGTTAGGCCGGACGGGCTTGTACCGGGTCTTCCAAGTGTCGGCATCTACAGGGAAGACGAAGATCCTTGCGAAGATTATAGCTCCACCCGCTTACATCCATTCATTCTTCCTTACGCGCGATCATGTCGTGCTATGCGTGTGGAACAGTCACCTGGCCAAGGGTGGCTTGCCAGTCGTTTGGGAGAAGAACATATTAGACGTTATCTTACCGTTCGAAGCGAACAGACCATCAACGTGGTACGTGATTGATCGCAAGCATGACAGGGGGCTTTTGGCGACGTACGAGGGTCCTGCCTTCTTCAGTTTCCACACAGTGAATGCGTGGCCCGAGCAGTCTCCGACCGATGCGTCCGCGACCGACATAGTCGCGGACTTGTTAATGTACGACAACTTGGACGTTCTGAAGAGCTTTTACTACGAAAATCTGATCGGCAAGGGCTCTGAATATAACGCAGAGAACCGCGACTCCTCGCGCAGCTGTCTGCGGCGCTTCCGCTTACCCGCTGTGCCCACAACACCTACACCCGCAATCCGGCAAGTCGAGGTTGATTTCACGACTCACAAGCACGATTCTCCTGAGCTTCCTGCCATCAATCCTTCATATGTGACCAAACCCCACCGGTACACATATGGAGTATGCGATCGTGGGCTCAGCAGCTTCATGGATGGCCTCGTCAAGTTTGATAACCACACCAGGCAGCCAACGTACTGGTCCATACACGCGCACTCGCCCGGGGAGCCGATCTTTGTGGCCGATCCGCAAGGCACACGCGAGGATGATGGGGTGCTGTTGAGTGTGGTGCTGGATGGGTTGGCTGGCCACAGCTACCTCTTATGTCTGGACGCGCGGACGATGACTGAAATGGGAAGGGCACAGGTGGATGGCGTTGTTGGATTCGGGTTTCATGGCTGTCACGTTGCGAGCAACGAAAGACCAGTTAACAGCATGCTCTGATGTATTTCTATAGCTGGAATTGGAGTAGATGAATTTTGGTCGAAGTCGTGTATTATTGGTTGGTCGATAAACTTAAGCTGAGCTAACCTGACTCCATTACTGCACGAAGATCCCTTGGAGTTCCACCTATACATAGCCCAGAGAGCACAAAACGGATCACACATTTAAACCTACCACCAGCTACGAATTTATCTAAGAAGATGCCATTTCCCTTCACCCTTCCCACTACTTCTTCATTGTCCTACACGGACCATCTCCTCAGCAACACCCATCCATCGTTGCCGTCGGCTGCAACGACATGCCGGAGCGTTCTTCGCGATGCACTCAAGAAGCACAAGCGGTTACCAGCCAGCTCACAGCCATTTAACCTTCAGAACGTTCTGAGGCTCCTGAATGACTACATACCGTACTTACTGGCGCTTGATGCCGGGCTCAGCGGCCGTGCCGTGGCAGGTGAAGAGCTAGATTTGGCCTTGAGGAAGGAGGTGGAAGTAGAATGGCGTCCGACCCTCACGTCAAGTCTACCCGGTCGAGAGCCAGCCCGCGTGAAGCTGACGGGACTCGATGCCGAGATCCACTTTGTCCTGTCAACGCTGGCCTCCACGTACATGCTCCTTGCGCGGAGTCAGCTGCATACATTATACGATGCAACAACGCCAGCCGCCGAGCAGAGAACCGCTGCTGTGTCGTCTGCGATGAAATACTTCCTGCAGGCCAACTCAATCTATAGCTATCTGGTCTCGCGGCCAGCGCAGTTCCGATCCAGCGGCACGGTCGTGGATATATCTACGCCGGTCCTGGACGCTCTTGCGGCGCTCGCGTTGGCCGAAGCCACGCTCGTCACCGTCCTCAAAGACGACCCGTATCCGGTTGCCATCAACGACGACCGAAACGCGAACAACAAGGACTGGATGTACAAGGCGCCGGAGATACCCAAGGTGCGGGCGCATCTCTTTGCGCGTCTGTGTCTCGCCGCCGCGGAGCACGCGGCAAGGGCCCAGGGCACTATCGATCAGACGTCCAAACTCGACGAGGCGTTGATCAGGTATCTGAAGGACTTGCAGAGGACGTCCAGGGCGAAAGCTTGTAGGTTCCTCGCAATCGACGCGGAAATTTCCGGCAGGACGGGCGAAGGCATCGCCTGGCTACGGGCTGCTAAGAAGGAGCTTGGGTTTGCCGGTATAGCGGACGAATCGAGGAAGCCCAGTGCGTTCTCAAAGCTGAGGAAAGACTGGGCCGAGAAACGCGAGGACCGCAAGATCGTCAGTGGCGGAGAATGGGGCGGTGATGCCGGTAAATTCGAGGAAGGACGGATCGTGGAGTTGTTAGAGAAGAAATGGGTCAAGTTGAACGATACGGTAAAAGCTACTTTTCTTCTTCCCACTCTTGATATTTACATGCGGTAGGTGAACGTGCAGGTGATTCCTCCGTGTGAGCCGCTGCTCGCAAATATGCCCTCCGGTCGAGAGTATCATGTGCCACAGCGCTATCAGCCCCCCGAGCTTAGAGAGGACGACATGGTCAAGCTGAGGGCGCCGCCCGATCCCGAAGATGCGTCCCTGGACGCAGAGGAGGGCGACAGTAGTAATGAGGATGAATCAAGGCCGGATCCAGTCGGCGCATTCCCTGGAACTAGCAGAGAATATTCTGGTGGCGTCACATACTGCTGATCCTCTTAACCTACAGCATGCTACGGTATCGCAATGTTTGCACGTAACCTAGAGGACCCGATGAGAGGATAGATGTCATGAGCTGTATCAGCAGCCAAGCCAGCGACACCATACAAGCAAGAGGAGGCAGCAGAAGCATTGGGGTTAGCAGTGGAGGCAAAGGTATGTTTCCATATCGACTTCATTGCGGAACAAGTCGAGGTAGCTCAGATACCCGCAGAATCACAGATGACACGAAGACGAATCAATAGCTTTATTCATGTTGTACCATTTGCAATATGGCGCTCTGTCAGCAGCTCTTCTATGATAAGTTTCTTAAGACCTTCCAAGCCTTCGCTCTTCTTCGCTTGCTTGACCCGCCGCGGCAGATCCTCTAAGCCGACAAACTGCTCCGGTAGCATGTCGTCGAACTTGAAGCCTGGAGCCTTTTCTAATGCTAGCTGCACTGCCCCACTGAACTTTGCCGGGTGTGCTGTCGCAAGCGAGATGTGGTGAGTTTCGGGCGGCGGGAATCGCTCGATAGAACGCAGTGTCGCTGCAACACCAACAGCCGAGTGTGGATCCAAGATATAGCCTTCCTTGGTCGTTTCGTACACTGTCTTGATCACCTTCAAGGTCTCGGCGTCGGTGACACGCTCGCTCTCGAAATCCACCCGAGCGGCTTCCAATATCTCTGGATCAACCCCAAACCCACCGGTCGACTTGAGATCCTTTAGCCACCCGCTCACCTTTTCTCCGGCCATGCGCCGCTTCTCGGCAACAGAGTCACTCGTTTCACCGTGGACTCGGTACGAGAGGAACCACAGCAGCCGCTCGAAGTTCTGATAGTCAGAATGTCAGTATTGGGACTCTGCCGGGTAAAAGTAATGTGGATGAGCATACGCTGCTGATCAGAATATCCATTGCCGGGCTGAGCGTCTCCTTGACGCCGCTCTCGTGCGCCTTGACACCATCCTCGACCAACCCGCCTTTCGCCTGCTGTCCGTGTACGGGCTTCTTTTCATATTGGCCGGACCTCCAGAAACGGTCCAGGATGTCGTTCTCATTTGTTGCCACTGCCAACTTTGCCACAGGCAGGCCCATGCGCTTGGCGAAATACCCAGCAAGGACATTCCCGAAATTCCCAGACGGCACGACGAAACGAACAGAGGACTCAGAGACGTAGGAAGGGTCTCGCAAGAGCTGAAAGTAAGACGAGAAGTAGTATGTTATCTGCGCAAGGATTCTGCCCCAGTTTATGCTGTTGACAGCCGCAAGTTTGTGCGAATTGTTCATATCACCGTCGGCAAACAGAGCCTTGACAAAGTCTTGGCAGTCGTCAAACGTGCCATCAACGGCGATGTTGTGGACGTTGGGATCAAGGACGGTAGTCATCTGGGCTTCCTGAACCGGACTGACTTTTCCGTGGGGATACATGATGAAGATCGAGACATCTTTCTTGCCTCGTAATCCGTAAATGGCTGCAGAGCCGGTATCTCCACTTGTGGCCCCAATCACGGTGAGATGATCCCGCTCTTTGCCGGCTTTTCCCTCATTACGCCTTACCAGGAAGTACTCGAACAGATTGCCCAGAAATTGAAGGGCGACATCCTTGAACGCAAAGGTTGGGCCGTGGAAGAGCTCCAGCAGATGTTGATTCTTTTGCGCGTCCAGAGTGATGAGGGGAGCAACTTTCGGGGTACGAAATGTGGCATAGCTACGCCTTACAATGTCCTTCAGATCGTCCTGAGGTATCTCGGAGGGCGAGATATAGAGCGAGAAGATCTCCAGGGCCAGGTCCTCGAACGACAGATGTTGCCACGACTCAGCCCAATTCGCGGGGAGACTGGGTATCTCCTGCGGAATGAAGAGGCCTCCATCCGATGCAAGGCCTTTAAGGACGACCTCCTCGAAAGAAAGGTCGTATGAGCCGCCTCTCGTACTGAGATATCGTTGTGAAGGGGCATGTGAACTTTCTGCTGGGAGAGAACCCATCTTTTGCTTGACAACCGCAGTTGTTACGAACTTGTAGTTTTTCCAGCTTCCCGGATGTAGAACGAGCCAGTGATTGTTTTTGCTGAAGAGCTTAGAATAATCTGAGGGTGAGAATTAGCGAGAGTGACCCTAAGTGTTCCGATTGATGAAGGATAGAGGTCAATTGATGCACCCACATTGCGAAATCCTCGAGCGCCGGCCGTGGCATCAATAACCGTGAAGGTAGGTACCCGGATAATTCTTCTAACACCCTCCCGCCCAGCACCCTAGTAATAAGATCGAAGGAACGTGAGAATATGTAGCTATCTCGGGTGGCTATCGATCGGCTTATATCTCTCATCCCATCAAGCCCCTTCCCACATGCAAATTGTGATATCACGCAATGAATCAGCTCAAATTGGTGCTTATAGGTGTCAAGCCTCATCCAGCCTTGGAGCAGTGCATGTGCTTGATCCATGGCCGATGAGCTCGTCTTGGCACGTCCCCTATTCAACGCCACCCACCGCTAGCAATGAGTATTTTGAAGTTCATCGAAGCTCAAACAATGTAATGGCGGAATAAGACCAGCATGGCCAGCAACAAGCTTCTCAGCCCAACATTTCAGCGAGTCGAGGTCCAAGTCTATATCACCAGTTTCGCATTCTTGCTGGCCTCAGATCACACCTCGGAATAATGGATGCGGCACTTTTAGGAAAATCATCCTGAATATATTCATGCCCTATCACGAGGTTGATCCCCTGTAAGGCCACAACGGGAACCCTGGAAATTGCCTTTGTCTTAAGCCCTAAGCCCTAGACAATGCCTGAATTGACATGGACACAGATACTTTGTTCGTTCTCTGGAATGACGACTCTACCATAACCAAAGCCTCTGACGCCGTTGCTGACCCATACATCTTCGCCGTTACGTACAGTATCCTTCGGGATGATGCCTTCGACACACAAGCCTTGCTCAATTGCCCACCGTCTTGTGGTGCCGCGCTGTCCGCCGCTGCTTGCGGACGGGGTGACCCATTGCCCGTCACGGCGCAGATACACTGACGTGATGCTGCCCTCTGTAAGCTCCCCAGCAAGGTTCCACATCAGGACTTCGACAGGTGCAGACATTGGAGTGCCAGATGGTAATGCTCGCGAGCGTGCGAGATTGTACTGATCTCGACGGGTCGTTTTGTAAGTCGTGAATGCCGTAGATGGCGTAGGTTGCGGGTCTAGGTACAGAGTCCATCGGGGGCCATCGGAGAAAGTTGATGATCGCTCGTGCTCACTAGGCGCGTTATCCTGGTCTGCGACATTCGAAAGCTTGAGTGAAATCGTTGGCGCCTCTGCTGGCATATCCAGAGAACGAGGCAATAACAAATAACGGTTGACTGGATCAGTAGCACTTATATCGACTTTCATATTTGCCGAGGAATCGAATGATACACGGATCTGAGAAAAGATTAACTGTAAGCACAATCTGTGAGCTTTGAGTGCTGCACATAAGGGCTATACTCGAAGCGGCCTACACCCCGAATCTGCTTGTGCTCTGTACGCATCTATCTCTTTACTAAGCTCAACATATAAACTTTCGACCTGCTGCAGCTTGGTAGTGACTTGATCCCAACCAAAGTGTCGAGCAGCCTGAAGCATACGGTCTCGGTGATACATTAACATGTAGAGGGTTGAGGAGCTCTTGATTTCGTCGGTGGTAGAATTGTTGCAGAGAAAGGGATCGTATCGAAGCGACGTGAATAAAGCGAATTCCGAAGGAGGACATGAATGTTGCGACATCTCAATACGTTGATGCTCCGTTACTAGTACACACGAACAATGTTAACATCAAAGAAAATAAATAGCTTTGTTGAATTCTTGATCATGAAAATGAAGCTCGTTAGGATACTAGGTGGTCTGTGCGGTATCATCCTGCGGCGATTCGCGAATGGCCACCGGCCGGTGACAGTCTGGCAGACTTATCATTAGTGAGCAATAAGAGCATCGAGCAATGACACTAAGCACGGCACCACTGACCAGTGTGCACCTATCAAACTATAGCGAGATAGTCAAGATTCTACTAGAGCACTATTACGTTTCGCCAAAGTTGTTGAAGGGTTATATATACAGTCCAGCTGTTGCTACATGCTAAGCACTTTTTGTATGGAAGGACAGGACAAAGCCGCTATATACTTGCACTCCTTTGTACATACTATCTACCTAAGGCGTTGAGCGGTATCCATATGAGAAAACCGCAAGCATTGACCCACATTCCTTCTTTATCTTCTTAAACTTGGCTTTAGACTTTTGTTGGCGACGCAGAAGCCACACTTGCAAGCCTGGCACTTCTTCTCAAACCAGCTGAGCTAGGCGGGGTTCCAAAGAGAGAGCTATAACTCTTGTTGCTTGCTGAGCTGCGAGCAGAGAGGGGTTTGGCCGGCGACATAGGGGCTGTACTGCCAAGCCCCATCAGTCTTGGGCTCCTTCTCAGACCAGCTGAGGAAGGCGGCGTTACGAAGAGAGAGCTGAAACTGTTCTTGCTCGACGAGCTGCGAGCAGAGTATGCTTGCTCCGGTGAAACCAGGTCTATCACAGCAGGAGGTGAGACCAGGTCTATCACAGTAGGAGGGGAGTCATTGACAGATCTTGCCACGCCAGCAGCTGGCCGTGTTCCTGCCATCGTACTAACCGCCGCCGACGTTAATGTACCGTTCTCAGTGGTAGAGGCACGAACCGTTATCAGCGCAGTGTCCGTTGCATTCGCGGCTGCTTGAGCGGGATCTCGACGTACTGTGGCAAGTCGCGTGTTGTGAGCATGCAACATGCGGATATTGGTGTCCAAGTGCGGGGGTGACGGTCCTCTACGTCTCGATCCGACAGTCTGACCGTCATTTGGTTTGGCTCTCTTGGACGGTTGGTCTTCGAATTCAGGCAGCGCTGCGACGGTGGATGCAGCGTTCCAGCGCTTTCTCTTCCCGAGCGCAGAGACTTGCTGCGTGAGCTCGGGTCGGGCACTGTGGTCCGACAGTCTGTCCTCTGGTGTGCCTGCTCCTGACGCGGTTGCTGCTTTATCCGACGCTGCCTCGAAAAATTGCTGAGGTCCCTCGTTGGATCTTTTATACTTCCTCCCACTGACTCGTGCAGTGCAATACATTTCAAGGTCTCCCATGTGAACATGTCTCTGGGAGCCTTTCGACTCTTTTACCTGCGTCGTCACTGATTTTGGTGGCTTTCTTACGTTGCTCTTGGCGACGTTCAAAGCGCACGTCAGGGTGTGTGCATGCGGCTTAGGAGCACCACCCTTATACCACGCGTGGATTGGGTAGTTAGGGAAGCGACTTTGCAGAGTACCTGACCGGCAGGACTCGAGAAACCCACGTGTTTTGACAGCCTCTCCGGTTCCAATCAAGCTCGCGGCGAGCTTGTGATTCGGCTCCTTGGATAAGTTGCGGATATCTGACCGCACGTCAAATCTGCGGCAGATGTCGGGGAAGTCGAGGAAGCGCTCCAAGCAGTATAGATGTACGTAAGCCGCCACATGAAAGGGATCAGTCTCCTCACCGTACTTGTGCCACTTTTCGTCAAGCGCGACGCGATAGTGACCTTGTGTGATGGTCCCAGCAAACTCACGCCGGGTCGGGCATTTGCCGAAACGGCACTTGGAGGAGGCCGGGGTCTCATAGCGGCGGGCAGAGTCAGCGGGGGCCCGCTGAATCCAGAGTGTTAACCTGGAGTCTTCCGTTGTGGGGTGGTTATAGATGAAATGTCTGATTTGGTCAGTCGTATAAACGGCCTCGTCAAGCTCGCCCACGGTGGTGTAGTCAAAGGTGTACACTCCACTCTTCCAAGCCCTAAACGGATTCGGCAGCTTTTTGTAGACCTTGCTGGGAACATACTGATTGATCTTGCCGGAACGAGTACTCTCAATGGGTGCTAGGTTATTGAAGCGGACCCAAGAGTGGTCTGCGTCAAACTTTGGCCGGTCTGGTCTGAATCCATCATATACGACATCTTGCTCCGCCGTCCCATCATGGCTCGGCTGGTTAGGGCTCACTCTGTGCGGTACTTCGTCATCCGGGAAAGATGATACGCCGAGGATATGATCAGCTTGCTGGCCGTAAACATCATCCATGATGGAGTCCAAGTCCAAGCGCTGTGGGTCAATTTGGTTTCGTTCGTGAGCCGTTATCGTCTCCGTCAACAAATCTTGTTCCGGTGCATCGGACGCTACCACTGGACCTACGGAGTTCATGAGCGCCAAGGAGTCAGTATCGGACCGGCCCTGAGCTTGCTGTGCGTGAGCTGGAAAAACGGAAACATATGAATCAAGGAACGAGTTGACGACGGCCGGATCCTCCAAGGAGTTCATGAGCGATTCGAAGTCAGCATCTGACACGTGCTGAGTTTGCTGTGGGTAATGTGCAGAATTGCCAGCATCTGTGTTCTGATCCTGAGGGGGGGCGGACAACTCTTCCTCTATGTCTGCTTGCTGATTGTGTTGAAGGGCATCTGAGTTGTTGACATGGTCTTCATTTTGCTCTTGCTCTGGAGCAGGGGTTTGCTTCAGATATGCGGATATGGCGGCATCAGTCTCGTCGGTGATAATATTTGGAAACTGAGCTGGCGGAACGTCCCAAGAATCCAGCTCTTGGAAGTCAAAGTCCGCATTTACGGCGTATAAATCAACATCATCGGAAGTCATGATTGGAAAAGACATATTAAAGACTCACTCAGTGACGGACCGGCCGTCTTGGTGTATGTAAGGAAGGAGAAGAACTGAAACGATCAACCGATTGAGATGAGATATCGAAATCACATCTTGGGTCGTGGCCGAGCACGTATATAACTCGGGATATTGAGTCTTTGTCAAGGCAGGGCTTTGTCTGTAAAAAGAATGCTCTGAATGATATCAACGGACGTTGGCAATGGCATTATACTTGTCGACAAAGACAAGTATAAGAAGCACAATGGACAATGACATTCTTGCGGAATCAAAGACCTTGTTCATGCGGCTTTCTTTGTAATAATGGAGTTGTACATGCGCCATCAGACTCCGTGACTCACATCGTAGGTTGGTCGACGGAGAGTTCGGTTTCTTCATTCTACCATGCATGCCCTCCCTTGAGCTCAGTCGAGTAGTGATAGTGCAATGCTTCCTTAGCTCGTCCCGGGAACTGTTCGGCGATCTCGGTCCAAGACAGGCCCTTCAGCTCCACCAGCTCTATCAGAAGCCGATCTTCCATGGGCGTGTAGTTGAAGGCTTGCGGTTTCACGCCCTTGCGCTTTTCGTATACTGCGAGCCTGTACCGCGCTACCAAAGCGGACGTGGTTCGTCCGGGGAAGTATTCGGCAATCTCACTCCACTTCAAGGCCTTACTTTCTCTCAACTCTAGGATGAGCTGGGTCTGCTCAGGCGTGTACTTTGCGTATGCTCTGTCAGAGCCTGGTTGAGGTGCTTTCCAAGGCGTGCCCCCAACAGTCTTGAGTTCCAACGTCAGCCATTGCGCGGAAGTAAGAGGTCTTGCACAGACAGCGGCAAGTATTGTCCCGGCATGAAGACTTGCCTTGATTGGAAAACATTTCGAGGGCCACGGGAGAAGGTCAGCTACACCTCCACATTGTAACGGCATCGGACTCAGAATACAGTCGTCCACATATTTGGGAAAAAGGCGATCATGTTTCGACGTGGTCATGACTTCAAACCGGATGCGACATCGGTCCTCCTCTATTGCAGCAACAAGCGACTCTTTAAACCTCCTCCTTCCTGATCTCCATGCTTGAAGACACCTGTACTCTATAGTTTCCATTAAAGGTGCCATTATGTGTGGATCGGTGCAGACACTTATCCACCATCGTCCAGGTAAGTCAATTGCGAACGTGTATGTATTCTCTGCCGCTGAAGCCATTGCGCCTCGGGAAGCCCCGTAAGCGCAAGAAGCGGATTGCTGAGATTGTCGAATTTCAAGTGAGCGTGGTAGCAGGCTGGCTTCCGGTATCACTGCCGAAGCGTATATGCTTTGTAGGATGGAAGCAATTGCCAAAGCCAGATTCCGCTTGCGGCATTTCATGTTCGCTGGTACAGAGTCTGTTCAAGGGAAACTCAGGGCAGCGTGGATACGGCATCGTTTTCGTCAGTCAGTGGGCATAAGGATATGAAAACTACTCCGTACCTTCATATCCAGGCTATGATAGAAGATCTTGTATCGGTCCGGCCGTTGTCAAGGAGCAGAAACTGTCGACTGGTGGAAAGCCTGCATGTGCCCAATGCTGAGCCTGATGTGGCAACCCAACCCATCCCGAGGTCGAGTTTATATAATAAACAGCGGCACCCATGTCATAATAAATGATCTTAGGAATTTGAAAAGATATCCACAGTATGCCAGATTCTCCTTGTGAGTTGTCTCACAACGCGGACATCTGCATAATTACTTGAGATACACAATAACGATCTACGTCATCGCTTTTCATCGCAGGAGCGATAGAGGAAAACTACCAAATGAAGAATGATATTGTGGGTTATCGCCGAACGGTGCTGCCGTTCTATAACTGTTGGAAACCAGTCCTACTCAAAACGATTGGCTTGGACACTAGCTTCCAGACACTCAAGACCCGCCCGACTCAGAGGAAACGTTGTGAGCGTCTCCAGAACGCGGTCCCCTGCACATCGGAACGCTGAGGGCAACCCAGAAATGAAGCTCGCTTCAGCGGGATAACGCCAGGCACCCAGCCTGTGTCAGCACCATCGGCTTGAACCTATGTCCGCCGCAGAGTGTGCAGAATCTGACGGCATTGCCCCTGCCGGTGCGTTCTTGGTTCACATACCGGCCGCAGCCGCATCTTGGCGTCAGCGATACCATCGGAAGCGTTCCGTAGGGCTCAAGTGCAACAGGAAGCGGAGCCGCTCCCTCCTGATTGCGGCCGCTTTGGGGTTGTGGAGAACGTCTGCCACCGTCAACTCGACGCAACTGTCACACTTTGCCTGGCTTGGCCCCGGACAAATGCACGCATGTTCAGGAAGCATCGGACCACTGCGGCATCTGTCACAAATGGCAAGGCGGACAGCGTCCTTGACGATCTCTTCGTTTCTCTGGTTTCTCTGCCTGCACTCCCCGCAGATGACCTTTCCGCAACCACATTCGAAGAAGCGGCAACCCTCCCATGGATCGATGCCCGCAGGCACGGGCATGCTCATCCATTTATAGCCGTTGACACATTCCATCATCGATAGGCCCAAAGGTAGTGGCATCAAGGGATCGGTACGACCCGGATGAATAGTCTTCAGTCGAAGCCCAGGGTCGACCGGGTAGTAATTTTGACAATGCTCACTGCTCCGCGCATACTCGGCACGGCCGATAACGATCGCACCCTGGCCCAAGTCGCGGATCTGTCTGCGGGTGAGGCTTGGAAGAATATGTTGGCGAATAGATGGAAGTGTTTTTGCTTTGCCGAGTTTGTTATCAAGCGGCGGTAGATCGGTACCGTCCGCCATGGTAAAACTGATTGTGGGGAATTGATGCCATTCCTCCAACGACGTATTTATACATCTCGCGATAAAGGACTGGTTCTCAATGCGATCAGGTGGAGCGGGCTAAAGGCTCTAAAGGAGAAGAAAATAATCGGGATATCTAGGGATCACACCAGCTGGGAACAAAGAGCAGCCCTACAATTATCGCAATGGCTCAAGAGTCGGCGAGACTCGCTTTGCCGACGACCTTTTCACCGAGCGTACCATGAAAGGGATAAAAATGATCGACACGATTTCTGTGTCGTCGACTTCTGAATGCAAACATTGAGGGAAAGAAAGTTACATCACAGGCTGGTACACAAAGATATACCTTAAGCGATCAGAGATCGGAGGCTTGCATTCTGGTATTCAACCAAGGCCAGATCTCGATGGATGATTTGCCGCTTTATTCGCCAGCCTGCTACGTAAGTGTGCGTCAAAGAGGACTGTTAAAGAAAACAGGTCGTGGGGGCGAAAATATATAGAACTCATCAATGCGTGCTTCTACAGAGTGGAGAGCGTATGTCGTGACATGCTAAGGTTATATAATGATACGGATCGGGGGGGTGATCGAACGCGTTGAGAGGAACTAGAAGAGAGCGTAAAGGATGGGCTGGTGAATGATAACACAATAAATGTTGAACTCACAGTAATTGGATCATCCGATCTCTGAACGGCTCCACAACAACTGGGGTTCTCAAAGGCAAGGCCCAGAGGCGGATTTCTGTGACTTGTTCATCAGAAGAGGACTTGAGAACATTCGCGGAACCTGAAAGAGCATCGCACGTATGATGGCGAAACGGAGTCGGAAGCCAAGAAGCACGTAGCAGCCAACGCACGAGGCATCACTTGAAAGAAACAGGAAATGGATCCTAGTCTCCAGAGAGGCGGTACTTAGGTATGCTTTGTCCTCTGGAGGTCGAAATGTCTCTACTGCTCTTTGATCTCATCCGGGCTATGTCTAATCGGAAAGTGGCGCGAGAACCGATTCCGCAAATAAAGAATGCATGGAGCGAACTCACGTGGCGTTGCATCCTACTAGCAAGATGCAAACGAAAGTCGGTTCTTCATGTTTTTGAGCGCGTCCAGAACAGGGATTCCGGTTCAATCTTCCCTGCTACTCACAGTTATGAGTGACTGGACCTCGTTGTAACTCAATAGTATCTCCCCGGCCCAAGGATAAGGGCCATTTTGCCACGTTTTTCTTCGAGATGTATAATCAGAATTTCGTGCCGCCAAGAGCCCTCGGTGTGAGTTGATCGTGTCGGTCAGTCTCCTCAATCATTTAAGCGGAGACTATGCTCTTCGCTAGGTTCGCAGGGGCAAGGAACTATCAAAACATGTCAGTATGTAGTATCATAACATGTAGCTCAAGATCAAGTTCCCCCAGCTCAACTTTGCGTGTGAGGCCATGAGTTGAGGAGGTGCCGTGCTGAGATAAGTAGACGAAAGTGTGGATCCTTTGTAAGAGGCATTTTCTCGTGAGCGGAAGCGTCTTCAAGACTCAGCACAAAAGCAAGGTCCGAGTCCGGCACGTATGACAGTGCAGACATAACATTTTCAGTGATTGAGAGCCCGCAGCGTTCAGTTGCGCGGCATTCAATTGCAACTGTAAAGAAAGAAAGCTTGCAGTTGTTCTACGGAGTACTTGAAAGCAACCTTGGGAACTCTAGAATTGCCAGACTTTCACGAGCCGACCAATCAAATGGCGTAGTTTGTCACAAGTACGGAGTACATAGTCAACATACACACAGAGTTTCGAAACGGAGTGAGCTCTTTGGCTTCTCCAAAAAAGATGGGAACTGAGAGTCTGAATGAAGTCGTTTGTTGGTTGAGATGAAGTAGATGCGGGCAGAGCCTAACCGAATATAGAGACTGGCAAACCCATAGCGAGCACAGTTCTATATTATACACACAGTTCTTTGACACCAGCCCGCCCGTCCAGCTCTATGCTAGACTATACAAAAGCCCTTTCGTCAGCTGCCCACCGCCGCATACCACAGCAGCCCCAGAATGCCTCCCAAGACAATGGCCGCCGCGGCCGGCACCCCGAACCAAGCCGTCTCGGCATACGTGACGGCAGCGATGACGACCCACCAGGGCTCGCGCGCCAGACTCTGTCCGTCGCTGGCCTCGGGCGTCAGGTAGCCAATCTCCCATAGCCGGTACACGGCCGTGAAGACGAGGCCGACGGCACTCGCGTTGACGCCGCGCAGCAGGCTGACGACGCTAGCTTTCGTCCGCAGCACGCGCCAGAGGCTCTGGACGCCGACGGCGAGCGCGATGCCGGGCACGAAGATGCCGACGTAGCCGAGGAAGGCGCCCAGCACGGTCGGGCTGCCGGTGTTGATCATGGCGAGCGCGCCGAGATAGACGGCGAAGTTGAAGTTGGGGCCGGGGAAGGCCTGGATGATGGCCAGACCGAGCAGGAAATCGCGCGGCGACACCCACCCAGGCTCAACGACATACTCACGCAGCAGGGGAATGACCACGGGCCCACCGCCAAAAATTATTGTGCCTGCCAAGTACATGTTCGCGAACAGGCTCAATTCGCGCGTAGGGTTGTTTACGACGCCGCGGGCGACGAGGATGGCGATGAAGGAGACTGGAGGGGGTCATGCAAGTCAGCATTCAAGGATGGAAAGGAAATCTCTTCGGGTAGGACTCCTCACTGAAGAAACAGACGATGATAGCTATCCCGACTTTGATCGGAATCGCGTGCGAGACCGTGTCCGTGGCGGGCGTTATATCCTCGCCTTGAGCCTTGCGATCGGAGGGCGGGTCCAACTCGCCAGTAGCATCAGGAGCCGTTTGAGCGAGCGGTGCGTCCTTGACGGACGGGATCCCCGCCGTCCTCCTCTGCACACCGTCAGAAGCTGGGCCTTGCTGCTCCATCTCGACACTTGTGGCTCCGCCATTGCTCTCTTCGGCTTGCCGCTCGGGGTTGGAGTTTCTACGCTTGCGTCTGAGGTCCGCTCGGAGCTTCGTGACCTTCTGGCGCGCCCAGCAGTCCCACAGGACGGTGACAAAGCCACCGATGGCCATGAGCACGGGAAAATACCAGAGCGCGTTGTAGCAGAGACCGGCGCAGGCGCCCGCAATGACGAGGATGCGGGTCAGCCGGTCCTTGATGGCCTTGTCCGCGAGCTGCCATGGAAATTAGTCGAAGGGGCCTATTATACATGTATGGTGGCTCTGATACTGCGTACCTGAACTGCCGCTAGTGCGATGATCCCCACGGTCGATGCGTTCAGGCCCGATAGAAGCGCGTAGACGGGTCCGGGGAGTACCTCGTCGATGCGCTGGACACCGAGAGACAAAGCGAACATGCCGATGGCTCCAGGAAGGCTGAGAGAGTAAGCGCAAAGGGCTCAGGCGCATTCGAGTCGACTGCTTTTCTGGAACCACCCACCTCCACACGAGAAAAACGAACAGCGCCGGCAAAAACCCCGCGTGAATCAGGGTTATACAGAAGACCATCTTGGTGCTTCCTGGACCGGGGAGGCCTTGACATAGTGCGAACAGTTCCTGATACTATGACCCGAAAGACGATCCCAGTCAGCATACAGCTCAATGGCTTCTTTAGACCTCTGCCGAAGAATGCAACGGGTCACTCACGGTCTGTTCATCGATCCATCTCGCTTTGCCTCCCTTGCCCTCGACGAACCTGCGATGCAGGATCTGAAAGTGGACGGGAGGACCTCCAAAGGCAGTGAAGCCGAGATCCCAGGTGCGCAGGAAGACGTCCTGAATGCGCCATTGCAGCTTTTCGTTGTTGGCCTGGTAGGCGGTACCACGCTCGAGGGTGCGCTCGCGCAGGGCCCGATAGATGTCGAGGAGTGGCATCGCCGGTGAGGAGGATCAGGAGCTAGCTGTTGATGATTGAGTAGGAGTGAAGAGAGGTAAAGGCGGCGGAGTCATTGTCATTCATATTTTGTATTGGTGTTGACCACCGCGGCCGCGAAGATGTCACCGTCCATTGGGGTATTTCTTGGCTCGCAATGTCCATCGGCCAATCCCGTGTGTGGGGTCGCGCACGCAACGCAAAGGGATCGGCAAGTGCCGGGAGCCTGCCGAGATGGCGGGATCGTGTCAAAGAAGTCGACGGGACATCTGAAGCTGTCAGACTGATTGATATCCAAAGAGTGATATCTTCATCCGAAAGGTTGCAGTTCAAGCTGCGGTCATGTTTTCCTGAGTCGTCAGTTGCGAGTCCAGAGGAAATCCCCTGGGCATTTGATGGTCGATATGGCTCGCAGTAACTGAGTCTTGGCACACGCTAGATCTCTTTAGTCTTAGCGCACGAACATCTGAGGCTTGACCTCGGGAAGCCCTGGAGCTCTGTCAAGGACCTCAGAACCAACACCATTGACGTCCGCAAGCTCTCACCAAACCGCCGCTTCTCTAACCGCAAGCAGACAGCTCTTCAGTTGCTCCTTCCCTACCATCTACAAAGACAATAATGCGCCGTACCTCGGACCGCCCGACCAAGCGGCTGCGCCGCCTGAGCACCGAAGACGACGACGACGACACCACTCCTTCATCCGGCCGAGGAAGCGACGACCAGTGGACGCCCGGCGAGACTGCAGCGCAAGCGTGAGTTCTCAAACCTAATACCTGTCCTCTTGGTCGCATTAGCCCGCATTGTCCCGGCTACTCCGTCTCCACTGCAACCCATCATCCCCCCTTCCTCCCTCGCAATCATCCAACCGCCGAGACAATGGCTCAAAAGCGAAAGCGACTAACCACCAAACGCAGAAATACCACCACCACCTCTCGAAGCCGCCGAGCCGCCGCAGCCGCAGTCCCGCCCTCGACCTCCATCGAGCGCACCTCCCCGTCGTCCGCTGAGCAGAACAAACACTCGATCCGTCTGACGGTCAAGGCGCCACCCAGTAGGCTGCGAGAAGTCACCGGCGGCGCGTCGAGCGGAGCAGCACCAGGCGTCGAAATGGGTCGGACGGCGCGCGCGTCACGGGCGAAGAAGACCGTTGTGGATGAGAGCACGACCTCCGATGAGGAGGAGGACGAAGATGAGGACGAAGATGCAGATGCTGACGCCGACGCCGACGCCGACGCTGATGCTGATGCTGATGCCGATATGGTGGACGCAGAGGGCGAAGAGGTAGAGGAGGAGCAGGAGGAAGAAGACGAGCCGGAAGAGCAGGACGACTCGCCGCCGCGAGCCCCGGTCCCAGACGCGACACGCCGCAAGGGGCGAAGTAGCGACGCGGGACCAGTTCGGAAAGGCTACGCATCGCGCGTGACAAAGGCGCCACAGGCTCCGCGCGGTGCCGCTGCGGCGGCGACAGCTAAGGCTGCGGCCGAGGAGGACGAGGAGGACGAGGAGGAGCTGTCTGAGTTGGCGTCCGAGGACGGGGTGGCAGATGAGGACGACATGGAGGGTGGAGAGGAAGAGGCCGAGGGTGAGGGTGAAGCCGGAGAGGAAGGCCTGGATGACGACGAAGAGGGTGAAGGTGAGGGTGAAGGCGAGGGCGACGAGGATCTCGATAGCGACGGGTCGCAGCTGTCCGGCAGCAGGGGAGCGACGCCGGATCTAAGCAAACTTACGAGGAGGCAGAGGGCTGCTTACGAGGAGTTTGGAGGGGGGCTGATGGCGTTGTCGAACGGTAAGACCATTATGATTTGACGGGAAGTCTAGCATGCTATGGTCCGTGACTGATTCGTAAACAGAGGCGCAGAAGAAGAAGCATCTCACGGCGGAAGAGCACGCGATGCGCCGCGCGGAGATGGCTCGGCGCCGGAAGAACTTGAGCGAGAAGCGGAATGAGGAAGAGAAAGTGAGTGTTCTGCGAATACCCCTTGCTCAGTCTATCACCTCCGCTTGAAGCTCTCCGTCCGAAAACTGACCCTTCTCGGCAGATGGACACGATCAACAAACTTCTCAAGAAGCAAGCGCCCAAACGGCGCGGCCGGGCCGGAGGCGACGCTGGTGCCGACGGCGGGCTTGACCTACAGGAGCCCGAGGTGGAAAAGGCCCCGCCGACTTATGTGCGGTGGATCAACAACAGCCAGGGCAGCAAGCTCGCAATACCCGAGGAGTGGCTGGATGCGCCGGTCAGTCAAGCTTTTGGAGTGTCGGGCATCGGTCCGGGAGCTTCGTTCGGGGGAGTGGTGCTGCAGGGCGTGAGCGGGTCTCCTTGAGCTCTTGGTGTGAATGGAAGGGACAGCAGATTTATCTCACATAACTGCCCGGCAAACATCAGTGCAGCGTGTGTAACCTGATAAGCTCGAGTCCGCCGAGGACCAAGAATTTAACGTGAGATTTGGCGGTGGTCCTGTTGGGATCCGCGCATGGTCCTATGCCTCAGGCCTCACGTTGTAAAAGCCTACAACAGGTGCTAAATGTTGAGTATTCGATACCGATCCATTGCCGGCAAGGCCACAGTTGAAGAAGCCAGTAGAGTAGTCTCACAAAGACATACAGAAAAAGAAATCCATGACCGGAAACACCTGATTCCATATTCCACAAGCTGACCCAGACATGTGAAAAGACAAGACAGCCACACCTGACGCCAGGATACCTCAGATGAAGACCACAATCTCACCACGGTCGTTCCGCCTGAGCCTGAGACTCCGCCACAGCTCCTTCTCGTCCTCGACCTTCCGCGATGCTCCCGCCGTACTACCGCTCGCCCGCTCCCCACGCTCGCGATGCCAGCGCTTAAGCGCCTTATTCATGCTGCACCCACGCGTCGACTCGGGCCCCTTATTCACAAACGCGAGGAAGAGCTGCGCGCGCGAAGCGACATGCTCATCACCGACGGCAGCCGAGCTCTGGCTGTGCAGCTGCAGGGCGCGGGAGGTGTCGGCACGGTTCTCGCGCAGGATGAGCTGGCCGGCTCCGGTTGCGTGCTCGCCCGAGCCGTGCGAGTGCGACGGCGACACGATGCGCGGGTA
>QQTW01000423.1_pt1 | contig 26376 bp, 35 predicted proteins | sample 1904831 | NCBI WGS metagenome assembly QQTW01 (sample SAMN09435610, study PRJNA476489) | Subsurface metagenome, whole genome shotgun sequencing project. | reverse complement strand
GTTAAAAAATTCTTAGCTGGTGGTGGCATAGTTGCTTTCAAACAGTTCTCTTCTTTATTATGCAACTTTTATGCCGATTAGCTTATTTCAATTCTCCGTCCGATTCCCAGACTGCAAGTACTTCTTCCCCAATACTGAATTTTGGGACTGGGACTGGGAAGTTGGGGGCAACCGGAATTAAAGGCGATCTCGCAGCAGAAGAACCGACCAAGAATTTGCGGCGTGACTTGATTTTTTTTCTAAAAGCCATAATAAGGATAATTTCCTATTTTTTTGGGAAGTGAGTCGCGCCGCTGTCAACTGGCGGTTGTTCGGCGCGACTTCAAAACATCACGCATCACACAGCTTTCAGCTCACTCTCAACTACGAAACTAGGCTCGGCTTGGTCGGGGATGTAAGATACGTCGTGCCTTAGATTGCAGCATTTCCTCCACTTAATTAGGTAGTGCCATTGCTTCAGCTCGTAATTTATACCGACCACTACACCAACCTGGTGTGAGAGTTCCCCATCTTCAAATTCCAGAGTATGCTGAACCTCCTGACCAAACTGAAACTTTCGTTCTGGGAAGGTGGATGGAATTGCAGATTTAGGACGGATAGCAGATGCAGATAGAGCAGCTGGTGCTGCTAGACATTTCGATAAAAAGTGGCGACGGGATTCCTTCATTGGTTAACCTCAGTGTGTATCATGCTCTTGACCAACCCGGACTTGCAACTCGAAGCGCAGTAAAGGTTGGTTTTTTTACTTTGGTACTAGCGAAAAATCAAAGCCTTGCTATTCTCTTTCTCATCAGCTGGTCACGCTGCTCAAAGGCTTGTGCAATCTCCTCAAAGCTTGTGCCAACCACTTGGACTAGGTATGCTAGAGCGTCTCTTGTGGTATTGAATGTTCTTGCAATGCCCGAACGAACTCGGTATGTGTAAATGCCGTCACTATGTTGAACCAACCGTCCAATGTTTTTTAGTACTGGTGTTGGCACTCCTTTCTGCCTTTCAATTGCTGCAACGTGGACATCAAATTCCATGCACGTCCAGTCATCGCTGCGCTTTAAAATGCAACCCTTTGGGACATTGTTGGGGTCAATATCAATGGTCTTGTTCAGCATCACATTGTATGCAGACGTGCCATATTCAATTGATTTCTTACAATCAGGACAATAATGGGCATCGAGTCCTGTGATGGCACGCGGGTGAGCGCATTCGGTCACAGCCTGCTCATCGATGTATTGGTTTAGCTCTGTCTGAGCAATTACCTGCTCAAGCCCCAATTCGCCCCGCAACTGCGCAACCATCGTTAGGTGCTTACATTCTTTGTTGGGTGAAGAATATTTGAAAGCAGGGCAGGTGCATTTGTCATAATTCACTGTATATACATCGCCCGTTTCCTTGTTGGTGATGAGGCATTTGTCGCCAGCAAACTCAAAGTGATAGCCACTAAAAGCGTCACGGCGTAAGAATGTGGAGCAGGTCTTACCAGCAGCATCCACAAATACAACCAAGTTACAGCGATTGTGAAGAGAGGTAGTGAAGCGTTTAATTGTTGCGATTGCACGACCGACAACAGCTGCTAGTGCGTTTTTAAGTTTTTCAGAATTGAGCTTGAGATTCGGCAGTTGTGGCATCATAAAATTACCTCTAACAGTCTTTGTTGGGGTGAAATGTTGGCGATCGCGCAATCTTGGCGGAGCGGGCGATCGCCTTTGGTTTTCGGGGTGGGCAGTCAGCGTCTAATTTACGAACTTGCTGCCTTTGATATTATTATCGTAGCGTCTCAAGCTACAATAGTCAAGTGTTTTGTAGCTTGAGACGCTAATAATTTTAAGCCTAACTTTACTAATGTAGCTTGACGCTTGGATAGGCAAGGATTATGCTCAGTCTAGTGTTAAACTACAGACGTAGCGCTATGAGCAACACAGTGATTGAATGGCGATTGCATATCGTCATGGCAGAGCGAAGGATAACCCCATCAGACCTAGCAGAAAAGATGGGCGTTAATCGTGTGTCGGTGTCTCGGTTAAAGAATGCTAGACGATTGCCACGTCTTACCGAGGAAACTTTAAACGGACTTTGCAGAGTACTGGATTGCCAACCGGGGGACTTGATGAAATTTAAGCCAGACGGGAATGAAGGAGAGGCAGTGTAATGCTTAGCGAATACATTGAAGCTGCCATGCATCGAGCTAAATACGAAATTTTAGAGGAAGATGGTACATTCATTGGCAAAATCCCAGAGTGCCAAGGTGTATGGGCGAATGCTGACACGCTGGAAGCTTGTCGGGATGAACTACAAGAGGTGCTTGAAGAATGGATAATTTTAGGTTTTCAAATGGGTCATCCTCTACCAGTGATAGATGGAATTGACCTTTCATTCAAAAAAGAAGAGGCTGCGTAATGCCTCCCTTTGGCCCTATCAAGCGCCGCGACTTAATTGCGTATTTGCGAGAACTAGATTTTGATGGCCCGTTCTCTGGCAAGAAACACCAGTTTATGTCCAAAGGGGCGCATCGGGTACGCATTCCTAACCCGCACCAAGGAGATATCAGCAAAGGTTTACTCGCCACAGTTCTTGCAGAAGCAGGGATTAGCCGAGAGGAATGGGAGCAGTTGTGACTAAATTTAATTCGATGAGCTTGGATGCGGTGAAGCGCTACTTTTTGCAACACCGCGACGACACCGAGGCATTCTACGCTTACATGGACAAGCTTTCTGAATCAGGACGAGCCATTGTCATTGACCCAACCGATCCAGAATCAGAAAAACAAGCGCTCTCCCAAATTCAAGAACGCTTGCAGCATAAACAGCTATGAGTCAGTTAGACTTTGGGTTTTGGGCAGTTTTAGGTGATGCCCAGCACCAGGGTCTAGGCGACTAGTTGATGCGCTGCCACCTTACCCTCTAGAGCAGATGCCAACTGTACCACCCTCATATTCCCGTAGCCGGAAAGCTTAATCTCGCGGGCCAGCTGCTTCAGTTTGCGGATTCCAGATGATTGCAGTTGCGCTTTTGTGGCTAACTCCATCACTACTGGCGCGGTTTTGGGTAGCCTGGATTTTGCCATTGCAATCGCGTCCGGCATCTCAACAATAAAAGTCTCGGCGGGAGGTAAGTTGCTCTCAATCCACTGCAACGTTGCAGTCTGTACTCGTGCAGGCGCTAGTAGCAGCTGCGACTTAACACTCGGCTGCTCAGCTGGCAGTGCGATCGCAGCCTCTTCAACTGGTTGCATCCATAGATCGGGCAGCGCTGAAGCTGGTTCAACTTGATTCGCAATCGCTGGCTGCTCGATTGCTGGCTTTGCCTCAACTCGTGGCTGCGCTTTGCTTCCGGCATCCTGCCAGAGCTTAACTAGTCCAGCGGTGAAATCAGCGATGGCAGAGGCAGTAAATAAAATGGTGATTGCGACGGTTGCGACTGTGAGTAAGCTTTCCATTAGAAAAAATCCTTGTGGGGAGCGCGATGTAGAGTGGCTCAACCCTTGATACCATTAATATAACTTTCTTTACTTTAAAGTAGTACTACTTTACGAAATATTTACAGTTTTAGAAGTATTAGAGTAGTTGGATTAATCTATTTATGTAATTGAGTGTGACTTGAGGTAACAGTATGATTGAGGTAAAACCACTGTGTACAGGAGTGACTGCAATGCCCCTACCTCGTAATTCAGATAAAATTCAAATCAGCGTCTACCTGGATAAGGAATTAAAAGACCGTATTGCAAAGTTGGCAAGAAAGCAAAGAAGGTCTGTCAGCAATTTGATCGAGGTTCTCTGTGAGGAAGCTGTAGAGCGATCAGAGCAAGAGGATGCTAAACGTGCCAGCTAGAAAAATAGAGGTAGCACGTGGAAAATTTGAAGTTTATGAAAGCAAATTTCTATTTTGATGGTGCAAATTTATGTTGCAACAATCATTTTGGAAATCGACTAGTAATCCCGCTAGGAGACAAGACTTCAAAGCACCCCATAACAGAACGAGTATTTTCAAAATTAAATATGCCTATCGGTCTAAATTCGACCTCCGGTAGGGCGCTACAGGCTTTATCTGTACTTGTTCTAGATACGCATATATCAGCGTTATTATGGGTGCTTTACTACCAAACTAAAGCGTTCAGAAGAACTCTTTTAGAAGATTTACAACTAAAAGATGATGAACCTTTAGGGTTAATTTACAACTCAGAGCTGAATCTATGTTTTGCTTGTTTAGATTTTTGGGATAGCAACCATTTATCTGTAAAATCAAACGATTTCAGCGCCCTTGATATGTGGGAGAGATTAGTGGTCTCGCACGTTTGTGATGCTCTAAATTCTCGAAATTTGCGAGGGAATAAAAAAGACGATGAAAAGGATATTCAATGTTTCCTTGATAGCCTCGAACGCTGGGATAACCCTTACTCTCCAGAAAAAAACTTACACCACTTCAATCTGATTAATTTAGCGATTGCAATTGGCCAACCTCAACGCGCTGATAATGTGCCTATGAGAAAAGCTAGAAAGCAATTTAGAAATATTGCTTGGGAACCGTACAAAAAATCTTGGAGTGATTATAAACAAGCTATTCATGCAGGGCGGCTCAACAAAGTTCATATTGATGGAGAGGATTTATATATTCAAATGGAGAGGCGTTCTCGAATTTGCGTAACATAGCAAGCATTTGCGGGTATTTGCGATTACACGATTATTTAGAGGCAAACACTATCGGTAGCGTAATTTTCAATTTAGGCTCCAATCGCAATTTTTTGCCCCAAATTGGGGGGGTATAGATTTTACCAATTGGCATTAAGCTAGTGTTGGTTCTGTAATACGTAACATGACTGTGCAGAAACACTCAAAAATTATCCCTATTCGGTTGACCGACAAGGATGTTGAAGAAGCTGACGAAATCGCAAGTCGGCTCAATACACCTCGTTCGACCTTGATTCGTCAGGTTTGGCGTGAATGGCTGAAGTTGCAATTACTATCAATAGAAAAAACCGCTGGCTAAGTTTACAAATGCTAGCACCAGCGGTTTTTTCGTTCTTTTGTTCTTAAAAGCTCCAATCATAAAAGGTCAAATACCCTGTTCCCGCAAGGTAGACCGGACAAGAGCTTGAGTGTCGCTTGGAGGTGTCTATAAACATTCAACCCGCCCTATATTCCAGGAGGTTTTTAGGTCTGTTGAAACCTATTGGCTCATTGAATATGGAAGTACGCAAGTACGCAAGTACGCGATCGCACGAGCATGACTATTGAATACTCTCGGATTGAATACCCTAGGACTTTTCTATGATACCACCACTGTGGGAGTATACGGCTTCAGAGCTAGAGGCTGCAATCAAGAGCCTGGAAGGGTTTCTAAGAATTAAACCCCCGAAAAACACAGCGCCGAACTCTACAAAAAAACACTGCGCCAGACGCTACAAAACCCGATTACCCAAACAAACTAAACGCAAGCCTCAGAGTTTGAAGTGTCTTGAAGAATCTTGTGAAAACGAGGTCATACATCCACTCGTAAATGGAACAGGGGGTTTTTGTTTGACACATTTTCGGCACGGGGAGGAATCGTAAATGTTTGCGCCTAAGCATGAGAACGATTTCAAAGACAAGCTAATTAAAGCTATAAATTTGCTACCAGACGAATGGGCGTTGACCCCAACACAGGGAAAAAAATCATACCGTGACGGCTGGCAAGGTGAGAAACCGCTTTCAAAAGTTGAATTAGTACAAATTATTCAGCACGGCGATCGCATCCCAGACCAGAAGAATTTAATTCATCCCAAGGGTATTGGCCTTAGAACGGGTATTGTTAGTGGCGGGTTGGTTGCCATCGACTTGGATGGGAGATCAGCGCGTCCATATATGCTGTCTTACTTATCGAACTCTGAAGAATTACCGAAAACAGTAGCTTGGACATCTGGCAGACCTGGGCGATCGCAACATATATATAGAATGCCGGAACAGTATTGGAGTGAGATCGCAAGCAAAAAATTCAAGACCGGAGCAAAGGGTGACGACGGCAAACTCGAACAAGTAGAACTCCGTTGGAATCATCTTCAATCTGTTCTACCTCCGAGCGAACATCCGGATACTGGGCAATATTGCTGGCTAGTAGGATGCGCGCCTTGGGAGTGTGATGTGGCTGAAGCTCCCCAGTGGATGATTGAAAAAATGCTGAAACCTGCGGAACCTCCAAATAGTAAAAAAACTCCGCATTCTAAACAGCACGAACCGCAGAGCGATATTGATAGGGCACTGTCCTACTTAAGTGCTTTATCTCCTAAACGTGCCGAAGATTACGATGATTGGCTGGCAGTAGGCATGGCGTTACATTCAGTGGATGACTCACTGTTAAGGGAGTGGGATGCGTGGAGCGCACAATCGCCAAAGTATAAGCCAGGAGATTGTGATCGCAAGTGGGAGTCATTCAAGAGAACCGGGATTTCTATTGGAAGTTTGGCATTCATGGCAAAAGCCGATGGATGGAAAGACCAAGTACAGTCAAATAGATTTGGCGGTGGAGGTGAAGGCAATCCGCCTGTTTCAAATGTCTCGCTCCGCGATCGCATCGAAGAGATATTAGAGCGCACAGAATCGCAAGCCGAACGAAAATCGGCATTCATCAGCTTGGCTAGTTCGACTAAAATTTCATTACGCGAACTAGAGCAATTGTCTGACTTAGTAGAGTCAGAAAATGAGCTGAGCGATGGCAGGCAAGAAAGGAAAAAAGAATTAGACAGGCTATTCAAAATAAGCGCTCGAAGGCTCACTCTACCTCGCTACCTTCATTCAAACTTGGCACATCCTTTTGAGAAAATAGCAAGTTGGATGGGAGTAGATGTTGAGTCGCTACTCACAATAATGCTACCTACATCTGCCAGTTTGTTAAATCCTCAAACACGAGTAGTTGTTAAAGAGAGTATTGATTTTCTAGAGCCGCTGATAGTTTATGCAGGCATTGTTAGCGAAAGTGGAAACAGAAAAAGTCCGATATTCAAAATAGTTACTAAAGCGCTTCGCAAGTTACAAAACGAAGAAGACGCTCGATATAATCAAGCTCATTTGGAATACCAAGAGCAGTTAAAGGCGTGGAAAAAAACTAAGCCTGAAGAGCGAGACGAATCCCCAGAACCACCTCCACCGCCGCGTGAATTTTATTTAGATAATTTCACCTCCGAAGCATTAGACAAGGTTAAGAACCAACAGCCGCAACATGGCATTCTAATTCGCAAAGATGAGTTGTCTGGACTATTTAATTCCTACAACACATACCGAGGAGGCAAGGGTAGTGACCGAGAAGGTATTTTATCTGGTTGGAATGGCGACGGGATAAAAGTCAATCGCGCTAACGGCTCCAGATTGTCTCTCAGCCAAGATGCAAGCTCGATTGCTGGAGCAATTCAACCGGATAAGCTGCGCCGGATTATGGGAGATTTATTAGACGAACAAGGCGAATGGGCGCGTTTTCTTTGGTTTTTAGCACCTGTAAAAGCATTTAGATTGCCGCAAGGTGATACCAAGTTTGAGTTGGGCGACTTGTTGGAAGGCATTTATCGCAAATTGGATAGGTTACCTCCTACTCAATACAGGTTTAGCCCTGAAGGTCAACAGATTTATGACGATTACCATTGGCTGCTAGAGCGGCGAAAGCTTGCAGAGCCACGTCAAGGGATGCGCTCGGCAATAGCGAAGCTGCAAGGATATTGTGCGAGATTCGCTGGACTTCTACATATCCTTTGGGAAGTCGCCGCAGGTCAAGAGCCAGGTGAAACAATTCCATCTGACCGGGTGGAAGCTGCAACTGCTTTAGCAGAATTTTACTTGGGGCAAGTTCGTTTAATCCACTCGGATGGAGAAGCAGATTCTAACGAACTGAACCCATTGCTTAAGAAGCTTTTAGAAAAAGCCAAGCAATTGAATGGGATTACAGCGAGGATTGCAAAGCAATCAATTAAAGCACTAAAAGGCACAACTCCTCAAAAAGTCAGGGAGTATTTGAACGAGTTGGTGGAAATGGAATACGGCGTTATTGAAGGTGAGGGGAGTCGGTCTAAGTTTATTCCCAAAACTGTAGACCAAACTGTAGACCATGCAAAAAACCCTGAAACTATTGTCAAATCGTCTTTTTCACCAACAGACAATTCTAGCTGTAGACCTACTGTAGACCAAACTGTAGACCTGGTTAAAAACTCTAAAAGCTATGTAAATAAAGGAATACAGCCGACTGTAGATTCTAACTGTAGACCTGTAGACCAAATTTTGCATTCACTTGAAAATTCTGTAAGTAATTCCACATCTACAAGCACTAACTCAAATGTTGTCAGTTCAAATACCTTAAATGATGGTCTACAGGTCTACACTTCGGCTGAAAGCTTTGATGATACTAGCGTTGAAGCTGTAGACCCAGGGTCTACAGTTGGGTCTACAGTTGATTCTGGGTCTACAGTTACGGACAAAACGCTTGATTTTACTAGCGTTGAAACTGTAGACCCAGGGTCTACAGCCGGGTCTACAGCTGATTCCGAATCTACACTAGACTTTGAAAATCCTGATTATTGGGATGATGAAACTAATGGTTCTGGCGGTTCTACGGTTGTTGATTTAAAACCCAAACCAGGTGGAGGCGGAGCGGATGCAATTCCGGCTGAAGAAAAATCGCCTGACAACGTGACAACAGGCGACAACCGCAGTGAGCGTAGCCTTGAAATCCCTGATTTTGATTCGTTTGCCAACACTGTTGGCAGAGTGACAACAGCTGACAACATCTACAGCGAACCTAAAAATCAAAAGCTTTTAGCCAGTATTGAGAGCGATCGCGCACTCGTGCATCTCGTTGAAGAAGATGACAAGCCAAGGTTACTGCTTGATGAGTCCAAGTTAGATTTGTATCGAGAGAGAGGATTTGAATTAAAACCTTGGCAACCGACACTACAAGTAAAATCCTATGAGCAGATGCGACGAGCGATAGTCGATATTGAAACTTTTGGTTTGAATCCAGATACCGACAGAATTATTGCGATTGGTTTAAAGATGGGCGATCAGGTTGCGATCGTCAGTGATCGTAATGAAGCAGCGATGCTGAAGGAGTTTAACAATCTCTTAGTGAAATGGCAACCTGATGTCTTGTCGGGCCATAACATCATGAATTTTGATTGCCCATTCATTGCTAAACGCTGCGCTCTACATGGTATCAAGTCGCCTTTTAGAATAAGTGATCGCGAATCTTGTTTGCGGGCAACACGAGTAAACGGCAAGCCAATTACTTATAGGGAGGTTCACGTCTGCGACAGGAAAATCAATTTAATCGACACCTACCATCTAACTGCATTATTTGATTATTCCGCTCGTCAGCTGTCGAATTTAAAGCTGAAAAGCGCTGTCTTGGAGTTGGGACTGAGGAAGGAAGCCCGACTGGAGTTATCCGCCGAAGAAATAAAACAGGATTGGACATCTGGTGATTTTCAAACTATTGAGAAATATCTCAAATTTGACCTTGAAGATACCGAGCTATTAATGGATGCGTTTCTACCTCAAATTCACTATCAAGCGCTTGTAGTTCCTGGTTTAAGTTTGCAACAGATGGTGTTGCGGGGCAATGGTACTAAGTGGCAGAAGGTTCTTCAAAGCTATTATGGAAAGTCTCCAGATGCAGACATCGTTCCCCAATGTGAAGGTGCTGCACGATTTGCAGCAAAAGCTGGAATCTTTACCAATGTCGCCAGCGTTGACATCGCTTCGCTGTATCCTTCCATTCAACAGCGATATGGTGTTTGCAGCGCTAAAGACCCAGATAAATACTCTCTTCGAGTGCTGCAATATTTGACAGCCGAGCGCTTGAGATTGAAAAAACTTGGAAAGAGCGGCGACTTGGAAGCCAAAAGACAAAGCGATGCATTGAAAATTCTACTCAACTCGCTGACTGGAATGTTGGGAACTAACTCAATTGGCTTTAACGACCCTGTTGCATTTAGTCTAGTTACGTCTTATGGCAGAGCGATTCTAAAGCTAATGGCTCGAACTGTTGAGGAGTGCGGCGGTCAAGTTTGCTTTGGCGACACAGACGGGCTTTGCTTCACCGCTCCTAATATTCCCGCCACTTATGCCCGAATTGTTGATACCCTACCTGATAGCATCAAACTCGACCCTTGTGAAGTATGGGATGCATTATATATTCCTTCTGGGAAAGGTGAGGAAGGTTCAAAATGCACTTACATTTATTGGAAGAATGGCGAACCTAAATTGAAGGGTGGACGCTATACAAACCGCGATAATCCTTCCTATCTTCGCGAGTACGAAATCGGGTTTCTTTCTACTTACTCTACCAATGGATTAGCTGCCGCTCAAAACTTCCATGATGATTTTGTTGCTCGATTGAGTTCGGGTGAGTTTCCCATCAAACAGCTTAGCTGTCGAAGAATTGTGCAGCAAAATTCAAAATTCAAACATTTGGGTGAAGTTGGTCAAAAAGTTAGATATTGGGTTGGCGAAGGTGGAACTTATACTAATGAAGAACCTTACGACCGCAACCATTACAATCATCAAATAGAGTTGTTACATTGGGAGTTATTGACAACTTTAGGACACGAGCAACCTAAACCAAATAAAAGAAAGAAAAAGGCAAAAGAACCTTCATTGTTTCAATTGGATGAATTAAGATGAATAAATCAATTGTGCAAGAACTAGAACGGCAGAAATTGATTAAAAAGGCACACTCTTTAATTTTTGAAATTGCCTCACGTCCAAATGCACTGAGGTTTTTGCGGAGCGCAATATCGATGCTTGAAAGTTACATCAGCTTCAAAGCGAATCGAACCAGAATTGAAAGTAAATAATGAGACTTGCAAGGATAAATTATGGTTACCACTGAATTAACACCAACTCAAACAACCGACCAAATCAACGCGCTTCAAGCTGAAATTACTACCCGAAAAACAGACATCGCAAACTTGAAAGAAGCACTTGATACACTACTAGCAGGCAAGCCGCGCCCAGCGAATCCCGAAAGTGATAATGCTTTTGAGATGCTTAAGCAGCTTGTTGGTAACGTACCGAAATCTATGGAAGAGCAACAGTTGTATCAAAGCAAGTTGGAAGAGGCACAAAGGGCTTTACAGCTAGCGATCGCAGTTTGTAAAGAGAAGCAATTAGAGCTTGAAGGTCTGCAACAGCAGCAGGATGAAATACAAGCAGAAGAGCTATTTCAAGAGCTTAAACTTAAGTCTGAGAGATTTAATGTTTGCATCACTGAAGTTCTGAGTTTGTTGGAGCAAATCAAACAGAACAGCCGTGAAATTTATAAATTACGTGGTGATAATCCTCTATTGGGTGTTTACTTTGAGTCGCGCGAAACGCCCTGGTGTGTAATTTCAGATAAGAATGTTTTGATTAAGCGAAAGATTGATGTTAAGTAGTTGGCTGATTCCGCTGTCTAAGTTGAGAAATCCACTTCCATCCTTCTTCTTCCGCGCCTTCTGGTACGAGAAAAATTGTATCGTCGAAAAAAATTAAATCCTCATTGATAATTATCAGAAACTGCCAGCAGCGGTTTTCCGAGTAAAACACAACTAGACTAACGCCGAAACTCGTTTTAGTAACTGAATGAACCGTAAATTCTGTCATGTCTAAGCATTTTTTTGGTTAACAATTCATGACTCGTATTATTTCACCAGTTGCCCGCGTCACGGTTAACAAAACAATAATTTGGCAGTCGGGCGACGGGATATTAAAATCGGTGTCTGTCGAGTTGAATGAGAATCAGCGATCATCTCGTTGCTCGGCACAGATGTATGACCCTGACTTGCTGATTGGCGCGGCTTTCCAAAAGATGAGTCTGACAACTGGGGGGATCGTAACGCCGGAGGGGCTGCTAAAAGAAACGTCGCCGACCTCTGCTCCTGCTACACCATCAAGTGACCCAAGCGGTACAACAACCAGCGGCAGTTCAACTCAAAATACTTCTTTTTCTCCCCAGGTTCGCGCATTCCTCGATCTTGTTTCTTGGGCAGAGGGGGCAGATTACACAACAATTTACGGTAATCGCAAGTTTAGCTCTTTTGCCGATCATCCCCGGAGAAGAATTACCGCTGGAGGGAATACATCAGATGCAGCTGGACGATATCAATTTTTAGCTTCGACTTGGGACGAAGTAAAAAAAGCACTCAATTTAAAAGATTTTTCTCCAGCATCTCAAGACTTGGCGGCGGTGTACTTAATCGACAAGAAGCGCAAAGCTTTAAAGTTTGTTGAGCAAGGCACGAAGGGATTAAAACAAGCTTTAGATCTCCTCAGTTACGAGTGGGCAAGTTTCCCACCAGCGCGGTATCCCCAAAAAACTCGCAGCTTTGAAGCTTTGACAAACAAATACATCAGCTTCTTATTAAAATATCAGGGACAAAGCCCCTCCCAATCCGCCGCTGCCACTCAACCACAAGCATCTAGCACAGCTGATAATACTAAAGCTGCACCTTTAAAAGATAAGGCTGAGCAAAAACCTGTTGAACAGAGCATCAAAGGAACCGAAATTGTCATCGAACTGGGCTACAGTTTAGACCAGCTCGTAGCTTTCAACTTTATTCACATCGGAACTAATACATCTAGAGACGCACTAGGGACGACAACTCTAGAAGGCTCAATGATTCGGTGGGTAATGAGCCGACGAACTCAAAACACTGCTTATACAAGCATCACCTTGCGGCAACTAGCGCAGATGATTTGCGATCGCTACGGGTTGAAGCTTGACATGGAAGGAAACGGCCCGACATATCAGTATCTTGATCAAACAAGCATTTCTGACTACGAATTGCTTCTACGGGAAACTAGAGCAATCGGTTACTACATCATAGAATCAGGTAATACTCTAGTCATCAAACCTTATCGTCCTATTTTCACGGGGTTTGTAATTACGCGGGACATGGTGCAAACGATTAGGTTTACTGACAGAGCATCGAGCGATCGCTCTTCCACACCTGGCACAACCGTCTCGACTCCCGCCACTCCTGCTGCTGAAACCAAGACTAAGAATGATAGAAAGACAGGAAAACCGACTCAAACTAAAATAGAAGATACAACCGGGGTTGGAAACGAGCAGCTAAAACCATTTGGAGTCACTGGGTCTGCCACACCGCAAGTACACGGTACAACCATTCTCGATGCCTCTATAACTGGTTTGCCAAAACAAGAAATCGGTGCAATAGATTTAGCAGATGGCAGCGCAATCGCAGCCCAACTTAGCGATGAGGCAAAGAGAATAAAAGGTTATGAATCTACCGCCACGCTTGTTACTTATCCAGAAACATTGACTTTAACCCCTGGCTCAATAATTGCACTTGATAGTAGCGTCGCTCCCGACCCCTTCAATAGAGAATGGAGGATTTCAAGTGTCCGGCACACTCTTTCAACAGCAGGGATGCGGACAGAACTGCAATTTTATAGCCCACAAGCAGCTAAGGAAGCTAGTGGATCGGCTTCAACTTCCGATACTACAGATGCTCCGGCAACCGAGGTAAAACCTGGTGGATTCGTGCTTCCAGCAGCGGGCAAGACGGGCGACGGCATAAATGGAGGTGGGAATGGACACAGAAAACATACAGGGGTCGATATTGCAAACGTCCAGGGGACAGCAATAGTAGCCTCTGCTGGTGGCACTACTTATAAAGTCCTAGGTGGCTGCTCGGTTGGCGATGATTCCTGTCATGGCGGCTACGGTAACAATATCGTCATCCAGCATGAGAATGGCTACTTCACTCGTTACGCCCATTTACATGAAATCCTGGTGACGCAAGGACAAAAAGTGAAGCAGGGGCAAAAGATTGGGACGATGGGAAATACAGGTCACTCAACTGGGACACACCTACATTTTGAAATTAGGAAAGGTGGCTCGTTCACAGACCAGGCTGTTCTGTTCTCCGATGTAGGATTGACAATCCCTCAAAAGCATAATAAAGGTTTTCGATATTAATGTACTCCGGTGCAAACCTTGCTAGCTACGGGCCAGTCACTAACATCGGCTCCCCAGCGAGGATCGAAATCAAACCATTTGCCTTGTTCTTTAATCTTCACAGTTCTAAATTCACGCTTGCGGCAGTCAATTTCCATAACGGCTGGATTGTTACCGTTGCTAAAAATTCGCTTTCCTTGAAACTGTTTAACTTTATAAGATGGTGCGCCTGGCACTTTGGAATGTACCCATTTAGCTGTGCTGTAGTTAACGCAGATAGAGCGATCGCATTCTGTTTTTGCAAAAACCGGACTACTCGAACCAGCGAGGGAGAACATCAATGCAGCAGCGATTAAATGTTTCATAAAAGTGGAATAAATATTCCAATCAACCTAACCAAGCTTCGGTTAAAACAAGTATGGGCTTTGTACTGAATTTGAATGAAGATTTAATCAAGAGAAATTTTGATGCTTAACAATCGTAAAGAAAGTGAGTATTTATCTCTAGCGGAGAAGCTGCTCAAAGCTTATGAAATAAGTAATAGGTCACTAGATTTCAGTGAGACTAAAAGCCAAATATTAGCTACGGAGTGGGTGCAGCGAATCATGAAGCAGTTAGAACAAAACGAACTGAGGATGAAAGCTAATGATAAATGAGTTGAACCAAGCTATTGACGATTTGTATCAAGGACAAACTATTTCAGATCAAATGATGAAAACAATTGGCACAGCGTTACTGCGGGAACGGCAAGGACGAACACCGGAGCAAATTGGTGCGGAATTGAATTTGACACCAGCTGCGGTGAAAGAATTAGTAATTCGCTGCAAAGGTTGGGATATAGAGCAAGAGCAACAGGAGCGGTAATCCTAATCAAGGCTACGATTGAGAAGTTGATTATGCATTTCAAGGTATGCAATGACAGGCCCAAAACGAACAAAAGTTGAGCGAGTACAAGATCGCGCTTTAATTGCAGAGTTGTTGTTAAAAGGTTGGACTCAAACCGCGATTGGCGAACATTTAGAAATATCGCAGAGTCAGGTTAGTAGAGAATTGCGCCGAATTAAAGAAGATTGGAAAAAAGAGAGCAATCGAGACTTTGACCTTTCTGTTGAGCAAGAACTAAAACGTTTGGAACTAATAGAACGCACTTATTGGCAAGCTTGGGAGAAGTCGTTGCAGCCAAAAGAATCGACATCTTCAGAGAAGAAAGGCAGTGAGGTAAAAGTTGGCAAGCGCACCGAACAACGCGCAGGTAATCCACAGTTTTTAAAAGGTGTGATGGAGTGCATAGATCGCAGGTGTAAACTATTAGGTTTGGATGCTCCAGTTAAGAGCGAAATCACGAGTGAAATCGCTATTAGCCAGGTACAAGAAGATTATCATGCGATGGATGCAGATGAGCTTAGCCGCCTATATCTAGCAAAGCTTCAAAACCCGCACCAGAATTAGATTTAACTAAAACAACACAAGTTTTTTTGGAGTTTTAAAGTGGCAAGCGATCGCATTTTGTTTGGCGTGGAACGCATCTGTTAGCCAACCGCGAGGTAGCTGGGAGGATGCTGAGGTATTTGGCGAAATAAGAGCTGCTTACACGCTTGATTGGTAGCCCAACATTATGAAGGTGTTTATTCTTGTGAGAGTCCATGCAGGTTTAGGAATGACAGTTTATCCCAATAACCCCGCTGGAATTTGATTTTGCCATCTTGAACTTGGAAGAAGCCGCATCCACGCAGCCCTTTTGGGTCGCGCCACTCAAGAATAGCCCAATCGCCATCTTCAAACAGATTTTCTGGAATACAAACCATCTCGGTTAAGGCAAAGCCACTGGTAAACATTGCCCGGATTGCTTCTTTACCTACAACCGGGCTTTCAGCTACCTGATGATTGATTGCATCTTCGGTGTAAAGCGAGGTTAGTGTGTCGATATCCGCATGATTGAAAGCATCAAGCCATGCCTGTACAACTTCTTTGGGTGTCATCAGCTTCACTCTAATGCGGATGCTGGAGATTTTTTTCAACTGAAACATTAGCAGAAAATACTGCACACCGAATCGGGAACCCGAATATATCGACTAGAACTCTTCGGCGATAATGCCAAGAATCTTCGCATAAGAACGTAACAAGTGGGCATTCATAGCACTGCCGTCCCTTGCGCTCGCGCTGCATTTGCTATTACTTTGCGTGGTGCTAGTAAACCAAGAACAATTGCCACCAAAATCAATGCGGGAACGTCGCCCTGAAGGTGTCCGCGTTCCGCTGGCTCAATCACTGCCTGTACCGCCATGATTGCCCCGTGAACAGCGCTCGACCAGATGGTAAACCAAATTAGACTCAGATGCGCTTCTGGTTTTCGAGAAGCCCATAGCAGGAAGATACCGAGCGTCGCATAGATGCCGACGATCATCTGTTCGTATTCGGATTGACCGGGTTGCCATGACCAGCCGGATGGCCAGATCTTCATCAACGGATAGACAAGGAGAAAAGCAATTCCAACAACAACAAGGGCAATTCGCAAGTACCGATGACTTTCATCCATTGCTCCTTCCTCCTACTATTTTTTAGGGTAGTTTCTACCAGTGGAATGCTTATTTCTCATGCTATCTTTGCTAGTGCCATTCAACTTCGCAGTGTTAGGAATTGTCATGTTCCTGAATACTGTAAACTTTCGCCCTGCCTGGTGGGCCTTTTTTTGTTGCAGCCTTTAATCATCTCTATCGGGCGCGTCGCCAATTCTCTTAGCAGCGACAGTATGCCAGTGATGTAAAGAATCAGTAGGAGCAGGCACAACTAATGTGTCATAGGGATTCGAGTATGACGCGCGATCATGCGTTATTAGTTTCCTGGGCTAATGTATACCAAGGTATACAAACAGTCTTATGCAGAATCCAATTCGGAATGACCGCTTGCAAGAGATTGAGTCGGAGTTAGAAGATTTGGCAACAATTGCAACGCGGTTGTTCCGTGCTACCAACCTTTGGCAAAATCAACGATCTTCTTTCCTTTTTTTGCGTTGCAGTAGCTGCACAGTAGAGCAAAGTTTTTTGGCTTATTGGCCCTATGCTTCATCAACTCTAACGGTATTCTGTGATCCATCTGCAATAGCTCAATTGCTATGACTGCACCTTGACTTGGACAATGAAGATTACAACAGCGTCCCTTTTGCTGTCTATAAAGAGAAGCTTTGAGCGCCTTACCTTCCTCACTTTTCACAAAGTTATTGGCATAAGCGCGGGGAGCAAATTCCCTATAGAACTGGTTCATCAAAGAACTTGTCCGTTGAACACTCGCCAATTCTTCCTGCTGGTATTGCTCCAAAAGAGCGATAAAGTCATCATTTTTCATCACTTCACCACCTGCAAAACTTGACGCATATGTTGATGGTGTTTGAAGCCGTCATAGGTCTTTTGAAACCGTTCAGCAGCTTTTTCAGCTAAGACGGCCTGCTCAATCGCTGCAACCATTTTGGCGAGAGTTTCGTCTGCCAAAGCTTCTTTTAAAGAAACGACGGTATAGTGTCCGTCAAGTAGTTCTACTAATTGCTCGGAAAGAATATCTAGCCCAGCCTTGAGAGCTGGCTGTGTGGTTTTACGAGTGCGCTTATTAGCTAACTTCGATTGAATGGCTTGAATGACTATGCTTTTAAGGTAGTAGTGAACGCGACGAGAGCCTGTTTCAAACGGAATGTTTTTGGTAAGAGCCGTAGCTTGATATTGCGATAGCCCTATTTGCATTAAAACTTTGCGAGTAACATAAGCCAGCTCTAAACTGTTGGGGTTCACTGCTTTACTCCTCTTCTATTAAGCGTGAATTAGTTGCGAAATTGAGCGAGAATTGCGGTTAGCAGCTGCTTGTACCAGCTTGGAATTATTGCCAGAATTGCTTGCAGTGAATTCTCGTAACGGTCTTTGGTTTCACTTAACTCTTCATCGAGATTCTCAACCGTCTCTAACGCCTCCTGCAATTTCTTTTTTGTTTTGGTAACATTACCCTTCTGAGCCCTTTGCAAGTTTTGTCTGCTGACAAGCTCTTTACCGGAGAAAAGCCCCATCCGAATGGACATCCTGGCGAAATCTTCAACCGTCATATACTTCTGTACTTCAGCAAGGATTGTGCTGACCTCATCCTCGCTAATCGGTTCGCTCAGAACCCTTTGAGCATCAGCCTTGGTAAAACCCATCAACTTCATGATTTGCAACTGCTCTGAAGGGGTTGGGGCGCTAAACGCATTGAATGCTACAATTTGACCCATTTTCTTGCTCCTTCTTCTGCCTTTGCGCTCTGCCAATCGGGGAGGAAAGTTACATCTGGGAAGTGGTCTTTGTTCGTCATTAAGAATTCGCCTCAACCTCAGCTATCAGAGAATGCGATCTCATATTTAGATTGTCAATTGCCCCTAATAGCAACTGTATCCGGGCAATTACAGGGAAACCCAAGCTTTGCAGAAGCTTTGCACTTTTCTACAACGAGCTTCACAATGTCTTTTGAGTAAACCGCACTTGTAAATAAATCAGTAATGCAGTAAGTATTTACTTAATTACTTAAAACACTACACAGTTATACCAGTCATGGGGTGCGCGCAGATTCTATAGCTACCCTGCTTATACCCCAGGGGTCTATGCTCAAAAGTCAATTGAAAAAATTAGCGCACCAGTGCCAAAATCGAGCTGCAAGTTTTTGATCGGAAGATTAAAGGCTTTTATTTGACTCAAGATCGTCCCCCCAATCTTTTCACCCCTATAAAACCCTTGCGGCCAAACCGAATTTTTATTTGACTGTCATTTGCCTGTCTCGTGGGGTGGGGGTACAGCGAAGATTTTGTTATCAGTTGCCAGAATGCACCTTTCTACTTCCTGTCCCGTCTCGTACAATTTTTCACGTGGGTCTGCCCTCAACTCCAACGAGGCGATGGGGAGGCAGCCTCCCCAAACCCCACCCGAAAAATTTGCGCACAGTACGCCAAAATCTTTGTGCAAGTTTTTTTGACCTCCCAGAATGGGGAGGCAGCCTCCCCAAACCCCACCGGAAAAATTTGTAGGCACATTACTCTATTTTTGAGCAACACTTAGCTCGACATTTTCTCACGCCACATTGGTGCCACTTCTGTGCCAAAAAAGTGGCAGAAAGTCGGCAGAAGTGGGCAAGCTTTACGAAATTTTAGAGATTGTTGATAATTCAATGCAATAGACTGAAAAGTGATGCCGCAAATTGTCCGCAACTTGCCAACAAATTGTCATCAACTTGTCACCAACTCGCCGTAACTTGTCCGCATTTCTGCCATCATAGAAATTTTTTCTTCACCTATAAATCAGGACTAATTGCCTGAAACTATTGCAAGGATTGCGTTTTCGCTTGGCAGATGCTACTAAATGCTACCAACTCTGACCAGCCTAATTCCTGCAAAATCTTATTGAGAATTGATGAGAAATTGCGCTCACTTAATACCAGTATCTACTCGTATTTAATGTAGATTTACTTCTATAGCAATCCTAAATGATTTGTGGGGTGGGCAGGAAAGCCCGCCGCAGGCTGGAAGCCGACTCTACATTCATAAATAAAATAGGATTGCTATAGCTTGATTGATATTTTTAGCAGAATTGTTGTGAGTTATTAGTCAACGGTGATGAGTTGAGCTGCGACCCAACCAACCGCGCCTGATTTCGGGAAACTTACTTTGTACCAATAGTAGCCACCGCTATCTTGTCCAGAATCTAGAACTTGAACGCGACCTCCATTTATGCCATAGCCAATGGCTTTGTTTATAGTTCCAGGGCCAGTACGGAGGTTGATTTTGCCGTCGTTAGAGTGCAGCGTACCCCAATTGGTAGTTGTTTGTGCATTAACGCTAACTTGACTTTGAGGTTTGGATAGCGCCAAATCTTTACACTCCGTTTGTGCATTCTCCATGTACTTGGGCATATATCCTTGTTTGGCTGCCCCTACCACTATGTTTGCAAAGGTTGGATTATCGTACTCCTTAGTCAGCTCAGCTACGACTATTGCTTCACTCTGTCCTGTCCCAAGTTGATATGCGGTGAGCTTGGTTAAGTCATCCAGCGCCAAATCTTTTATCTTTTCTCTTGTGTAACCCCAGTCATAATAAATTCTCCTTGCGGCAAGGGTAGGCGAGCTGAAGCCGTACATTCCTCTTAGGCGCTCTTGGCAGTCTTCTTCATAAGCGATCGCTGCTATTTGGTCGTAAGTTGGTTCTCCTATAGGTTTAGCAACCGGGGCTGACTTTAGTATTGGAGTCTCAACAACTGGAGTAACAGGTTTTGGAAGCGGTGTATTAGGGCTTGGTGAGCTTGCTATCGCAAGGGCGGGTGTTGATTCAGTGACTGGACTGGAGAAAGACTCAGAAGAGTTACTTGATATACCTCCTACCTTCAATACCACCAGTATGCCGACTACAACGCTACTAATAATTGTTGCCTTTGGGTGACGCTGATAGGCTGCTTTGTAACCATCAATGCAAGTTTTAACAAACTTTTGTATATCCTCTACCGCCTTCTGCCTCGCAGCTTCTCGTGCCTCCTCTTGCTGTTGTAATCTCTCTTTTTCTCTTTCTACTTTCAGCAGAAATTCAGCTTGCTTTCTTGCTTTAGATTTAAACATAATTAAAAACTAATATTAAGAGCGCCACTTGGGATTAGGCTGCCCTTTCATACTGGCTTCTGTAATTTTCAAATCAGTTTTTAAATCATGAATTTTTGGATGAAGATTCGACAAACACTTACATATTTCGCTTGAGGCATTGTATTAAGTTATCTGCGGGGCAATCAGTGTTTCCATCTTGTTACTAACTATTTCAGCCAGCATATCAAATACCAAAACGCCTCTAGAATAATCTCTAAAGGCGTTCTGTCTGTTAATTTATAAAGCTTAAAATAGTTATCTTCCGTATATATACAAAGCTTAGTTGGTGAATTCAACTTTCGGGTAAAGAACGTATAAATCAGGACTGTGATTTTATGAAAAGAGTGTCAACTGAAATCCTCCGTATAGTAATAGTGTAATTGTTAAGCCTCGTCTGGAAGTAGTTTTGAGCCTGATTTATTCATGCTTTTATCTTGCCTTGTGTATGAGCCTAATGCCCCAGTGCGATCGCTGAAAAATTCGGTTCAATCTTCACGTTGGCTGCGTAAGTTTACGCTTGTGCGAGAAGATAAATCGTCAGAATCAGCACTTGTCATAGGCTATCCTTCCTGCGTAGCGTCACAAAAGGAAACGGCTGGTACTCCTCTACCTTAGTTCCGCCCAACTCCTTGCCACAATCAGGGCAAAACCATTCCCTAGTCACAGTCTCTCGGTAAAAATGATACGCATCATAAGGAGCGGTGCAGTTTTTACACCTGTATTCGGGATTCCATAATTCATCAGACCATTTTTTACTCATAGACTACTGCCTCCTACTAAAGCAAATACAGAGCGCTGCTGTCATCAGGTCTGGCATGAAGATAGCGGCTCGTAGTAGTGATGTCGCTATGCCCCAATGTCGCCTGCACCAAATGAATCGGTGCGCCATGCTCCAACGAGTGGGAGGCGTGGGAGTGACGCAACCAGTGGGGGGAAACCCTACCCTCGATGCCAGCACGTTTCGCCGCCGCCGCCACAATTCGATATACCTGGGTGCGGTCTAGGTGTCTACCTTTATCATCGCCTTCCCTGGAACAGAATACGGCATCACCAGAATGGGCATAGAGGCGCAGATGCATAATTTCATTCCACACAGCAGCAGGCAGCAGCACCGTTCGAGTTTTACTACCTTTGCCCAACACCGTCACCTGTCCCGAATTGCCGCGAGATTTCAAGTCCTTCCACGTCAGCTGACACAATTCGCTCACCCGCAATCCGCTGGAGTACAGCAGCAGCAGAATGACACGGTTGCGCTCGCACAACTCCTGCGCAATCATTGACTGAACTTCCTGCTCTGACAAGATTCGCTCGTGCAGGCAGTCTTTCGCTTTGGGCTTACGCATCTGTAGACCAATATTTTCTGACAGCAGCCCGATATTATGCCCGAACGAGAGCAGGCTTTTAATAGTGGCAAGAGCCGTGCGTTGACTGCTTGGAGATAAATCCGATAGTGTCATCTGCCAACCTTGAAGTTCTGCCAAAGTTACACTGTGCAGCGGCTTGTTGACAAAATCCAAGAAGCGCCGCGATGTGCGACGGTAACGCTCAATAGTTTGTGGCGATAACCCGTGCAACCACATCTCTACCAAGCGCTTGGTGATGTCGCGCGGCTGAACCTCTGGTGTAACGATCCTAGATGTGTCAACTTTTGTCATACCCACATTATCTGGCAAGTGGGTACAACAAAACTAAGTGCATTGTTGCACTCATGTTTTAGGTAAATATCTAGGTAAAATAGATCTTCGTAGCATCAAGCTTGCACGAGGAGAATTAGAATTGGCAGATTTAGATTTTATCTCTGAATCCATTTCAACCTTGTATTGCGGAACCGATTTAGACATCGAGCAATTAATTATTCAAACGCTGGCACGCTTACCTGAAGAAGTTCAAGAGTTTGTTTGCTCTAGCTGTCGCTTCCTTTCAATTGGTCGCAGTGCCAATGCCTTAGTGCTGAGTGGGAGTATAGCGCTTCCATTTCCACTGCATTCGCCCGAAGGAATTAAATGGGCGATTGAGCAAGGAAGGATAGAAGCGCTGCTGTTGAATCCGCCTAAGCTCATCTTGTTGTCAGAGCATATAGTTGACGAGTATGAGCAGGAGGATAGTCTAAGCATTGTTGCTCATGAAATTGCTCATGCCTATTTAGGACACGAGCCTCGCCATGTGCGGGATGAAGTCAATCTGCCAGCCGAAAGAGAAGTTGAAGCGTGCCTACTAGCACGTCAGTGGGGATTTAGCGGTAGGGGTACTGATGCTGAAAGCCGCGCGGCGGCTTTCACTGATTGTTTCAAATCAACCACCGCAAAGTAGCAAGCAACAGCAGCATTTCTAAGCTTGGAGGCGAGCTATTTACTAGTGAAAATTCAACCCCCCAGCTTTGCACCGAAGTACTAACTGGGGAGAGTAGAGTTAGGAGGAATAATACCGATTTAAGGCTGAATTCGCCTCCTCCAATTCACTTGTGTACTCTATGGTGTGAGCATCATCCGCTAGCCTGTACAAGAACTGGACTAGCTCGACCCTCTCAAAAATCTTCGCTTTAGATAAAAGTCGAACGTGTCTTTGAGCGGTTCCTACATTGACAGAAGCTAATTCCGCAATCTCAGCAAGGGAAAGCCACCTCAAAGGGTCTTTGGCTTTCATCTGTTTAACTACAGAATAAACCCTGGCAATATTTGCCGTAGGGATTAACGGTTGATGAACTTTACGTTTTGTCATGGTATTGAACTTTGAGTAAATAGATACCCACAAAGCTATGCCATGCGTCGCTGTGCCTTGAGTTGTGCGCTAAAAAGCGAACCGCTAACCACGCTACGTGGGTTGTAGTAATCGCGGTCGTTGCTCGGTTTTTTAGGCACTAGAGATCATAGCATCTCACTCAAGAGGCGCGAACACTTGGGGCAAATTTGCCCCAAGTGATTTCTGCCGATATTCAACAGACTTGCCCCAACGCGATTGCTCCGAGCGGTCGATTTAGTTTTGTTGTACTCATCCCAAGAGAGAAATTGAAATGTTAGAGTTATGCTACCCAAAAATTGGACACTACACTTATGTACGTCCGCTGGAAAACAAGACAAAACCAAAGGAGTGAAAGTTGGTATGTCTATTTATGTACCAACGAGCGGATAGAAGGAAAGCCCAAATCCAGAACTTTAGGTTACTTGGGGGGCATTCGGGCTGATTTAGCGCCATTTACCCCGGTGCGCGAGGCTTTTTGGCAGCAGGTGAAAGAAAACCTAGATTCTCACCACTTGCCGAAAAACAAACGTCAGGAGATTGAATCGGATATTGCCAATCGCGTCCCAAAATCAAAAGCGCAGTGGGCAGCTTTAACTAGTCAGGAAAGTGTGGAGTGGTATACCCCAGTTCAATATGTTGAGTTAGCGCGCTCTGTGATGGGTGAAATTGACCTAGACCCTGCAAGCAACCAACTAGCCCAAACTTGGGTTAAAGCCAAAACTTTCTATACAGCAGCTGACGATGGTTTATCGAAACCTTGGTATGGGCGAATGTGGCTCAATCCGCCTTATACAAGAGTTTCTAGGTGGATAGATAAAGCGATCGCTGAATATGACAGTGAGGCAATTACTGAAGCGGTTTTACTGGTTAAACCCGCTGATGGGGCTTCTTGGTACAAAAAGTTGAATAACAGATTCCCAAGGTGCGGAGTTGACCATCGGATTAAGTTTATAGACCAGAATGGAACCGCCCAACCCAGACCAGCGCACGGCAACGCTTTCTTTTATCTGGGACAGAACCAAAAACTTTTTAAAGAAGTTTTTGGGCAGATTGGCACGATTACAGTACCAATATAATCAAACGCGAACACTACTCAATTGGGTAATACCTGCCACCTCTGTACTCCCAAGCCAGCGCTTGCGGATCTCTTTTTCTACTCCACTCAGCAAACCCTACGGCATCTCTTTCTCTCCTAGCATTGATTACTGCCACATCGCTTCGTCCTAGCCGCTTTGCTAGTGCCTTTTGAGTCAATCCAACTACTCTCGCTTCTCCTATCGGTAGTTCACTATGGTCTACTGGTGGTTTACTAGTAGTGGGGTTGGGTAGTCCACTACGGTCTACTAATGGGCTACTAGTAGATACTAGTGGTTCACCAATGACTGTTTCAGCATTATTATTCCAATTGTAGTCAAGCGTATTCTCTTGCCCCGTCTCGTTTACTGGCGGTAGTTCACTATGGACTACTAATGGGCTACTAGTAGATACTAGTGGACTACTATGTTCAGAAAGTTTTGCAGGCGCTGCGATCGCCTGACCCAGTTGCGCCACTGCAAGGGTCAGGTCTGCTACTTTCCCTCTAATGCCTCCAAGCGCGTGTTGTTGGCAGAAGAATTCTCAGTCCCAAGTCCAAAGTATTCTTCCAGAATTGCGGTAATAGTTTGAGAAACAGAAGCATAACCCCCGGTCGTCTTGAACTCCATTACTTTGTCATAAATTGCCTTGGGGACGTAGCCCGAAATCTTAGGATTATCGGTTGCCATTCGTGGTTCATTAATAGTTCATTGGTGGACTACTGATACAATACCACTGTAGACTACTGGTGGTTTACTTTTAGTTAAGTATGTAGCGCGCCATAAGAAAACCCCGACTGGCTAAAGTGTCGAGGTTTTCCATCAGGGTTACGTTTTTACCGCTGTCATCCTTCAAAAAACTGTGACGGCAAATCTCAATAGCTTCAATTGACGAGAAATAATGCCCGAAGTGAGCTGTTACTATCCGAAACATCCATTGGGAAATATGTATAGAGCTTATAAGCTTTAACAAGAAGATATCTATGCACGCTAAGACAAACATGGAGGAGCAGCAGTTACATCAGCTTGAAGGGCAGTTGATGGAGGCGATAAGCCTGCTGAAAGATGTGGTAGAGACGCTAAGAGAGCTTGAGCCAAACGCTGTGAGTGCAATTAAAGCCGAAGTCCTGAAAATATTTGACGATGACGAATAGCCGCAAAAGCAAGTCTTTTGTCTTGCGCGATCGCACAAGTAAGAAAACCCCGACTTTTTGAGCCGGGGGTGATGTCCCACCATCATGTCTACACCCACAATGGTTTACTCTCTAAGAGTGCCACCAAAGAGTAGATGCGACTGTATACAGTGTTTTAGTTACGGCATAATTCTCAAAGTGCTTATTCTCTTCGTTTTCTCCTAAAGGTTGTTGTGAATTCACAACAACCTTTTTATTTCCACGTCTAATTTCTTTACCAGATTCAATTGGAGAGCGATTGCTGCTTCGGTTTGGAGTTGCTGGAGTTGGAAAAATCGTTCATGCGTCTTCTGCGATATTAACTGCTCCAAAAGTATGGCTAATTAATTCGTACAAAGGCACGGCGAATAAATTTTCGGTTGCAGGGTCGTCGGTGTGCGTTCTGGACACCACTAGAGCATCGCTGCCTTGTTCTCTGCCAATTAATACTAGTGGAGTGCCTTCGACATCACCAATAATTTTAAATTGGTCGGGTGGCAGGAAGTCTACATCGGGAAAGCGATCTCGGTTAGTAATCATCAAGTTTCTATTTTTTTTTACAAGGTATAAAGAAGGGTTTTTCCAGGTATCAGACGCGCTACTTGGGCATTGGTTTCAAGTGACTTTCGTGCCAGAGAACTCCGTCGTCTTTACCATTCGACTTTGGGCATTCGATGTTATTCACCCACCTGGGCAAATATGACCATCCGGGTTTGTGTCCTGTTGGGTTGAATGCCATTCCGATCACAAGGGCGTGGGTGTAAGCTAATAAGTATTCAAACTGCAATATGATGGTTATTCCCTTTATTCTTGATCTTTCGATGCCACTTAATTACTAACTCGCCTTGATTTAAC
>QQTW01000422.1_pt1 | contig 26408 bp, 30 predicted proteins | sample 1904831 | NCBI WGS metagenome assembly QQTW01 (sample SAMN09435610, study PRJNA476489) | Subsurface metagenome, whole genome shotgun sequencing project. | reverse complement strand
CAAAATAAAATACGGAGTATAACATACATACAGAGAAGTAATTGAGAAGAGAGAGGGAAGAAAGACGTGGATGTCAAGAGGCAGGAAGGGTCAAGGCAAAAAAGACAATAACCTACGCCTCGCCCCAAACCATGAACCCCCGACAGGACCCCAGCTCCTAGTGCTCACAGACGAATGTCCCCCACATTGACCATCGCTCATTCAATCGATCCCTCCTCCTTCCGCCTCCCCAGCACCATCCCCACCGAAATCGACTCCCATTCCAGGCATCCCATTAGGATGTCCAGGTCCATCGAGATCCACCCCCTCCACGCCCCTCCTCAACTCCTGACTCTCTCTGACCAAATTCCCAAAGTATTTCCGCGCGACTTCACTTTCCTTCCTCACCTTACCCCTTTGTTCCCTCTGCTGACCCAATTTCTCGACGCTCCTCGCGAGGTTCAATCTCAATGTATCAGCGGGGTAACGTAGGATTTTTCTCACTTCAGAAGACAGACGCAGGGAGTTGGTGTGTGTGTATTCGACTTGATCTAGACATTGTTGGAGTTTCGTGGATAATCGACGGGGGAGAGAGGTGGGGATGGAGAGGATTAGATAACTCGTTGCGAGCACCACTGTTTTTTTTGATATCGTTAGTTTCTGAATTGAGAATCTCGAAGGTCGTCGAAAATACTTGACGGATAGTGAAAGTCGAGATGTACGTGACATACCTGTTAATAACATCCCTGGTATCACCAATCTTCGCATATCCCTCGTTTTACCCAGCACTCGGGCTGCTCCAAGAGCACCGTCCATCCACCCGAATCCCCCCACCATCCTTCCTCCTAACAATCCCACGGCCGTCATGGCCATGCCCGTCCCTGCTGCGACTTTTTCCTGTTTCTGCAATAATCCCGATACATCAACGAAATCCCAGATCTCGACGGGGGCATCCACCTGTCGCGCCAATGCATCTCTGCGTTTGCGGAACATCAAGTCCGATCGGAACGTCATCTCTGTATATTCCTCGCCTAGATGCAGCAGCCCGAGAGCTTTGATGCTGGAGACTCCCTCCACGGTACGTTCCCGAGTATATTCCTCGCACACGGTGACCGTGTCCGAGATCTGGTCCAGCATCGCGAGCTTGATGTCCTCGGCGTATTGAAGGGCGTTCCACACCCCGGGGTATGGCACGTGGAGATCAGCGTCGGCGACTCGCGCAATGGCTGCGGTGAGGGCGACTTTCGTGTGGTCGTAAATCTCCGTGCAGGTCTCTTCGATGGTCCGGTCGAGATCCTCGCTGACTTCCGCTTCGGCTTTTCTTGATCGTTCCAGCATCGGCTCGAGCTCGTGTAGTTCTTGCGTGACTCGGTCCAGCTCCGACTGGGCGACGTCGCGATTAACGGTGGCGAGGGTATTCAGATCACCCAGCACGTTCTGTAGATATGTCTTGGCCGGAGCGAGTTTCGATCGAGCCCGTTTCTCGAGCACGAATCGACGCAGGGATTGTTCGAGGTTTTCAAAATCCGCGATCCGTTCTTTTTCTTTCCCTTTTCCTTTGCCTTTGCCTTTGTGATCCTCATCGCCCTTCTCGCCGTGCTTGCCTGGAGGAGCATCATCGCTCTCGTCGTGATCACCGCCCCCGCCATCGCCTCCAGGTCCCCCGGATGAACCACTACTACTCTCAATCGCAAGAGGCTTGACCGGCACGGCATTGCTCGACACGAAATGCACCAGCTCCGCCGATTCTTTACACGTGCGCGGGCTCAGACTCGCCACCTGCTCGAGGATCATCCGTCGACATCGTTCCTGATCGCGGATCGTGTCGAAGCCATTGACCACAATGAAAATGTATGCCTTTTCGCGCGCCGCGTTCCAGATGAATTCCTTGGCCGAGAGCGTAAAGTGGTTGGCGGCCGAGACGACAAACACGACGACGTCGATTTCTTCCTCGCGGGCGAAGACCGCGTGCGTCTTCAACGAGTCCATGTTCAATCCCGGGGCGTCGATCAGGGCGATATCCACCACCCCGTTATTCAGCAGCGACTCGTCCACGGTTCGGATATCTTTCACGTACACCTTGGCCTGCAGGTATCGGTCGTTGTCCACGACAATTTTTTCCAACTCAATCAGGCGGTAGACATCGTAGGTGCTCTCGTCGTGGCGATTATATTGCACATCTTTATGCACGGCATGAACTTCCTCGATTCCACCGTTCTCTCGCGCGTCGAGGACTTCGCAAAAGATGCTCGTGCAGGGTTGTTGATCCTCCGGCAGCAGTTTCCTGCGAAGTAGAGCATTGCAGAAGGTCGATTTGCCTGCATTAAGATCGCCCGTTACGAGAACCTTGCTGGACGTGTCATCAATTCGGTCCCGAAGGGATAATAGATGGCGAACGCTCTGGTTGATCTTGTTGTCGAGCAATGACGCGATCGAGTGCTTTTCCAACGAATGGACCAGCTCGGTATGGGGCAGGGCGCCGAGCTTCAGATCCAATTTTAGTATTGAAAACTCCTGTGCAATCTGCGGCGTCACAAGCCGCGGAGCTTCTTGGACGGCCTTCTGCTCGGCCGCCGTGCTTGATTCCGCTTGCACATCCTCATCGCCGTTGGTCGTCCAAGCTCTTCTCATGACACCCGGTCGAGATGGGGCTGGTGACATGTCGTGTCGGTCGTATGCTCCCGCCATCGTCTGGGTGTGTACCAATCCGGGTCGACTGTCTGGACGATGTGCCGGCGCTGGTGGATCAGGACGCTGGACAGAAGGGTAATGAGCTGGCCAAGTCGAGTTCATATCTTGAAGACTTCGTAGGGTTTCGATCGTCCGGTTGATGGCACGTCCTAGCGCTACACGGTTTTGGTTGCTACAAATCATTAAATTCGATGTATATATATATAAGGGGCTTTGATCACGTACAAGTGCAACTGATGAATATGGCTCGCCAACGCATGTCTCTCGGGCTCCACTGATAATAGTCAGTCGCTTGTTATGTAGATCGATGGTAATATCATCTTCACCGTCCATGCTGGACCCTCCCCAGAAACTCGAACCATGGGATGACGCGCCCACAGTCGGAGCGCTCTCCCCGAGCATGCCACTCCCATACCCCGAGTCGCCATCTAGCATCGCCGTGAGAGCGGCTGCACTCGCCGACGGTGATCCGTTGCCCACCGTCATATACATCGGTCGATCCATGTGCGCTGGGCGTTTAGAGCTCCCGGATGAATTTGATGGCGCATCGGGATCGTCGCGGCGATCGTCCCGGTCTTGATTCATTTTACAGTAGCGCTTCACCCATGAACTGTGATGATTATGCTTGCTGTCGCTGAAGCACAAGGTGTTGTTTGAGTCGTCGAGATTAGGTCACGGTGGTGGTGGTTGGGAATGCGCAAAGCATCCAGAATTTTGGTGGCGCCGACTTTCTCCCTTCGCGGTCCACCGACGTCAACCGTCAACTCGACCTCGGCACTCGTCGAGCTCCCATACCAGGCGCCAGTTAATGGGAAATTATCTCCAAAACAATCACTTGCAACCCAGTATTGTCATCTATTTGAATCACGATGAATGTAGGGACCTGAACTCACATCAACGCTCAGCTACTGATTCACGACTCCAAGTTAGATCGTCGAATGGGCATTCGGCAAGCGCATGACCCCGGCCGAGAGGCTGCGGAAACATCAACGCGCGCTGGAAAAGACACAAAGAGAGCTCGACCGAGAACGGGTCAAGCTCGAAAATCAAGAAAAGAAGTTGGTGCAAGATATCAAAAAGAGCGCCAAGAATGGACAGATTGGTGCCTGTAAGATTCAGGCCAAGGACCTGGTGCGAACGAGGCGGTATGTTTCGCATGAATGAGCCCAAAAGTCTGATATGGCGGGCTATGTTTTGGTAATTATATGTTGATGATATCTATAGTTATATTCAAAAGTTCTATCAGATGCGGACACAGCTACAAGCCATTTCATTACGAATCCAGGTACGCTTGCTCGTCGCGAAATGAGTTCGTGACACTGATGGATGGCATCTAGACCGTTCGCAGTAACGAGCAGATGATGCAGTCAATGAAGGGTGCGACGACATTATTGGGAAGTATGAACCGGAGCATGAACCTTCCCGCGCTGCAACGGATCGCGATGGAATTTGAGAAGGAAAACGATATCATGGATCAACGGCAGGAGATGATGGACGACGCGATCGATGATGTGACCGGTTTAGAGGACGAAGCCGAGGGTGAAGAAGTGGTAAAAGAAGTTCTGGATGAGATTGGAGTGGATCTTGGACAAGCAGTATGTCTATCGAGTTCACTTACCGTCTGTCACAATCATACTAATCGAATGTTGCGTAGCTGGGCGAGACGCCAACAGGTCTGCAAAAGACCGCTGTGGCAGAGGGACCAGTGGCTGAAGCTATCGGCGGCGGAGATGGAGATGACGACGACCTTCAGGCGAGGATGAACAATCTCAGGCGGTAGTAGGCTTGATGTGGATTGGAATGCAAGATCAAAGTCAACAGCCCAAGATGGAGTACCTAGGTTGGCAATATATGGCGTCGACAGACCGGGAGGTAGTGGGGCTTCTGGCGTTACACAAGCTCAAGATTCGTGATCTTCAAGGTGGATTCGATTAGGGTCCGGCTTGATTGTTCTACAGCAGCTCGGGCTTCTGCTCAGTCAGGCATCACGTATCGACCAAGTATTGGGTCAGCTCTCATTATCGCGTTTGACTCGTCTGAGCTGATCCGGCCTGTTCCTGAAGTTTGTCAATCAGCCCACACGTGAGGCTGGAAGTGGGACTGGTCGTTTGAAGCCTACTCTTGCGTGTCTTTCAATAGCATACCAAGAGTCGCACAAATCTCCATCACCTACTGGTAGACGAACATTGTTTCAAGGCACAACGTTCGTGTTTACACATTGCGTCATGGCGCGCCCTGTTAGCGGCATCGAGGACTGCTGATCGACAGCGAGGGGCGCGGCGGCGGCAGGGCGGAGGGGGTCACACGGAGAGTGACGATAGCACAAGATTATCTTGACCTGACCACAATAGACCATCATCACACGACCTTTCTTGACCTAACATATTGTCTTCAGTGAACCTCTGTGCGTGACCATTGGACACCTTCATCATCCTTAGAGTGTGGCGTATTGAAGGCGTGCGTGCTGTCTCAATGATGATCTTCCCTCTCATCAACACATCCCTGCATCGCGAATCACGTTGCTGACTGACAACCTTTGCCCAGCATGACGACCCTTGCATCTTCTCACCCCGTCGACATTACTTTCCTTCAATCGTGAAAATCGACAATATCTTGAGCAAGACCCCGCGAAAGGATTCTTCACCGTTCACCTGTCATAGAGAGGCGCACTCCCAGACCAGGGCCAGCCTCGCGCGCGTAAAGCATCGACCAACGTCGACTCCGAACTCGGCATTGCCGCTCGGTTACTGTCGACGCCTCGCACGAGGAACACCAGACGATCGGATCTGATCGGATCTGAATTCGCATCGCACCGCCAAGCTGGCAGGGAGCAAGCGGAGGAGTGTGTCCGGGCAGGGAGGGCTGCTGGGCCGGATGTTCGGTCGATCTCCCTCGCCATCAGCCCCCAAGGACGATGCCAAGGAAGGGGTGACGACGACTACGACGCCAATAACCATGATGGGGTCATCATCGTCGCCGACGACAAACAATAATGGTGGTGGTAGTCCGGCGCCGGACGCTCGTCGAGCATCCGAGGACTCCCCTGGCAACAGCGGGGGTGAGAAACGACAGAGCATCAGCGATGGATCGCCTGGTCGAAAATCCCTGGACGATGGCAGTTTGCCCAGCGCCGATAAGAAACGACGCAGCGGGAAGGCCAGCGCGTTGTTGGCCAGCGCAAGGAACTCGCTGCATCTACCGGGCTCATCGTCATCACCCTCCACTTCCACACCCCTCACGCAGACCACCTCGGCCGACACCTCCTCCTCCTCCGAGGGAGCGCAGCAAACGCCATTGCAAAAACTAGGCAAGCAAGATCCCGCGCTGGCCGTGCCGCAAGGTCCGCACAACAACTCAGCCGGCGAGTCCTTACCGGGTGCTCGTTCGACCTTTACCGTTGGCGTGACCGAGGACCGGAACAAGAAATGTCGCCGAACGATGGAAGACACGCATTCATATCTCTACAATTTTTTGAACACGCCTGCTCCGGCGTTGCCGAATCATAGTGATCAGGCCACCCCCACAACAACACAAGACGCGGTGGCGGTCCCCACGTCAGCGTCGAACATGATCGAGACGGATAACGGGTATTTCGCCATCTTCGATGGACACGCGGGGACGTTCGCGGCCGATTGGTGCGGCAAGAAACTGCACGGCATCTTAGAAGACGCCGTCCGAAAAAACCCGAATACGCCTATCCCGGAATTGCTCGATCAGACATTCACAACGGTGGATCAAGAACTGGAAAAATTGCCACTCAAAAACAGCGGGTGTACGGCCGTGATTGCCGTGTTGCGATGGGAGGATCGAGTCCCGAATGCGCAGTCTGCGACGGGATCGTCGGCCTTTGCTCCCGTCGCAGCCAAAGTCGCCGAGGGAGGAGCAGCAGGAGGAGGGATTGATCAGAATATGCTCAACTCGACGCACGCCGAGGGAGGTCATCACAATGCTCGCTCATCGCCGATGCTTCCAGCGGGGACAGGTGGAGGACCAGCGGCGCAGCAATTGCATCAATCGGCCTCGCGTCAACGCGTGCTCTACACGGCGAACGTCGGTGACGCGCGCATCGTGCTCTGTCGGAATGGAAAAGCGCTCCGTTTATCCTACGATCATAAAGGGAGTGATGAGAATGAAGGGAAACGAGTAGCGAATGCGGGAGGGTTGATTCTGAACAATCGAGTCAATGGTGTCTTGGCCGTGACGCGTGCTCTGGGAGATACGTACATGAAGGATCTGGTGACGGGACATCCGTACACGACGGAGACGGTCATTCAGCCGGAGACGGACGAGTTAATTATTCTGGCTTGTGATGGGGTGAGTCTTTGATATCTTTGTGCATGCCCAGTCTTCCTTCCTTCCTCATCTTCCCCAATTCCAGCCTCAGTCACCCTCCCTTCGCACAACTCCCTCCCAAATTCTACCTGTTAACGAACAATCTCAATGATATCAGTTATGGGATGTCTGCACCGACCAAGAAGCAGTCGATCTCATCCGCAACATCCACGACCCGCAAGAAGCCTCGAAATTACTCGTCGACCATGCCCTATCCAGATTCAGCACGGATAATCTAAGCTGTATGATTGTCAGATTCGATACGGATGCTTTGATCGCCGCGTCTCGTCGAAACGGGGGTGATTCGCAGTCTCGAGTTGCGGGGGAAACGTCCGCTGGAAATGATGCAGCAGCGAAAGACGCAAGAGGGGTTAGCGAAGCTGAGAAAATCGTGTTGGATGTTCAGAGAAAAATAGATGGAGGTGGTGGTGATGATCACCGAGCGAGGAAAGAGAGAGAAGAAGTTATGAAAGACACGGAGGGTGAACGGGGGCCGGAAATGTCGATACCTGCTTCTGGACCGAACCGAGACCGGGTTTAGGAGAGAAGGTCAGGGTGCTCCTGCTTCGGGAAGGATAGATCAGATTTCTCCGACGCAACAGAGACAATGTGTGCTGTGATGGTTCCTCTCGGGTGAGGAAAGAGGGCTTGGAGCAATTCCGTGTGACTTGAGAGGGGGCGGGGCAAAGAGTAGGGAGTGAGTCTGGAAGACACGATGGGAGGAGGTGTTAAGGTCAGGTCGGGTCAGCTCATCACGAACCCAGGTGAAGGAATCCACAGGAGAAATAATCATACCGGCCAGAATCCGTGCAATGTTACGTTACGTTACGTCCATGACCTTTTCCTTTTTAGTCATGTCGATATCTATCAGCGTTCTCCGATTGATGATTTCTTTCCAACATGTTGAATCAGTCTCCCTCTCTATCACGCGGGTGACCGCGATGAAAACAGGTGCGCAATCATCATCATTATAAGTGCGATGAAGGCTGGTAAATCTTCATCGCCAGTCCGATGAAAGAAAGGCTATCCCCATCATCAGGAGGATGATGGTTGAATTATTCGTCATAAGGATGATGAAGCTTCCTTTCATCATAAGAATGACGGGGACTACCTTCGTCACAGGGATGATGAAGCTCCCTTCCGTCGAATGGATGATGCTGATTCCTTCGTCGTAATGATGGTGAAGTTCAGACCTTCGTCGTCAGAAGGATGATGATGACCTTTCGTCGTAAGGATCACGAAGCCGTTATTGCTGAGCTGTTCCGTTTATTTTGTCACCCGAGTGCCTATTTAGGTCCAGGATGCTGTCCATGCCGAGATCTTCCCCATTCGTGATTCAGGCCGTGGACTTGTTCGTTAGTGTTTACGGTATGCACAAGCTTCGAAACAATACCAGCTGAATTTCCTGGGGAAAAAGGCCCACGAGCGGTCAACTTTCCAATGTATTCGTAACTGTTTCGACTGTTGGCTATAAACTCTTGAAAGCCGCAGCAAATCGACGTGATTTCGGAGGGATTTTTCCAACGTGCAACTTGTGATGTAGAGGGTCACCATCCATCGTAACGTACTCATCATCAAGCAACAGCAAAGTACGATCGTGACCAAGACGGCTTATCAAAAAGCAGAAAGAAGAATCAAAGAGAACAAGTTCATAACCCCTTCTGCTTACCAGGCTCATGAGGGGGATGTTCGTGTGATATATCGCCTGCAACGTCTGATCGACGTCGCCATGTCCTTTGGGATTGATTTCCCACTTGCTGGGAACAGTAGTAGCTGGATCGGGCGTTCGACAGACGGACACTCGTGCCACTCTGGATTGAGCATTGATTGATCTCGATCAGGGTCGACAACTGGTTAATATCGTATGTACAAGCAAACGTCTTTATCATTTTTTGCTGGCTCAATCGAAAATTGTTTCTCCCAGGTCCCGCCCGCTACCAGCCTTCCGAGCAATGTTCGCCATCTCTACGAGCCGGGTAGAAGAAGTTGTTGCAGCAAGTACTGCATCGGCGGATGTTCCTGGGACGTTCTTGCTCAAGATGGTCCGATCAACCGGTTGTACATGGGGCGTTTGCAATGGCATCCGCACGACTACATTTGATGATTAGAAGAAGATTAACAATGAAGGCGTAATACGAAATGTAATCGGACGTGACTAGAGCGTGCTTGCCCGCGATCTCGAGTCTTTCTTGCAGGCTGGGGATTCAGGTGCATATCTATTGAACGATCGTGGTCAGATGGTAGTTATCATGGCCGGCCGCTGCGAGGTAACCAAGGTCAGCTACTTCACCGGCGTGGACAATCTATTTCACGATATCAAAATCATTACGGGTGCACAGGCCGTACGCCTCCCAGAGCTGTAGACAGAATGGGCATGCAGCAAGAGGAAAGCGATGGAGTAGAAGGGATGGGATATCTTTCTATTCATGATTTAATGTAGACTAGACTATACTGCTATCGTTGACAAGAAGAATAATTAAATCAATCACGCATAATTGACATTCCTGTTCACACTCTGTTCTGTCCTATCCAATCCATCTAGTATTTCGTCGGAGATTCTTAACACAATCATTAGCGGCAACCAACATCAGAACGGAAGCATCAGCTAAACCAGGTGGTGCCAAGCGCAGCCACTTCTCTACGGGAGCTTCCTCGAGTCCCAGCCCATTCTGAGCACGCACGCGGGTGACCAAAAAACCGGAATAGGTCAGCAGTAACTGCTTCATCACCCTTGCGATGAATGACCCAACCTTCATCACAATGATGATGGCGATGCAGTATCCTCTTTCATCGGACGTATAATGAAGATTATCTAACCTTTATCACCCTTATGATGGATGATTGCGCAGCATTCCTCACTGGCGGTGACTGCTGTGCTGTTCCGCTTATTTTGTCACCCGCGCGGCACGTAGGCTATCAGCGTCAACAGATTCCGGTGGATCGTCGTCCGCCATAGTAGCCCTGGTATTGGCCACCTCGTAAATCCCACACTCGTCCTTAGCCTAAATCGCGACATCCATCGTCAGATACTCAAAGTCCTCAGCACCATCAATCTTAGAAGTACGCAGCACCTTCCTCATCATCGCCTCCACGTCCTCCTTCTTTGCGTTGTTCTCGTCTGAACAGCTAGGTTGTTGTCAATCATATAGACTCTGTAACTCGTGCCGGTCCAGTAGCTCCACGGGATTGAAGGCGCTTGCTCAATATTCAACAACGAATCGTATGGGGTAATAGTACCTTGAGGGTTGCTCTTGAGATTGGGTATCCCCAGATCGTCCAGGAACGGCTGAGATATTGTCGATCAGCGCTGACAACGTGCCTAGTTCCAACAGACGGGACGATCATCCGCGAGTAGGTGAAGCAGCGGTGTAGACTTCCCCTCTCCCTTCCGTGGACAAGCTTGGATCATGACTGGCCAAGAGCTGAACAAGCAATTGGTCTTCTTGTGGTACAATAACCCTAGGAACTGCCATTGAAGCCTTGTGTCTTCAATGTTGGTGTCGGTAGCCTTATCCGGCCCCCAGTCTCGCGTTTCCAGATACCAGTTCGTAAGTCAGGAGGCTGAATGGATCCAATGTTGCAGTCTGAAGGAGGAGCACCCTGCTGGGTTCAACGTTGCTGGAGCAGAGCAACCTTACCTGGCTTTTACCTTCCTCTGTCCTGCCTTGCCTTGCCTTGCCTGGCCCTGCCCTGCCCTGCTCGCCTGGATCTACCGTATAGTGTTCTCAGCCTAAATCTCCAACCACGGCCGGAAAGCTGGGGAAGTGACACAACAGCAGTTGGCGTTCGATCAGATCGAGGAATGTCCACACCCCACTTCGATTTCATCTTGCCGGCTATGCAGAGCTCTAACTTACCCCCACATCCCACCTGCCACACATCACATCTGCCGCTAAGGCCATCCCCTCCCTCTCTTCCTTGAGCTACAGCTAGAGCTATCAGGTTCAAGGACAAGGCTTTCGTGCCGTGGTTCAACCATGGTCCGAGAGTAGGGGATCTGCATTTAGTGTTGGTGCCCAAGGGAACACAACCCGTCCATCAATCTGGTATTCATCCGGGATCTACTCTTGCCGCTGGTGGTGCTTATGGTGGAACTGTTGCTGCAGCTGCCGTCTCGAATCCTGATGCTAATGCTGCTGCTGCTGCCGCTGCTGCTGCCGCCCCTCTCCCTTCCCCGGATGATGTTCTGTGCGCGTGGGGGTCCCTTGTCGAAAGCTGTCAGATCTGTTTTCGTCCGTGGTGTGGTGACACGAATGTGCGATCTCGAAGCTGCTTCTTTTAAGCTATGATCTGGTGATTGATCTTCATGTCGATGGCATGTATAGTGACACGAAAGCATGCGGTTCGATCACCAGTCACATACATACCTACCCACATTCCAGGTAATCTTCCAAAGCCGCTCCGAGAACTCCCTAGCTTGATGATGAGCGGTGACAGGGATTGGTCGATCCAACCTGCTCGGATCCCGTGCAGATCAGCCGTCGAGCCAACACAGACGACCGTATGGGAGGTGACCGGGTGATCCAACATTGCGGGGTGTGTTGTGTGCTGTCGGCTCCATGGGTGTGATGGAGCCAAATGGTCCAGTCGGATAGTCGTATAGCCGAAGGTGATCTTCCCGTCCATCTCGTTCATAACTGCATCCCTGGGCTTATCCAGATCAAGAGATCAATCCCGAGGTGGGCCCCGGAATACTTCTGTCTGCCGGAGGCGTTGGTACAGTAGTTCATCCGAACCGTACGACGACATCCGTGGATGTTACTCCCGGACAGGTTGCCTTGTTCTCCCCGAGTGAGTGACAGCGCGTAGCGCGCGAGGAAAGTGCAAAACCAAGCACGGGCCTTGCCACCAAGGCTATCAACGGACGGAGAACTGCTGCCCCGGCTGCCCAGCTTACATACCTTGCCGGTGGGAGATGCACTTCAGTTCGCCTGCCGGGGGCACCACCATTCGATTCGCACAAGCGGATATGTGTGTGGCTGCCGCTGTTGCTGTCCCAGTCGATGTAGATTGCTGCCGTCCGGAAAGACGAGCCCACGTTTCTCTTTCTCTCCTTCTCTTCCTCTTCCCCCACGATGACCTCTGCATGCATGGCGACCTGCAACACCGCTGCACTGTTCACCCGGGACTTTCAGAGCTCGGGCCAGCACTGTCAAGCGAGTTTGCCCTTTGGATTTGGCAGAACGGGCCACCGGGATGGAACTGAACGATGGGGACCACGAGTCTTGAATGTTGGCGCCGCCACAACCATCATTGGATCGCCCGATGAGATATCGACGAAAATCAGAACCTGAAAATTGCCGAATGCCCCGTCCGGATGGAAGCCCATGGAGGGCGTGGTCGAAGATGGCGTGCTGGAACATGCAGCCATTGCGAAGACTGCGTGAGAGGAGAATGACTCGGGGAGCACCTGCCGAAGCCCTGTAACCAACCCCACCGCCGCGTTTCCCGCCGGACAGGCCAGGTCAGTTTAGGCAAAAGAGGAATCAAGCGCAGAGTATATGTAAGAAAGATGACCAGGGCAAAGAAGCGCAACGATGAACTCGACATGCTTTGGGTACACAGTTTAACAGGGATGGGGAGGATACGTGTAACGGTAGAGAACAGAAACTGTAGAGTACGGAGCATCCGAACACGCGCAAGTGCAAAACAAAACCCAAGAACCATCCCTCCATGAGAAACACACCCCCCCACGTCAACATGCAGGTAGCTGCAGGTCTGAACTGCACGATCCATCCCAGAGGGACGGGCTTCGAGTGGGCAGACGATCATCCGCCTTGCCAACACAAGAGACATGGGAAATATTCGAAATAGAATGCCACCCCAAAAAACTGCGGATGAAAGGAATACGAAGGTCGTCGTCCCAAGTCCAATAGGAAATAGAAAGGAAAAGGTGGGGCAATATATCTACGAGCAAATCCGACCCAACCCGCTAAAGAAACAACCACGAAATGAGCCATTTTTGGGGCGAGCTTGCGGCAACCAATGCCGCTGCACTGCTACAGTACCGTCGCTTATCGAATGCCTAATGGATGCCCCATAGAGGGGAAGGGGGGGCAGGGACTGGCAAGCCGGGTAGAGCCGCATGCCCTGCCCAACGTCCCGAAGCGCTTTGACCCCGGTGGCTTGCCCGTCATCCTTTCTGCCGTCTCTTTTCATGCTTCTTCATCGTCCGTTCATCGGTGCGGGGGCGTGAGTGCGTGAGTTGGTGAGTTGGTGAGGGTCGGCGTGTGTGGGTGTGTGTCCATCCTTCAAGGCCTCCCTCCAAACCCCCACGCTGTCAATGTCAATCAGCGCCAACCGTGTCTGGAGAAAACTTAGTGAGTGGACTCCAAGGCTCTCGTCCTACCTGACGAGGAGCACACCAACAGACATACCTCGGTGAGACTGCCGTTTCTTCGAAGCATCGAGCTGATGCTCAACACAGCGGACAATGTCCGGAGACGACCACATAGCACCCATGAGGAGCCACGGCGCAACTGCGGACGGATTTGCCCTCCTCGTTGGTCTTGAAGTAGTGGTCGTCGGGTTTGGTGCAGGACGAGTAAACGTAGTAATACCGGACGTAGGAGCACATGGCTCAAGGGACATGAGAGCTTCACGGAAGCCCGAGTGCGCCCGGTGGACACTTTGTTGAAATAAGGAATGGCAGTCTTGAAGTTCAAGACCAATGGATGGTTTTTTTTGATATGGCAGGACCAGCGGGGTTGAGAACTTCCTTCGAAGGACAGGACCGAGCACCCGACGAGGCCGTCTTTATAGACCGAGGGGGATGCACTGCTGCACGCGAGCTCCATGGACGGTCCGGCACCACCAGGGTCAGACGATGCCCGGGGATGACCAGTCCAGTGTAACCAGAACTTTTGGTCGCCATTCGCCAGACGGGGTCCCTGTCTGTCTGTGCGCCCAACGCGGAGCGGAGCGAGGCCGGGCCAACGTTGACAACGGCCACTCCACTCTCCCGCCCAGCGGTCATTTGTCAAAGCTTCCACAAGCGATTCGTCCCGTGGTGGAGGAAGGTCCCAGGATGATGATGCGGTGTCGAACCGGTGTGATGATCCAGGAGGGTACCCGGTCATCCCACGAGGCTTCTCGTGGCTTTCCAGCCGTTTCCTGGTCCGGCAGATGAAGGATGACGGACGTTCATGTCCGTCACCATGCTCGCTAGGAGAAATCAAAGGGAAACCGGCAAAGGGATGAATGTAATAGGGCGTGGATACGGGAAAAAGGAAACTCGGGCCATGAGGACGAGCGAGCGACGGCGCATATATGTGGTTCCCAATTCCGGGTTTGGGAAGATCCTGGGTCGAACCAGAATCCCGGGACCAAAGGAAGCTACTGTATGAGTGAGCACAGTGGCCGTGGCAGCTGCAGCTGCAGCTGCCACGGCCACCATCACTGCACTGTCCCCGTACCAATGATGCGGCCAAAGAAAGATTCTCGTCCGCTGAGCATCCTCGTTCCCGCCGAACGAACAGCCAGCCAGTCCTGGCATTCTGAGAGCGGCCCGAGGAGAAGTGGATAAACCCCCCAGGGATCGTGACGGCTCTGACACGAACACCCTGGGTGCGAAAGTCGCGCACGGCCTCGACTAAACTCAAAGTTCAAGTTGCCGGGCCCTGCAAGTCTCAGAGAGGGTCCGCTTCCGGGTGTCTGTCGAGATGATGAAGGGTTGAAAGTCCTTCGGCAACCCCCAGCTTCGGAATGAGCGACGTGATGGTGATGATGATCATGCCGGACGTACGCCGGTCACATTGGAAGAAAACTGTGATGGTTTCACTGTTGAAGCCATCGTTTATGCCTCAATACGTGTCCGCTCGGAGATGAGTTGACAGGGGATACAAATATCAAGGGAAAGGAAGATGCAATTTTTCATCTTCGTGGGATCCTGATGGATATCCTGGAGCGGGTAATGAAAAGATCCAGCGGTCTTGTACGTGGGCATGTCCCTTGCTGCCGTGATGCTGCTGGTAGGGGAACTGACACCCAGCCGGCAACCCATGCTGCGTGGTCCCACTCCAGGGTTCATGATCCTCGTTCCTTGGCAGCATTCGAGAAGAATGCAGTGCTCGGGCCACCGTGACGTGGAGCGTTGCTTTTGAGGGAATGAGCGGCCGGGCGTTGCGACGGCAACCGCGGTAGAACTAAAATTATATGCGGTGGGGCAGAGCGGGCGGTGAGTGGAAGAATGGATGACAGTTAATATCCTCGCAGAATTACCGGATCAAGTAATCTCAATGTCTTGTAATTACCCAATAGGGCAATCTCCAACCTGAGGCAAGGAAAACATCCGGAAACACTCTCCCCGTCGTCGCTTCGCCTCCTTCTCCAGTGCGCCTCAAACACGTCTCTCGCTTTCAACATTCGCTCTCCAAACTCCATCTTCATGCATTGGTGATTCGAAGAATAAACATTCATTTGCATCGCATTCATTGATCTCGGGACTGCGGCCGAGGCGTGACTCTATACTCCGGACTTCTCCAGCGCGTCATCCAAGTCGCCATCATCATCCCCTAACTTCGTCCCGCAGCGCCGATGGGATTTGGCGACTTTGAGACGATATGTCGAAAGACGGCGGTTCCACTCTGCTCCCTGGTGGGACCGCCGTCGGCCATTGCGGGCTCGACCGGCATCCAGCCCGATTGCTATGCGCGTAGCATCGAGCTGGCCAACACCATCATCTTTCAGGGGGCCACGGATACGATGCACATTTTGGCCTTGATCATGACGGCCATTATGATTTTTCACGTGCGGTCCAAGTATACCGCGGTCGGTGCGTGGCCGGCGATAGATATTTCCATGCTCAATGGGCGGCCTCATGGGCTGACTTCTCGGTGATGCAATATAGGCCGGAAGGAGATCATCATGTTCTTCTACATCTACATGGTCTTGACCGTCTGCTCGCTCATTCTCGACTCCGGTGTCACTGCCCCCGGCTCGGCCGTCTATCCCTACATCGCCGCCGTCCAGAGCGGCTTGACCTCGGCCCTGTGCATGTGTCTGTTGATCAACGGTTTCGTCGGGTTCCAACTGTACGAGGATGGCACGAAGACGTCGGTGTGGCTGCTGCGAGGAGCGTCGATGATCATGTTCTCCCTCTCGTTCGCCATCTCGTTGTTGACCTTCAAGGGCTGGGGGCTGGGACCAACCAAGACCGTCGGCCTCTTCGTCGTGCTCTACCTTTTCAGCGGCTGCTGTCTCCTCGTCTACGTCGTCTTGCAGGTCATTCTGGTCATCAATACCCTCCAGGACCGATGGCCGCTGGGACACATCGCCTTGGGTGTCTTCTTCTTCGTCATCGGCCAGGTCTCGCTCTACGTCTTTGGGACGTCGATTTGCAAGAGCGCCCAGCATTACCTCGACGGTCTGTTCGTCGCCACCATCTGCAACTTGCTAGGCGTCATGATGGTCTACAAGGTACGTTGAAATACATCCGCTCATCTCGTTCCCAAGAGATATACTGACACGGAGACTATCAGTACTGGGACTCCATTACCAAGGAAGACCTCGAATTCAGTGTCGGCACCAAGGTCAACAACTGGGAGGTCAAGGAACTCTTGACGGATGACGACCGTCGACAGACTGTCTACGATGCCTCCTCCGAATATGCCAGCAGCACATATCATCAGCCGACACAACGGTCGTCTACGTACTATGGCCCACACGGCTATTAATTCGACGAAATCTCATTTTGTTTTCTTTATTTGTCTCGGCTTGGAAAACCGTGATGAGAGTCTAAAATCCCAGCCGACTTGGATGGGCTGGGTAAGACAGTGGAGCGAGGAGTGATAATGAATATTGAGCGTTTCGTCCATTGCAGGGTTTTGGGGTTAACTTTTTCGGTTACGTTGCTCATTTGTTGGGGACTTGCGGGTCTTTGGATCAGGATTCAGAACAGAAACCCTTGAGCGTTGGTCATTCCCCTATATCTTAAGCAGGGTAGCGTCTGCTCAGCTAGAAGATAATAATCATGCTGAGAGTAATCACTCGTAGAGAGCATGTATCAGAACAGCTTGATTCTCGACATGCGCCCGAAAATGAACCTGAAAAGGGAGAGGCACCGACGCCGGATTGGGGTGGAGAATTGATGCTGAAGCTCGCACGCTGGTGACAATTTAGAGGGACAGCTCAGCACTATGGGGCAGCCGTTTCATACTTTACCCAGCGTCTTCATCACCCTTACGATGAACAGTAACTTGATCAGGTTCACGACGAATGTGATCTAACCTTCGTCACATTGACGACGGCGATACAGCCTCCCTTTCGTCGGACTGATGATGAAAAAGATTACCGACTTCATGGTGCTGGTGATGATGATATAGTGTCCTCTTCTGTTGAACTGATGTAGTGAGGACGATCTATAATGAATCCAGTATTCGCGATTTCTAACCTCTCGTCGTTGGCGATGATTGCTGAGCTGTTCCATTTGTTTGTCCCCCCGTTTTCCTTGAGAGACTCCTCGAGGTCTTGTATAACTAGCTTTATTATACTAGGTATATGAGTAGAACGACTCTTCTCAGTGCTTGATAGGTATAAGCCAAAGTTGGACACATTCGGTGACCGGTCTGACCAATGTAGAAGGCCGCTTCATTTGATAGTCACACATATTGAAAGTCTGTCTTCGTTGCCAATGCTATCTGTCAAAATCTCTATCCTTAGCCGAGGACACCAACATCAAGCGACCTCCATTACTCTAGCCGCAGGATTCGAGTAGAATTTCAAGATATAACATCTTGTTTTGCACATTGTTGCTGGTCCTCTATACCCGATGAACCTGTCAAATCCATCACGGAGGTGGTGGTGGAAGGTGGTTTACGAGTTGCCTCTCAAGTGTTCTTGAGCTCCTGCGAGTTGATAAGTAACATTCATGTTTCCTCAATTGACTGATACCTTTACTATATTTACTATCTTGATTGATATAAAATTTTGGATTTTATATGTACCATCGTCACGAAGTTTGTTGGTTGAGCTATTCAAATAACGGCCGAGTAAACCGTAGCATGAGCACCTTCCGCCATTCTCACTTCTCTCCTTCAAACTATACGCTCAGTTAGACTATTAATTCCACTACTTCGTGGATTTATTGATGTATCATCAAACCAATGGCAAGCTCACCAATAATGGTCTGGCCTTTCTATTTCAAGCTTCTTATGCTTCATGCCTGAGTACTACCACTGACTTCAATGTTCCATCCAGTAAACCAGCCGTATTATTGTAGTAATGCTGTCAACGTCTCGAGATGACCAAGACGCTCCTGTTATGTTTCATCCACGGCTTCAAGGTCTTCTTCCCTCCACACCCTGACGGTTTCCTTCCTTAGATAGACTCTGACATTTCATTTCGATCATTCCAGGGTGATGACAATACCTTTGGCACCTTCCCTTCACATCTGAAGGCGCTCGTCCGCCATGCTCTCCTCCCGCATATCGAAGTGGAAGTGGTCATATATCCCAAGTTCGAAACGAGTGGAGATCTGAAGGAGTGTTGTGGACGGTTCAGAGAATGGTCGGTTTGTTCATATCTCATATATCAATAAGATGGTCGGGGGTACAGCATCAAAGGCCACGTATTGAGTTTGAGACTAGATCTTGCATTCCTCTTTTGGTTTTGAGCAGTACATGGATAGATACGGAGAAGCATCTGTTGACAGGATCTGGAGATATGCAGGCTTCAGAATCAAGTTATCGATCTGGAAGTCCGTAATGGAGCAGCATCTCCCACCGTCGATCCATCCGTGCGGACCATCCTCGTAGGACATTCCATGGGGTGAGTCTGTGTTTAGCCGTCCTCACTTGTTTCCCTCTCTGGTCTGCTCACTCCCATCTCCCCACTATTCTCTCAGCATCCTCATTCTATCCCCGATTTTGTAAACTTCTGTGAACCGAATTGATACACATTACTAACACATGTAGTCCCCCAGAGGAATCGTCGCAGCCGAAACCGTTCTCGACATAGTTTCCGACCCTCCTCTTACTCAATCACAATCCCTAGACGAATCCCAACATGGCTTCATGTTCCCCTACATCCAAGGCATCCTCGCCTTCGATACACCTTATCTAGGCATTTCTCCTGGCGTAGTTGCCTACGGGGCCGAAGGGCACTACCACACCGCCTCGACGACGCTGACGCAGTTATCGAGTCTTCTTGGTACTGGTGGAAGTAACAGTTGGTGGAGCGCTGGGAAATCCACCACTACACGAGCCACAACTGCTTCTCCTGGTGGTGGTGATGATAGCGGTGCCGCGGTCAAAGGTTTGCTCCCAGCTCCATCTTCAACCGGAGAGCCGATCAGCCCCTCGACACCCATTCAACCCGATCAAGACGCAGCCGCCACGCCTGCCTGGCAACGCTGGGGTAAGTTAGCCATGTACGCCGGTGCGGCCGGGGCCGTAGCAGCAGGTGGAGCCGCGGCGTATCTTAAGCGCGAACAGATCACGCAGGGCTGGTCCTGGGTGGGCGGGCATCTCGAATTCGTTGGCTGTCTTGTTCGCGGAGAAGAGTTGCGGGGGAGATTACAACGGATCGTCGAGCTCGAACGAGACCGAGGCATGGGGTTTGTCGATCTATATACCGTTTTGGGAAGAGGTGCTGTGACCACCACCAGGACGACGTCGGCCTCGGCAAATGGGAAGAGTACCGGAGGAGGAGGAGGAGGAGGAGGTAGCACTCTGGCGATTGTGAATCAAGAGAGGACGTTCTGTAACCTGCCCAAGACAGAACTCTTCAAGCAGTATTTCCAGGGAACAATGAATGACAAGGCGAATGATGAGACGGGGGCGCATATGAGTAAGAATTCTATCATCTCTTTTGCAATTCATTCATCCAGCGATTCTTCTATTCATTTTTTTTCATCGAATTGATTTGTTGCTGTCTTTCATTCATTCACTCGCTCACCGGTTCACCACCATCATCATCATCGTCGTTGTCACGCTCCATGCTTTTACCTCAACGGATTCTTCAATCGAAGAGGTGAACGGACTTCGGGTGCTCGAGCAAGACACCCTTCATTATAAAATTAGATTCATCATTGCTGACCAGGAAACGGTGAATTTATAGGTATGTTCTTCCCCAAGGATAATCCAGGGTATTATCACATGGCGGATCAAGCGAAGGGGTATATCATCGAATGGGTGGTGAAGGGGTGGTCTCTTTCGTCACCCCCGTCGACGACGATACCCGAAACGATGCCAGAGACTATGCCCGAAGCAGTAGCCACGGATGAGCCCTAAGTGGTTTGGGAATGGATGCATGGATTGCTGGCCGACTGGCTTGGTCATCAACTATCTACCCTACGAAAAAGGAAGGGAAAAGAATTGTTAATATTTTAGTGTGTTGAAAAGACGATTATCGTCTAGGGAAAGGAGATACTTGAGATGGAGATTATTCCATTCCTCATTCAGAATTGATATCACCATCAACAACCTGGCTACATCAGAGCTTAGGTGGGACTCGACGAGTTGAAACAAACCGTATCAGCACTCTTGTATGAATGGGGGTTAGGTAGTCTTCAAGTTCAGCAACCAACCCTCTCAACGAATACTTATGGGGAAGTATGAAGGGTGTTTTCCGAGAGATCGTGGTAAGTGCGATGGAGATGGAGAGGAGAAATGAGTGATTATAGCCGATGGTCTAAAGGAATGAAGACTCTCGGTCATAGGGTGGGTGGACGGAGTAGAGACTTGTTTACTTATCTAGTAAGCATTTTCGAGGCCTCGGTGTATCAAGCGGCTTTAACTCCCATGTATTTTCTCTCTTTCTTGTTCCAGTAGAGATATGAACCAGGACCGCGGGTGGCGATATTGTATGAATAAAGCCCTGCCGTATCTACCACAATAGAGATGACCACGAGCGTGATGCTGGTAAGTCATCGATCTCCATCGCGTCGGCAATGATGATACAGCTTCTGTCTTCATCAGACTCATGTCGATGACTTGGATCTGAAAATGAGTGAAATCTTGATACTTATCGGGATGGCTTCAACGAGCTTTTCCTGCCGAGCCACTTCATCCCTTCTGTTAATCGCATAAGTATCTCGATCAAGCCGATATTGGTTCTGATCTTTGAACTCTACGAGTTGTGGGCTAAATATTGGAGTATGACGCATACAAGCAAGCAAGTAAGCAATAAAGGAAGGGAAACCGGCTGGAATCGGGTCGTCATCCAGCGTTATTGCCAGGCGATGTTCCCAGGTAGACGGTTAACAGATAATAGATAAGCTCAACAGTAACCGCTAATCCGAAGCAATCCTTATCAACATCAGTATTCGGCTCATTTCCAGATCCAAGTCATCGTCATGAGTCTCACGAAGTCATACGACTTATTATTGTCGGTCAAATGAAGGTTGGGTTAGCCTCCCTTGCTATTGCTATGATGAAGATTCGTTTGATCCTTGTTGTGTTGGTGATGATGGAATCCCATCTTGTCGTTAGACCCATGGCGACAGTACAGTGACGAATTCATGGAGCAGTAAGAGCGTCAAACACCTGAGGGTGATTAACCAGTTGGTGCTGTTCTGATTCTTTTTCTTCTGTCACCATGTAAGCTTCCTTCATCGACCCACCATGCTTGTTCATCTCCCGCCCGCTTGGTCTCGTAGTGTCTCTCTCGTCAGACGGTCCAGTGCATGCGTGCAACATGGAAAACTGTACCGTAACGTCGTCAAATACCTCACAAGGTTACGGGATGGTAACATTGATTGAGGGAATGGATGAAACTCGATCACGCAGTTGCTTTGTCTGGCAGCCGTTCCCGCGATCCACTTTACGCGTTACGTGGAACGCCAAAAGAATGGGAATTAAAACCACTTTACGCGATGGGATCCTGACGCGACGAACGCTAAGTTAGTTAACGTCCACCTTCATCTCAATCTCACCGTTCCACCCGCCTCCCTCGTGTTTCGAGACCGGTTAATGGTCGGTCTTACAGTACTGGTAGAGTCCATTGATGCGAGAAACCGCGATCCTTGTTTGGGAAAATAGAAGGTGGAATGAGACTTTGTGTCAAGTTTCATACAAGTGCGTAGAGTATAGTACAGTGGGGCGACAGAAGTCTGCACAATAGTTGTGTACCTATCACCAGCCTTACAGCGGCGAGTACATAAAATCTGTGCAGACTTCTGTCGCCCCACTGTAGATCCTGGACTTTGAGAGAAGCGACAAGCGGTGGTGCTTGTCTCGGACCTTGGACCTCGAGCTCTGAGAATGACGGGGATGAGTACGAAACTTGGTTTGCCATGCCATGCAATACCCATGTTCACTCTGAATGGGGGATTAATTGATGAAAGAGAAACACACCAAGGATCAGAGATACCGCTTGTCAGCAGTCTCTCGCTCTCGCGGATATCGTATGGTGTTAACGACAAGCTGTGTAGCGTAAGTAGATGAACACTCGAACACCGTTTAGCTCTCCTCCAATCTTGTATACCCTCGCGTTGGATGCTGAACCAGCGCCCATGTCGCCGTCGAGCTGCGATGGCTTGTCCGTTTTGCCGATATTGACCGTGTCACCGGTACGAGAGTGGCGGGATCCTGTGCAGCTTCCTTCTTGAGCATGACCATCATGTCCTGAACCCCCGAGAGGCCAGCTGAATTGAATGTGTGGTGCGCCTGCAACGTGCTCAGTCACTGCTTCTTTACCACGACAGTAATCATAATCTTGTCGACATGTTGCTGACGCCAGCCTCTCAGCAGCCTTCCATGGCACAGGATCTGAGTATAACACTACGGGTCGGTGGGATGTGGAACGGCGCGAAAGCGTCCGGAAGTGATATCCAATGGACGGCAAGGCGGTATGTGACGTCGAACGAGACGGCGCGGTCGAATGACCATCTGGGCCCCATCTCGAGGCGCGCGTTGTTAAGTTGGTGCCCATAATGGTTCCCGTCTCATGCGCATCGCCGTGACCGAGCTTCAAGCGAGCCTCAAGCTAGTGAAGCTGTTGCACCGAGACCATTGAATCCCACTCATCCTGTTTTTGCCGTGGATCCAACGCTTACGAGGCGCCCCACGATGGGATCGGAAGAGAGGCGGGGACAAGGTCCAGCTGCGTACATGATCCGTCGTATGTAGGTGCTGCGTTCTGAAGTATCTGCATCCATAGGCAACAGCGGTCTGCCCGTCGAATCCTCGATAGCCGCTGGGTGGCGTACGGACCATGTCCGCCCCTCATTCGCTATGCTGCGACATTATCACGAATTGCCCCACCATCGTCGTTCAGCAAACCGGCAAGGACGGATCAGCCCCGATTCCTTGATCCCATGCTCTTGCGCTTCGCTGATCTTGCTATCCCCATCGCCACCGGCTCACGTACCCATGGGATGCACCGATTGGTTGCGCCGCCGCCATGCCGCATCGCCTCACCGGTTCGATGCCGTCGCCCACGAGCTGAGGGAGAAGGAGGTTGCCCGAGACGCAAGGTGTATTTGTGCGTTGACGCGCTTGTGACCCAAAGTGGGGTTCCGGTGGCACCAACGATCAGGGCTCATGCTGACCGATCGTCGGGCCTTGAATCTCGAATTTGATGTCTTTTTCAATTTGATTTTTGTTGAGACAACAGCACACGGTTCCGTGAATCTTGATGGATGTTTGAATATTCCGATGCTTGGTCAATGGTTTCGACGTCTTCCTATGTACCAGATCCGACATAGCAGCCTGCTCATCTCCGTCGTTCCATCCAATACAGACTGGTAGGTCATGCTGAGGTTTCAGCTTTGCCGTGGACATGGTGACAGCCGGATCGATTTCCATGTCGACGAACCGTATGAGTGAGACGTCCTGGACCAGGGTGCACGCAAGACGAGCGGCACTTGTGAGATCTTCTCTCACTCTCGACGGCTGATCGAGGCCGACCATAGATGGACGAATGGCGTTGTGAGATCCGACTGCAAGTACCCCCACCTCCGACCGGGATGGGAGTCTTTCCCGCCGGTGGACCAGTCGCAAGCTCCCAGCCCTGAGCACACAAAAGCAATTGCGGGTCTTGCATCCATTGTTGCCGTTGGTGACGTTGGGACCCAGTGAATGGTCCAGACACGACGAGGGGCCTCGTCCGGTTGTCTGCATGCAGCGAGATGATCCGGCGCCAGACTGCGGGTTTACTCGTAGAGTATGTATCTGGCCGGCTCTTGGACCAGGCGAATGCGATACATCGTTTTGATTCTGACCACTTCATCGCTCTTCAGCCGTCCGGTGACCGTGAGAAGCTGTGAGTCGCCGAAGCGTGATGTGATGATCGTGTCCAAGATGCAGCCGCTGGTCCCTCTCCCGACAGGTGACACCTGGTGAACCGCGTTGGGCCGGCATGTGCGTGCTGATGCCGCGCTGCATCACCTCTTTAAACTGATGGTTTCTGTATGGATGTAGGAGTCCTCGTACCCGTCCGCGTAGATGCATGTTCCTACAGCCCTTGGCCTCGCCGCTGGGATCATCATCATCATCCATTCATCGATCCAACATCTCCGCCACCTGAGAGGGCGCTTCTGCCTGTGGCCAGCCGGTCGGCCATCCGAAAGCCCGTAAACCGAGCTCCAACCAGCTGGGCCCCGCTAGAACTGCTGAAGCGTCACCGTAGACAGGCATCTCGGACCAGGGCTGGTCGGGTCCGATACATCGGCCGCAGGAATGGAGTCCCGGTTCCCGGTCGCTGCAGGCGTTACAAGTTCAAGGCCGGCCAGAAGCAGGCAACCACTTTGCTGCTTTCATGCTTGTTGGACTCCCCTGTGCCGGCTGGCCCCGGGCGCCTCCTCACACCTGCGCCCGCTGCACCTTGATTCCGCAGGAGCCGAAGACGCGTCCCACGCACCTCCGCCGGGAACCAAGAATCGAAATGGGATCATCATCGGCGCGGCCGCCGATGATGCCTGTCATCCTGATCTCGTTCGCTCTCTTCACGCGCCGACTCCTCCCGGCCGTCCTGGCGCCGAGCTTGCTCCTGCGGGTTTGGTCCTGCAGGCCGCGTCTCGTGCGATGCGGACATGATGATCTCGAGGGGCCGAAACGGAAGGGCACCGGGTGGACCATGCACTGCACCCGTGGAAGCGGCCAAAGAGCATCACCGGAACCACGACGCCGATGAGGATGAGGATGAGGCCCCCGGGAGTTCTTGAAGGAGGCGCGAATATCGGGCACAAGAGTCCAGATGGTCAGTCATTTGCTTTGTTGGAGTATTTCCTCTAACTTTGATATCTCGGAAAAGAAGTCGGTCAAATCGGCCGATGGTTGACTATCCCGATCGTTACTTTCGTCGTCATCCGGCGGGCGCATCCGCATTCCTAATCTTGACATGGTTCACGATCCCGATCCCAATTCAGGCGAGGCTCCACAAGGCTGTCATATGCAGCATGCGCGCGGCTCCCTTTGGATCCTGTGGCACCGGCCCCAGCCATCGATACGAGGACGGATGGTCTAGCATGCGTGATAAATCTCCCACCACTCGCACACAACAAATCCCGTCCGTTCCGTCTTGTCTTTTCCGGTGTCGTCCTGTCGACCACAGGGATCCAGCACTCGTGTCATTTGGTGGCTGTGAGGCCCACCCCTTGCCGTCGAGCTAGGAGATCAGCCTTTTCCGGTGCGGCCAGGGAAAGTAAGGGAGAGTCGGGTCTCATCAGGAGACCTTCGTGGAGTGGTCGTGGCAACCGCTTCGTGCCGCATCACGGCGCCAGGATGGTTGGTCGTCGCAACGTTGAGGAGAGGTTTCCGGAACCAGGATAAAAGTCGCGAGGAATGACGCCGCACGCATTTGTTGGTGTCACCAACGGTCGAGATGGCCATCACAGGTCTTTCTTTCTAGAGTTGTGGAGTCCTAAAGTTGCAGCATGTCCGACCTCTTGATCACCCTTGAAGTTTTTTATATGCGTCAACGTGGTCCGGTGTCATGCTGCGCTCTTGTCGCTGCTCTGCACGCATCGTTGGCGGCGTTCGTGTCTTCCTCGATGAGGATTTTCCCTTTCATCTCATTGGTGGATTTTTTTTATTTTAAATCTTTATTGGGCTCTTTGCTGTCAATATCGCGACCCGCCTTGGCATGGGGGCTTGCTGAGGGCATAATGCTCATTGGGAAACTTTGAAGCCTCTTCTCACAGCTGCGTGCATTGGGCATCTGTATGATCATCAAATTAATAGTGTGGCCAGATCTGTATGGACGAGATTTCTGACGTACCATTTATATTTGTCCGTGTGGCACGGGACGTCAAGCTTTCGAAGCCTCATATCTTGTGATACAGTCTGAAATATCTTACTCCTATTCGACGCTGAGACGGGTCGCACAATGCTGACGGCAGCGGTTGCACACACAGACGTATCGAGTGTTGGGAAATGCTCTTCCTCGCTCTTGCTGGGTTCTTATCGTGCTGGCTGCTTCAACGCTGCTGAGGTGTTGTGCGACCGTCAAAGCGCCTCCTGGCACGG
>QQTW01000421.1_pt1 | contig 26424 bp, 25 predicted proteins | sample 1904831 | NCBI WGS metagenome assembly QQTW01 (sample SAMN09435610, study PRJNA476489) | Subsurface metagenome, whole genome shotgun sequencing project. | reverse complement strand
ATGGGGCGGACAGCGAGTCGGTACCCAAATTACCTGCTGTAGATCCACCTGGCTTAAAGCCGTCTGGGCTATCAGCAAGTGTCCCCAGTGAACCGGATCAAACGTGCCACCCAAAATTGCCACTTTCCGCACAATACAGGGTTCAAGAGTGAAAAAATCAAAGCATCTATAAATATACCAGTATACAGAGATAGAAAGCCCCAAAAGCTTAGTATCTGTAAAAAGCAAATTTTGATATGATGTCGCGTGATATTTGTCCAGTATGCTCTGATGTGGTGTGTAAGGAGCAAAAATGCTAAATTATATTGATTTTAGCGGTAGCCCATTTCATTTTATTGGCATTGGCGGCATTGGCATGTCAGCCCTCGCCTACGTCTTAGCGAAGCGTCAACTCCCGGTATCCGGCTCAGATATTCGTCCTAGCCACATTACCCAGCGCTTGGAAACGCTTGGAGCACACATTTTTGCCACACAATCCGCCAGCAATCTGGAATTTTTTCGGAGTCAAACTAACCCCCCTCGTGAAGATTTACCGGCTACGGTAGTTAGTTTCAGTAGTACACCAGTACTGATGGAACTTGAAAACCCGGTCGGCTTCTTAAGAGGCAACAAATCAAGGGCAGACGAGACATGTCGCTCTACATTGCCCCAAGTGATTTATTCAACGTCAATTAATAGAGCAAATTTAGAGTATGTAGCGGCACTGGATTTAGGCTGTCCTATCTTTCATCGCTCAGATTTACTAGCAGCTCTAATTCAGGATTACCACACCATTGCAGTAGCAGGAACCCACGGCAAAACTACAACTAGTAGCCTGATTGGGTATCTACTACTCCAGGCTGGTCTTGATCCAACGATTGTTGTAGGGGGAGAAGTAAATGCTTGGGAAGGCAATGCGCGACTTGGGCAAGGTCGGTATCTCGTTGCTGAGGCAGATGAATCCGATGGTTCCTTAGTCAAACTTTCCGCCAAAATTGGCATTGTCACTAATATTGAACTTGACCATCCTGACCACTACCAGACTCTGGAGGAGGTAATTACCACATTCGAGGTCTTTGCTAAGCGTTGTGAAACTTTAGTAGCTTGCATTGATTGTGCTATAGCACGCGATCGCCTACAACCAGCAGTGAGCTACAGTCTAGAGCCAGACACAGGTGCTGACTATACTGTAACCAATGTTGACTACCACGCGGATGGGACTAGGGCGAGACTGTGGGAGCGAGGGAAAGATTTGGGGCTATTAGATTTGCGATTGCTGGGGCGGCACAACCTTAGTAATGCTCTCGCAGCAGTGGCGGTCGGTCGTTTGTTGGGTTTAGAGTTTCCAGTTATTGCCAAGGGCATTGCAACATTTGAGGGTGCCTGTCGCCGCTTTGAGTTCCGAGGCGAAGCCAATGGCATAGTTTTCATTGATGACTATGCCCATCACCCTAGCGAGATCCGCGCCACACTTAGTGCAGCACGCTTACAGGCAAAACCGGAAGCTAGGGTAGTCGCCATCTTCCAACCACATCGTTATAGCCGCACACTTACCTTTTTACTAGACTTTGCCCAGTCCTTCAGCCATGCCGATGTGGTCGTTGTCAGTGAAATATACAGTGCTGGCGAACCGGACTTGGGGCAAATTAGTAGTCAAAAACTGGTAGAAATGATTGCTACTCACCACCCGCAGGTGACGTATCAACCTACTTTGAGCTCAGTATCGAAATTTCTGATCCAAACACTGCGTCCTGGGGATCTTGCCTTGTTTTTAGGAGCGGGGAACCTGAATCAGGTGATTCCAGAAGTAATTGCCTCGATTCGCCAAACGAGTAAAGGAGGAGAAGATGCGGAGCATGGGAGCATATGATTTATTTAGCCGGTATTGATTGTCCGATTAAGTCTCAGATTCCACTGGCAACACTCACTTCTTTTCGGGTCGGGGGACCAGCCCAATGGTATGTTGCTCCCCGAAACTTGTCAGCGCTACAAGCGAGTTTGGAATGGGCTAAGGCAGAGGGGTTAGCGGTGACGCTACTAGGGGCGGGTTCTAACTTACTGGTGAGCGATCGCGGCTTACCGGGCTTAGTCATCGGCACCCGCCATCTCCGCTACACCCAGTTCAACCCTGATACCGGCGAGGTAAGAGTTGCAGCAGGGGAACCCCTACCGCGACTGGCATGGCAGGCAGCTGAGCGGGGGTGGCAAGGATTGGAATGGGCTGTTGGTATTCCTGGCAGCGCTGGCGGCGCTGTTGTCATGAACGCCGGTGCCCATAGTAGCTGTGTAGCGGATATGTTGGTGAATACCCAGGTACTTTCACCCTCTGGAATGGAAACCCTCACCCCCCAGCAACTGGGTTACAGCTACCGCAAATCCCTCTTGCAAACAAGCCAGCACCTAGTTACACAAGCCACATTCAAGCTCCAACCTGGAAGTGATCCACAGCTTGTGTTGGCGACAACAAGCGAACACCTAGAACAACGACGCACAAACCAACCCTACCATTTGCCCAGTTGTGGGAGTGTCTTCCGCAATCCAAAACCCTATAAGGCAGGCTGGTTAATTGAGCAAACTGGGCTCAAAGGCTACCAAATTGGTGGAGCACAAGTATCTCAACTCCATGCCAACTTTATTCTCAACTGCGGGGGAGCAACGGCTAGCGATATTTTTTCCTTAATCCGTTACATCCAGGAGCAGGTAGAACAGCGCTGGGCTGTCTGCTTAGAGCCAGAGGTTAGAATTCTGGGTTTCGATTCCTGAATTTCAATTTCTAAATTTCAATCCCTAAAAGGGGTTTATTAGTACCTTCTAGCCCAGCGCTCTATTACCATATCATCTTAGCAAGGCAGGTGGGCGGTGTCCACGCTACTGATTGAAGGAACTAAAGGGATTCCCTCAGCGCATCTATAATTTAATGGAACTTATATGACTCACACGGGATTAACCAATTATGGCAAAGGGACAGGGACAGGGATTTGGCTTTGGTTTAGGAAAAATGAAAGAACTAGCTGAAGCCTTCAAAAAAGCTCAGCAGGTTCAAGAAGGCGCGAAAAAGCTTCAGGAAGAATTGGAGCAAATGGAGATTTCCGGAGAGTCTGGAGGTGGTCTGGTTAAGGTGGTTCTCAGCGGCAATCAAGAACCCCGTCGGGTGGAAATTTCCCCAGATGCCTTGCTTGAAGGAGTAGAAGTGCTTTCTGACCTCGTTACAGCCGCTATGAAAGACGCCTACAATAAGTCCACATTCACAATGCGGGAACGCATGGAAGAATTAACGAGTGGGCTGGAGCTTCCTGGAATGTGAAGTGACTCCGCGCTCCACTTGCGGGTAGCGGCTTCCCCAACTCACGTTTAAAGCTTCGGTGCTTCACCATTAAAGTTAGTGTCCTACCTTTGCTCCACAGGCGAGACACGACTCTGACAGCCGTGTTTTTGTATATGTTGCGTCATCCAATCCAAGAGTATTGCCTCTGTTCTACGCTGTGCAGTTGCGCTCGGAGCCGTCTTTAATCACCGTACTGGTGGAGAAAACAAATGTAATAATTGTGTCTACTCGTTGGTTGCAAATATTCTGTCTGCCATTCATCACCGTCCTTTGCGGGCAGGGATGAATGGTGGTTGAAAGTAAAAACTGAGATGACTTACAAACTTTTATTTGTCTGCCTTGGCAACATCTGCCGATCGCCAACGGCAGAAAATATCATGAATTATCTGATTGACCAAGCGGACGTGCGCGAACACATCGTCTGCGACTCCGCTGGTACAGCTGGGTATCACATCGGTAACCCACCTGACGAGCGCATGGCAGTTGCTGCCGCTAACCTATTGGGTATTAAACTCCGTGGTCAAGCTCGCCAGTTTAAAAAGTCAGACTTTAAAACATTCAACTTGATTCTGGCTATGGATCAGGAAAACTACCAAAACATCCTTGCTCTTGACCCGGCTGGGCAGTACCGAGATAAAGTGCGACTAATGTGCGACTTTTGTTCCAGCTATACCACTAAGGAAGTTCCAGATCCATATTACGGCGGCCCAGAGCAATTCAATCATGTCATCGAGCTTCTCCTCGATGCCTGTAATGGTTTACTTGAAGACGTTACGGAGAAAGTGAGTGGTGAGGTCTGAGGACAGAAGTAAAGGAGAACGGAGCAACCATGCGAGCAATGGAAGTAAATCCTATTCAATCAAACGATGCTTCATGGCGAAACCAACTAATTCGGCTCGGTTGTTGGTTTCGGTCTTCCTCAGTAAGCTGCTGACGTACTTCTCTACTGTGCGTGGACTGAGGTGCAACCGCGTGCCAATTTTAGCATTGGAAAGGCCGTGAGTTAGTAGCACTAAAACTTCTCGTTCTCGTTGGGTTAGATGGAACTTAGGCTCAGGGTTTTCAGCCTCAATCTCTGGCAAGTGGATGAAAGTTCGTCGTATACTCTCTTCGTAGGATAAGCGGTACTCCGACTGTATCATCTGCGATCGCTCTAGGAGATTGCGAACCGCTGCCCCCAGTTCCTCTACATCAAATGGCTTGGGGAGATAGAGATCGGCTCCAAGCTGGTAACCTTGAATTCGTTCCTCGGTCTTGTTTCGTCCTGACAAGAAAATGACTGGTAATAGGCGGAACCCTGGGTGTTGACGGACGCGTCGGACAAGTTCATAGCCATTCATCCGTGGCATGACAATATCTGTAACCATTAAATGAGGATGATACGTCTCAACCATATCCAGCGCTTCTTGACCATCAACAGCCGTTATAACTAAGTAGCTACACACTTCAATAAGGTAATCGCTGATAGCTAGGCGAGTTCCCAAGTCGTCATCGACAACAAGGATTGTCAAAGGCATGATCAGAGGAGGGGCATTTTTAACTAATAGCTGTAACGTGATGGCTGTACAGTACAGCCATCAAATAAATAAGGGTGGTTTATACATACTATCGAGGATTCTAATCATGCGTTAGTACACAAGGTTATAAATTAAGCAGATCGACACCATGCTGAAGTCGCTAGATTTAACGAGTGGCTTGACTTAAAGCGCTACTAGAAATTGCACTTCTCTTTCCAACTTCTATCCCCCGCTAGGCGATTAAGTGAAATTTTTGACTTAATATTGTTAAACGCTTCCAACCCTTGCCAAAACCTTGAAGCTGTAAAAAGTGTAGATGATCGAAAAGAGCGAAGGTTACAAAATAGTCACTGACAACCGTAAAGCCCGTTATCTGTACGAAATCCTCGAAACATATGAAGCAGGAATTCAGCTGACGGGAACCGAGGTCAAGTCAATCCGGGAAGGCAAGGTCAACCTGCAAGATGGGTATGCCCTAATTCGCAATGGAGAAGCATGGCTAATAAACGTGCATATCTCCCCTTACAGCGGCATTGGTCAGTATTTTAACCATGACCCCCGGCGTACCCGCAAACTACTGCTGCATCGGCAGGAAATCCGTAAGCTGATCGGTAAGGTAGAACAGCAGGGTTTAACCTTGGTGCCCTTGAGGATGTATCTCAAGCGAGGATTGGTCAAAGTTAGTATAGCGCTTGGCAAAGGTAAAAAGCTCCACGACAAGCGAGAAGACTTGAAACGACGCCAAGATCAGCGCGATATCCAACGAGCGATGAAAAATTATTAAACATCGACTCGACAGAACTACTACGCAAGATAGAGAAACTGATTAAGTTGTCGGCATGATTGTATATCTTTAGTGAGACTCTCAACGCTCCGAAGTTTCTAGCTGAAGATTGATGAGTTCTGTGTTCGCGATCGCTAAACTAGTTAACAATTCAGATAAAACCAGGAATTTTAACAATGAAACTCTCTAACTTGTCTAAGACTGTTGGAGCAAGCGTTCTGTGCTTGAGTTTAGTAACTCTACCTTCAAACCTGCCAGCCTTTGCTCAAGCCACTAGTCCTGATACTACTGGAAACACCACTGGAGACACCACGACGACGCAAGAAACTGGCGCTGAAACAGGTGACCGTGATTTTGATTGGGGCTGGCTAGGCTTACTTGGTCTAGCCGGTCTAGCTGGCTTAGCTGGCAACAAGCGCCGAGAACCTACTGTTTATCGGGATCCTATTCAGTAAGAAGTGCTGGCTACAGATAATGACACTGCCCACTTCCTCCTCACCAGCATTTACAATGCAGGGCAGTTGAAGCAGCATTGATAAACCGCCAAAGGAAGTATTGCTATACCAAAAAAAGCCTTAGGAAAAGTTCTTAAGGCTTTTTATATTTTATGGTCAGCTCCTGTACGCAGCTTGTTTTCAGATGTAGTTAAAATGTAGCACGGGTTCCTAAGAGCGGTAATTGGTGGGCAGTGCCACCTACAGCTGACCCTGTTCTTGAGCTGAGACATGGTAATAACTTGCAATTACCGCAACCATTAGCCACCAGAGGGTATTCACCTCAGGCCGATACCAAACTGTATCACCTACGTTGTGGGCTAACATACCTAGCAGGGTAGCGATCGCACCCATTAGCCAAAATCCCTCACGATTTGATTGTGAGCGTAGCCGTTGCAACTGTAAAATTCCTTGGTTAAGGGTCACTAAAAACAGCCAAATAAAACAGGCTAAGCCAATTAAGCCGGTTTCCACAGCAATTTCCAGTAGGATGGAATAAGCACTCAAGGCATTAAAACGAGGGCGCTGGTAGAGCGGGTAAATTTTGTTAAAGGCAGTGTTGCCGGGACCAATGCCCAGAATCGGGCGATCGCGGATCATTTCTACTACAGCTGCCCAAACATTGATGCGGAAGTTATTACTGCTATCCTCTCGACCGGCAAAGATACTGAAAACGCGCTCGCGCACTGGCTCCACGAACAGCAGTGCTAGTAGCAATAATAACGACAAACTCACGAGGAGAATGGGCAGCGACCAAGTGCGCCAAAAAGGGGGTAGTTGCACACTCCACCAATACACAAGTAACACTAAAATAGCAAAAACAGAAACTAGCAAACCGATCCAGCCGCCACGACTAAAAGTCAGAACCAAGCAGGCGGCATTTACACAAAACATTGTCACTGCTAACGTTTTAGCCACCCAGCCCCGCCATGCAAATACCGCCATCAGACTGAGGACAACCGCTGGCAACAGGTATCCAGCCAGTAAGTTAGGGTTACCTAGGTAGCTATAAACGCGCGTGATTTTAGACAGAGGGGATTCTGGATCAACCCAGGTAGCGAGCGCTTTTGCCCCAAAAAACCATTGCCGCAGCCCATAAACACTGACAATTAATGCTACATGGAGATAGAGTGTGATTACCCAGGATCTGAGGCGAGGCGACCGCAGTATCCGTGCAGAAAGCGCAAACAGCAGCAAATAGAGCGTCAGCTTTGTCCAGCCTGTAAATGCTGCTACTTTGACGGGTGATAAGGCCGTTGCTATTGTAGCAATTCCCCAGTAAAGCAATACCAGTAAATGAATTGGGGTTAATTTCGTCTTGGCATCATCTGATAAAGTAAGTAGTACCCAAAAGCCAGCGCAGGCGACTAGCAACACGCCTACCAACTCATTTGACACAAAAGGCGCAAGACAAAAAATTAAGCTTACAAATAGAGCCGCCAGTTCTTCCGCCCACTGCATTAGCCAGCTGCTTTGTCGCCAAGAGCGTAGTAGCCCCACAAGAGTTCTGTGCAGGTAACTTGCGCTTTGCCACTCGGAAAGCGGCATATAAGATAAGGTGAATCGTTGCCAAACTGAATTCATACAGGAGGAAAGTCGCGGTAGTTTCAGCTAATTTTAGATTCGGATTTGCGATTAAACCAGAATCAATGGCTCCACGCATTGGCAAGCCGATAGCTTATTATCTGCAAAAATGCACCCAATACAGCAGCTGCTAGCGACTCTCCTCTGCAGTCAGCTCAGGTAAACTCACAACATAGCGATACCCTGACTCTGAGGTTCCCTGAATGGAGATTTGTCCGTGGTGTAATTCTGCCAAATAACAACTAAGTAACAGACGCAGGCTTTCATGAGAGCGATTTAAACCATTAGGATGAGCCTGTTCTGAAGAAGCTACTAACGAGGCGAGTGTAGTTGAACTCGAAATATTCAATCCTGACTGAGCAGATGGTACAGGTAATATGGGTGGTTCTGATCCCCGACGAGTGTCGTACAGTGCTGCCTCTGAATAATTGGAGGCAGCTGGCATTAGTAACTGGCGAAAGTAAGGGTCAACTTGGGTCAGACCGTCTCCCAACCACGGATGGGAAACCGAAACGGCAAGGTTCAGTTCGCTGTCCTGATGCGAAACATGGATGTGAATTATACTGCCAGTACTAGCAGATTGAATCACACTAAAAACCAAGTGATACAGCAGTTGCCTGACCTTGTCTTTATCCAAAAACCAAATGCGACTTCGTCCCGGTTCCACTGACAGGCGAATTTCTTGATCTCGCCGGTTGGCTGCCTCTTCCAAGATATTGAGCGCTTGTTGACACAGCATTTCAATATCCACAGAAGTCAGATTAAGTGACTGAACGGTTTCATCCAGTGCTCCCAGTTCGGAAATTTCATTCACAAGTGAGAGCAAGTAGCGACCACTGTTCTGGATTATCTCAAGATATTCTTTCTGCTTACCGGTTAAGGGACCATAAATCTCGCGGCTGACAACACCAGCCATTCCCAGAACAGACGTCAGGGGCGTTCGCAGTTCCTGCGTTAGTTGCGCCAGTAGTTCCAATTTGATCTGGATGGTGGAAAGTGGGTCGGTTGGTGAAATCGTGGGGATTATTCTAACTTCGCTAACGATTCGGCTAGGTACTTCTGAGGTCACGACCGCTTCAGAGTTATTGTCCTGAGTTTTCAGTAGCCGGTTCCGCTCAAATTCACTCATGCTCCAACGGGCTATGAGTTCTAAAAATTTAATTTCTCGGATTGTAAAGGTACGAGGCTCTAAATCCATTACTGCGAGCGCACCTAGGCAATGCCCATCTGCCGTAAGCAGCGGTACTCCTAAGTAAGCGCGGATGCCGTAATGCTGCACCAACAGCTTTTTAGTAAAAACTGGGTTACTTAGTGTGTCACTAATTGCCAAAACCTGATGACTTTCCACCACTTGGGCGCAGAGGGACTGATTGCGTGGCAGTTGGCGATCTTGTGCCAATTGATTCATCAGTCCGAGCCGTGATAAACCCACTGCTGACTTAAACCAGAAGCGGTTCTGATCCAGAAAACCCAAAATGCAGATCGGCAAATCCAATAAGTAGGCAGCAGTCTGAGTGGCTTCTTCAAAAATTGGGATTGTCTGTGCTTCTATTAAGCTCAACTCTGACAAGGCTTTGAGGCGTTGTTGTTCCCGCGCCGCTGCCGTCCCAGGCTCCAACCGGTAAAACAGTTTGTTTTCAGACTCTAACATTATGCACCCTGCCTTAATATCTGCTAAAGAATGTCTGATGTCATCTGATCCCTGACTCAGGGTTATGTACTATTTCTAAGATTCCCCAAGCTAGGCCAAGACAAACATTTATTCGCAAAAAAATTCTGAGCGTCACTCTTGCCGCTCAGTAATTACCGCAAGGGAGGTGGGGGTGGTGGGGGAGTAGGGGGAGCAGGGGGAGCTGGGGGAGCAGGGGGAGCTGGGGGAGCAGGGGGAGCTGGGGGAGCTGGGGGAGCAGGGGAAGCAGGGGAAGCAGGGGAAGCAGGGGAAGCAGGGGGAGGAGAATTATTCAGATATGACTATGTATTCTTATCTACCCCTGCTCCAGAAATAGTTCCGCTAACCCAGGCGGGGTGAGATAACAAAGAAGCAATCACCCTTACCCCACGCAGCTGATTTGAGAGGGGTAAGTGACCTTTGGGAGCAGTAAGGTTCCATGTAAATCTTTCAGGGTATCGAGTCCAGTTGTTGCCGGTTTTCCAGCCAATTTTGGTCCAAAATTGTTCCCAGTTTTTACCTAATGACAGCCAGATTTCTCGCTGAATTGAAAAGGAAAAATTGCCCTCGGAGTGGACTAACCACAGGGTATTGATGGTTTGTAGGTCGGTGATGGTAAAGTTTTCGACATCAGTAAAATACAGCCATTTTCTTTGCACTGCGGCTGGTCCTGCTAGTTCACACAGCTTTTGCAGGGTCATGTGATCCGCTGCTTGAAAATCTTGGACGGTAAGCAGGTGTTGCAGCTGAGTGTAGTCAATACCCCGCTCTGAGTGCAGGGGTACAATTCCGGTAGGAAAATACGTTTGCAGAAACTCTTTTGAGGAGGGAGAATCGGCAGTGTAGAGCAGTTGGTAAGCTTTGCCATCAACCCAGTTGGGTGGGTTAACGTTCTCCTGGAGGTTCCCTCCGGGCGCTGCGTTGACTTCGTTAAACCTACGTTCTAGTAAAAATTCCATCAAGACATATTCGCCTGCATTGCCGAGTGTAGCCAGCTGTTGAAGCAGTTGCTGTTGTACTTTTTCGGACTCAGCTGTTAACTGCAAGCGCAGAGCAGAAAGGTCAATTTTCGGATCTGAGGCGGTTGTTGGGTCGGTCATGCTCTTCACTTGGATGCGCTGTTAACGGACTGATCATTAATTTACCTCCAGAGAGTATGCTTCGCCCTAAATGAAGAAGGGAGTGGGGAGTGGGGGAAACCGCGTGTCAGGGTTTTGTGAAAAAGGCTTGCTCAGACTGCCAATAGACTTGCGAAATCTGATAGCCTTTCCAAATAAGGATTCTCCACTACAAGGAAAACTTGAGCAATGTCTGTTGGCAGCTGACTCGCTGCGAAACCATTAGGAGTGTTTGTAAGGATGTACGAGAAGATCACCCCCCCCGATACTGGTTCCCGCATTACTTTCAACAACGATGAACCGGTTGTCCCTGACAACCCCATCATTCCGTTTATTCGCGGCGACGGCACCGGTATCGATATCTGGCCAGCCTCCCAAAAGGTGATCGATGCCGCTGTGCAAACTGCCTACAGCGGTAAGCGGCAAATCAGCTGGTTCAAGGTCTACGCCGGAGATGAAGCATGTGAACAGTACGGCACCTACCAGTATCTGCCTCAGGACACACTCGAGGCGATTAAAGAGTATGGTATTGCGATCAAAGGACCACTAACGACACCGGTAGGGGGCGGGATTCGTTCGCTAAATGTGGCGCTGCGACAGATTAATGACCTCTACACTTGTGTCCGCCCCTGCCGATACTACCCAGGAACGCCCTCGCCCCATAAATATCCTGAAAAATTAGATGTCATTATCTATCGGGAAAATACGGAAGATATCTACTTGGGAATTGAGTGGCGGCAGGGAAGCGAGATCGGCGATCGCTTAATTCATCTGCTCAACACTGAACTTATACCCGCTACTCCGGAACATGGCTTAAAGCGCATCCCCCTCGATTCTGGTATTGGCATCAAACCGATCAGCAAAACTGGTTCCCAACGCTTAGTGCGTCGTGCCATCAAACACGCCCTGCGCCTCCCCAAACCAAAGCAAATGGTGACTTTAGTGCATAAGGGCAACATTATGAAGTACACCGAAGGAGCCTTCCGCGACTGGGGCTATGAACTTGCTACCACCGAGTTTCGCGCCGAGTGCGTCACCGAGCGTGAATCCTGGATTCTCAGTAACAAGGAGCATATCCCAGACATCACTCTTGAAGAAAACGCCCGTCAGATTGAACCGGGCTACAACGCCCTCACTCCGGAGAAGCAAGCTCAAGTTTGTCAGGAAGTGGAAGGAGTGCTTAACGCAATCTGGAAGACTCACGGCAATGGTCAGTGGAAAGACTTGGTGATGGTGAATGACCGGATTGCAGACAGTGTTTTCCAACAGCTCCAGACGCGACCGGATGAATACTCAATTATTGCCACGATGAACCTGAACGGGGATTATGTGTCTGATGCCGCTGCTGCAGTTGTTGGTGGGCTGGGAATGGCTCCAGGAGCTAATATTGGCGATAAATGTGCCATCTTTGAAGCCACGCACGGTACTGCGCCCAAACACGCGGGGCTGGATCGGATCAACCCCGGATCTGTGATTCTGTCGGCTGTGATGATGTTGGAGTATATGGGTTGGCAAGAGGCAGCTGATTTGATCAAACAGGGAATGGGGGCGGCGATCTCCAAAAGCCAAGTTACTTACGACCTAGCCCGGTTGATGGAACCGCCTGTAGAGCCACTCAAGTGTTCGGAATTTGCGGAGGCAATTATTAAAAACTTTCAGTAACTTCAACCAGGAGACAGGAGACAGAAGGGTTCAGGGGAAGAGAGAAGAATTTCACCCCTGAACCCTTGCGCCTTTGCAACTAAACCTGGAAGTTGTTACCCAAGTAGTACTGCCGCACAAGAGGGTTATTGTAGAGTTCTTGGGCACTACCAGAAGCGAGGATTTGCCCCTCTCGCATAATATAAGCTCGATCAGTGATGGCAAGGGTTTCCCGGACGTTGTGATCTGTGATCAATATACCGATTTGGCGATCGCGCAGTCCCGCCACAATTTTCTGGATTTCAGCTACCGCGATCGGATCAACACCAGCAAATGGTTCATCCAACAGTAAAAATTTCGGGGAAGATGCCAAGGCTCTTGCCAGTTCCGTCCGTCGCCGCTCTCCGCCAGAAACTTCAATTCCTTTTGTGTCAGCCACTTTTTCCAAGCGAAATTCCTGTAGCAGGGATTTGATTCGGGCTTGCCATTCACGGCGTGGCACATTAGTTTGCTCCAGCACCAGTAGAATATTATCTGCTATACTAAGATTGCGAAATATACTAGGTTCTTGAGCCAGGTATCCAATCCCCAGCCGTGCCCGTTTGTGGAGTGGCAGTGCAGTAATGTCTTTGTCATTCAAACACACTGTGCCTTGATTCGGTTTCTCTAAACCTGTGGCGATATAAAAAGTCGTTGTTTTACCAGCTCCATTCGGACCTAGCAACCCCACAATTTCCCCCTGAGCAACGGAGAGGTTGACGCGATTGACAATGACGCGCTTTCCGTAAGACTTGTGAATATTTTCTAGGACAATTTTCATTCCCTTCCCGTGCCTACTCTAGACTATGGACTCTAGACTATTAAGCTATTAACTGTGGAATTAAAGTCTAAAGTCTAAAGTTCATTTTCCAGGAGCGGGTGGCGCACTGACAGGTGTTTTGAGATTGAAGGGGGGCGTCACTGGTGCTGCTGAAGGTTGAGTTGAGGTATTGGGCTCGGAAACTATGTAAGTCGATTCTACCTGTGCGTTGGATTTGGGTATAGCAGTAAATCGCCCTTCATCAATTAGATAAGTAACCGTCTCAGCCCGAATACTACTGCCTTTTTGCAAGATATTGACATTGCCATTCAGAACAATTCTGCGCTCACGACTGAAGTATTGGGCTTGGGCAGATGTAGCCTGTATCTCTCGGGCAGGGTAGTTAATTTGCACGTTACCACGAGCTGTGACAACGCCAGTTTCGGCGTTGGCTTCCTGAACGTCAGCCCGAAGGGTAAGGGCACGTCCATCCCCAACTGTTTGGCTTTTGGCACTTTGCCAAGGAGTGGTAAAAGCGATCGCGCTCACTAGGGCAGCTGGCAGCATCAAGGATAAACCCAGGGGGCGCATCCGGGAACGACTGGGCAAGTTTGAGAATGGCATTACAAATCTTATTAATTCAAGGGATCGAGGCGGTTTACCGAAAATAGACTTAGGTGAATGTGTTTAACTGAGGTGACTACAAGTAGTTTAACAATCACTCCAAACTAAATCTTGACGCAGTGAGTGCAACGGTTATATCGGTTTTGACGCTAAGCGCGCCACACAAAAGCACATGCCGAATGTGGTATTTTAACCGTGTTGGCAGCGCTTTTTCTGTATGAATCCCTATCAGGGACTAATATAGATATTGACTGTAACTCGCGCCTAAATGTTTCGCCACCAAACAAAACACCTACGAATTTGCCAATAAATTTTTCAAGCATCAATTCGTAGAATGCTGAGCAAGCGTAAGGCTTCATCCTCACTCGCTAGAGCCCTGTTGCTCACTACCCAATCACCGATTTTCTCTGGTCCTGCATGTTGTAGTTTCGCCAACAGTGCTGCACTAGAAGCCACTAATTCTGCAACATCAATCCCAGCATAACTCGGTGAGTAACGTTGCAGCTTATTAATTCCCTCTCCCAGCAAAATTACAGTACCCCGCCAGTTACAGTTGCTTAGGTGATAAAGGGCTACAGCGATTTGTAGAATTCCCTGATAAAAAGTTTTTTGCGGATCTGAGGCTTCCATCCACAGAGCCTCTAGGGTGTCATGACAGGCGTAGAACTGCCCTTGATTGAACTGCTCTATACCCTGCCAGAACTCCTCAGGCAGCGCTTGGGCGCTCACATGGTTTCTCGGACAGCTTTGATTTCTTCCATCGGAATTTCCTGTTTATCACCGGCAAACTCGTTGTCCGGCGTGAGAAATAGCATACAATGGCACTCTTTGCGCTCTCGCATTGGTACACAGGGACAGTTCCAGAACGTGGCATGTACCTCTGCTACTTTGTCTTCGTAGTGGCGACAAGGACACAAGGGTGCCCCAAGGTCATCTTTGTGCTTGGCAAGTCCTTCAATCACCACAGCTGTTACCGAAGGCTCAGCGCAAAAGTAGGTGCCGGTGCGCTTGGCGTAGGTTTGGGAAAACTGCCACATCGCCTCTAAGTTTTTATCAGTGGATAATTTTTGGGTTTCTGCTGGGTTCATGAAATTAGCTATTTGAAATTAAGAGGTTTTTTGCATTGTATCTTAGGGGCGAGCCTCGCACCTCTACCTCAAAGGTTTTTGTAGTTGGGGTTGTAGCTGTTGATCCGGTTGGATCACCAGACCTAAGTAATCGCGATTAACTAGTGTTTCTGGCCCAGAAGATGATACAGTTGGCCACAGTAACCAGCGACTACCACTAGGCAGGGTGCTGAGACTGATAGGGTTTTGACTGAGCCAGATGAGCGGATATTTAGGAAGAGCACCGGCACTAAATTCCTCCCCCGCCTCAATTGCTGCTAAGGCTTCTAGAACGACGCCATTGCCTTGCACTAAACCCGTACCACTTGTCCAGAGTTTCACATTCAGATGCTGCTGAGCAGCGTAGAAGTAAAGGGAAGCAGCAGCTATTACTGCTTGTTCAAAATCATCTTCTTGCCAAGTTCCAGCGCTATCTAAGCAGATTACAATTTCTTGGCCCCCCGTCATCACTTCCAACTCACGCACTCGTAATTCGCCGTAGCGGGCGCTACTCCGCCAGTGGATCAGACGAGTTGGATCTCCAATTCGGTAGGGGCGCAGCGAGCGCGTTAACCCTTCGGTTGCTGTCTGAAAGCGCTGGTCTTGGCTGTAAAACTGGGCAGTATCTTTTTGCCGCATTTCATCCACCAGAGGGCAGCTGCTCAGAGGTAACACCATGGGATAAACAATCGCCGTTGCTGGAACATTGTGGCGACGGCGGCACCAGAACAATCCCAGTGGATTTGCGGTTCTTAGCTGCACCGTCTGCCAACGGTAGACACCCCGACGCTGGGTAGGGTAGTAATAAACCCACTGGTAACTCTGATGCGGCAGAATGGTTTCTATCGACGCTTGCACTGGTTGACCCAAGACGAAGGGGAGTAGGTCTTGGATTTGCAACAAAGTCTTGGGTTGGGTTGTTTGATTTTCCAGCTCTAATTCAATGGTTAGCTGATCACCGGCACTCACTGGCTGGATTATGTGACGACGTACGTCAAAGCCTGAAAGAGATCGCCCTGAGAGGACAGCTGCCATTCCTAATAGTGCAAAACTGATTCCACTCAGGACATACAGCCACCCACCCATCGTATTAATAGCGGCTCCAAAAAAGCAGAGTGCAACTGCCGCTAGCAGCCAACCACTGTATGCCGGTGCAACGGCGCGATTTTCCAGCCACTCAGCAATCTGGTTTGTGCTCTGCATTGTTTAGTAGGATACCTAAGATCGCTTTGCTAGCTTTTTCACCATCTTCCGCAGACGAATTGACTTAGGCGTCACTTCCACCAATTCATCTGGCCCGATGTACTCCAAAGCACGCTCTAGGTTCATGTCCATTGGCGTTTGCAATTGTACTAACTCCTCGCCGCCGGATGCCCGGTGGTTGGTCAGTTGTTTTGTTTTGCAAACATTGAGTTCCAGATCTTGGGCCCGGTTGTGTTCTCCCACAACCATGCCCTTGTAAACTTTAGTGGTGGGCGTGATAAAAAAGGCACCTCGATCTTCTGCATTCTTCATGGCATAGAAGGTAGCCACACCCTCTTCAAACGAGATTAAGACACCGTTGCGACGGGCTTCAATGTCCCCACTGATGGGGCGGTATTCTAGGAAGCTGTGGTTCATGATGCCGTCACCCCTCGTCAGGCGCATGAATTCGCCTCGGAAACCAACCAGACCACGAGCGGGAATGACAAACTCCAGTTGGGTACGCCCATGACCACCAACTTGCATATCCTGCATTTCGCCGCGACGTTGACCAAGCCGCTCAATGCAGCTACCGACGGCATCTTCAGGGACATCCAACACCAAGCACTCGTAAGGTTCGCAGGGTTGACCGCTGACTTCCCGGTAGATTACCTGCGGCTGGGAGACCTGAAATTCATAGCCTTCGCGCCTCATAGTTTCAATTAAGATGCCCAGGTGTAGTTCACCCCGACCAGAGACAAGAAATTTATCTGGGGAGTCGGTTTCTTCTACGCGCAGGGCAACGTTGGTTTCTAATTCGCGCATGAGGCGATCGCGTACCTGCCGTGAGGTGACAAAACTTCCTTCTTGCCCAGCAAATGGCGAATCGTTCACCGAGAACGTCATCTGTAAAGTCGGTTCATCCACTTTAATAAGTGGCAACGCCTGCGGCTCATTCGGACAGGTAATCGTCTCTCCGATATTGGCATCAGCAAACCCAGCTACTGCCACGATGTTGCCAGCTGAGGCTTCCGCCATGTCAATTCGCTTCAGCCCTTCAAACCCCATCAATTTTGTGATTTTTGACTTGACAATCGCGCCAGTTTCTGTAACTATGGCGGCTTGTTGACCCATGCGAATGACGCCGTTGTGAATCTTGCCAATTACAATCCGACCCAGATATTCAGAATAATCCAGGGTCGTAACTTGTAGCTGGAGTGGCTTACCGGGATCACCTATGGGTGGCGGTACATGACGTAGAATCCCCTCGAACATAGGTTGCATATCTACCCCAACTGCGTCCAAGTCTTCCTTGGCATAGCCTTCTAAGCCTGAGGCAAACAGATAGGGAAAGTCGCACTGATCGTCATCTGCACCCAGTTCCAGGAACAGATCCAATACTTTATCTATGGAACCGTGGGGGTCAGCCTGGGGACGGTCGATTTTGTTCACAACGACAATCGGGCGCAGTCCCTTCTCCAAGGCTTTTTTCAGCACAAATCGCGTTTGGGGCATGGGGCCTTCGTTGGCATCCACTATTAAAATGCAACCATCGACCATGCCTAGCACCCGCTCAACTTCGCCTCCAAAATCGGCGTGACCGGGGGTATCAACAATATTGATCAGCGTGTCTTTGTAGTGAACCGCTGTATTTTTGGAAAGAATTGTGATGCCTCGCTCCCGTTCAAGGGCGTTCGAGTCCATGACGCAATCTGGAACCTCTTCCCCTTCGCGGAAGATGCCGGATTGTTTGAGCAGGGCATCAACAAGGGTAGTTTTGCCGTGATCTACGTGGGCAATAATAGCTACGTTGCGAATAGGAAGCGTCATAAGTGAGGATTGAGGACTGAGTTTTATACACAGGTAAAGAATTCGTTAACAGAATTTTTGCTACAATCGTAAATCTGTAAAGAATCCTTAATAAATTCTAGCTTGCTTCTTAAAAAAACACTTGGCTAGTTTATAGCGACTCCCTGCGGAGCGTGAAAATTGGTGCTGAAATTTACCGCTTTTAAAATGGCAAACGTTCGCCTAGAAAACATTAAGCGAAGATTTAACAATGTCACCGCCGTCGAAGATATCACGTTTGAAGTTCCCGATGGACAATTTTGGGTTTTGGTGGGACCATCGGGTTGTGGCAAATCTACGGTTCTGCGGACGATCGCTGGGCTGGAAACCGCCACAGATGGGAAACTCTACATTGGGGATGTCCTAGTTAATGATGTCCCCGCGCGGCAGCGGGATGTGGCGATGGTGTTTCAGAACTATGCTCTCTACCCTCATATGAGTGTGGCTCAGAACATCGCCTTCGGGTTACGGATGCGCAAAGCTGACCCCAACACAATTAGAAAGCGGGTAGAGGCAGTGGCGCGATCGCTCTCTATCGATCACCTCCTCGATCGCCTCCCCCGACAATTGTCTGGTGGGCAGCAACAGCGGGTGGCATTGGGCAGAGCGATCGCACGTCAACCGAAAGTATTTTTACTTGATGAACCTCTGTCGAATCTAGATGCCCAGTTGAGGGACGATACAAGGGCAGAACTCAAACTGTTACATCACCAGTTAGGTATTACTACTGTCTATGTCACTCATGACCAAGTTGAGGCTATGACTTTGGCCGATCAATTGGTCGTGCTGAATCGAGGACGGATTCAGCAAATCGGCGCTCCGCAAAGTATTTATGCTCGACCACACAACCGGATGGTTGCTACTTTCTTAGGCAATCCACCGATGAATATCTTGCCTGCAACTTACACAGGTACTGGCTTTCAGTTAGGTGAGCAGTTTTTACCGTGCTTACCAGATGTTTTGGACAAATTGCCACTAGCCCAAGGGCAAGGCTTTGATTTGGGGATTCGTCCGGAGCATATAGAGATATTTAAATCGCACAAACGCAGAGAAGAAGTTGGCTGTCTGGTGGTTGAGGTGAAGGTGGTTGAGCCTTTGGGGCGAGAGACATTGATTCGTGCTCGCTTGCCGCAGTCGGAGGTTCACCTGAATGTTCAGGTGACTCCTGAGGTGCATCCCCGTCCGGGCGATCGCATCTCCCTGCAACTAGACCTTAATCAGCTGTTTGTATTTGACCGCACCACAGGCGATACTCTCTACCCCCTGTAGCAAAGTCAAATCTGCCGCTCAACGACTTGCTGTGGCTGGAACTGTTGTAACTCACCAGGTGCAAATGCGCCATGCTCTGTGATGATTGCTGTAATCAATTCAGCTGGTGTGACATCAAACGCTGGATTGTAGAAGTCCACCTCAACTGGGGCGATAATTGTATCGCCTACCTGATAAATCTCAGATGGATCGCGCTCTTCAATTGGAATTTTGCTGCCGGTGGATAACTCAAAATCAATCGTTGACAGGGGTGCAGCGACAAAGAAGGGAATATTGTGAGCCTTGGCAACCAGTGCTAGACTGTAAGTGCCAATTTTATTAGCCGTATCCCCATTAGCGGCAATGCGGTCAGCGCCCACTACCACAGCATCAATCATACCGCGCTGCATACAATGAGCCGCCATGCTATCGGTAATTACGGTGATGGGAATGCCTTCTTGCACACATTCCCAAGCGGTTAGTTTCGCACCTTGTAAGCGGGGACGAGTTTCATCAGCGTAGACGCGTGCTAATTTACCCTCTCGCCAAGCGGAGCGCACGACGCCTAAAGCGGTGCCATAGCCAGCTGTTGCCAACGCCCCAGCATTGCAGTGAGTAAGAATACTTAGCTTATTTGGAGCGGTTGGCAAGACTTCCAGACCGCGATCGCCGATTGCTTGACAAGTTTGCAAATCTTCGGCATTAATCATCTGAGCCGTTTTCAGCAAAACTTGTTTAAGCTGTTCTACTGAAGCAATAGTTTCATAGGCAGTTTTGAGCATTCGTGCGATCGCCCAAAACAGATTAACAGCCGTGGGACGAGTAGCTCGTAACAACTGCGCTACTTCTTCCAACTGAGTCAAGAATTCATTTCGATCTTGTGTCTGAATTTCCCGTGCCCCCAGGTACATCCCGTAGGCAGCAGCAACACCAATCGCCGGTGCTCCTCGAACAATCATAGTTTTAATCGCCTGTGCCATATCTTCACAGCGACTGATTTCTACAAATGTGTACTCGTTGGGCAAGCGAGTTTGATCAATCAGTAGAACAGAGTCTTCGGACCAGATAACCGGATACACTTGGGGATTTTGAGACATCATTTTCGCCTGAAGCCCCCGTGCGCGACTCCGGGGGTGGTGACATGATTAGGAATTGTTTAAACCACAAGGACACCAAGTCGGTTTGTGTCCTTGTAGTTATTTTAACAGTTCACAGTTGATAGCTGATTATTGAAGAAAGCCTTCAGCACTTTCTCGGCAATCTGTGGACTGGTTAGACCTAATGCTGCCTTAGATTGGTCTGGCTCGGCATGATCTACTAACAGATCCGGCACGCCAATCCGTTTTACTGGCACGACGACATCAGCATCGAGCAGCGCTTCTGCAACAGCTGAACCAAAGCCGCCCACAAGACAGCCTTCTTCCAGCGTAACGACTCGACCAATGCGCTGAGCTAGGGGCAAAATCAATTCAGTATCAAGCGGCTTGGCAAACCGGGCATTCACTACAGTGGCTTTAATGCCATGCTCATTCAGAATCTCAGCAACCTGCATGGCTGGGTAAACCATCGAGCCGAATCCGACTATGAGGACGTCGTCGCCGTGCCGCAGAATTTCACCTTTGCCAATGGGCAGAGCCTCCCAGCCTTCTTCCATAAGAGGAACCCCGTAGCCGTTACCGCGCGGATAGCGCATGGCGATTGGACCATCCGTGTAGTTGACGCCGGTAATAATCATCTGCTGGAATTCGGCTTCATTTTTGGGAGCCATCAAGACCATGTTGGGAAGGCAACGCAGATAAGCAATGTCGTACATACCCTGATGGGTGGGACCATCAGCGCCGACAATTCCAGCTCTGTCCATGCAGAAAAAGACAGGCAAGTTTTGGATGCAGACGTCGTGAATTATTTGATCGTAGCCGCGTTGTAAGAATGTGGAGTATATTGCCACAACCGGGCGCATTCCTTCACAAGCTAAGCCAGCTGCTAGAGTCACAGCATGTTGCTCAGCAATGCCAACGTCGATATATTGTTGGGGCAGCTTGGCCTGGAGTTTGTCAAGGCCGGTGCCGGTTGCCATCGCCGCAGTAATACCAATAATTTTAGGATTGTTTTCTGCGAGTTTGACTAGCGTGTGAGCAAAGACTTTGGAGTATCCGGGGGGCTTAGGTTTACTAGAGGGGGTGGCTTTACCACTGGTGAGATTGAAAGGGGATTGGGCATGGTAGCCCACTTGGTCGTTCTCTGCGATCTCATACCCCTTGCCTTTAACCGTTGATACATGAACTAACACTGGTCCGACATGCTGATGTGCCTGCTCGAAGGTGGCAATTAGCTCTTCAAGATTATGTCCATCCACAGGTCCCATATAGGTAAAGCCAAGTTCCTCGAACACTGCTCCTACTTTTGGCACCGCTAAGCGTTTCATCCCTTCTTTGAGGCGTCCTAGCTCTGGAGACAGGGAATCACCCACAAAAGGGAGCTGCTTGACCTGTTCCTTGAGGTTGTCTGAGATGAACTGCACTGGGGGACTAAGACGCATTTTGTTCAGGTGACGAGAAATTGCACCGACGTTCGGTGAGATTGACATCTCGTTGTCATTTAGCACTACCAGCAGGTTAGTTTTGGGTAAATGACCCGCATGGTTAATTGCTTCCAATGCCATGCCACCGGTGAGGGCACCGTCCCCAATTACCGCCACAACTTTAAATTTTTCGCCTTTAGCGTCTCGCGCTAGAGCCATGCCTAACCCGGCAGAGATACTGGTGGAAGCGTGTCCGGCACCGAAGTGATCAAACTTGCTTTCACACCGCTTGAGATAGCCAGCAATGCCGTCTTTTTGCCGCAGTGTGTGAAAGCGACTATAGCGACCGGTAAGCAATTTATGTGGATAGGCTTGGTGTCCCACATCCCAAATGACTTTATCGCTATTTAAATCTAAAGTTTGGTAAAGTGCTAATGTTAGTTCCACCACACCTAGCCCCGGACCCAGGTGCCCGCCACTCGTCGATACGGTTTGCAGATGCTTTTCCCGAATCTGACGGGCAATTTGCTGTAGTTGACGAATCGACAATCCGTGCAACTGGTTAGGATGGGTGATTTCACTCAGATGCATATATAAACGTACTCTTTGGGTTTCATCTGTTGATTGTCCCACCTAAGACTCCATCCAAACTCATTCGGATTAGGTCGTTGAGGCGACAATAGTTAACCTTACTTACTCTAAAAGATTTTCAGTGTTCAATGCCTAACCCAAAGGTGATGACTCTCCTGGGAATGCTTGACTGCTAGCCCTGATGTTGAGGCACTGAAAAAAGCCTTGGATAATTGACACTCTCATTGCCAGATATGTACACTGTACAACCTGCTCTTGTTTGCGACTTCAAGTCATACTGTCGTTAGATTTGCGGTAGCGTTGTTTCACGGTCGCTGGGAGCTTTCCGTACGGAGATGGTTCAACACGTAGATAGTTGTTCGTACTCACAAGCTAATTTTAGCATGAACATAGTGATTAAAATCACCCGTGTATACCTAAAAATCAAATGAAAGTAGCAATTACTGGAGCCACCGGATTTGTGGGCAGTCGCTTGGTGGAGCGGCTACACGCTGAGGGTCATCAAGTACTGGTCTTAACTCGTAACCCAACTGCTGCCCAAAAGGTCTTTCCTAATTCAGCTAAGCCTAATTTGGAGATAATTGCCTATACCCCTACTGAATCGGGTGACTGGCAACAAGCGATCGCAGGTTGTGATGGTGTAGTCAACCTAGCCGGAGAACCGATCGCTGAGGAGCGCTGGACAGCAGAGCGCAAGCAGGAAATCCTCAACAGCCGCCAACTGGGTACGCAAAAAATTGTGGAAGCTATTGCCGGGGCTAACCCCAAACCCAGCGTCTTGGTAAATGCTTCTGCTATTGGCTACTACGGCACGAGTGAAACCACCACTTTTGAGGAAACTAGCGAACCTGGTAACGATTTTCTCGCTCAAGTTTGTCAAGCCTGGGAAGCAGAAGCACTCAAGGTAATAGTTACCGGCACACGGCTGGTGATTCTGCGATTTGGGATTGTCTTGGGAATGGGCGGTGCGATCGCCAAAATGATCACCCCCTTCAAACTATTCGCTGGTGGTCCCATCGGCACTGGTCGCCAGTGGCTGTCCTGGATTCACCGAGACGACTTAGTTAACCTGATCCTGCAAGCCCTAACCCGACCCGACATCGAAGGCGTCCTCAACGCTACCGCTCCCAATCCTGTTCGCATGGCGGAATTCTGCCAGACTATGGGAGATGTACTGAGCCGACCCTCCTGGTTGCCAGTCCCTAGCTTTGCTTTAGAAGCCTTACTGGGAGATGGGGCAATGGTGGTTCTAAAGGGTCAACAAGTTATACCCAAGCGCGCCTTAGCTAACGGTTTTGAGTACCAATATCCCGAAGTAAAACAAGCGCTTCAATCAATTTTATAGAAGGCGTCAATTGAGCTGCTGTGGATTTAATCGCTTAACGAGCCAACTACTCAACCCACTGACAATCGTACCGGTCATGAGAATACCGATCGCTGGAGTAAACACAGGTTGCCACAATTTATACCAGATATCCAGACCGAGTGGTATGCCAACTGTATGACCTACAACCGCGATCGCTAGCCAAAAAAAGCCGAATAAAACCAGGAAGAAATCTGCTACTAAAGCCCAATTTAGCCACTGGAGGAATTTATCTTTCATTTGTTTAGTGCAATACTAAGGCTCAAACAGCCAGGTTTTGACCCGCTTTAAACTTTTCCATTCGGGTTTTCTGTTTAAACCGTCCTCAATACTTTGTTTAATTTCATCCCGCATTTCTGAATCTACCATAATCAGTTGCATGGCTAGGTCAACGTGTTCCCGTACACCAGCTTGACCAGTTTCCAGCATCGCAACGGCTAAGTTAACTCTTGCCTGTGCATCTTGGGGATGTAATTTAACAGCCTTTTGTGCAGCTTTACAAGCCTGTGTTCCCTTGTTATCTAACAAGTACAACCACGCCAAACAAGCCCAAGCCGCGCTACTTTTGGGAGCGCGATCGCAAATTTCTTTAAAAACCGGAATCAGAGTCGCCGGTTCTTCCCCGGCTTTATAGCGTTCTAGACCAGTTTCAAACAGTGAGTCAACCGTTTCTGACATTACTTGCATTCATTGAGGTGAAAGTGAGTGGGGAGTAGGGAGTAGGGTTCGACTCTTTTACTCGCCCCTCGCTCCTTGCCTCTCACCAAGGGGCAAATGGGTAATTAAACGCCAAATGAATTACCGCAGCCGCAGGTTTGTGAGGCATTGGGGTTGGTAAATTGGAAGCCGCCGCCAATCATAGCATCTTTGTAGTCCAACATTAGACCATAGAGATACAACATACTCTTGCGATCGCAAACAATTGTGAAGCCCTCATAGTCGAAAACTTCATCCCCTTCCCGGATTTTACTGGCATCCTCAAAATCCATCATGTAAGACATCCCGGAGCAGCCGCCTTGACGCACTCCTATGCGCAGGCAGAGGTCTTGGCCTTGTTTCTCACGCAAGAATTTAACTTGCTTAAGAGCTGGTTCGCTGATCAGAATTCCCTTCTGCTGAGACTGGGTTGCTGGTGTCATGGTCTGGTTTAACCTAAACTAATGGCAGCTTATTCGTCCATTTTAGCGAGATAAAGGCAGCGGTATTAGAAATCGCAAACGAACATACACTTCAACTCCCCAAAGGTTTCTATCCTAGTATTGAGGAGTTGAACCGAGTTAGAGAGTTTTTTTCCTTTGGAAAATAGTAACAGGTGCCAATGCAGGAGTTGGCAAAACCTGAAGAAAAACTCACAATAATCACGGTTTTCCCAAAATTTCGCATAGTCTCCCTGATTGGCTTAGTCTATGACAACGTCTTTGAATCGCTCTACCCGTCGTCGGTTGCAAAAATTAAACCAGATTCCTTGTGTCTGGGAGGGCGATCGCCGTCCATTGTCAGCTCAAACGCTGGAGTCGGACTCACAGGCAAAGGGCGAATGCATTTTATGGGTGGATGGTTCGCAAGGTATTGTCCGCTCAATGGACGTAGTAGCGTCAGAAACGGGCCCAGAAGCAATTGTTCGCACTTTGCTGCAAGCAATGGAACATCCCAATAGCCCCGCTAAGCCCGCTCGACCTCAGAAAATTGTGGTGCGAGATCGGGAAATTCAGTTTTTCTTGCGTGGGGTTCTGCAAGATCTAGAAATTGCGATTGACTACGAACCATATTTGCCCCTAATTGATGAACTGTATCGCGGGTTCCAAGAAATAGTTGATACTCATACCCCAAACTTACCTCCTCAGTATGCAGAACCGTTAAGACAAAAAGCTTTTGAAATTTGGCAGGCTGCCCCTTGGGAATTCCTTGAAGAACACCAAATCCTGTCGATTGAGCTGAACCAGTACGATGTCGGCACGCTCTATGCCTCGGTGATGGGGATGCTAGGGATGGAGTATGGAATTTTGTTGTATCGCTCTGAACAATCACTCAAGCGGTTTCGTGCCTCGGTTTTGACAGAGGAAGAATCTCCTGAGCAGCTAGAAGAAGCTTTTCTTAAGCAAGATTGTCTGTTTTTGACCTTTGAGGGAGCAAACGAGGATGAGGACGAGGATGAGGACGAGGATGAATTCATTGATTTAGCAGATCTACCGTTGTCAGAAATTGAGCCGTCTTTTGGTAATATTCACCCGTTAGAAGGGCTGCGTTCTGTTATTTATGAAGAAGAGGCGAGCGCAGTCTTCATCGCCATAGAAGCCCTTAATCGCTTTATCCACGATCAGCGTCGCGAACTGACTAGGGACTCCTTCCCTGTGTTGAGCCGTCGCTATCGCATTCCTTTACCTCAGTCAGGTGGGGGTACGAAGAATCAGCCAGTTGCTGTCACCGTCACTACAATGCCGGAGTTAGCAGCGGAACTAGAGGCAATGGCAGGCGAGGATGAAGATGAGGACGATATTTTTGACGCCATGCCCATGTCCCAGTCATTGCGAGATGACTTAATCCCAGAAGACTCCTTCCTGAGCCTCGGCGTGGTGTCTTGGGAAATGGTGGAGCACCTGCGTAGTTCTGTTACGCACCAGCAAGCGGGGGAGATAACAATAGCTGGAGACGGGTTACCGGTGATTTTGATTCAAACTTCCCGCCCCAAGGCAAAAACGGTTATTGAAGCAATCCAGGCAGCTGGAGGACTCAAAGGAATTTGCTTTAATCCGGGTGCTGACCCGTTTGAGGGCGATCGCTATGATCTGGGTCTTTTGCAGACTGAAAACGGCGAACTGTTTTTGTTCGGCGAGTTTTTAGACGATGATCCGGTTCATGTCGCTGCCCGGAAGAAGTGGATCGAGCGGTGTAAAAACACCAAGGGCTACTGTGGCTTGATCATCGCTAGGGGACTGATGGGGGCTTCGCGGGGGCATCCACAGTTACGCGACATGATGGCTCTATTTGAAGCGCGATCGCTCTCACCCAAAGATTTAGGAATTGGGTTGCT
>QQTW01000420.1_pt1 | contig 26463 bp, 30 predicted proteins | sample 1904831 | NCBI WGS metagenome assembly QQTW01 (sample SAMN09435610, study PRJNA476489) | Subsurface metagenome, whole genome shotgun sequencing project. | reverse complement strand
CAGGAAACACCACATAGAGCTCTCCGGCTCCGTTATTGTCGTAGTCAGGGAGTCGCGCTTCTTCCTTGTCCATCGTTTTGCTGAATTGACAGGAGAACCAGTTGAATTCTGTTCGTCCGGACATCTAACGTTAATACCTCGTTATGCAAGAAGCACTGAGATATTGAAGGACGAGGTGGATGATACACCGCGGCATCGATATGCTCGAAACTATGGGCATACTCATTCGTTCAAGTTAAGGGCCATGGTATTCTTCAATAGAAACTGGCAACAGCTCTGCATTGATTGGCCTTCAAGGGCGGTTCCATCGGTGTCTTTCACGCGAAGCGCAGTGTGAATATTCATAGTCCCAGTGTTCACTCCAAAGTCGCTCCTCGTCGAATGGGACATATACCGAACTCGTGTCAGGAAAACCTAGCCCTATCGGCCTTGACTGTGATAGCGCATGAAGGCCGGGTTTCTGGTCTCTCACACATCGACAATGTTTGGCGGGTTTAAAATTAGCACTTCTTGGCAGCTATTGTGGAGGCTCAGCCCTCTCGGTTCAGCTTGCTCGAAAATAAGGCCCCCTATGAGCACGACCTTCAGATTTCATCACGACGACGGCTAAACAACTCTAAAGCTGGCAGCTGAAGACAACCTCAATCTTGGTCAATGCATCTATTTCCATCTGGACTACCAGCTACCGAACACCATTGGTAAGAAGCTCATGTACCTGTCATTTCACTCCACATGGCCATGAAAGCACTCACGCTATCCTAGGAAGCGTGCTGCACATTATCATGCCGACAAGGCGCTTTGCTCGTCGACAATACGGTGGGTAACCCTTGGAATAGTATCAGCGGTACCGACCCCTGGCAACTTCGCGATAGGGCTGAACGGTCGTGCTACGGGGAATTAATCTGGGCTGCAAGGATGACCTTCAGTGGACTTCACCAGACCTGAAGTTGCCTCGAATAACGCCAAATAATTTCTGATCCCTCAAATCAGATGCTCAGGTTCAGTTAGGGCCGATAAAACCCTGACCACCACTGACACCATCGACACCATTGACTGGTGATATCAGAATACACCTGAAGAGGCACGAACTGCGCCTCGAAGCCATCTAACAATACCAAAGGAATCCAAAATATGTTCGCAAACATAGACTGCAGAAGTAAAGCGACACGGGGCAGTGTTGAAGAATTCAGCATATTGAGGAAGCCATTGGACAGTCAGTCAAATTCGCAATCTCAACTGCTACTGCTCGGAGACAACATGAAGAGGAAAAGTTCAGCTCTCGCGATAGCAAAGAGCATCAAGCTTGTGTATAAAAGAAGCTCGGAATTCCTCTAGGAGATGGAAGCACTTCAACACAGATCAACCAAGTTTCCTTCTCTAGCAACGCAATACAAAGCTCGACCCATACGCAAGCATTTTCATCATGAAGTTCCAAACTCTCGTCTCTCTTCTCCTCCCTGCCCTTGCGCCTCTCATCGCCGCACTCCCTGCGGCGGATGTAGGGCCCGGTCTGGTCCCGGTCAGGCCCAACTTCACCGCGGCCCTGCTGGAGGCCGTGCCCGACTTGACGAGCGACGACGAGGAAACCCCGGCCAACATTGCCCGAGATGAGCTCATCGAGGCTGGCGCGTCCTCTTCCTCCGCCGTCGCCGACATAGAAAAGCGCGCGGCCGCAGTCCCCTCACTCACTTGGGACGACCTGGAGTTCTCGTTCATCCGTCGCAGGCTGTTCAGGAAGAGGAAGGTCGCCGAGGGCAACGCGCGCATCACCTTCTGGCGCAACGGCAACGTCCGCTTCCGCACCCACTTCAAGGCCCTGCGCGTCCTCAACTACAACTACGCGGTCACCTGCGCCGTGCGCGACGCCGCCGGCAACGCGTACACTCTGTCGCGCAAGGGCAAGATCTGTGGCGCACTCGGGTCGTGCGGCACCGCCCATGACGTCGACGAGACGAAGCACAGCGCGCAAGTGCAGAGGAACTGGCAGTCTATCAAGAGTGGTAACAAGAAGATAGAGTGCCAGGCGAGGCTGAAGTGGGACTTCACGGGCTTGTTCGACTCGGTCATGCGCCTCATCGAGAAGGCTGGCAAGATAACCGGTATTGTTATCAAGGTTTTCGGCATTTGAGTCAGATAAAGCAACAGATTGAGAGGATGTGCTGGACATGGTGCTCTATGAAGGGTGATTCCGGCTGAAGTCTTGTTTTCTATTCTTGGCTCTCATGTTAACATACTGTACAAATATTGAGACGGCGCTATGCGATCTGTATATCAAGATAGTACACCTCTCTTCATAGTCGTGTTTAAAGGGCACTGCACCAATCGTGTTCAATAGTCCCCGTGTTGACATTATGATTATTGGACAGTATCCGCAGTCCCCACTGGTTGTGGTTTTGTAATGTGTAAATAAGAAGACTGCGCGCGTTCATGTTGCGGAAGTTTTTCCCCATTTGGCCATTTTCTGTTCCTCAGGCTCCGTACGCCAGGATGGGGCAATCAACGGAGCTGGCGTCCGCAAAATCCCCGCTGACTAGGCCCAAGAAGTCACCCAACATGTAGGCACCGATTCGCATCAACGATTTTTATGACTACCTATGTAGCTGGCAGTAAAATCGACATCGACTCAGGCGAATCTCTGGATAGTCTAGCTGGTGTCTGAAAACGGGTCCACCGCAGGCACCGTCAGCCAGAGACGTGTCTGGCGCCACCTCATTGCTGATGCGATCCTACTTTTACCATCTGATCTTTACTCCTCACGACCCTCCTCAACGACCCAAGGATCTTCCGAAGCGAAACTGGCGGCACGGACGCGTTATAGTGGAGAGCATCGACATGGAAATGAGGAGCGGCGGCGCCGGCCTGGCGACGAGAGGAGAATTTCTGCCTTCGGATCCCAAGCGCACTGATCTCGGCTGGGGCGTGATTCACCTATATCGTGAAGCAAAAGAAACGCCCGCTATAGAAGATGATACCTCGTCAAGCACAGGCTCTGAAGGCGTTCGCAGCGGTGACGACGTCGAGGACCTCCCATTCAAGGATGAAGACTGCACCACTCTCTGCATCCTCGCAGTTCCCTCATACATGACACCATCAGATTTGCTTGGCTTCGTTGGGGAAAGGGCCAGGGAAGACGTCAGTCACTTCAGGCTGGTTCGGACCGGGAGGGCCAACAAGTATATGGTGCTCATGAAGTTTCGAAATGCCAAAAGGGCACGCGAGTGGCGGAAAGAGTGGAACGGGAAGCTTTTCAATACTATGGAGGTATGAGGTCTTTAGCATCTGTCTTCGATCTACCAGATTTGACCTTTTCAGCCGGAAAATTGCCATGTAGTATTTGTAAAGTCCGTTATCTTCCAGAGTCCGGACTCCTCTCGAGATGCGTCAACCTATCCCGACATGGGAAACGATCCCTTCACTCCCTCCGTCAGTGGTAAATCCACCGCCCTATCACCCAATGTATCCTCTGCAGCCGACTCTTCCGCCATCGCCACCAAGTCTCTGTCAACCAAACCATTGGCTCCTCCAACTCCATCACTGGTCGAACTTCCCACTTGTCCCGTCTGCCTCGAAAGGATGGACGAGACCACCGGCCTCCTTACTATCCTCTGCCAACACGTATTTCATTGCGCTTGTCTGGAGAAATGGAGGGGCAGCGGATGTCCAGTCTGTCGGTACACGCAGTCGGAGTCGGGCGTGGGACGGAATAGTATCCTTGCGGGAACGGGACCGCCAGAGAGCGAATGCAGCGTTTGCGGCACCTGCTCGAACCTCTGGATCTGCATCATATGCGGCAACACCGGATGCGGGCGGTACGATTCTGCGCATGCCTTTGCCCATTACGTCGAGACGGGTCACAGCTTTGCCATGGACATCGCCACGCAGCATGTCTGGGATTACGCCGGGGATGGATACGTACATCGTCTCATTCAAAACAAGGCCGATGGTAAGCTGGTCGATCTACCAGCAGCATTCTCTAGGACGGCCATCGGGAACCATCCAAACGAGGCCTACACCTCCCTTGCAGCCGACACGGTGCCCCGAGAGAAGCTCGATAACATGGCGACCGAGTATGCATACCTGCTCACGTCCCAGCTCGACTCGCAGCGTCTCTACTTCGAGGAGCAGGTCGAGCGGGCGGCGGACAAGGCCGCGACCGCGACAGCAGCGGCCGAGAAAGCGGCAGCGATGGCTTCGGCCGCCTCGGCGCAGCTAGAATCAATACAGGCACAGCTTGCGGCCGCAATTGCGGGGAGGAGTGCGCTCGAGAAGGACCTCGAACGGCAGGCGCGGCGTGCAGAGAAGGCCGAGCAGCTGGCGCGGAGCGTGCGCAAGGAGTGGGCCGAGGAGAAGACGATGAACAGCGCTCTGATGGAGCGCATCAAGTTTCTGGACGAGAAAGTGACGCATCTGGACCAGGCGCGGGAGACCTTGGAAGCGGAGAAACGCGAGCTGGAGGAGCAGAATCGCGATCTGGGCTTCTTTATCAGCTCGGGAGCGAAGCTGCAGGCCCAAGGTGTCGGCGAGGATGTGGTGGAAGGGAGGCTTGAAGTGCCAGACCCGATATCAGGCGAGAAAGGTAAGAAGAGAAAAGGGAAGGGGAGGAGGGAATAAATGCGAAAGACGCAACGAGTTGTCACTCACGTCTTTGCGATTGGTGGAGTGCATAGCATAGGCGTTGCATGCGGACGGGAGTGTTGTTCTGGGCATGTCTATATGTGAGTTCTCACCGGCAGGCAATCACATCCGTCGAGTGTCATCGTAAAGGTGCGATTCGGCCAGCTGCTGCTATAATCACATCAGGTGAGAAGCCAAGATGCTTTTGGGTCCACTTCAGTAACTTGTCTTCAGTTCGGTCCAATTTGCGGTACGTAGCGAAAAAATATCTAGATATAGTGAGTGATTGCATACACTTATTTTTAGATGGCGGAGAGTACTACTGGACATATTCGGTGGTGACTACAGAACTTTACCTAGGTCAACTGGTAGCCGTCAAGTCCCGATTCATATAGCTCAATGCACGTCCAAAAGCGGCTGCGTGCATATTAACGGCCGGGGCCCCCTTCCATCCCGTAGCTTCACACGAACCGTCCCGCTGGAAACCACTTACATCTCGTCAGTGACTCTTACTGCTATCACCAGATGGGACGCTGACGGGTGAGCTTCTCTTCAACCCTGTACATAGATATAAAGTGGACGAAGATGGGTTCGAGTAAGTTGACCATAAACCCGCGATACATATTTCTCAAGACGTATGAATAATTGACGGCTTGCTCAGACAACGAAACGACCAGATATGGATACGAAGCAGATTTATCAGACGGTCCAGGAACGCTATGGCGAGACCGCGACCCACACCGTCGGTGGCGAACATGAACAGACTGTCGCCAAAGCCTTTGGCTACACCGAAGAGGAGTTGGCTGACATTCCTCGTGAGGCAAATCTCGGCGTGAGCTGCGGCAATCCTCTGGCTCTGGCCAAACTGAAAGAGGTATGTCCTTGCCCTCCCGCTTCAGACCGAAGGGTGTATCTCTATGAAGGTCGTATATTCATGCTGCGTGTATAGGGCGAGACCGTTGTTGATCTTGGTAGCGGAGCGGGGTTTGATGTCTTCCTCGCCGCCAAACGAGTCGGAAGCAGTGGCAAGGCCATCGGAGTCGACATGACCAAGGTAAGTGATTGCTCCCTGATATCAATAAAGCGTGCTAGAGCTAAGACGACCAAAAGGAAATGCTTGAACGAGCGAACCGAAACAAGGAGAAAGCCAAAGCCGACAACGTATCCTTTGTCGAGTCTCCAATCACTAAGATTGAGCTGCCTGACTCGATCGCCGATTGCATCATTAGCAACTGCGTGGTCAATCTCGTTCCGGAGGAGGAAAAGCAGCTCGCCTTCAACGAAATGTATCGGCTGCTGAAGCCTGGCGGTCGTGTCGCCATCTCCGACATTTTATTGAAGAAAGACCTGACAGAACGCCTCAAGAAGAGCATGGCTTTATACATTGGCTGCATCGCTGGCGCCAGTAAAGTCCACATGTATGAGGAATATCTCAAAAAGGCAGGATTCAAAGGTGTGATGGAACTCCCTCGGTTCCCTTGCCAATAATTGTCTATGAGATGTTAACTATTTTGCAGACGTCCTGATAGTCGAGACAAATGGTGACCTCAACGTGTATAACTCCGGGACGGCCGACAACACTGAGCAGGTCTGTTGCTCGGTGTCGAAGAAGTCGTGTTGTGGCAGCAACGACGCCCCAGCTCCATCAGCCAAAGCTGATGACTCTGTGTCGGAGTTGAAGGATGTGGATTACAATGAGTGGGCCCGATCGTTCCAGATCTACGCCGTCAAACGTTGATTTCCCTGGTTCAACCAATGCTCGTAATCCACAATAAGGGCCTCGCGAGCATCATCTCATCTTGGATATCCGTGTTGGAGAAGTTTTCCCAGGATATGTGTCTCTAGCTTGTTGTTTTTCAGGCGATCTCTTCCTGCTGCGGCATTTGGCCCAAGGAGATGAGTACACACACCCATTAAGTGATAATTGATATTGGTATCAATTGTCTAAACCATTGATATGTCGATCTTGACTTGTCTGCATAGTAGCGTTCACTTGCTTCGTAATGCCGACTCCGAGTTGAAGTAGTGAGACTCGTATGTGTGCGTCCAACCGCTCAGAATGCTCACTGTCAAATTTTGACTCGAACTCATCTCAGCGTCGTAATCGCCAACTCGATCAAATCATTAGATTCTCACCCTATCACTCACGTTTTCTTTGTCTTCTGCATCTCTCATCTCAGTGCTTCACCTTGCGACGGTCTTATGCTCTTGTATTTTTTGACATAACAGTTCGCGCCCCAGAGCCGCTGGTCCCGGTCTTCGAAGAGGGAAAGGCGCGCTTCAAGCAGCTAACTGCAGACGCCGACATGAACGGCATCCCATCCGAGCCATTCGAAGCACGATCGAGCCCGAGAATGGCGTTGCCAGAGCGACGGGCAGCTGGGAGCGCCAGAGATCTATACCTACAAGCATTGTGGTTGATATTGCTCGGCCGCACTGAAGATATGCGTCCTCCTAAGGGGCAATGTGGGAGACCGATTAGAAATCCTCCCCTGAGCATAGTGGTGGCGGGACAGCCGTAAATTTAAGACCGATGCGTCTGTTGAGAGGAATGTGATAGCAGGTAGGAGTGTATCAAGATCCAAGCCCCCACGAAAATCTCTCCTGTGTGATAGATATCCTTTCTTGCGTCCCGGCTGCCATATCCTGAAAAACGCAAGGATATAACCACATGATACGTCTGTGTATCTCCTGAAGCGGTTCCGAGTTGAGGTGAGTCTGTTATGAGTGGGCCCTGGGTGTGCCAATCGTGGTCAAAGCCGGAAGCAGGGGATCGCCATTGAGTAAACTTCACCAAAAGCTTCAATTCCCTGGCTTTGCACCGCATGTTCTGCTTCCTTAAGTTGCTTCTCCGATCCTCGGTTGCTATTGTCAGAAAGCTGGGCACTTCTTTCCCGCTTGTAAAGATAGGAAGCGGCAAAAGGCAAGCGGCAACCTGGACTGAGGTGCGCCTGATAAGAAACCAAGTTATCGTGATTGAAAGTATGCTAAAGAGTGATTACTGAAACTTCTTGACAACAAAACACATAGAAAATAAGGTTTCGAAGGCACAAGGTCCTAAAAGATCACGAAGAGTTCAGGAAAAATATCATAGAAAGAAATTGCAAAACCTCAGACCCCTGCTCGAAACCGAGCAGGGGCGGACCGGTTCAAACCCGAAGATTTTTTAAGTCCTAAATGTCCCCAGTGGGGATTGAACCGATGCGCCGACTGGGTTGGCGGCGCGCTCCTGAACAGTCAGGAGTTCCCCGTAGTTTCCATCAAAGGGGAGCCTAACCAACTAGACCAGATCGGCGCACCGGTTCAATGAAATACATAGGTAAAAAGTCAATATATATAGTTTGAAAATAGCCAAAGGCACTCTATCAAAAATGCGGCTTGCAAGTTCTCAGTCATTCATCGGAGTGCCTTATCCGTACCGGGAGTAATCGAGCCACTTGTTCGCACAACGGCTCTCTACGGCCTTTGCGCACTTACTGATCTTAAGCCGAGCGAAGAGATCATCACAGCTTTAAGAAACTTTCTGCATTAAAGAGGGCATACAATACATGAGACTAATGAAGAAAAAAAGGCAGGACGCCATCGATAGGGCTTCCCACCGTGCCTTGATTGAAAAGAGTGCTTCTCTAAGAGAAAGGTTGTGGAGCGCATGTCGAAAGAACTCGAAGCCAGAACGGGAAGAGCAGATCCAATGATATGTGACAAAAGCAAATGAGGAAAGCAAAGGCGATCAATGATAGAGTCGGGAAAGACCAAGCAGACAATAGACAAGCGGCAGTGGATGAGACGGCAGCCGCGATGTACAAAAGGACGACGTCTCTCGAACAACGCGGAAACGAATTACTCAAGGAGTCCGCAATAGCTCCCACGAACAGACCGGAGAATGCGGACGACCCCACCGGACATGTATCGCAAGCTCAACGTAGTGTATCAGATGATATGCTCTGCTAGAAATTACTAATCGTCCACACGCGAGATAAGGATATTGGACGAGCTTATGATGACTGCTTCTTACAGCCAAGTGATCCTCTACGGGATCGTTTTGAGACGAAAGCAATTGGATCGATACCACGCTCACGAAGATCCAGGAGTGAATAGAAATACCGAGAATCGCTGACGGCTGCACCACGAATGGACCATGGTACTCTGTACTTTCGAAGAGACGACGGATCATGATCAGGTAACTTCGTCCCGCGACAGCGTTCTCCAACCAACATAGATAAGGAGCAAGGAGACAGCAACAAAACCAGGCGAAACCCCGCAGATTTACGGTCACCTCCCGTGCAGAAAACACGACTCGTCCCAAAGCCGGTCACTAGAATAAGAGAGGATACGGCTAGTGACATCGAAAGAGACTGGACGACATAAAGAGACTGGAAGACATGTCATCTCATCTGGACTTGCAATTCCGAGGGCAGTGGTTGGCCCTCGATACTTGGAAAGAAATCACGACGCTCTGGAACCCCGGAGACAGTCGCGGCCGATGTCGACACGACATCTGGATCCATTGAGATGACCGAGCGCTGGTAGTGCTGCTTACAAAGTCACTGCACTCCATACTGGCTCTGATTGCCGCTTTGCGATGCTTGGATCTCCAAGACTTCATACAGCGGAAAAGCTGGGAAAGCCGAAAGGATTGTGCGATCCGATCCGGAAAGACCCGACACCAACCGAGGTCCACGGGTTGCAATAATCTCGGTCCCGCCGCGCGTGAGAGCTGTCAATTACAACTTCTGGCTTCCCCACGTGTGTTGTACTTCACCCGCGGTTTTGTGCCCATTATCGACTTGTACGCCAAGTGTTCCGGACTCCGCTCGCATATCTCCGTGACGGCGGCATCAAACACGCGCTGCACCTGCATCCTGGCACTCATGGATCGTCGGAAATTGACGAGACAAGCAAGCTAGATTCCAAGGCCACACCATACCATTCACTCACTCACAAAACTCGCCGAAACGTACTGTATTCCACATCCCGGATCCAGTAACCCCTTCTCGTGGGATGCGTACTTCTGTCATCGCTCAAGCATCTCGAGATCGCCAACCCTCACTACCCTTTCGGCTTCTCCGGGGCTCGAGAGAGCGACACTAGCCGGACACGCGGACTTCCAGCCCCACGTTTCCGGCTTTTGGCAGCTGCATCGACACACCGTCATATCTGTCAGGCAAGAAAAGCTCCGGTTGGAATCGATACGTGACGCTGTTCGAGAACGTGAAAATCATCGGCTGTCCCTGAATCCCTGGAGTCCCTGAGTCCCCGACATGGCTTGCTTATCTTGCTCCTGACCTCATACAGCATGAGTACGTACACACATACGAGCATATGGCGTTGTCCTTGCGGCGTATCTAGCGCGGTGCCCACTGTGCGCAATACACGGCAGCGGCGGCGGGGACGCCCTTCACCCTCTTGCCGTTCATCCGACAGTCCCCGTGATGGACAAACCTGGCGCTGAGGAATCGCCGCATCACGCCACGGCTGCTTTTCATTTCTTCAGATTCCTCTCACCGCTGCAGCTGCACATCACAGCGAATCCTGGCCGGGACCTGCTGTGCGGAGGGAGCTACGCGATTCAGCCATCCAAGCATGGTGAATCCTCTCGCCTCTTCTGGCCCGATGTTAGGTAAATAGCGCTATTATTTCCATTGATTTTATCTTCGGTCCCTCCGGTCCGGGTGTTGGCGCGAAAAAGAAATGAGAAGCTCCGATTTTGTCATCCTATCGAAGCTGGCGGGCCCAACGTGATATATGCACCCCGCGTTCTGTTGCATGACGGCCGTCAAGTTTCCCCAGGTGGCAGACGCATGCGTGCAGATCCGGCAGAAAAAGCATTTATGCTTAGAAGGATCGAATTACAGTATTACATGCATAGAATCATTATTATGTCTGATAGGCTTTGTTCGCATCAAAGGGTCCGTCCTTGCTCACCTCCTCGAAAGACTTGGGAGAATCTGTCAATCCTGTCTCACAGGCATCACCAGCCATCATGGGCATCGTCAGTGATGACTCCAACGCCTATGTTATGGGATTCTTTTTGAGTCTTTCCATTATCAATGTATATGAGACCTGCACAACTTTCTTCAAACGAAAATACAAGCTGGATCTTGTTCAGGCAGCGAGCTCGGTGAGCCAGATAATGAACCTCATTTTAGTATGTGCCACGATTTGCGATCGACTCCAACTACTTTCGCTCATGCTCGATACAGCATATGGTGCTAAACACCGCGAAAAACATCGATTGCAACCATGCGGTCAACGCTGAGACGTAAGACAAGTGCTCTCGTGGCCGCTCTTGCTTCTTTCTCTGAGCTTCATGGTACTTCAGGTTTTTCTTCTACTTCATGCAGTTGGGCTCCGGATATGTCATAATATATCGGGCCACGGCCATAATCACCCAACCCCGGAGGCGGAATCTCATTCGATATGGATTGGCCATCATCCTGGCGACTTCGGTTGGACTCAACCTCGCATCAGACATCTTGAGGGACATGCAAATTATCGATGGCGTTTGCGTCCCCATATTCGTACGTATCCTGTTGGACTGCGACTTATCCTTGTCTTGAGCAAGGCTAAGACTTGCCTCGCAGCATCGGCAACTCAACGACGCCAGCAAGATAGTTCTCGCAGTCGTGTATATCGGGATCCTTATCGCCTTCATCACGCCTGTCGTCCAGAACCTCAGGAGTGGCTCGCGATACATCGACACTTCGTCGCTGAAACATGTTGCAACGGTCACTGCGATGAAAGTCTCATTCGCCATCATCGTTCTCCTCGTGACAGTCATCTTGTCAATTGTTGGCGTATTCGGAGCCTTCTTCTGGATCCAATTCACTGTTGTAAGTCTTGACCAAGAATCGCGTTACTTGGTGGTTCCAATCTGACCTGTCGGTTCTCAACAGCAAAATTTTGCCATGATCTGGGCAAGCACCGTCGCGTCGCGTCGCACGAGCAACGACGGCGGTTCCGGGGTGATCGGTGCCCGTTCGAGACAAGCTCCGGGTTCAGGATATGCAAGCAACAGTAAGCCGATCCATGGCCTTCTGGCGCTTTTCTGACGCTTCTGGCACCGGCTGATAAGTTTTGAAGAGATGTGGAGCCACGAGATGCCTAGTCGGAGTTATGATCCAAAGGCTTCCCGTTCCGTATCGCAATTCCCTTGAGTTGATGGACCAGCAGACGGCTCACTGCAATGGAGCCTTCCCTAAATGTGACTGATTGATGCTACGGCTTCATGAAAGTATTGAGGTCTTTCCATAGCGGATGACATTGAGGGTGTTTGGCCGGTTCTTGAGATGATACCAAGATAGATGATGAAGAAGATTGACAGACCTGCCTTCATCAGACGCCATTGCCGTGGTCATCACTGATCCTGTCCGTTCATCACCACGATAGGTAACAAGTGAGCCTTATGATGAATTGTTGACCATATTGGGCATTGCCGCGACACTAACCACGCAGTAATACAAGGCCAATTTGATAGATTAGTTTGCCAAATGATGATATGGTCCGCCTTAAGGCCGCCGCACAATGCAGTTTGAAGAAGCTATGGTGAACGATGAGGCCTGACATTGAATAGAGGGCGGACCTGGATGTGATCATTCTTGCCATATAATACAATTCTCTGCACTATGAGCTACGGATCACAAAGCTTAAGAGGACTCACTACGAGTGCATCAAGGTGAAGTAGATAGTTGACTTAGCCGCATAACTCGTGCTTTTACCCGTCCATGAGCGAAGGCGGAAGGCGTAGCAGAGAGACTTGACTATGCTGGAATATGACAGGTATCAGCAAAGCGTCTATTGACCACAGATAGATCTCCCTACAGTGACATGATTGCGGAACCTCAGCCTTCGCGGGCTCGTCGATGTATCTCGTCCCATGCTGCACAAAAGGCTCCGACGTACCGATCTTGCTTGCCTAACTCCCTAGTGCTCTCGTGCAATCTAAGTCCAAAGTCCGGCGGCGGTACGCCAGCTGGCATCATGAAGACTACTCCTTGATGTTTTGGCACCGACACTGCTTGCCCTGTCATTTCGGCTACGGTGGTGAATGGCCACTCGTGTCCGGACTCCTGACTTTTGCCCGTGGACGCAGAAATTTGATTCGACGCTTTTGGTAAGGTAGCTGCCCATTCTTGCACAGCCTTCAAATTATCCGTTACTGGCGCCGACGTAGATCCTGTTGCCGTCTCTGAGCCCTTCTGGAGACCCTTCTGCGGCACCGACTCGTTCGTTTTTGTTGAGACAAATCTCAACTTCGGGACTTGCCTGTCCTTTTATGAAACCTGCTTCATGAGCTTAGCTCTTGTGGCAGGCACCGCGACGAGACTTTGGTCTACCAGTTGACACTTGAAAGTGAGCGCTAGAGCATCAAAATATATTCAAATGCAAAAGAACAGGGTAAGGGGAAGGAGGACAGTCCCCAGGTTAGTTGCTCGCACCGCTCGGCATTACCTGTTCTGCCAAGCAATTTAACTGCTGCGGTATTCGCTCTCAAACTGGGAGCATGAAAAGTGCACGAAGGCGGAAAACTGCAAGTTTCCTCCTCCCCACCATCCCCATACTTTTCCTCAGAAATACTACGCAGTATACGAGTTACGCTGGCATGATGATAACAACTACCATGGAGCGACTTAGAAAAGACTATTGATTTCCCGTTCTCTATGCAACTCCCATGCTCCACAGTCTAATGACCTCTAAACCATCGAGCATCTCAAAGTCACCGCTATGGCTTCGTAAGCCCCTATTTCACACTCGAGTTTGCTATGCGAATCACTTTTGCTGACGTCCACAGCGTCATTCCAACAGTCAGCTTCTGGCACTCGACCAGCACTGCGTATTCTTAGATTGTGGCTATCTTCCGCAGAGGCCCTACGTATGACCAAGAGGACGTGGTACGGCACGCGTGGGCTCACATGTGTCAACTATACTTTCCAACGATTGCATCTTCGATAAGTGCAGCTCGATGGGCGGTAGATCTCGAAGCGTACAAAGGCCTGCCGCTTGTCGACCCCCTCTCTATCAAGGCGGACTGTATTGTCGTCAAATGATGACGCCCCATACAGCCCTCTGTTGGGGTTCTCCCATCTTTGCAATCTCGGGACTGTCTCTGGGTCGAGTGTAAAATAGCGGTCAAGGACGTACCCTCTGGTTGGAAGGATGTCATCTACGAAGCGAGCGTGCGATTGCAAATCGCCCACCCGAATCGATCGCTTTTCCTCATCATTGCCATGGGTTGGAAATGCATTCCATTGGTATGGTCACCCATCATCTCTACTCGACAACCTCGGCTGTGGTTCCAAAGCTCCACTTCACAAGAGATGTGGCCGTTGGATCCTCGAATAAAAATGGGGCCAGCGGGGGATTGGGTCAATACGATGTCGGGGGCAAATTGCTCCGGAAAATGCCTTGTCCTTGGATTGCTTTACGGCTGTCCCGGATGCTCAGGGAATACTTCGTCTACACAATTTCGTCGCATTGAGGGCGATCGAGATTTTCTTGTTGGCCGTTCAAGATTCAGCCCTCAATGACTTCAATCCGGAACAGTTCTGAGCATCTGTGGCGCAACTTTCGCTGATGCGGGTAAGATTATGGAGCATTGAAAGTGCATAGAGAGGGTAAAAGAATGGGGCTTCCATGAAGTGCCTCTGCAGTACTTTTTATCATGCCGTTGTAGCTCTCATACAGCAAAGTAGTGTTTCTAAGGAATACTACGGGGTCCTAGAGTAAATTCGTTAGTTTCCCCTTCACTAAGCACTTTTATACGTTCATTGCTCAGAAGGTATATGTACCTAGGTATGCTACTATGTCGTATGGATACCTAGGTATATACTCTGTAGCCACGTAAGCCTCCAGGTTATTCGTGCCGATCGCTCGCTATGCACCAATACGGCTCTTCACCGTCCGTAAGCATGTACAGAGGTAGTTGATGCCTAATGTAAAAGCAATGCGCTATTAAAGCACTCGAAGACCCGTCACGAGCTAGGATGAATTTCTGTAGGTTGTATTTGTTAGCCTCTGAACAGAACGATGAGTGTAATCTATCTAGTTTCTGCTTTCTTAGTCTGCTGCACGACTTTTTATATCGCCAGATGTCTTCTTATCATTCGTCGAGTACGAAAGTTCGCTGCTGCTAACGGCTGCCAACCCGCTCCGAGGACTGGTTCGGTCGCTCAAAATCTGAACTTGTTGTGGCGTATAATCCGGATCCACAAAACTGGTGAGGACCTTTTGGATCTTATTGGACCTGGTTTCAAGGAAAGACAATGGACGATCGCAACCTATAAGATACTCGGCATTAGGCCGAGCATTGAAACAGCAGACCCAAAGAATGTTCAAGCCGTTCTGGCGACTAACTTTAAGGATTATGAGGCTGGATCCTTGAGGGCGACTTCTTCCGGAAGTGATATATTCGGAAAACGAAGCATCTTCCTGTCTGATGGAGCAGCATGGGAGCATTCGCGAGCGCTTCTCAGACCACAATTCGCAAGGACGCAGATCAACGACTTGCGTAGTACCGAAACCGCCGTGCAAGCCTTGCTGGAACGTCTAGACACGGCGCAGGACGGTCCATGGACAAAATCAGTAGATTTGATGCCCCTATTCTTCGATTTCACTTTGGACACTGCTACCACCTTTCTGTTCGGTGAGAGTGTAGGCCGCCTCAGCCGAGACATCGATGAGGCCCGCGAGGGTGCCAAGTTCGCCAACGCGTTTGAAGTCGTGCAAAGCCGGAACGAGGCTCATGAGATTATGCGACGCCTGCTCAATCCTTGGAGCTGGGTTTTCGGGGATTCTAAAACCAACGAAGCGATCAAAGAGATCAACGACTTCGCAAAGCGAAAAGTACGAGCTGCTGCCAGTTTTGCGGAAGAGGTGAAACACGACGAGGCAGAAGCTGCTGCAAAAGACCATGGCGCGAGAGACAGTTCCGCTCTTGTTGACAGGCTGCTTCGTGATGATGCGGTTAGTGAGGATGATATCCAATCCGAGCTCTTGGGTATGTTGATACTAATGCCCCTTTCAAATGCTTTTGTCCTGCTTTCCGAAACTCAAGGCTTATGAGGGTTGATGCAGCTCTGTTATTTGCCGGGAGGGATACAACAGCATCATTCCTGTCCTGGATCTTCATCGCTCTTGCGCAAAACCCGCCTGTCTTTGCCAAGTTGCGTGCAGAAATCATTCAAACTCTGGGGAACTCGGTCGATTCGATCAGCTTTTCCTCGCTCAAGTCGTGCCGCTACCTCCAATATGTTCTACAAGAGTCTCTTCGCTTCTTCAACGTCATACCTGCCAATATTCGTATAGCCATCCGCGACACCATCCTCCCAACCGGCGGCGGCGAGGATGGGACAGCGCCGATAGCGCTATCGAAGAAAACCGCAGTGGTAATTCACGCTGCCGCGGTCCATCTAAGAAAGGACATCTGGGGTCCGGATGCTGAGAGCTTCCGACCAGATAGATGGGAAGGACGGAAGTTTGGCTGGGACTTCATTCCTTTCAGCGGCGGGCCAAGAATTTGTATAGGCCGTGAGTGATCCAGATGAGAAGAAATCAGAGTTCAGTCATAAAATCATTGAAAGCTGACATATCTGTAGAGCAATATGCCTTGACTGAGGCAGCCTATTTATTGGCACGAATCTTGCAGGAATATGATGAAATCGACGGAAGTGCCATTGCGACAGAGCCTTCGAGAGCTTTTGCATTAACCAATTTTCCCCGCGATGGGGTCAAGTTGCGATTGCGGAAAGCAACTTGAGGACAATGAGGTCGTTGCTTTGCATGCACCATGTTTGAAAATGTGGACTCTCGACTCTAATCATCTGGACCAGGCTGCAGAGCAGATTCTTGGACAGTTTGTATTGAATATACCTCCCTTCATTGTTCCAATGCATGGTGAAATTTCACAGCAATCGCGTCTCCGAGGTGAAAAACAGGGCCAAGTGAAGAGTACGTCCGGAGCCAAAAAATTTCGTGTGTCCGGCATGATCGAGCTGGCATCGACTCGATCATGGTGTAGGCGTGAAAGAGGGAGACGCATGACACCGTAAAGGCTAAATCACTGGAGCCACCGCTGTCCAGAAACAACAAGTGTTTTGCAGAGACTGTGCGATCCGTAGTGAAGGTGTGAAGCTGGAAGTTCCGAGCAGCAGCCCTGCCGCCGCCCCGCATCTGCCGAGGCACTTGGCGCGAGTCGCGACGCGTCTACCAAACCAAAACCATTTCGATTCATCCGCCAGCACTAATTACTTCCCTGCCTCTGGAAGCTTTCTAGCAGTCCACTTTCGAGCAAAACATTTCAATCGACTTACCTCACTCGCTGATTATGGCTTCCGAAGTTGAAGAACTGACTGACCCTCCCAACGCCATCGACCCATATGCCGTTCTCTCCGTCGCCAAAGATGCAACATCGGATCAAATCAAGAGTGCCTACCGCAAAGCGGCATTGAGGCACCACCCTGGTACGCGCGTTGTCGCTCTATCCGGGATTAATGGGCACTCAAAAGCTAATTCTACACAGATAAGGCCACACCAGACCAGCGCGCGACGGCGCATCACAAATTCCAAGAAATAGCCTTCGCCTATGCCATCCTCTCCGACACTCGCCGACGGGCTCGTTACGATGCGACTGGTCGGACGGAAGAGTCTCTCAACGATGGCGAAGATCCGTTCGACTGGTTAGCATTCTATCGGACGCAGTTGGCCGACATTGTGACGGCCGCTTCGGTCGCTGCGTTCTCGGTCGAATACAAGGGCAGTCAAGAGGAGCGCGAGGCCTTGCTTGCCGCGTACGAGAAACATGAGGGGAACATGAATCGCGTCTATGCGACGGTGATGGTGTCGAACCCGGTCGATGATGACGCGCGATTCCGGGCCATTCTCGACGAGGCGATAGCGAGCGGAGAAGCCAAGGCGCACAAAAAGTATACCCATGAGAGCGAGAAGAGCAAAAAGCAACGGCTGGAGCACTATAAGTCGGAGGCGGAGGAAGCGAAAGAGCTGGCCAAAGAACTGGGACTGGACGGCAAGCTGTCTGGCAAAGGAGACGGGGCCGGTGCCAAAGGAGAGTCCAACGGACAGGCCAGCCTTGCGGCGCTGATCCAGCAGAGGCAGAAAGCCCGCGCAGGCAACTTTCTTGCCGACTTGGAAGCAAAGTACGCACCGAAAGCTGGGAAGGGGAAGAAGGGGAAGAAGCGCGGTGCCGCGGAGCTCGATCAGCCAGATGAGCCGCCGGAAGAAGCGTTTCAAAGGACGGCAGCACGGGCAGCAGCAGGGAAGAAGGCAAGAACTACAAGGAAGGCGGCCGCGGACGCTGAAGAAGAGGAGCTGGAGGCTGAACCTCGTCCAGCCAAGCGAAAGTCAGGGCGGACTCGCGCCAAATAGTGGATTTCAGTCTCCACAGAGATCACGGAGTAAAGGATGGGATTGACGGTCAAATGAGCATGGCTGCGGAGCTTTGGGTATTGAAGATGGAAATGCACGGCGTTGCATTGATGAGGCGAAGGCTTCGACCTCGGTGATTTTCCATTTCAAAGATGGCCTTCAATGAGGCATTGAGGTACGTGATATCGCGTAAACTTCAAGCGATAACAACTACACCATCTCAATCCATTGCAGCTCATGGCTGCCTCCTTGAGGAGAACTGTCATCCTTGCTAAATCCTCCAGAACCTGACTTTCAGCTGTCCGTCTCACTTCATCTGCCCGTAAGATGCCATCACAATCCCCGACCTGCCAGCTGCCGCTTGCTGATTTGGGCTTCCTTTGCGTGGCTGATCATAATGGGCGACAACTCCAAGTGCTAGTGAGTCTTTAGGCAGGATGTTATCGCCAAGAGCCTTGCTTCCCTGGAGACCCATTCGTGACTGGTAATAAGTACTGCTCCTCGGAGCCTTCGTTCGCCATGGTGGTATTTGAAGCTGCTGTTGCGCAATTCTCATGCAACTCCTTCATCAAGATGAACACTCTCAATCTGCTTCCGCAGAGATGAGCTCCCAGACCTCTCTTCTTCATCTACGTCAATAGCAATGACGGTCTTCGGCCTGTTTTTATTCAGCCCTTCGAGCAACATGCAAGCCTTGCACACCGCTTGACTTGTCAGGTACCCGCATCGGGAACACTGCCCTAGCTTCTGCCGCGTTGCTTTTCCTTTGGTCTGAGCAGGGCCTTTGGTTACGCTGCCGTTCTTACGAATCCCATTTGCACCGTTGGTGAGATCGGGTTTTGGCAAGGTAACTTCTGTCTCCAGCTGCATGTCGTCTGCCGTTTCATTCTGCTGGAGTTGCTGCTCCATCGCAGCCATTTCTCCGCCGCTAGTACGACCATTCGAGCTACCACAGCCGCCGATTCCTGGGTCTCCATCGGCATCTACTGGCGGCCCATGGCCCTCTCCATTGCAAGCCGGGCCGTTCCCATTGCTCGCACCGGGGACCAGCAGCGCGATGTCTTCGCCACTCTTGACAATATCCAGGATGGAGCTTGGCCGTATTCGCTCCAGGCTCTTGATAAGTGCTCTTGCGCTGCCTCTGAAAGCTTCAGGGGAGTATACGCATTCGGTGCTGAAGTAATCGAGCGACTTGTGATGCGCATACAGCACAATCTCCTTTTCGTACGCATACTTGAGCGGCTTGCTGCGCTTGACGTTTGTCAATCCAGTTCCAGACCCGGATGCGGACGGAGTTGAGGTGACTATGGCGGTACTCCGGCCAAGGCGAGGAAGGTCGCCACGGAGAACTGAGTAGGAGGGTCAGTCAACTCAGTACCAGTAGTTCAGGACCACAAGAGCCCACGTACGATTCATCATGACAGTCTCCGCAATGTCATCAGCGTTATGTCCAGTGACCACATGCTTGACCCCGAGCTTCGCCGCCCCGCGATCGAGCGCCTGTCGGCGAAAGACACCGCAGTATGTACAGTTGCCCTTTTTTCCTATCTGCTCCACCACCTGATCCATCGTCCAGCCATATAGCTCGCCATAGCTGACGATGGTGAGCGGCATGTCATATTGCCGAGCATTACGCTTCACGGTCTCCAAGGAGTCATCACGATATCCGGTTATTCCTTCGTCGATAGACAGCAATATCAACTCGACCCCATAGTCGTAGCGCTCATTAAGGGTTTTGAGCACACTAGCGAGCACAGTGCTATCTTTGCCACCGGAGGCTCCTATGGCAACTCGTTCGCCACGCGCGAATAGACTGTTGGAGGTGATGGTCTGATGGATCTCATTCTCGAAGGTCTCGAGAAAGCACACCTTGCAGAGCTTCACTTGATTCTTGGGTCGGAGTATCAGCGCCCGATTGACCTTACACTCGGCGCAGAGCGATGGCATTTGTGTTGGTTGTTCTCCGTAAGAAATAATTATATTTAGCCGCGAGTGGCGTCGTGCGAGCCGGGTGACAACTTGCAAGTTGCGCGGACCCGCCGAACGTTTCACCTGCGCTGGGCAGCCAAGATGTGGTTGCCTGCCCAGGGCTGAGAGAGCCCCCGGGCCTGGGACCTCAGGAAGATTGCAAGCTTCTGCCTCCCAACTTCACCAGCATCCACCTGGCAGCATGCTAATAACATTGAAGGCCGCCCTCTTGCCGGCGTTAGGTTTGTAACCCCCTGTTGCGCCAAAGTTGTAAACCTGATCGGGAATCCCGGAATGCACGGTGACAGAGCGCGGACATGAACTATCCTATTCCCTGTGCTTTTCTCGCAACGCGTTACAATAGCTTCTAAGAGGAATACAAATATCCAGGTAAGGAACCCAAAGTTAGCCATCTCCTTTGAGCATCGTTTTTCATCGCTTCTTACTTCTTTCAAACCTCTCAAAAAGGACTGAAACAATGTTTCCGTCAAGGTTCCTCCTACTCCTACCTTGCTTATCTCTTCTCATCGTCGCTGCAACATCGGCTAGTGACGACGAGATAAATCAAGCTATAGAAGGGGATTTGGAGGCTAATCGGAAAATGTTCTGTTCGCTCTGTGCCTCCCTCTGCCCTTTTACGATCACTGCACAGCAACAAAAGGAGATATTGGCAGACGCTCAGCAGCCGCAGCCAGGTCAATCCTCACAAAGCACTCATAATGCATACCTCGTCCTGAAGAGCGTTCTCGAGAGATTAGTACGAAAGCCCGATATAAGGTGAAGCTTTTCACCCTACTTACCGGTGTACTAGAAGCGGACTCGCAATGCTCAATATAACGGGCTACCCATTCCAAAGGCGTCTTGTCCAGTAAGTTTGGATGTGTCCAGTAGAACGACATCAACAATGCTAATAGATGTACAACTCCTAGGCCGTATGCTCTAGGCTCGTGAAGGAGCACGCGATTGGCATGATGCAGGCTTATCTGGAGAAGCCTGACAGCATAGTTCCAGTCCCAAAGAGATATGCCCAAAACTACATCGATCAGATCAAGTCCGGAGCGTATGCATTCAGCTGTGACGGCGCCGAACAGTGTGATCCTACGACCGAGTCCGAGAAGAAACCCCGCCAAAGTCCTCCGCCCCGCGGCTTTGGTAAGGGTGGATAGGGCGCGAGCCGTGATGGGAGGTGAGGCAATCCGATCGGCCATTAGGCTACAGCTATCTCAATCTAGCAGAGATATGCCCGTCGCCTGATTAACTTCTTACCACTACATTGCTGTTAGTATAAGGTTGGGGTTTACAAATTGTAGTGCTGTTATAAGCACCCACTAGCTTGATATCTGTCAACTATAGAGAAATCGCATCGAACTGAGCGAAGCGAGCCTTTTGCTAGTATAGTCACACAAGGACAACGACCTAACATACCATTCTCTGAACCTTAAGACAGAGCTCCCGTTACTGACTTTCCTCTGATTAATTTAAGCGTAGTATGGTCTTCCATGGCTGTTCGATGCAGTGAAAAGGTGAGCGCTCGCCTAAATCGCGTCTAAAGTCTTTGGGTCTAGGACTCAGATCCTGCAGGACATTTGAAATTTTGTCTTCTGTCTTTGGTCTTGTCTTTTAACAACACGCTTGAACTCTTGAGCGTGCAAACCCAGTATTGGTAAACAATGTCCATACAGACATCGACTCCTTTACGTGGACAGGATGCGAGTAACAACTATCGGCAAACTCTGACCTCTAATCTGACCCCATCAAAGTCTACATACCTAGGTATGCTTCTGACCCTGAGCATGCTTTATTCTAAACCGAGCCAGGATCTTTTCCCACCCGAAGCGCTCTTTCATCATCATTAATATGCCGAACAGGGGGCGGTTGAGTCTTCCCAGGCTCCAGCACCGCACCGCCAGATACTCCGAACGTCGCAGCCTTTTGGGTTCCCAACAACCGGTCAATGTCGGTGCACACCTCGTCCACGGGTGTCAAAGCAGCAGGCTGGTCACTGCGAATGCGCAGCTCAATCCTCGGCTGTGCGGCCACTGCGCCGAGCGGCTAGATTGACTGACAATTACGACATGGAAATCTGAATAGCCGATTCATCTTGCCATCAGTAAGTGATACGGCTGTTACCGTTGAGTTCCTAACGTCATTTAATGTTACTGCTACAATTTATACATGGCGGCGATGGCGGTGATCTTAAAAATCAAGAACCTGAAGCGTCGTACGCCAAATTGGCATCTTTTGGATTCTCTCCTTTTTCATTGCCAGTAAGAGCTTCCCTTAGATCTGGAAGGTAGAACTGCTTTACAGCGCTGTGCCCGCGCACGAGCTTAAGTATCAGACCAGTCGAAAGCACTCGAAATAGGCTAGCTATATCCGATTTCTCATCTGAATGAACATGTTCACTCACCCGACAATTACTCAAGAGAGCCCACTGTTTCCTCTCAGTATATCGCCCGATTGACGTGCACCTCGGTCAATACTGGAGAGGATTACGATGCTGTTTCGAAAACTAGTTTTCTCCTTCCTCGGTATTCTCTTGAGTCAGCTACCAGATCACGCTTCCGCGAACGATCAAACTTATGTCGAACTACGTTCACAAGCGGAAGACGTACGACTTGTGCAATGCCATGTTTGTGGCTTGATTTTCCCTTATCTCGGAAATCCGGAAAAACTGCAATTGGTGAAAACCATCTGTGATTCAGCGGGACATCAGTGGCCGAGTGCGTTTAAGGGTGTCTCGAGGCAGCTGGTACGCAGGATCAATCTAAAGTAGTCATCATCCTGCTAATAAAGCTCTTACCCAGAAAGCAGTTCAAGTGGAGAAATATAAAAGGGGAACGATACCTTCTGCGAACCGTAACGTAAGTTACTAGGAACCGCTAATTCAAACAAGCAAACTCATTGACGTAAAACTAAAGGACGAATGCTCCAATGTAGTGAGAGGATATCTACTATCCATTTTGAGCTTTCCAATTGCAACATCCGTCGATATAACGGCTTTTGTGAGGAAACTCGGCCCAGGCGCCACTAACGAAAGTGCTCGTGCAGCTTGCCAGAAGCTTGTGAACAATATCATAGAAGACGAAAACGAGTTTAGATGTCAAGATGAATGCGCCCCGGAGGTCGGCGCATTACTCAGAGGAGGATAGACTGCGTTCAGAGTCCGTCCAAGAATACCAACGGAGAGACTTAAAAAGGCATTAGTCCTCTACTATCACTTCCGTTTGCTCTTTGTTCAATTATTGGCTTCTGGTTCTCTTGACCCTCTCAAAAGTGACCTTATTCAACTCAACGTTGCGGCCAGTGGGACAGGGACCTCTGAACCAGGATCACGTTGAAACTCTCTTGTTGACCTATTCTAATGGGGTCTGAGACTTTTCGAGCTCTGCTCGCAGTAACTCATGACCTCCCCCCTCCGGTCTCTGAAGCGTATCAGTGCGTTGCCTATTCGAATCATCCAAAACATCGTTGTGCGGCAAGAAATTCCCCAGCTTGTCGAGGCCCAAAAACTTCAGAGGCGCTGCAATTAGACCACTCGAATGCTATTGATGAGGACGAGGATGAGGATATTCGATCTCAGATACTGAGGTAGCATTCTGATTGATGAGGTGACGGGTACGGCTCTAACTCCGTACCTGAGGGCCGTATAAATAGATCGACTATCCAAGCCACGATTTACTTCTTCCCTTTAGGGTGTCCATATTGTTTCATGAGTCTTATGTTTCTCCTTATAATCTCGCTTAGCAAGAGCGTAAATATATAGCCTCATCCGCCTGTATTCCTATGCGAGGCGTCCCTATTTTTCTGCCATCATATGTATGTGTTGGAGCGCAGCACTGGATATGCTCGCTCTAGGTTACTAAAATGAGCAACCCTTTGGGCAACGCCGGCCCGCTAACCACGACGTATATACCACCGCCGTCGTGCTTCACCCCTCTTTTCGAATATTACGACGACATCAATTATTCAATTCGGGGTGCCTACTACGGCAATACGTGCCAGACCCAACAGCGACTCCGTCAAGACGTCTCGTCCTGTTACCCGCCCAACTTCATTGCGATACGCTCGAGACGCGAGGACACTTCCATCGTCTACCACTCACCGGGTCTTGTCTGTCCGGCCAGCTTTGTGTCTGCTTGCACCTTTGTCCGACCCGGTGACGGCAGCCCGTTGCCGACCACACAGGGATATGTATGGGAGAAAGAACTCGCAGGCTTTCGGAATGGTGAAACAGTGATAGGATGCTGTCCGACGTCAGTAAAAATTTCTTTCGCCGCCCCTCAAGCATGCACTGAACGCGAGTCTTTCCATACCTAGTGGCTATTCCTGTAACTCTGACTCGCCTTTCTTCGACTGTGTTTCCCCTATCACCAGCGGTCAAACCGTTTCGGCAACGGAGTGTATTAGCTTCGTGACTGCCGGCGTATTACCCGCGACTGCCACACACACATTTACCACCGACGGCGTCGCCACAGCCTCAGCCTCCGCCGTCCTGCTGGTCAGGCCAGGCTCTGATCCTCCTGCGGCACAAACCGCCGTACCCGGAGACTCAACCACCGGAGATACGGGTGCGGGCGGCGGAAACTCTGCCAACGATGGCTCTGCGGGCCTTTCGCGAAGCGGGAGCATCGCGGTAGGGCTCTGCGTACCCCTTGCTGTTTTGCTCCTAGCAGCAGCTGCTCTGTTGCTCAGGCGCCGTTCCATCCGCCGGCGGAGGATTGCGGACTTAACCGAAATCGATCCCACTCAAGAAGGGCATCATGCTGGGGCAGCTGAATGGAAGGCCGAGTTGGACGGCGCAACATATGCGCAGTTCAAAACAGCCGCCTATGAGCCGGGATCGGCAGTACACGGAGGTCAGACCGACACATCCCCCTCGGCGCCTGAGTTAGAAGCTAGGAGTGTTGTGCGGGAACGGCTTCCTGCCCGTCCAGACCATCCCACAGCCTTTGCTCCTCCCGATGTGTATTCGCCTGCTTACGGTGTAAGTCCGGGAGCTGGCGGCTTGCCTCAAGAACTGCATCACAACGTTAGCCGCAATGCGACACCTGTAAGTCCTATCGTCACTGAACTGGATAGCGCCAACCAAGCGCCGCCACTCAACCAGCACAACAACGCTCGCTCTATTCCCCCACCTGTACGCTCGAATGGGCTTCACACACCCAAACTGGGCTAGATGCCGGCTCTCTGGTGATTGAGGAGAAATGGGCTTTGCTGTGCCTTTGCTTGATATCATGGGTGGAGCCGCACTGCATCGTGTAGAGCACACGCAATCCATTTAAGTTGCATGGAACTGAGAACAAGGGTGACTTACGCTTCTTGGGAGGTTCCAATACGCCTAACCGATGTTTCCTGGAGTCTCCGAGATCTCATTGAAAGGAGAGTGGCATGTATATATTCCATATCATCGAAGGGTCGAGACCAGTGTATATGAAGTATCTTCCCAATGACCTCAGTACCTGCCATGACAGAAGCTCAAGGAAACGATGAACTCAAACATAAACGACTTACAATGAGTTGGGGAGTTTTCGTCTGCTTCATTTTCGCCGGTATATCTTACTCATACACTACCCCATATATAGACGCATCTTCCTTTACAGCCCACTTTCAGTCGATTCGATTCGCATCTCAGTTTCGATGATTATCCCAATCCGAGGCCTCATGCCGAAACGCTCCTGATTGCGTAGACTTATTAACGACAAGCCCTGGCATATATGGCTGCGCGGCCGTCACAATTGGGGTAGTAACCTTGGAACCATGCTGGGATGGAAGTGATGAAGTTACTGAAGTGTTCCACAGTAGGCCAGGGAAGGATTTAGCGAGCCGCCCCTTCTCCCCTTGTCAATGCTTAATTGTGGACCCCTGCGTCTCGTAGAAATAAAGCCTACTTTTTAGCTACTCTACCATACTCTTCTGTCAGAGATAATTTGCCCCCGCGCTTCTAACAATGTCCTCCACCACCGCAAAGCAAGCGGTCAGTGTCCAAGCTCCGTCTGATGGGAGCCAGACTCTGGCACGCATGAACCGCGCGAGCTTATCAGTACAAGGAAACCATTGCAGCTCTTGCGCTCTTACTCTTCATGTACAATTATCGACTTCAATCAACGAAGTGGACTACACGCGCGTTAAGGACATTCCAGGCTACGAAGACACCTGATACGAGCAATCACCGTACCAACCTGGCGATCAGGATAGAGGGCGCTGGGTAAAGTGCTGCGGACGCAGTTCGTGTAATTAGATCTATCTAGTTTCGCATGGGGGATGCATATCAGGAGCTCTGCGAACTCAGCCTTGCATACGTGCTAGACTCTTAGATAGTCCCTTGGAATGACGAGCTTAAAGTTTCCACCAGATGATATACTCTACAATGACCAACTCTGAGCGCCACGCGAGTAGCATTTGAAGATATCCTAGTGAGTCAATATTTACACGTCTACACTCTCCTCTTCTAACATTAACTTGAAACTGAACGGCTCGAATGCAACCTAAAGACCACGC
>QQTW01000419.1_pt1 | contig 26535 bp, 22 predicted proteins | sample 1904831 | NCBI WGS metagenome assembly QQTW01 (sample SAMN09435610, study PRJNA476489) | Subsurface metagenome, whole genome shotgun sequencing project. | reverse complement strand
ATAATTTGAATATCGAATTCACTAGCGGCATTAATTTCTGCTTGAGCGCGGCGTAGACGAAGGGCGATCGCTTCCTCAGAGTCCTGACTGCGACCGCGTATTCGCTGCTCTAGTTCGGTTAAGGAAGGCGGCAGAATAAAAATGCTGAGTGCTAGGGGAAACTTCTTGAGAATTTGTCGCGCTCCTTCTAACTCAATTTCCAGCAAAACCCACTTGCCTTGGGAAATTTGCTCTTCCACTGGTAAACGGGGAGTGCCGTAGTAGTTACCGGCAAACTCAGCCCACTCGAGTAGTTCTGAGTTGCTAACCATTTGTTCAAATTGGCTGCGGCTGACGAAGTAATAGTGTTTTCCGTTGATTTCGCCCGGACGGGGGGAACGGGTAGTTACCGAAATCGCCAGGTACAATTCTGGATGATGCTGAAGCAGCGATCGCAGTAAGGTGCCTTTGCCAACTCCGCTAGGACCTGTGAAAACAATCAATCTGCCACTTGGCAGGCACCCCTTTGTTGTAATAGAACTGTGAATGGGCAAAACTTGCATTGTCCGAGCAACTTCTGAAATGATACTCAACTAATATTACCGATCGGGGCAACGTTACTTAATTTGTCTAATTTCAGATCCTACTGCTGATCTGGCACGAGCAACCAAGTTTAATTGTCTATATGATGATCGCGGTTACTCACGAAGCGATTCGCAACCGTTTCCGGCTGAATCGCCGAGAGAATGACGTGGCTGGAATCGGTAATAATTACAGCCCGAGTACGGCGACCATAGGTTGCGTCAATCAGCTGGCCTCGGTCTCGTGCATCGGTAATGATACGCTTAATAGGGGCAGACTCTGGACTGACAATGGCAACCACTCGGTTGGCAGACACAATGTTGCCGAAACCGATGTTGATTAACTGAATGTCCATGAAAAGTTGACGCAAAGCGCCGCGTGAAAAGCTTTTATAAAACCAACTTTCATGGTATACGCAAAAATTTGGACTTACAAGGTTAAAATCACAGAAAACCTGCGTTTTTAGGTTTTATATCCTTGGTTTTCAACTTATATCTAGGAATATCTCTCGAAAGGTAGAGGTAACTGACGAATTAACTAATCTTGATTACTTGGGTAAAATAAACAGATGCCTAACCTTAAAAAGCCAAAGACGACTCGTTTTGCAACCAGTTGATTTCACCACGCTAACTTTAGCTTGTAGCGAAATACGTGAGCGCTGGCTACCGGCGCGTATAGAACAGGTGTATCAGCGCGATCGCTATACAGTTGCGCTGGCGTTACGCACGCTCAATCAGCGGGGGTGGCTAGATATTTGCTGGCATCCCCAAGCTGCTCGTCTTTGTATCGGCTCACCACCACCCCGGACACCAGATACGTTTACCTTTAGCCAACAACTGCTGCATCAGTTGAGTGGCTTGGCACTGGTAGCAAGCAATCCAATAGCTCCTTGGGAGCGCGTTGTGGATCTGCAGTTTGCCCGTCGTCCAGGGGAACCCGCCCTCTGGCATTTGTACGTCGAAATCATGGGCAAATACAGCAACGTCATCCTCACCGACGAAAGCAAAGTGATCATTACCGCTGCCCATCAAGTTAGTCAGCAGCAATCCAGCGTTCGTCCGATTCAAACGGGACAGCCCTACGAACTACCACCCAGCCTTACTGGTGCCATCCCAACTTTAAGTGAATCCCAACAGCGCTGGCAAGAACGGGTGAGCCTAGTACCAGGGGCACTGAGGCGTTGTCTGCTGAAGAGCTACCGGGGTTTGAGTCCGGCACTAGTGCAGTCAATGGTGTATTCTTCTGAGCTAGACCCTGAGCAATCCACCGATAGTTTAGAGGCATCCGACTGGCAACACCTGTTCCGGCGTTGGCAAGAATGGCTGCAAGCTATAGATCAATTGCAGTTTCAACCGGGTTGGACTTCCCAGGGATATACAGTAATTGGTTGGGGCGTGCTCAAGCAAGCCAAAGACATACAAGACTTGCTCAACCGCTACTACACAGCCGGGCTGAATCAACAGGAATTCAATCAACTGCGGCATCAGCTTAGTCAAAAACTCAATAATATTCTGGAAAAATTGCGGCTCAAAGCTCGCACCTTTGAGGAACGCTTACGGCAGTCCGATCAGGCAGACAAGCTAAGGCAAGAGGCTGACTTGCTAATGGCTCACCTCCATGAATGGGAACCGGGGATGAAGTCAATGACACTGCCTGACTTCGACACTGGTAACCCCGTCACGATTGAGTTTGAGCCAGAGAAAAATGCCGTCCAAAATGCCCAAAGTTTTTACAAGCGCCATCAAAAACTTAAACGCGCTCGCAGTGCTGTGGAGCCACTGTTAGCAGAGGTGAAGGCAGAAATCGAGTATTTGGAGCAAGTGGAAGCTGCGATCGCTCAGATGGACGAGTACCAAACATTAGAAGATTTAGAAGCGCTCAAAGAAATCCGCGAGGAGTTGGTTCAGCAGCGCTATCTGGAAGATCCAGAATACCGTAGCCGTAGTTCTGCCGAGGTATCAAGTACGAACTTTCAGCGTTATCGCACCCCCAGCGGCTTTGAAGTGTTAATCGGTCGAAACAACCGTCAGAATGACCAGCTAACATTTCGTCTGGCTGGGGACTATGACCTTTGGTTCCACGCTCAAGAAATTCCAGGCAGCCATGTGCTACTACGTCTAAAGCCAGGATCTGTGCCGGATGAAGCGGATTTGCAAATTGCCGCTGATCTTAGCGCCTACTACAGCCGCTCCCGCCAAAGTGACCAAGTGCCAATTGTCTACACCGAACCAAAGCACGTTTACAAGCCTAAGGGAGCTAAACCGGGAATTGCGATTTACAAGCAAGAGCGTATTCTCTGGGGGCAGCCCCAGCGGGGACATGAATTTATAAAGCTTGCAGGTCAAAAACTTAAGCTGTGATTTTAGACTGCTGCATCTTTCGTTTTGAACAGTTATGTCAAAAATATGTGAAATTTTATAAAAAAATTTGTTATTACTGTTACAATCTTAATCATAAGAGGAACCAATAGGCTTATACCTGCTGTAGCTTTGGGAGCGCCCAGTTAAAGTTTCCTCCAATTGAGACGACAACGAAAAGAAATTTTTCGACCAGCTGTGGTGAGCTGGTCATTTTTTTATAAGAATCCCCAACTAAGCTAGAAAGTGAATGTCGTTCGGATCGTACCGATGACAATATCATCATTGTCATTGTTGAAGTCAGGTGCTGTAATCCAAATAGCCCCTGGCGTAATGGCGATATTATCCGTCAGTTGGAACTGGTAGAATCCCTCGATGTGCAGGGACGTGTCATCATCTTCATCGACATCAATGTCAGGGTTTGTGGAACTGATAGTTGAATCAGTAATTTTCGGCTCCATGCCAACGACGAAACCGAGTAAATTTCCTTGTTTACCCAAATCTGGGAAGGCCAGTGTCACGGCATAGTTGAAGATGTCAAGCCCACCACGGTCAAATAGTCCGCCAGCTGTAGAGAGGAGGCGAGTATTGGTGTAGCCCACCCAGCCTCCCAGAACAAAGCGATCACTTAGTTGCCAGGATAGCTCCACCCCGTAGGAATTACTGGTCGTAGGCACATCCACCCCTGGTACACCAATCTCGTCGAAGAATTCATCATCGAATCTCGCGAAGCTGACCCGACCACTACCAGTACCGGTATCATCAGCGTTGTAGGAATTGATGTAAGTTAAGCCAATATTGAAGCGCTGACTTGGCTTAATCACCAGCTGCGCCAGAGCACTGTATGGACCATTAAACACACCGTTGCCATCTACCGGGTTATTCGCTTCACCCGCCAAATATCCTAAGCTCAATTCCAGGCTTTCGCCGAATTGTTGGCGGATTCCCAAACCCGCACCATCACCCAGGTAATAAATCGGATTACGCGTCCCAAAGGCGGATAAAGCGCCAGATCCACCGTCCCCGTCTAGGAAGTTAACGGTGCTGGCAAAGTCATCAAATGCAGTACCACTCGCACCCAGAATAACCTCTGTCTGCTCAGTCAGTGGGAAGAAATATAACAGCACCTCGACACCGAGATCATTGCTTTCGTCTTGTGTAAAAGCAAGTTCACCCTCTGCTGTGCCGGTAACGTCAGTGAATCCGGCAAAGTTTCCGGTTGCCAGTCGCGTAAATAGCAAGTCTTCACCGGTGAAGCTGGTACTTAATTCCAGGCGTGCCCGATCCACGAGTACAGTCGAGTCGTCAAGCTCATCACCATCCGCATTCTCTCCAGTCACGATACCTGCCACCCCAACGACAACTTCCCCAGCGAGCTTGGTTGTGGTGGAAAATTGCTGAGCTTCCAATTCTGCTGCATTTGCCTCTAGCGCATCTACACGTCCGCGCAGGGTTGCCAGTTCTGCTGCAAATTCCTCTTGCAACCTAGTAAGCGTGGATAAATCTTCTCTTGTAACCAAGTCACTTGTTGCAGTTGTAATTAGCTCGTTGACGCGATCCAAACAAGCATTCACACCGGCGGCAAATTCATATCTCGTCAGCGCCCGATTGCCACGATAGGTGCCATCCGGATACCCAGCAATGCAACCGTAACGCTCTACCAGTGATTGCAGCGCTTGAAAAGCCCAGTCTGTAGGTTGAACGTCAGACAACTGGGAAACAGAGGTAACTTGCTCAAGCGCGTTGTTACCATCGATACTTTGGTTTTCTGGGCTACTTAATTCTACAACGCCTTTCTCTTGGCTTTGTGCCACTAACGCCGGTTTTTCCCCTGCAAGCGCGGCAGTACCAAAAACTAGCATTGCCCCGAAAACAACAGGACTAGCTAGCAGAAAGTTACACCACCTTTTCATCATCTTTACCTCTTGTCCTCACACCGATTCAAGCTTGTCCCAATATTACAGTAAAAGAATTAGAGTTTTTAATTGTTTACAAAAGCAATCCCCTACTGGGGGATTCTTAGATGCAGTGTTTGGTTTTTTAGTGGAAATTTTGCTGTTTTTACTAGAAAAATGCCCAGGTAGGGCATTGTATTTACAAGCAGATATTGTCAATGTTCTAGTTAGAACTTGGTTTTGATATTGACAAGCCCAGGTACTCTCGACTTCGCTGCGTCATCACATCCGGAAAATTTAAAAAGGGAAACCACAATGGTTAGACAACATTTAAAGCAGTTGCTTTTGGCTTTTGCCATGGTACCTCTGCTTGTTCAACCTGCCTTAGCTCACGTCGTTTGGTTTGACTACAAAGAGGGAGAATACGAATTCTTGTTCGGTCATCCAGAAGTGGGTCCAGAAACCTTTGATGTGTCAAAGTTCGAGTCAGCCACAGCTTATGATCAAAACAAACAAATTGTCCCTGTTGAAATTAACATCCAAGATGGTATATCTATTGATCCTCAGGGAGACATTGCAGCGCTGACTGCCTTCTATGACAATGGCTACTGGCTCCAGAAGTCGGAGGATGATTATGAAAACATTTCCCAAGAGCAGGCAGAGGCAATTGAATACGAGGATGTCACTCGCTATTTGAAGAACACTAAGGGCGTTTTTCAGTGGTCTGAACCGGTTTCACAGCCGTTTGGCCTTCCACTTGAAATTATGCCCCTACAAAATCCTTTTGAGGTAAAGGTAGGAGAAGCACTGCCAATTCAAGTTTTATATGAAGGAAACTTGATTAAGGATGCTTTAGTGGAATATTTGGGAGAAACAGTAAACGTAAATGAGCAGGGGATTGCTTCCATCCCAATTGGGGAGGGTGGACTGCAAGTCATTGAAGCAAGCTACACCAGCCCCACGGCGATGAGTCCTGGTGTTTCTTACGCCACCTCCTTTACCGCCGAACCTGTTCCTGAGCCGTCAGCCTTGCTTGGCGTCGGCGCGTTCGGTCTACTGGCGTTCATCCGTAAAAGCAGGTTAAACAGAGCAAGCGGTTCTGTTGCGAAATAGCCGTTATGCGTGTCTGCAACACAATCAAAATTATGGGCTGTACTTGGCGAGCAATTATACCCGATTAAGTGTTTTCCTTCAAGGGAATTCTTCAACTGTGAAAAGGTATAGCGGCTAACGGCAGGAACGCTAAGAGTAACCAAGTCCAAGACCACAAGCTGGGCGGAGGGGTCGCTTCTGGTTCTGCTAGAAGCGCTTCTATTCGCTCCCCCAAACGGTTTTTTTGAGCAACTGAGCTAAAAGCGGCACAAAAACTTGCAGACGGCATCAAACTCGTGTCGCTCACCACCCGCAGCAGAGATTCAGCTAACAGCAAGGGATCTACTTGTTGAGCTGCCCAGTGGTCAGCACGGACTTCCCGTAAGATTAATAGCTCCTGCCACAAGCTCTCTGTGTTGGGTAGCCAGGCAGTGCAGTCGCGCACCCAGCCGAGCCAGAAAAACCAGAACGTGTCCCGGTAATAGAAATGCGCTTGCTCATGGGCTATGACGGCATCAAGATGAGCATTATCGAGTGTGTCCAACAGCCCCTGGCTGACAACCAATTCCGGCTGCCAAAAACCGATTAAAGCACTAAATAAAACGGTTGTGTCGAGAACACGGCCCCTTTTACCCCTAAGGTCTAGCGGCGGATAAGTGCGAGCCTGGAGCACAGAGCGCCATCCCAACCACGCTAGCTTGAGGCATTTTACTCCCGCAAATCCTAAAAAACCGAGAGTCAGCAAGTAGCTGAACCACCCTGCCCGCAGCCCGATCATTTGTCCCTGCGGTCCCATGCACAGCACGGCTAACCCCGTCATTATCAGTAGCAGCGGGGGAAACAGAAATAATAATAGCGTGCGTGAATAGCGATCGCTCCAACTCCCGGTTGAGTCGAGGCAGACCAATCTTATAAACCAAGCCAATCCCAAGGCAGCCAGAATCATAGTTAAATGCATTACTCCCCCTTCCTAGCTCGGCGTGCGGCGTCAATACGTTGGGCGATCGCTTCTAATTGCTCTAAGCTTGTAGAGTCAAGGCTATCTGCGAATGCAGCCACGATGTCAGGGTTGCCCACAGCCAGAAATCGGTGCAACTGCTCGTGAGCTTTTATTACCTGCGCCTGCTGCTTCGTGACCATTGGTCGCCAATAGAATGCACGCCCTCTCTTATCACACGCCAACCAACCTTTTTCGGTGAGGCGACGTAGAACCGTGGTCACCGAGGTATAGGCTAACTCTCGGTTTGGATCAGCCAGAATGCGTTCATGCACATCCTTGACGGTGGCGTCACCGAGTTCCCAGATTAAATTTAAAATCTCTGCCTCTAGTGGACCTAGAGACAGTTGTTTAGGACGGTAGTTGGGCAGAGGTGTCATCACAATTAGACTTGCGGCATTCATCAGTATGCCAGCTTCTGACCGGAATAGCCCACGCTTAAGCCGCTTTCCCATTGCCGGGGGTGTCAACTCCACACTGATGCAACCAATCAGGCAAAGTTTGACAGCTTGTCTTTTGACCAAGGCAGCGGCTCAACTCAGAATTATGCGTGTTATCAGTGCAAAATATACGTTTTAAAAAGAGGAGACCTGCATTGAAAAAGATTTTGTCAGTCATCCTGCTGGGTGTAGCAATCTTCACCATTGCCTTCACTCGTCCGATCCTAGCAGCAAATACAGCTACAGCTAACGGAGCAAAAATCTTTAGTGCCAACTGTGCCGCCTGTCATATGGGCGGTCGCAACGTTGTCGCCGCCGCGAAAACCCTGAAGAAAGATGCATTGGATAAGTACAGCATGAACTCGATGGAGGCGATTGTCCACCAAGTGCAGAATGGCAAAAATGCCATGCCCGCTTTCAAGGGTCGCTTGAACGATAAGCAAATAGAAGAGGTAGCTGGCTACGTGCTGGAACAGGCGGAAAAGGGCTGGAGTTGAAGCAGGCGCTTTGCCGCTTATGCCACGTCGCTGCCAGCCGCTCCCATCGCAATTACCAATGGACGCTTGGGCTAGAGCAGGAGCATCATTCTCACCGCGCTCAAGAGATCGCAGTGCTCTTTGCTATTCCCCGTCAGATGGAGAGGCGCTCAACGTCCTTTGGAGTGTTCAACGTATGTGCGTAACACATCATTGATAAGCGTCTGATAACCTTTGTTCTTGGCATGTTGCTTGAACCACTGAAGCACATCAGTATCAATCCTGATACTTATCGCTTCCGTTCTTGGCTTTCGCTCTACGAGTTTTGCATTCTTGAAAAACTCTTCATCCAGTTCAGGAATGTCGGAAAAATCAATGTCTTCATCAGACATCTCCAACAGTTTCTTTTCCCGTTCCTCTAAGGGCATGTCAGGAGAAAATCTTTCCTTGCTCATACAACTGTCGCTCTTGTTTGGCGATATTCGTTCTGTTCTTATCTTCGTCACATTCAAACTTCATGTTTTTGTATATACATTAAAGTATACACAAAATCAATGTTTGAGTCTATCCGCCCCCCGGCTTATCTCCTAAAAAAGATTCAACCTTTATTTGAATATATGTTCAGGTGTTATATTTATGAAAAACAGATTTAGGAAAAATTGCCATGACTACCGTCACCCAAATGAAATGTGCCTGTGATCCCTGCCTGTGCGTGGTTTCAACCGACGAAGCCGTGATCAAAGACAGTAAATACTACTGCTCTAATGCCTGCGCTAACGGTCATTTGAATGGGGCTGGCTGCGGTCATACAGGTTGTGAGTGCAAGTGACACTACTCCTACACCGATTGAGTACAGTGCAGGCTTCTCTATCGCATTAACAACTCCTCTACCCGAAACCTCAAAGCGTATTGCCACAAGGTCTGCAAACTTGGCACCTCAGCGCGAAGGACTGCCCACGGCTCCTTTGCGCCTTCGTGTTGACTCAAATAACCCATCAGTTCACCATAGAGTCCGGGTAGAATTTGACATGATATTCCAGCTGTGGTAACTTTAGCAACTCATGTCACTCTCCCTTTTTCCTGGCACTCCCCTGTCTAATCTCGGTTTCAACCACTTCTGTCAGGCAGTTAGCTTATCAGATCCGCAAGAAGCGCTTAGCTTATCACCTCACTCTGTTGCAACACAACCGAAAAAGTTATCATTGCAGGAGCATTGCTAACCTGCACTAAATGGAACGTGGGTTCATGAACAAAGAAGCTCGCGCACCGCACTCGTATCGCCTGGAACATTCATCGCAACTTCCCACAAGCATTGCCGAGAGCGTTGCTCAAATCAAAACCTTTGCGTTGCAGGAATTTGATCGAGAAATCGCGCAAAAGCAACTTTACTATCACACCCGCGAGCATGTGAACAATGTTCAGCGACGGGCGAACCAGATTTTTCAGGCAGTTTGTCCCTATTGGGAAGCCGCACCGGATGAGGAGCAACCCACGCTCGACATCCTGCGGATGAAATTGCTGCTCGATCTTTGTGCCGCTGCCCATGACATGGTTCAGGTGTTTGTCGTCCAAACCCAAGCGCACACGTCTCGAAAGCGAGAGCGGGGAGTGAGTGAAACGGCAACCATCGAGCGATTGCTGAAGTATATTAACGAATTAAACCAGCAATTGCGAAAACACGATCCTGCCAGTCCGGCAAGATTGACTGAGCAGGATATGACCATCATCCGAGATGCGATCGCGGCAACGATTTGTGCCTATGACGCCACGGAGCAAGCGATTTATCAACCTGAGCTTTATAACCCGAATAAATCCTTATCTCCAGTTGCTCGCATTCTTGCCCTGGCGGATATTGGTGCGTTAGGAATAGACGGGGTGAAGGTTTACCAGCAGGAAGGAAGCCTGCTTTTTTTAGAAGAGAACCTCGATCTGATTCCACTTCTTTTAGATGGAACGATTCACAGTTTAGGTTCGGACAATTCGGAGCTTTATCAGAATGTCCAGCAACGCTTACTCAGTCGATGCCGCTTTCAAGTACACTTTGCTAAAAGCCGGGTTGCAAGGTTGGAGTGTGAAATTGCAGGCTTTCCAGAAAATGCGATTTCAACGCTCACTCATAAAGTCTTTAAGTACTCAAATCAAACAACGATTCAAGAAATTGAAGCGACGACACCAACGGATGATTTCACAACTCTGGAAGTACTACTTCAGTTTTTTGAGTTGGAGCGATATATCAACATACCTAAGATGACTGCAAAAGATTCTTCAGTTCTTGCTCCCGGTGATTGAGCCGTTCTGCCAACAAATTCACAATAAACCGATGGATATTGGATGCCAGGAGGGGGTCTGAGGCTTCAATCTGCTCAAACGCTTCCGTTGGCAGAAAGTACACGGTGCTTGGTTTGTCAGCAACGACAGATGCCATCCGCAGCGTTCTGCGGTAAAGCCCCATTTCGCCGATCGTGTTGCCAACGGTGTAGGTTCGAATTCGCTTGGTTTGTCCCTCGCCCAGTTCTAGCACCACACTCACTTGCCCAGAGCCTACAAAATAGAGACCATCAAACGGATCGCCTTGCCGGAACAGATGTTCCTCCTCGCTAAGTTGACGAACTTGGAGACACTTCATCAGTCGCTCAACTTGTTCTGGATCGGAAAAGTCTGCTTTAAGATGTTCGGACAGCGATCGAGCTTCTGAGTGAGTCAGATCGCTCGTTTGCAGAATTTGTTGCTCGCACCACTCTAGCCCTCGATCCAAGTCAGCCTCGACATGACAGAACGGATCGTCCGCTTCTAGACATTCCCCTTGCTTCAGCAGTTGCATCGCTTCTGGTGACAAATTGGTAAATAGCAAGTGAACGTGCTTTTGTCCCGCGACTTGCTTGAGCTTGGCAAAACTGAGGACGGCTGAGGCATCCAGTCCGCTTACCAGACGAAAGTCTAGAATCACAAATCGAACAGCTTCCGGGGAAGGATTGTGGATGCGATCGCGGATTTGATTAAGCAACTTATTCGCGGTGCCAAAGAAAATCAGTCCTTGCAATTCTAGGATGTAAATCTGATCTCCTTCTGCTTGCAGGATATCCATCTGAACGGATGTTCGCAGCACATTGCTGTGGTGATAAGCACCAGAGCTAACCCGTTTCGTAATTGTCAAACGACTGTAATTGATCACAAATAGCACGAGCGCGGCAATTAGCCCCACGCTAATCCCCTGGAGATAGCCCAACGTGGCAGTCACTAGGACAATCAGAACGATGATCGCGTAATCCGAGCGCGAAAATTTGAACCATCCCCGATAGAGCCATTCATAAAAGAATTCCAGTCCTAGCAGGAAGGGAATTCCGACCAAGATGAATTTAGGAATGAACGACAGAAGGGCAGCGCCACCCAATAGCATCGCTAGGCAAATTCCAGCGACTAGCCCACCTGCAAGGCGACGGCTTGCCCCTAAATGGCGAGCGAGCGTGTTCTCTGCTGAACTCGCAAATCCGCCGATACCGCCACCCATTCCCGACGCGATCATAGCAGCTCCAGCAACTCTTAGCTCATGATTGAGATCCAAATCTCGCGAGGCAACTAACTCAATTCCGTTCGCATTCAGCAAAAGCGCCATAGAATCGATCAGCCAGAGTGCTGCCAAACTGGGAACTTGCTGAAAAACGACATTCCAGTTTGCATTAGCTAGTGACGGGAATGTGGCAAAGTTATAAATACCTCCAGGAGCAATTTTTTGTAGCAGTAACCCCTGAGACTGTGCCTGTGCAATTGGGGTACCTGTAATTGCCAATCCCAGATAAAACAGCACGATCGCGCTCACAATAATACCAGGAATCACCAAAAAATGATCGACGCGCTGGGGAAGCGCAAACATCACAATGGCAAAAATCAGGGCTGGAACCCACTGAAGCAATACATTCGGCTGAAACAATGCCGAAAGAGTAAAATGGTGCAAATCAAGCCCACTAATCGTGTGAAACGCGCCTAAAATTAACAGCGCTCCCGTGCCTGCCAAAAAGCCGCCCACGACCGGATAAGGAATAAAGCGGACGAATCCACCCAGCTTAAACTGTCCCAACCCTAGAAAAATGGTGCCGATCACCACGGTGTTGAGAATAATGGTGGCTGTAACCGTAAACAGCTTATCCTCAAACGAAGCGTTTGGCATCTGCTCAAAGATTTGGCGAGCAACCAGACTCAGAACGGGAATGCTGGGTTCTGAAACAGTAGCGACAACGGCGGGATAGGAACTCAAACAAGTGGCGATCGCACTCACAACGGTCGCACCAAACAAAATTAGCCCGATCCCGAAGGGCATGGCGGGTGAGAGTTCCCCAGAGAAGATAACCGTGCCAAACGAGACGGCGGTGATGACGATCAAAAGTCCCATTGTCCCGCCTGCGATCAGATTCAAGACGAGACGGTTTGCAGCAGGTTTGGAACGTGCTATATTAGCCACTTTTTATAAAATTCCAGACTATGATAATATTTTTGCAGAACTTTTGCATACTACAAGCTTTTAAAAGCCCTCCGTTCGCCTCAAACTTTAACATCCCCCTTTAGACATAACCTTGAAAGCTAGCGGTGAGAATTGAGTTTGTTAAAATTAAGCGGGTCGTTAGGAGCTTCTAGCTATGCAATCGCCATCAGCGCTCGACTGGACGATCGCGCAAGCCAAATATCTTTTTCAAGCTTTATTAAACCTTTTTAACATCAGTTTGTTTACGTTTGGAGGAGAGAAATTTTCCGTAGGCTCCATTACAGAATTGTTTATTCAAGCGAGCGTAGTTTTGCTGATCGCCAGCGCGATTAAGCAACTGCTAAAACAACGAATTCTGCCAAAATTTGGATTGGAGGTGGGCACACGGGAATCACTTGCTGCAATTACAAGCTATATCGTTACAATTATCGGTTTCCTGATTGTTTTGGAAACAGCTGGAATTAACCTGAGTTCTTTAGCCGTATTTGCAGGCGCTCTCGGAATTGGATTTGGAATTGGCTTGCAAAATTTAGCCAGTAATTTCATTAGTGGTCTGACTTTACTGTTTGAACAACCAATCAAAGTGGGCGATTACATTGAAGTCGATAAATTAGCTGGAACGGTTGAACAAATTGCGATCCGCTCGACTACGATTCGCACCGTTAACGGGGTGTTTGTGATTGTGCCAAACAGCCGTTTTCTTGACAACAATGTGGTAAATTGGAGCTACCGTGAGCCCAACTGTCGGATTGTGATTCCGCTTCGGGTTGCAGAGGAAAGCGACTCGCTTACAGTGATGGAAGCCTTGCTCACCGCTGCCAGTCAAGAATCTAGAGTTTTATCGTCTCCTTGCCCAGAAGTCTATTTCAAAGGTCCCAAAAAAGGTACTCTGAAGTTTGAACTGCTGGTCTGGATTCGGAATCCGGTAGAAATGGATTCGATCAAAAGTGCGCTGCAATTTCTGATTGAGGCGGAATTTCGCGATCGCGCCATTGACACCAAATCAGGCGCGACGACAGTTGTCCTTGAAAACCTACCGACGCTGGCGGCGCTGCTTCAACTCCCAACCCTTTCAGCGACGAATGGTTCTAAGACAAACGGGAGCCTTAGGGGGCAACCCGCCCAAAACGGCATCGCAGCCGATCGCAATGCCGACACCATTGCGACTGCATCAGAAGAGCCGATTGGTGGCTGGATGTTGCGCGATCTGCTGCGAAAAGTTAGCTATTTTCAGCAATGCGGGGATGTTGAACTGCGACAAGTGATTGAGAAGGGATACCGCAAGAAGCTGGCAAGCGGTGAAATCATTTGCCGAGAAAACGATCCGGGCGATTCGTTCTATATCATCCTGTCGGGTGCCGTGGAAGTGTTTGTCGAATCGATCGATCAGCAAGTTGCGGTTCGTAGCGCTGGAGAGTTTATTGGGGAAATGTCGCTGCTGATGGGCACTCCCCGCACGGCAACGCTTCGCACATTAGAAGAAACAATTCTGTTTGTGGTCGATCGCGATAATCTGCAAAGCCTGTTGCAGAAACATGGCGATTTAGCAGACAAAATTGCAGAAGAGTTATCTCAGCGTCAGGAAACGTTGAAAAGCTTGGGCATTACGATCAGCGCAACGACCAAAGAAGAAACGCCGTTTAACCAGATTCGTAAACGAATTCAAGCTATTTTCGGGATTTGAGTTGACAAGCAATGCTAATGCTACTGTTTCATGCTGGAGACAACCTTTACGCCCTCGACACCTCTCAAGTCGTTGAGGTGATCCCGATGGTCGTACTGAGAAAAATTCATCATGTTCCAGATTACGTTGCTGGAGTTTTCAACTATCGTGGCACTATTGTTCCCGTCATTGACTTGTGCCATCTGATTCAAGGAACAGCTTGCCGCTCCCGTTTCAGCACCCGCATCATCATGGTCAACTATACTGCAAAAGACGGCGGGCATCGTCGTTTAGGACTGATGGCAGAACGAGTGACGGAAACCTTGAACAGACCTGACCTTGACCCGAAAAACGCTTCTAAAGTGAACGATGTGCCCTACCTTGGAGAAATATTCATGGATGAATTGGGCATGATTCAACGGATTCACTGGGAGCATTTGATAACGGAAGTCCAACACGCATCTCTGTTAGCTAGAGGAAACATTCAGACGAATGGTGCAAGCAGCAATTGAGACAATGCTGAGACAGAAAATTGGCTTAGATGCCAGCAGCATCGGTTCTAGAACGATCGCAAGAGCGGTCGAACAACGTCGATTAGCCTGTGGCTTGTCCGATCAAACGTCTTACCTCTATCGCTTGCAAACCTCGGCTCAAGAACTGGAAGAACTGATCGAAACCGTGGTCGTTCCAGAAACTTGGTTTTTTCGAGACAAAGAACCCTTTGTCTACCTCAGCCAGTACGTCACAACCGAGTGGCTAAAAGTAAAGAATTCCAGCATTCTGCGCGTTCTCAGTGCGCCTTGTTCAACGGGAGAAGAACCATACTCGATCGCCATGACGCTCTTAGATTCTGGCCTAGCTCCTACCCAGTTTTGCATTGATGCCGTTGACATTAGCAAACGGGCATTGCTCAAAGCGAAGCGAGCTATCTACAGCAGAAGATCCTTTCGCGGCGGTGACGTCCAAACTAAACAACGCTACTTGCAGGAAGTCGCTGACGGGTATGAAGTGCGCCCTTTTGTCCGCGAGGAGGTAAAATTCATACATGGGAATCTTTTAAAGCCAGGATTTTTATCTGAGGGCAAATACCACATTATTTTCTGCCGCAATCTATTGATTTACCTCGATTATGCTGCCCGGAGTCAAGCGCTCCAAGCGTTAGATCGCGCATTAGCGCCATCGGGTCTATTCTTTGTGGGATCAGCAGAAACGGCGCAAATCACAGCCAAACACTATACCTCTATTCGTCATCCGTTCGCGTTTGCTTACCGCAAAGAAAATCGCGCTCCTGTCTCAATTGTTTTGCCATCGAAGATAGCTCCGGCGGCGATTGTTAAAGCCCCCGATTCTAAATCGCCCCTGAACCCTCAACCCGTTGGTTCTTCCGCATCGTCCGAACTTGAAATTGCTAAACAGTTAGCCGCTCGAGGACAGCTAGAGGAGGCAGCCAGGCTATGCGAATCTTACTTGATCGCAAACCGCACCGATGCTCAAGCTTACATTTTGCTAGGCGAAGTCTATCAGAAACTCAACCGTCTTGAACAGGCAGAACAGTCCTTTCAGAAAGCAATTTATCTCAAACCCCATGCTATCGATGCCTTAATTGATCTAGCGCTTTTGAAAGAAGAACGGGGCGAGCGAGCAGGGGCAGAAATCTTAAGACAGCGCGTTCAACGGCTGCTAACGATTCAAAATAGGGGTTTCAAAAACGGTTTGAGCGATGTGGAATAGAATTACAAATCGGATTTTACTCGGATACTCAATTCCCCTTTTGTTTCTGCTGGCATTGAGTGCAGTGGTTTACTCATCCACCAGCAACGCATTCAAATTACAAGAGGAAGCGGATCGAACCGAACAAAACATCAGGGCTACCGATGCAATGGCGGCTGGAATCAATCGGATGCTGGGCGGCACGCGAGCCTACCTAATTTTCCCGAACGAGCAGTCCCACGTCAGCGTCTATAACGAGGGGCACGATGCGTTTGTTGAAAGCGCCAGAAGGCTGACAGCTATTTCTGACCCCAAAACGCGAGAACTCGTGAATGAACTGTATCAATTGGGTGAAAGTTATGATGAAATTTCGCAGAACTCTATACGGTTGGTGAATGAAAGAAAGATAGCCCAGGCGAGGGTGGAAGTGAGCAAACCCCGCATCCTAGAAGTGCTCACTCGCCGCAATCGGATCGTCGATGAGCTAGATAGTCAACTCAATCAAACTAATCAAACCGTGAGGAACTCACGTTCGTTTTTGCTGGGACTAATTGTGATCGGGACAGGGCTAATGATTCTGGCGACCATCTTGGCAGGGTTGTGGACCACCTTGCCCCTCAAACGGCAACTCCCCAAAGTGGTCAATGCGGCAACTGCGATCGCGAATGGAGATCTCACTCAATCGATTGAATGTACAAAAGATCCTACTGAAGTAGGGCAACTACTGAGAGCGTTTCAAAATATGACCAAAAGTTTGAATTCTTTGATCACTCAAGCGCAAAAGTCTGGAATTCAAATCAGTACGTCAACGACTCAAATTGCCGCCGCCGGAAGACAGCTAGAAGCAACGGTGAATGAGCAAGTTGCTTCCATGAACGAAGTGAATGCAACCTCAAGGCAAATTGCGGCAACGACAGGCACCCTGGTGAAGGCGATGGACGATGTGGCCCAAACGGCTCAGGCAACCACGGAAGCAGCATCGGACAGCCAAACCAATTTAGAAAAAATTCAAGGGGCAATGCAGAATTTAGTGCTGGCGACGCACTCAATTTGCTCAAAATTGAAAATAATGGATGAAAAAGCGAACAATATCAACAACGTTGTGACCACCATTACGAAGGTTGCCGACCAAACAAATTTACTGTCTCTTAACGCCGCAATCGAAGCCGAAAAAGCAGGCGAGTACGGCGCAGGATTCGCCGTAGTGGCACGAGAAATTCGCCGCCTGGCAGACCAATCGGCGGTTGCCACCCTAGAAATTGAACAAATGGTCAAAGAAATGCAATCCTCGGTGTCTACAGGCGTGCTCGAGGTGGATAAATTCAGCCAAGAAGTGAGTCAATATGTCGAAGATGTTGGCCGGATCAGTACCCAAATCGCTGGTTTTATCAAAGATGTGCAAGGGCTAGCTCCGCAGTTTGGAGTAGTCAGCCAGAGTATGGAAGAGCAGTATCACGGGGCTGAACAAATTAGTGGCGCGATCGCGCAACTGAGTGACGCTTCTTCTCAGACGGTGCAATCTTTGCAGGAAACGAATAACGCGCTCACCCAGTTAGATGATGCCGCCCAAGGCTTACAGCGAGAAATTTCTCAGTTTAAGGTGTAAGCCAGGATGGGTACTAATAACCGGATTCAAGGGGTAAATGATTGCTGGAACCACATCGGCGTAAACGGCGATCGCTCCTGTGTGAAGCTAGAAAAGGTGATTCACTGCCGCAACTGTCCGGTGTATTCGACGGCGGGACGCAGTCTGTTGGAACGGGAACCCCCATTCGACTACTTAGACGAATGGACGGCTGTTGTAGCTGTTCCTCAAGAGGAACCGGCAAGCGCTTTCGCCCAGCAAACTGCGTTCAGAATCGGACGGGCAGCAGACACCCTTTCCGTGATCATTTTTCGCACTGGCTCGGAGCGCTTCGCCTTGCCGGTGCGAGTGCTGCAAGAAGTCACCCCTCCCTGTGTTATTCATACACTGCCCCACCGCAGCAATGACCTGTTGTTGGGACTAGTCAACATTCGTGGGGAAATTCTGCTTTGTGCGTCTTTGGGTCATCTTCTGGGGCTGGAAACCTCGACAAACCCACCCTCTAGCCGCATGAACCGAAGAATGCTTGTGGTCGGACAAAAAGACAGCAAATGGGTGTTTCCCGTCGATGAGGTGCATCGCATTTCCCGCATTCACCTCAAAGAGTTAAAGGCTGTGCCTGTTGTCGTTTCCCAAGCGAATGAAACGTACACACTCGGAGTACTCGACTGGCAAAATGAGAAGGTGAATTATCTGGATGCCGAACTTTTATTAGATACGCTCGCTCGCAGGATTCTTTGAGGCAAAGAAAATATGGGCGATTACTCCATGCTGGATCTGTTCCGTCAAGAAGTGGAAACTCAGGTCACAAACCTGAAGCAAAGCTTGTCGATTCTGAAACGGCAGCCGTCGTTGGGCAGCGAATTAGAAACCGCGACGCGATCGCTCCATGCGATCGCAGGATCTGCCCAAATGGTCGAACTAGAAGCGGCGGCGAACTTGGCGGCTGAAATGAAAGCGGGCTTGATTGCCAGTCAGGAGCACTCAATTGATTTGACAGAAACGCAGATCGATCAGTTGCTACACGCTGGGGAGCTCCTCGTCGAGATGAGCAACGCTGGCGTTGAAGATTTAGAACGCTGGTTAGCAGAACACACCGAGGATTTGTTAAGCACACAAGCCGCGATCGCTCTTCTTGCCTCATTGAGAACTGACACACCAATCAATTCAACAGATGCTGCAAACGATAGTTCTCGTCCAGCGCCAGTCGCGTCTCCCCCAACTCCGCCACCCCTGATTATTGGCGACAGTTCCATGATGGAATTGTTTCGTTTAGAAGTCGAGGCACAGGCGACGATCTTAACCAACGGTCTACTAGCGCTAGAAACCCAACCCCAATCTGCTCAAGAATTAGAAGCGCTGATGCGAGCCGCTCATTCCGTTAAGGGAGCCGCCCGGATTGTAGGACTGGATGCGGCGGTTCAGCTAGCACACGTTATGGAAGATTGCTTTGTCGCCGCCCAGAACCAAACTATTACCTTGCTCGCCGATCAAATCGACGTGCTGTTGCGCGGAGTCGATTTACTTCAGAGCCTCAGTGCCAGCGATACGAATTTGCCCCAAACGTTTGCCCAGAACGATGCGGAAATTGAACTGATTCGCTCGGCTATCGCCGCGATGCAAACCCCAGGAGCCGCTGTACTCGAACGACAGGTTGCTGCTCAGACCGACCCTGCGGCGATGCCTGCTGCACCCGATTCTGCCCTAGTTCCTCCTCGCTCACCAAAGCACCTCGCCGTCAGTCCGCCTCCAGAGATGGAGGCACCAGTTGTGCAGATTCACGAACCCGCTGTTTGGCGCGATCGCGCATATTCACCGGCGGATGCCCCAGAGGAACCAACCGTTACTGCTCAGGATCGGGTGGTGCGGGTGAGTGCAGAGAACCTGAATCGCATGATGGGACTGGCAGGAGAGTCAATGATTGAAGCGAATTGGCTCCAGCCCTTTGCCGATTCCCTGATCTTGCTAAAATCCCGTCAGGTAGAGCTTTCCAAGAGTCTAGAAAAGTTACAACAGGATAGCCTCGTCAGCCGTTCCCTCAATCAGGATGGCATTGCGTTGCTAGAGACAGCTCGACGTAAAGAGCAAGAATGCCGTGACCTACTCAGTGCTCGATTGACGGAACTGGAAGGATTTGTCCGTCGCACAGCAAACTTATCCGATCGCCTTTATCGAGAAGTAATCACTTCACACATGCGCCCGTTTGCCGATGGCGTGCAGGGCTTTCCCCGGATGATTCGTGATATTGCCCGCCAGCTGAATAAGCAAGTCAAGCTGGACATTGTCGGTAAATCGACCGCAGTCGATCGAGACATTCTTAAAAAACTGGAAGCTCCTCTCACCCACATTCTGCGGAATGCCCTCGATCACGGTTTGGAACTGCCAGAAGTAAGGCTTGCTTTAGGGAAGCCCGCCCTTGGAACCATTCGCCTAGAAGCTGTCCATCGAGGCGGCATGTTAGCGATCGCGGTGGCAGACGATGGTAAAGGCATTGCTCCCGAGATGCTGCGTCAGCGAGTGATCGACAAGAACCTGGCAACGCCCGAAGTAGCAGCAAAAATGACGGATACCGAACTGATGGAGTTTTTGTTTTTGCCGGGATTTTCGATGGCAAAGCAGGTGAGCGAACTTTCCGGTCGGGGGGTTGGGTTAGACATTGCCAAAAGCATGGCACAGGAAGTTGGGGGTACGGTGCGGGCAGTCTCTCAGCCTGGACTCGGCACCAGTTTTCACTTCCAACTGCCCCTGACGCTCTCCGTCGTTCGTACCCTGCTGGTCGAAATTTCTGGGGAACCTTACGCCTTTCCCATAGCACGAATTGATAAAATTGTCAATATACATAAGTCAGAAATTGCTGTGACGGAGAATCGTCAGTACTTCACGATGGATCAGAAAAACATCGGTCTGATTCCGGCTCATCAGGTTCTCGAATTGCCGCCATCTGCCTCAACATCTGACATGCTTTGGGTTGTGATTATTAGCGACCAATCTAACACCTACGGACTCGTCGTTGATCGCTGCTTGGGAGAACGGGAGCTAGTTGTGCGTCCCCTCGATTCTCGCTTGGGCAAAGTGCAAGATATCAGTGCTGCTGCGCTTATGTGTGATGGTTCCCTGGTTTTGATTGTGGATGTGTCCGACCTGGTACGATCAGTGAATAATTTTCTCAACAGCGGACGGTTAGCCAAAGTCGGCGCATCTGAGGCGATTGTCGCGGGCAACGTCGCTCCAAAGCAGGATCGCAAACGCGTGCTGGTGGTCGATGATTCGATTACGGTGCGGGAAGTGGAACGCAAGCTGCTACAGAACCGGGGCTATATTGTTGAGGTTGCTGTGGATGGAATGGACGGCTGGAATGCGATTCGGTCTCAGCCTTACGATCTAGTAATCAGCGATATTGATATGCCCCGAATGAATGGAATTGAACTGCTACAGCAAATTAAAGGTCATCCGCGTCTAAATTCAGTTCCGGTGATTGTGGTGTCTTACCGCGATCGTGAGTCAGACCGCATTCAAGGCTTGGAAGCTGGCGCAGATTATTATTTAACTAAGAGTAGCTTTCATGACGACACCTTAATCGAGGCTGTTGTGGATTTGATTGGTGAGTAAATGAAAATCGCAATTGTCAACGACATGGTAATCGCCGTCGAAGCCCTTCGACGGGTTCTGTTGACTGTCCCAGAACACCAAGTTGCTTGGATTGCGAAAGATGGTGCAGAAGCGGTTGCCAAATGCGCCAAAGACACCCCGGATTTGATCTTGATGGATTTGATCATGCCCGTAATGGATGGGGTTGAGGCAACGCGTCAGATTATGAAACAGTCCCCCTGTGCCATTATGATCGTCACCGCCAATGTTGGAGAGAATGCCGCAAAGGTGTTTGAAGCAATGGGTTATGGTGCGCTAGATGCGGTCAACACGCCGATCTTAGGTAGCCAGGGAAAACCAGAAGCAGCCCAAGCCGCCCTGCTGGGAAAAATTGCTACGATCAAGAAGCTAATCGGCAAATCCACTCAAAGCTCAAGTCTTAAACCTCAAAACTCCTGTGATACCGCACTTCCTCCCCTCGTCGCAATCGGGTCTTCCGCAGGCGGACCCAAAGCCCTAGCCACTATTCTCTCTCGCTTACCAGCAAACTTGGGAGCGGCGATCGCGATCGTTCAACACGTTGATGCTCAGTTCGCCGTTGGCATGATCGACTGGCTGAACGACCTGACGCCGCTAACCGTAAAGAAAGCATCGGTGGGCGATCGCCCAGAAAAAGGAACCGTCTTGGTCGCTTGCACGAACGATCACCTCTGTCTGCAATCCAACCACACGCTCAATTACATTAAAGATCCCATCGACTATCCCTACCGCCCCTCAATCGATGTGTTCTTCAAAAGTGTTGCGAGGTACTGGACACCCAAAGGAACTGCCGTACTGCTTACGGGCATGGGGCGAGACGGTGCAGAAGGACTCAACCTGCTTAGATGTCACGGGTGGCATACGATCGCTCAAGACAAAGAAAGCTGCATAGTTTATGGAATGCCCAAAGCCGCCGTCGAGCTAAACGCCGCTGTTGAGGTTCTCAATCCAGACGCGATCGCTCGACGGCTCATCCAGCGCTCCGGCGTCAACCGCTAGCTTTCATCCCTCAACATCCCATAATGGACGATCCAATAAGCGTTCTTCTAATCGACGATCAATCCATCATCGGTGAAGCCGTGCGGCGGATGCTGGCTCCTGAACAAGACATCGTGTTTCACTACTGTAGCGACCCGATTCAAGCACTCATTGTCGCCAAGGCGTGTCACCCAACCGTCATTCTGCAAGATCTCGTGATGCCGCAGATGGATGGGTTGCTGCTGGTGCGCTTTCTGCGAGCGCGCGATGCACCAACTCATCAGATTCCTCTGATCGTGCTGTCGAGCAAAGAGGAACCGATGGTCAAAGCTCAAGCGTTTGAACTGGGCGCGAATGACTACCTGGTGAAGTTGCCCGATAGCGTCGAATTAATTGCCCGCATCCGCTACCACTCTAGAGCCTATACGAACATACTCAAGCGACAGGAAGCAGAAGCGCTGCTGCGGGAGGAAAACTTGCGACAGGCGTTGTACATCCAGCAGGTGGACAAATTGACCCAGGCTGCCAATGCCTTTGAACAAGATACCTTCCAACCAGAAAGCCTGAGCGACGTTGTTGAGCGTGGCGACGAGTTAGGACAACTGGCACGGGTTTTTACGCATATGGTCGAAACGGTCAAAGCCCGCGAAAAAGAATTGCTGGATGCCAATGAGCAGAACCGTGGGTTAAAAGATTCCTATGCCCGATTTTTTCCTTCCGAATATCTTCAATTTCTCCGCAAAGATAGTGTCACCGAAGTGCAACTCGGCGATTACGTCAGCAAAACGATGGCAGTCATGTTTAGTGATATTCGCTCGTTCACCAACCTCTCAGAAAGCATGACCCCTCAGGAAAACTTTAACTTCGTCAATACCTACCTGAAACGAGTTAGCCCAGAGATTCGCAATCACTATGGAATCATTGTCAAATTCCTGGGAGACGGCATGATGGCGGTGTTTCCTGACGGTGCCGATGATGCGGTGAAAGCAGGCATTGCCAAGCAGAAGCGGGTGCAGGAATACAACTCAGAGCGCCTCACCAGAGGCGACTTGCCCCTTCAGGTGGGCATTGGGATTCATGTCGGACACATGATGCTGGGAATGGTCGGAGAAGATAACCGGATTCAAGGGGATGCTTATTCTGATAACGTCAATCTGACCGCACGCTTAGAAGGCTTGACCAAGTTTTACGGGGTTTCGATGCTGATATCGGGTCAAACGCTAGAGCATCTGAGCAATCCGGATCAATATCAAATTCGCTTCTTGGATCAGGCGATCGTCAAAGGGCGAAACGAAGCGATCGCTGTTTACGAAGTCCTAGATGCCGAAATCGAAGAAATCTGCAACCTCAAACTGGAAACTCAAGCCAATTTTGAACAAGGGATAGGCTGTTACCGCGAGCGTGCCCTCACCGATGCAAAAGCCTGTTTTGAGCGAGTGTTAACCGTTAATCCCTTAGATAAGACAGCGGAACTTTACCTAGAGCGAGTCGAACGGTTGCTAGAGCATGGTGTACCTGAAAACTGGAATGAGGCTTGGGTATTCAGCCAGAAATGAATCCCCCTACTTTTGTCAGGCAGTAAAAATTGCTGATGCGACGCTGGTCGATAGTCTAAGGGTGGGCAAGCTGATTGCCCAAATCCAGATCAGTCCACTGCGAATGAGAGTGATTCTCATTTTCAATGTACAATCAGAGTCAATATTAAAAAGTTATTCTACCAGGCTCACCACAGAGGCTCAGCAAAGGAGAGAAATTATGCTCCGCCCTCACCGGCGATGTCGAATAAGTAGGCACGGGATGCCCCTACTGCTACTGCTGCTGTCAGCTACCACTGGCTGTAACCAATCCAATTCCTCGCCACAGTCCCAGGCGCAGGATGCTGCGGCACAGTCGCAGCAACTCAAAGTGGTGGCGACGTTTCTGCCGATGTATTGGTTTACCAAGGCAGTGGCTGGGGATTTAGCGAAGGTAGAAGTTTTGATTCCACCGGGAACGGAGGTGCATGAGTACCAAGCGACACCGGGGAATGTGCAAGCGATCGCTCAAGCTGATGTGCTGGTGAAAAATGGCCTGGGTACGGAGGAATTTCTGGAAGGGACGCTAAAAAACGCCCAGAATACCCAGTTGAGTGAGATTGATACAAGCATTGGCATTGAAACCCTGGAGGAAATCTCGCCAGTTGTGAACCCAGTCGGTGCCGACAACGACCACGAAGGGGAAAATACTGGTGCAAGTCATAACCACGATCGCGAGGCTGGTAATCCTCACATCTGGCTTGATCCAGTCCGGGCGAAACAGCAGGTGGCAAATATTCGCGATGGTTTGATTGCAGCTGATCCGCAGAATAAAGCAACCTATCAAGCCAATGCTGCCGTTTATATCAAACAGTTGTCGGCGCTAGACCGCGAGTTTCAGCAGCGTCTGCAACAGTATCCCAACTGCACGTTTGTCACCTTCCATGACGCTTACCCCTACCTAGCAAATCGCTATCAGCTCAAGCAGGTTGCAGTGGTGGAAATTCCAGAAGATCAACTCTCACCAGCTGATGTGCAAAAAACGGTTAACGCTGTGAAACAGTACAAGGTTAAAACTCTATTTGGAGAACCAGGGGTCGATAACAAATTGCTGCAAGGTCTTTCTCAAGACTTGAACTTGACTCTCCGCCCTCTAGATCCTTTAGAATCAGGACCGCTCGACCCGCAGCATTACTTCACGGCGATGAAAGCCAATCTGCAAACTATAGAATCGGCTTGTGGGTATTCGTGATGCATCCTGAAACACCCAATACTCAACACCCCATCTTGAAGGTAGAGGGCTTAACAGTTTATCAGGGCAGCTATCTTGCTGTCCGGGATGTCTCATTTGAGTTGTTGCCAGGGACAGATACAGCTGTGGTTGGTCCGAATGGTGCAGGTAAAAGCACCCTGGTGCAAGCAATTCTGGATCTGATTCCGCGATCAAGAGGCAAGATTGAAATGAGTGGTCGCCCAATTAATCGGCTGGGACGTCTGCGCTACCAGTTGGGCTATATGCCGCAAAATTTTATTTTTGACCGCAGCTTTCCCATCTCTGTGAGCGAATTGGTGGGGCTGGGATGGGTTAAGAGGGGGAGCATGATTGCGCAAGGGATGCGTCATCAAGGGGAGAAACAAGCAGCAATCGTGCAAGCTCTGCGGCGAGTGAGTGCTTACCATCTGCGGCAGCAAGCGATCGGCACCCTCAGCGGGGGTGAACTGAAGCGGGTGTTGCTGGCTTACTGCTTAGTGATGCCCCGTAAACTTTTGGTGCTGGATGAAGCGTTTGCCGGTGTGGATGTGCAAGGCGCGACGGATTTTTATACCTTGCTGAATGAACTGAAGCGCGAGGAGGGCTGGACCGTGTTGCAGGTTTCCCATGATATTGATATGGTGAGCCGCCATTGCGATCGCGTCCTCTGTCTCAACCAAACCCTAGTCTGCTCTGGTCAGCCCTCTGTTGCCCTATCACCCCAAAACCTCCTAGCCACATACGGTCCAGCCTTTAATCGCTACCAGCATCATCATTAATAACTTGGCCTTTTGGTGCGACTTCTAAAACATGAATGTTTTAAATCACTATCACTATAGTTGGCTAGCTGTGACCGATCTGGTGACTCTGCTACAGTTTCCCTTTATGCAGCGGGCGATCGCGGGTGCTGTGTTAATGGGACTACTCGGCGGCTTACTTGGTAGCTTCGTGACCTTGCGGCAGCTGTCTTTTTTTAGCCATGCAGTTGGTCATGCAGCCTTAGTGGGCATTGCTTTAGGCGTCCTGCTGGAGTTAAATCCCACTTGGACGCTGCTGCCCTTTACCCTAGTTTTTGGCTTAGTCGTAATCTACCTGATTGACCAAACTGATTTGGCAAGCGACAGTGTCCTTAGCATTGTGCTGTCAGGCTCCTTGGCGATCGGTGTGATCCTCAGCAGCTTGATCCAGGGCTATCGGGGCAACCTGATGGGAGTGCTGTTTGGGGATATTCTCGCAATCAATGCAACGGATTTGATTTTAACTGGGCTTGTGCTTATGGGTAGCAGTATCTTCTTGCTATTAACCCTGCGGCAGCAAATTTTGTTGACACTTAATCCAGCTGTGGCTCAGGTTCAAGGCATCCCAGTCCAATTTTATCGCTACGCCTTTATCGTACTGCTCTCGCTTGCTGTTGCCGTGGCGATTAAAGCTGTGGGCGTCTTACTAGTGAATGCCTTCTTAGTAATTCCAGCCTCCACTGCCAAACTGCTGAGTCAGCACTTTACCCGCTTTCTGGCGATGTCCGTGATTTTGGGTGCCATAAGCAGCATTGCCGGAATGATTGTGTCTGGTCTTTTCAACTTTGCTTCTGGTCCCAGCATCGTCCTCGTCCAATTTGTGCTATTCTTAGCCGTGTTCATCTGGGCTAAGCTCACAATTAAACATGCTTAAATTTTCCTTTGTAAATACTTGCCAACGCCTTGTAGATTTGCTACATTAATAAAGCACTAAAAATAATGTTGCCTGCCGGGATAGCTCAGTTGGTAGAGCAGAGGACTGAAAATCCTCGTGTCCCCGGTTCAAGTCCGGGTCCTGGCATTTTTTCAGTGGAAACAACTTGTCTGAAAGCTTGAATTAATAAGTATTTCAGTTAGTCTCTAAAAAAGAGAATGTACTTGAACGTTCTTGAAG